>Ga0315290_10000774_pt1 | contig 21380 bp, 15 predicted proteins | sample YL17G12_0_MG_FD_203627 | JGI IMG/M metagenome (GOLD analysis project Ga0315290, IMG submission 203627) | Sediment microbial communities from Yellowstone Lake, YNP, Wyoming, USA - YL17G12_0 | ecosystem: Environmental > Aquatic > Freshwater > Lake > Sediment | place: USA: Wyoming | collected... | reverse complement strand
AAGTTGGACGGCCCCGCCTCGTGCCACCACTTGAGGTAGTCCGGCTGCCACTTCTCCAGAGCCCGCAAGAGCCGCTTGTCCTGCGAGAGGTTGACGTTGTTCGGGATCTTCTCGTGGAGCTGCATCAGGTTCTCCTGAAATCGAAAACGGGACGCTCGGGCTTCCCGTAGAGGGTCAACGCACCCGTGGGACCCACGGCGTTCGGGCGCTGGAAGATCCAGTTCTGCCACGCGGACAATCGCGCGAAAATCTTGCTGTCGCCGGTTTCGCCGCCGGGGAAGCGCAGCGAAGCTTCCATGCCTGTCAACGCATCGGGCGACAGGCTGACCCGCTCTTCGATGGCGACGCGCACCTCGTCGGCGTAGTCGATCTCGTCGGCGACGACGGTCACGAGCCCGGCCTCCTCGGCGTCGGTCGGATCGTAAACGCGCGGCGCCTCCGCGATCTCCTTCGCCTTCACGGGGTCGCCGTAGAAACGTACCGCGAGTCGCGTCATCCCGTGGGTCATCGGATACGCGCCTCCGTTCATGACGGAGACGGCGAGTGCCGCATGTCGGTCCTTGTCGTAGAGCATGTAGGAGCGATCCGCGGCGAGCGCGATTTCGAACAGCGTCCCCGCGAAGCAGGAGCCGGGCTCGATCAGGGCGTACAGCGAGCGGGCCGTGAGGTCGAGCCTCCGGAGCGTGCGCGCGACGAACGACCGGACCTCATCGACGAACCAGTCGCCTGCGTTCGCCTCGAGCACCCGGTCGAGTTCGAGACAGGCCGCGACGTCTCCTTCGGTTCGCAGCAAGACGAGGCCGATCTCTTCTTCGTTGTGGCGCAACTCGAGCAGCGCCTGGTCGAACTCCCTGAAGGCGGCCAGCGGCCACCACGACGCCCCGAGCGCGCGGATGGCGCTCGCGTCGCCGGGCAGGCCGGCTCCCGGCCCCTTGAGCGTGAGCTCTGCTGTGCGCTTGCCGCGGTCGATCGCGAGGACCACGTGCTTCCAGCGGGTCGTGTCTCCTTCGCGCGTGCGTGCCAGCGGCGGCAACGCGACCCCCCTCGTGGCGCGCGCGGGGGACGACGCGACGAGCGCGTTTGCCCGGCGATCGACCGCCTCGGCGAACCGGCTCTTCGTCGCAACCTCGTCCACGAGGTTCCATGAGACGGCGCGCTTGCCTTTCACCCCCTCGGCGACCGTGCAGAACATGTCGGCCAGATCGCGGCGAACTCTCCGCTTGTCGACCAAACGCGTCAAGCCGCCGGTGCCCGGGAGCACGCCCAGAAGCGGAACTTCGGGGAGGCTGACGGCGCTGTTGCCGTCGTCCACGAGAACGATCTCGTCGCACGCTAACGCCAGCTCGTACCCACCGCCGGCGCACACGCCGTTTAACGCCGCGAGGTACTTCTGCCCCGACGCCGCCGACGCGTCTTCGATCGCGAGGCGCGTCTCGTTGGTGAACTTGCAGAAGTTCACCTTGAACGCATGCGTCGAGCTCGCGAGCATGTTGATGTTCGCCCCGGCGCAAAACACGCGCGGAAGCGCGCCGGTGACGACCACGCAACGTACTTCGGGGTGCTCGAAGCGGAGGCGCTGCACGGCGTCGTACAGCTCGAGATCGACGCCGAGGTCGTACGAGTTGAGCTTGAGGCGGTAGCCCGGCCGAAGCGGGCGGTCTTCTTGAACGGCCATCAAAAGCGTCGCACGCGACCCCTCGATCGTGAGCTTCCAGTGGGCGTACGTGTCGGGCGCGCGCTCGAAGGTAATCGGCTCCGGTCGTGTCGTGGCTTCCAAGGCACTTCCTCCGTCCTTTGGTCCCGAAAGAGCGGGCACTATACTGCAGCGACCGACCGGTCGCCGGGGGTTTGGCGATGCACTATAGTGCACACATGCCGACCCAGCGATGGGCTTCCAACAACACTCTGGATCTTCTCGCCTCGCGCGTGAGGCGGCTGCGCGAATCCCACGGTTGGAGCCGGGCGGAGCTGGCCTCACGCTCCGGAGTCTCCGTGCGGTTCCTGGCACGAATCGAAGCCGGCGACGGCAACATCTCGCTCGTTCGCCTCGTCCATCTCGCCGAGGCGCTCGACACGACCCCGGACGCGCTCTTACGCGCCCCTCGCCCGCGCGGACCGGTCATCGCGCTCACGGGTCTGCGCGGAGCGGGAAAGAGCACGATCGGTCCGCTGCTCGCGGCCGAGCTTTCGGTCCCTTTCGTCGAGATGGACGCGCTTGTGCAGGAGGCCGCAGGCCTACCCCTCGACCAGATCTTCGAGCTCCACGGCGAGCGTTTCTACCGTCGCCTCGAACGAGAGACGCTGCAATCGATCCTCGCGGGCTCGCAGGCGTCGGTCGTCGCGGCGGCCGGGGGGGTCGTCAACGAGCCGTCCACCTGGAAGACGCTGCTCGATCGAACGACCGTCGTCTGGCTGCGCGCCCGGCCCGAGGATCATTGGCGCCGCGTCATCGCGCAGGGGGACCGGCGCCCGATGGCCGACAACCCCGACGCCATGGCCGAGCTTCGCGCCATGCTTGCCAGCCGGGAGGGGCGGTACGCGCAGGCCCACGTGATCGTGGACACCGCACGCAGGACCCCCGCGGCGGTGGCCAAGGCGATCCTCGGTGAGTTGGCTGCGTACGTGGAAAGGAGCGCGTGACGCCATGCGGCACAGCGTGGTTCTCGGTCCGGCCGTGTCGGGGAGTTGGTATCCCCGCGATCGCAAAGAACTCTCGGGGCTCGTCGATGGCCTTCTCGAAAGAGCCGCCGAGCGAGGGGCCGAGGCTCCCGGCTCGGTGGCGGCCCTCATCGTGCCCCACGCGGGATTCGTCTACTCGGGAGCCGTCGCGGCCTCCGCGTTCTTGAAGCTCCGCGGGCGCGCGTTCGATCGCATCGTGCTCCTCGGGCCGAGCCACTACTTCGGTTTCCACGGCGCCGCGATCCCCGACGCCGCGACCGCGTACCGCACGCCGCTCGGCGACCTACCGATCGACCGCGAAGCGGTCTTCGCCCTTCGCGAAGCCGCCGTCTTCCGCGCGGACGACCGGATGTTCGAACCGGAGCACGCCCTCGAGGCGGAGCTTCCGTTCTTGCAGCGGGTTCTCGCCGCAGCCGTCCCGATCCTGCCGGTGCTTCTTGGCGGGCGGGCGACGCACGATGACGCACGGCGCGTCGCGGATGCGCTCGCGCCGTTTCTCGGCGCGTCCTCGCTCCTCGTGGTCTCCTCCGACTTCACGCACTTCGGCCCCCGCTTCGGCTACGTGCCGTTTGACGAAGACGTCCCCGCTCGACTCCGCGAGCTGGACTTGGGCGCGGTCGCTGCCATAGAAGCGGGAGACCCCGCGGCCTTCGCGCGCTACGTGACAAAGACCGGAGCGACGATCTGCGGGCACCGCGCGATCGACGTCCTCCTGTTGCTGCCCAGAGCCGCGGCTGGAGCGAAGCTCCTCGAGTACGACACGTCGGGACGCATGACCGGGACGTGGGACCACTCGGTCTCATACGCGGCGATCGCGGTTCCGGGCTCGGGCGCGGGGGCGGGGGCGCAATGAGCACGAGATTGACCCCGGAAGAGGGAGCCGCGCTTCTCTGCTTTGCGCGGGCGGCGATCGAGGACCGGCTGTTCCACAACGGAGCGCTCGCCGCCGCGCGAAACGACATCGCGATGACGCCGGCACTTGAGGCGAAGCGGGCGTGCTTCGTGACCCTCGAGACCCCCGGTGCCGACGGAGAGCTCCAGCTTCGCGGCTGCATCGGTTCGACCGAGGCTCGACTCCCCGCTTACGAGGCCGCCGTCGCCTCGGCTCTGGATGCCGCGTTCGACGATCCGCGCTTCCAGCCGCTGGCGCCCGAGGAGCATCCGGGCCTCGTCCTTTCGGTATCGGTGCTCACGCCGATGGCGCCCGTGCCTGGCGCGGAATCGATCGTTGCGGGGCGCGACGGCGTCGTCCTCGAAGCCAGCGGCCGCCGGGCGCTCTTCCTCCCTGAGGTCGCCGCGGAACAGGGCTGGACCCGGATCGAGCTGCTCGAGCACCTCTGCCGCAAGGCCGGCCTTCCTGCCAACGCCTGGCAAAGGGCGCGGCTATCGACGTTTCAGAGCGAGAGATTCGGCGAGCCCGTGGGTGAGGATGCTAGAATCCGCCGGTCGTGAACCCAGCCGAATCCCAACCGATCGTCCCCAGCGTCGGCGTCTCCGCGGAGACGTTCTCGGCCGCGACGCTTCGCGATTTGCTCGATCTCGCAAAACCGCGCATCACTTCGATGGTGGTCTTCACGACGGCGATGGGGCTCTGGCTCGCCCCGGGATCGATCGGAGCCGCCCGCACCGCGCTCCTTTTGTTCGGTACGGCGCTGCTCGTCGGCTCGGCCAACACGTTCAACTGCTGGTACGAGCGCGAGACCGACGGCCTCATGATCCGCACGCGCAACCGGCCGCTCCCCGCGGGCCGTCTCGACCCCGCTGCCGCGTTGGCGCTCGGCATCGTGTGCGGCGTTTTCGCGATCCCGATCCTCGCTATCGCAATCAACCCGTTGACCGCGCTTTTAGGCGCGATCGCGCACGCGACCTACGTGCTCGTCTACACGCCGCTCAAGAAGATCTCGCCGTGGGCCCTCGAAGTCGGCGCGATCCCAGGCGCGATCCCCCCGCTGATGGGGTGGACCGCCGCCACCGGCACGCTGTCGCTCCCCGGTTGGTTTCTCTTTGGCATCCTCTTCTTCTGGCAGATTCCGCACTTCCTGGCGATTGCGATCTACCTCGAAGACGACTACCGCCGCGGCGGGCTCAAAGTCCTCTCGGTCGAGCGCGGCCCCGTGACCGCGGCCCGCTGGCTCGCGTTCTACACCGTCGCTTTGGTCGCGGTCAGCCTCCTGGCCCAGCCGCTCGGGCTCGCGGGCGTCGCCTACACGGCCGCGGCCACGGCGCTCGGCGCAGGCTTCCTCGAATGTGCCCGGCGGGGGGCGATGGGGCGGGTCGAGGGGGCGTGGGCCCGGCGCACGATGCTCTATTCGATCGCCTGGCTGACGGCGCTGATGCTCTCGCTCGTCGCCTTCGCTCGCTAGTCCCCTCGAGTCGTCCGTTCTTGGTTCGTGGGTTATCTGGTTCGAAGGACGTTCGCCGTGCGGCGAACTCGGACGACCGCTCGACCGCCAACGGAAACAGCGGGCTCGCGTTCATACGCCGCGGAACCAGATAACCCACGGACCAAGAACGAACGACACGACGCGCTTATACTCGACACATGGGGCGCGCATTCGTTGAACTGGTCGTCGAACATCATGCCGTAGGCCGCCCGCTGCGACGCCCGCCGCGCCCGGGAGACATCGTCTGGCTCCGTCCCAAGAAGCTGATGACCCACGACAACAGCTCCGCGGTCCTCGCGCGATTCCGGTCGATGGGGGCGACACGGGTCGCCTCCCCCGGACAATGCGTCGTCGTCCTGGATCACGACGTGCAGAACAAGACGGCGTCGAACCTGGCCAAGTACGTGGCAATCGAGGCGTTCGCGCTCGAGCAAACGATCGAGTTCCACGCGGCGGGCACGGGGATCGGACACCAGGTGATGATCGAGCGAGGCCACGTGCGTCCCGGTGAGCTCTGCGTCGCCGCGGACTCGCACGCGAACATGTACGGGGCCCTGGGTGCGTTGGGGGTCGCCGTGTCGCGGTCGGACGCCGCCGGGATCTGGGCTTCGGGGATGTTCTGGTTTGAGGTTCCGCAAAGCGTGCGGGTCGTCTTCGAGGGGTGCCTCCCCCGGGGTGCCACGGGAAAAGACGTCGCTTTGTTGCTCTGCGCGCTCTACCCGGACGACGTTCTCGGCGCCGTCGTGGAATTCGACGGACCGGGCGTTGCCACGCTTGCGCAGGATGACCGCCTCACGATTTCGAACTTGACGACCGAGTGGGGCGCCATCGCCGGTGTCTTTTCGGATCGTGGCCCCGTGCGGGCCGATGCCGATGCCTCCTACGCCGCGACGATCACTTTCGACCTTGCCGCCGTCTCCCCTCACGTCGCGGGACCGGACACGCTCTCGCGCGCGGTGCCGGTCGCCGTGCTCGAGAGCGAGCGGATCGCGATCCACAAGGCCTACCTCGTCTCGTGCGCGAACGGGAGGCTTTCGGATCTCGACGCCGCGGCTGCGGTGCTGCGCGGGCGCCGCATCGCCCCCGGGGTCTCGCTCTACCTCGCGGCAGCGAGCGCTCTCGTGCAGGCCGAAGCCTCAGCGAGCGGAGCGTGGAGCGCGCTCATCGACGCGGGAGCGATCCCGCTCCCCGCCGGCTGCGGTCCCTGCATCGGCCTGGGCGCCGGCCTGCTCGAACCCGGCGAGACGGGGATCTCCGCTTCGAACCGGAACTTCAAGGGGCGGATGGGCTCCTCCGAGGCCCGCTGCTATCTCGCAAGCCCGGCCGTCGTCGCCGCCTCCGCCGCGGCGGGGTTCATCTGCGGGCCGAGCGCGATCGCGACGACGGCACCTGAGCGACGCATCACGCGACACGCGCTCACGGCGCGGTCCTTGGAGGTCACGACGCCGGGAGAAGCGAGCCGCATCACCGGCCGCCTCGTCGTATTCCTGAAAGACGGCATCGACACCGACGCGCTCTGCCCCGCGCGCCTCGTTTACGCCGACAGCGCGTCAGGCGACGAACTCGCCCGAGCCGTCTTCGGCTCGATCGACCCCGCCTTCGCCACCCAAGTGAGGCCAGGCGACGTGCTCGTTTGCGGCGCGCGCTTCGGGACCGGCTCGTCTCGCGAACAGGCGGTGACCGCGCTCATGGCCGCAGGGATCAGAGCCGTGGTCGCGGAGAGCCTCGCGCCGGCATTCCGGCGCAACGCGTGGAACAACGGATTCCCCGCGATTGAACACCGCGAGCTCGTGAGAGCGCTGCGCGATCGTCTTCCCGACGCGTCGCGCTCGGCGGTCTTCACGAAAGAGCCGATCACGATCGATCTCGCCTGGCTACCGCCCGTCGCGCGCGACTTGATCGCGGCCGGGGGGCTTGACGCGTTTCTTCGGGCGCGAAGCGCCAGGGACGGTGACTAGGATGAAGCGAACCGTGGTCGTCATGCCGGGAGACGGCATCGGATCGGTCGTCGTCCCTCAAGCCGTGCGCGTGCTCGAGACCGCGGGGTTCGACGCCACCTACGTCGACGCCAAGATCGGCTGGAACTGCTGGCTCCGAGACGGCGACGCGCTCCCCCGGAGAACGATCGACCTTCTCGCCGAGCACAAGCTCGGCCTGCTCGGCGCGATCACATCCAAGCCCCCCGCAGCCGCCGAATCCGAGTTGCCCTCGCACCTGAAGGGCCGCGGCCTGAAATACGCAAGCCCGATCCTCGCCCTACGGCAGCACTTCGGCCAGGACATCTGCGTGCGACCTTGCCGGAGCTTCCCGGGGAACCCGACCAACTTCGTGCGGCGCCACGCCGACGGAGCGTTCGAAGAACCGGCGCTCGACATCGTCGTCTTCCGGCAGAACACGGAAGGGCTTTACGCCGGGATCGAATGGACCGATCCGCCGGACGCCGTGCGGCGGGCGTTAGCAAGCCATCCCAAGTTCGCGCCCTTCGAAAACGTCGCGGGGCGAGACCTCGCCGTGACCGTGCGCGTTATCACGCGCGACGCGTGCCGGCGGATTCTCGACGCCGCGTTCCGATTCGCCACCGCGCACGGGATCCCGACCGTGACGCTCGCCGAAAAACCGAACGTGCTGCGCGAGACCTCGGGGCTCTTCGAGGAGGTCGCCCGCGACGTCAGCCGCACATTTTCGCAGGTTAGCTTGTCGCTGCTGAACATCGACGCCCTCCTCATGGACATCGCGCGCCGACCGGAAGGGCTGAGGGTCATCGTCGCCTCGAATCTCTTCGGCGACATCGTGTCGGACGCGGCGGCCGGGTTGACGGGTGGGCCCGGATTCGCCTGCTCCGCGAACCTCGGCCACGACGTCGCGATCTTCGAGCCGACGCACGGGTCCGCCCCGAGTCACGCCGGGTTCGACGTCCCGATCGTCAACCCGATCGCCGCGATCCTGGCGGGAGCTCTCCTCGCCGAGCACGCCGAAGCAGAGGATGTCGCCGCGCGCATCCGCGAGGCGATCGCAGCAGTCATCGCCGAGGGCCGCGTGCGGACGTACGACATGCTGCGGTTACGTGCCGCGCCGGACGTCGTCGCACGCGGAGCGGTCGGCACGCGCGCGATGGCCGACGCGATCGTGGCGAAGCTCAAGCCGACCTAAGACGCACGCGTTCCGTTCGTCATGCGGCTTACGGACAGGTCGCCGTGATGCGCGGCGACCCATTGCTCTGCGTACCATACGTGCCGATGCCGCAAGTATTTTCTCCTCGCGAGAGGTACCAGAAGGCCTGGCCGGAAGACGGGACCGCGGCGTCGACCAACGACGTGCCCGGGAGGTTGTCGAAGCAGACCTCGTCGCCGCCGCCCGGGCCGACCGGCAAAGCATTCGTGGCGCCGCGAACCACGTCGTATTTCGTCGCAAACGTCGCTGCCGACCAGCTGTACGTCGTCTTGTCCGCGGCCGCCGTCACGTTGCTGGTCTCCGGAGGAGCGGTGATCGGCGTCCCCCCGCTGCAGCTCCCGGCGCCGCAAACCTCGCCCGCGGTGCAGGCGTTGCCGTCTTCACACGCCAAGCCCGCGGCGATGACCGTGACCGAGGTCGTCGACGGCGAGGCGCAACCGTTCACGGTCACAGAGTAGATCCCGGAAGCTGCAGGCGTCGCGGCCGTAATCGACGGGTTCTGCTGCGTGGAGGTGAATCCGTTCGGGCCGGTCCAACTGAAGGTCGCCCCACCGGAAACGGAGGATTGGAGCTGCAAGGTCGCGCCCTCGCAGATCGGTCCGTTGTTGGCGGCGGTCGGGGTCAAGTTGCACCTGTCCAGGACCACGCCGATATTTAGTTTGATTGGGTTGGGCGAAATGTCGGACCAACCCAGAAACGGGGGGGTGGAGAGAAAGAACGCATTGGCGCGAATGGGGTCCTCGGAGTCGAAGCTTGCGTAAGCGTAGGTGCTGTTGGTCTGTTGGAATCCCACGAAAAAACTTTGGCCCACAGGCACGGCGGGCGCAAGCGTGATGGACACGGGCCCAGCCGCCGCCACGGTTCGGTCTGCGGAGTCCAGATAGAGTTCTGCTCCCGGCAGTCCAAATCCGTCGTCATCGTAGATCGCCACCTTGTAGGTCGTGGCGGTTCGCACGAAGAAATCCAGGTTGACGGCGTTGACCTTCGAGGCCGCAACGATCGCAAACTTGCCCACGATCGCAATCGGCCCGCCGGCCCCTCCAACTCCATAGGTCGTCGTCGAACTGGCGTATTTGTAGGAATACTGGGGGAGCGTGACGTTCAGCGGCTTGCTCTTGCTGTTGTTCCCTGCGAAGTCATCGGGAGCCACGGAAACCTCCACGGTGTCGCTTCCAATCGTGGTGGGGGTGAACGCGGCGAAGCTCACGATCGCCTGGTTGCAGGCGTCCAGAGACGCGATGGTCTGCGTGTCCGTGAATGTCTCGGCGCCCGTGATGTTCAAGGTCACTTGGAGATTGGTTAGGGTGAGCGCGCCCCTGTTGTTCACGACAGCCTGAATGGTCTGCGGGCCGGCCAAGCCAAGAGGCAAGGCGCCGAGGGACATCACCTGATCAACGCTGGCGTCGCTCGACTGGCTCGAGGTGACCTTCAGGCGCGTTTCCGCCCGGTCGGCGCGGCTCGTTGTAACTGACGTGGGAGCGGCGGTGGTGCTGGCGCCGTAAAGCCCTCCGGGAACCAGAGTGGTATTGACCACGATACCGACCTTCGTCTCGCTCGGAACCGCCAGAGTGCCGAGGTACTTGCCGTAGTCGAAGGCGACGTACAGCCCGCCGCCACTATAGGTAAAAGGCGAGATGCCTGAACCTGAAAAGTTGATGTCGATCTGGGTGAAGAAATCCCCTAGGCTGATGGTGCTGTTATGGACAAGAGTCATGGTACCGATCTCGGTGGCCCAGTCCGTAGAGCTTCTCATTGTCGTGTCGCTTGTGTTCTCTAGGTAGACCTTCAATGGGACGCTTGGAGCCGCAACTCCTGGAGCTAGGTTGTAGACCCACCCGATGCCTGATATCGCGGAGCCGCTCGAAAGACCGTTCGCCGCAAGCTCGGCTGCGGTGATGAGGTACACCCCGCGCTCGAATCGGCTGATGGCGAGAGGGGCGCTCGCGGTCTTTACGTAGGAGCCACTATTGGGCAGGACGGTCAGAATCGCAGGACATGCCGCGAATGGCTCCGATGGGCCCGGAGTCGACTTGCCCTCGGAGACGGAGGTCGCCGCTGGTACAAGAAACAGCGCAGGCTCATCACGCTGCTCGTCGGCTGGGGGAGCGGATCCATGGTTCACCTCGGCGAGGACACCGAGGCTCCCCACCGCTCCGGTCACGAGCAGGCAAACAAAGGCGAGCCGTATTCCGATTTGCCAACCAGACGAAACAGAAGGAGCCGTAAGCGACTTGCTGTTCATTGTCCATCCCCCCGGGATCGTTGAAGACCCCTTGCGGTCAGTTCGAAGCGCGTCCAAGTGGGTTCCCGATGCGTCGCCAATGGCTCGTCGTATCGGACCACGATTCGTCCGCGGATTCGTGCGAAATATCGTACTAGAAGTCTGGAATGAGAATCAAGGCCCGCGCGGCCGCGGCGGGCGCGACTGGCCTACCCGGCGACACTGCCGCTGGTGCCGACGACTTGGCGCGCATCTGCTCCTTAGCTGGATCCAAGCTTGCTCGCTGATCCGGATCGGGCGTCTCTTCGCGACAATTCGGAGTTCAGGGCACTCGCCTCGACCGCACAAGCCGGCAAGCAACGGTAGCTGGTTCGTCGCGGCTGAGGGGCGGAGCCCACCTCTCCTAGAATGAAGTGATGGACGCCACGCCGTGAGGCTCGACCCCCTTCCGATCGACGCGCACCTCGACACGATCCGCGAGCTCGTGCGGAAGCACCGCGCCGCCATCGTCGTCGCGCCGCCGGGCGCGGGAAAAACGACGCGCGTGCCCCCGGCGGTTGCCGAGGACGGCCCCGTCATCGTGTTGCAGCCCCGGCGACTCGCCGCGCGATCGCTCGCGCGGCGGATCGCCGCGGAGCGCGGGTGGACGCTGGGCGAAGAGGCGGGCTGGCACGTTCGCTTCGATCGGAAATTCTCGAAGGCAACGCGCGTCCTGGTGGCAACCGAGGGGATCCTGACCGCGCGATTGCAGTCCGATCCGCTCCTCACGGGATTCGGTACAGTCATCGTCGATGAGTTTCACGAACGCAGCCTCCACGCCGATCTCGCGCTCGCACTGGCCCGACAGGCGTGGCTCGCGCGCGACGACCTCAACATCGTCGTGATGTCGGCGACACTCGACGCGGAACCGGTGGCAAGCTTCTTGGGCGATGCGCCAATCGTGCGCGTCATGGGACGGCAGTTCCCCGTCGCCGTCGAATACGCCGCCGGCCTGTCACCCGTCGAGGCGATCCGCGCGGAGCTCGCGCGGGAGGGCGGCCACATCCTGGCGTTCTTCCCCGGCGTTCCGGAGATCGCGAAAGCTGCGCGAGCGCTCGCCGGAGCTCCCGAGCTGCGCGGCGCGCGCATTGTTCAGCTGTCCGGCCGATCGTCACCCGAAGAACAAGATGAAGCGCTGAGTCCTTCGGTCACCCGCAGGGTGATCCTCGCGACCAACGTGGCCGAGACCTCGATCACCGTTCCCGGCGTGACGGCAGTGATCGACACCGGCCTTCACAAGGTGCCCCGCCTCGACCCTGCCCTCGGCCTCGATCGCTTGGAGACCGAGCGCATCTCGCTCGATTCCGCCGATCAACGCGCGGGCCGCGCCGGGCGCACCTCACCGGGGCGCGCGGTGCGCCTGTGGGATCCGCGCGACGTCTTGCGGCCCCATCGCGAGCCGGAGATCGGCCGGGTCGATCTCGCCCCGCCGGTGCTCGAGGTTCTCGCGTGGGGCGGCGATCCGGCGAGCTTTGCGTGGTTCGAAGCGCCGCCCGCCGAGCGCATCGTCGCGGCGATGGAGCTGTTGCGCCTGTTGGGCGCCGTCACTGGCGATCGCCTGGCGCCGCTGGGCGACCTTCTGCGCCGCCTCCCGGTCTCACCGCGCCTGGCGCGCGTGCTCGTGGCGGCAGGCGGCTCCCCGCTCGCGGCCGCGGCGTGCACCGTTGTGTCCGAGCGGTTCGCGCCGCGCGGCCCGCTTCACGCGGGATCGTCCGACGTGATCGCGCGGGCGGATCACCTCGGCGAAGCCCCCCCCGCGATCAGGAAGGCGGCGGAAGAGATTGCGTCGACAACGCGGCGCATCCTCGACGATCGTGCGTTTGCCGCAGTCGCCGCGGCCGCTCGGGTCGAAGGCGGGAACGACGAGACGATCGTGCGGCGCGCACTTTTCGCCGGGTTTCCCGATCGCCTCTCCCGGCGAAGGAGTGCGGGCTCGCCGCGCGTCGTCCTCGCCTCGGGGCACGGCGGCGTGCTCGATCGCGGAAGCGTCGTGATCGACGGCGAGTTCCTCCTGGCCCTCGACGTCGAGGCGGGAGAACGCGGCCCCGGCGCCGAAGCGCGCGTGCGCCTCGCCAGCCGTGTCGAGCGTGCCTGGCTCCCGCCGACGACGCGCCGGGTCGAGCACAGGTTCGATCCCGGAACAGGAGCGGTTCGCGCGACGGAGCTCGAGCGCATCTTCGAGCTGACGATCGCCGAACGCCCCGCGCCTCCGGACCCGCAGGAGGCTTTCCCACTGCTCGTCGACGCGTTCGTGGCGCGGGGAGTGACCCCGGATCAAGCGCCGATCGCCGCCCGCTTGCGCTTTGCCGGGATCGAGCTCGACCTCAACGCCATCGCCCGGACGGCCTGCGCGGGGCAAACGACGCTGCCCGTGCTTACGATTGCCGCGTCGATCGGACACCACGAGCGGCGTGAGCTTTCCCGCCTCGCCCCCGAGACGCTCGCGTTACCGAGCGGACGCGACGCCAAGCTCGTCTATCGCGACGAGGAGACGGTCGTCGCCGCAGTCAAACTCCAGGAGCTCTTCGGTCTCGCGGACTCACCGAGGGTCGGAGCCGCCGGCACGCCGGTCGTCTTCGAACTGCTCGCGCCGAACGGACGCCCGGTGCAGACGACGCGCGATCTCAGGAGCTTCTGGGACAAGACGTACCCCGAGGTGCGGAAGGATCTTCGCGCGCGCTATCCGAGACACCCGTGGCCCGAGGATCCGTGGACCGCTATCGCGACCCACCGCCCGAAGCCGCGGGGGGCGTGAAGACGAGCACGTACTGGTAGGGAAGCTCGTCCCACTGCGACGACTTGCGCCAACCCGCGGCCGCAAACTCCGCCACGACTTTCTCCGCCGTCAGCTTGTGAGCATCCGGCGGTCCGACCGGGAAGTCGCCTTTCTTGAAATCCACGACGGCCACGCGGCCCCCCGCCTTCAACCCGGCGGCGAGCGTGACGAGATACTGGAGGCGATCGTCGATGTGATGCCACGTATCGACGATGAGCACGAGATCGACGGCGTGCGCGGGCAGCTTCGGATCTTCGGGAAAGGCGAGCACCGGGACGAGCTGCGCGAGTTGCGCCTTCGCGGCCCTCTCCTTCATGTAGTTCACGAAATTGGGCTCGATGTCGATCGCGAGCACGAGCCCCTTACTGCCTACGGCCTTCGCGAGGTGCACGCTGAAGTACCCCGTTCCCGCGCCGAGGTCGGCGACGGTCATCCCCGGCTTGACGCCGATCGCATCGAGGACGGCGCCCGGCTTCTGCCAGGCGTCCCGGTCGGGGTCGTCGAAGACGTTGACCCACTTCGCAACGTCGTCGAAGGAGTGATGGATCGTCGCGTCGTGACTGTCTTCGACGGGCGCGGCGAGGGCGGCGAGAAGCACGGCGGTGGCGAGCATCAAGGATCCTCCGTAAGGCTTGAGACCGGCTGCTAGCATGCCACGTATGATCGGCATCCGTCGCGAGGACAAGAACCGCTGGGAACGCAGGGCCCCGTTGACCCCCGAGCACGTCGCGGAACTGACGCGCCACGGGGTGGCGGTCGCCGTCGAGCCCTCCCCTCTCCGCATTTTTCCCGACGAAGCTTACCGCGCGGCGGGGGCTCGCATCCTCAACGACCTTTCTCCGTGCCCGGTCGTCGTCGGCGTCAAGGAGATCCCGCTCGCTCGGCTCAACCCCAACACGGCGTACTTCTTCTTCGCGCACGTGACCAAGGGGCAGCCGGGGAACATGCCGATGCTGCGCCGCCTGATGGAGCTCGGATCCACGCTCGTCGAGTACGAAAAAATCGTGGACGAGCGAGGGCGCCGCCTGGTGTTTTTCGGGCGCCATGCCGGATTCGCCGGAATGCTCGACACGTTGGCGACCCTGGGACGGCGCCTCCGTTGGGAAGGGATCGACTCTCCGTTTGCATCGTTCAAGCTCGCGCACGAGTACACCGACCTCGAGGAAGCGCACGCCAAGCTCGCGCGCGTCGCCGGCGCCATCCGCCGCGACGGTGTTCCCGAGGCGCTTCACCCTTTGGTGATCGGATTCACGGGCTCGGGGAACGCTTCGAAGGGTGCGCAGGAGATCTTCGACCAGCTCCCCTACGAGGAGATCCTTCCGGAGGATCTCCCCTCGCTGTTCACGAACGAGGACCTGCCGCGAAACATCCTCTACAAGGTGGTCTTCACGCGCAAAGACCGTTTCGGTAGCGCGATGGCGCGGCACCTTGGCTACCTCACCGCTCTGGTCAACGGCATCTACTGGGAGCCGGGGCATCCGCGCGTCGTCGCTCTCGACGACCTCCGCGCGTTGTTCTCAGGCGACGCCGCTCCGCGTCTGCGCGTCATCGGCGACATCACGTGCGACCTTCACGGCTCGATCGAGGCCAACGTCAAGATCACGACGCCGGGAGATCCCGTCTACGTCTACGACGTCGCGTCCGGGGCGGCCGTCGGCGGCGTCGCCGGGCGCGGCCCGGTGATCCTCGCGGTCGACAACCTCCCCTGCGAGCTTCCCGTCGATGCGTCGCAGCACTTCGGCGACGCGCTCTTGCGGTTCCTCCCCGCGCTGACGCGCTGTGATTGGGAGCAGGCCTTCGAGACCCTCGATCTCATGGAGGAGATCCGCCGGGCGGTGGTCGTCCACCGCGGCCGGCTCACTCCGAAGTACGCCTACCTGGAGCGGCACCTCGAATGAAACGGGTCCTCGTTCTCGGGGCCGGCCTCGTCAGCCGCCCGCTCGTTTCACACCTCGCGGGATTTCCGGATATCGCGCTGACGCTTTGCGACCTCGACGGGGCGAAAGCCGCGCAGGTTTTAGGCGGGCGCGAGCGAGGACGTGCGCTTGCGCTGTCGCTCGACGACGATGCGGGGCTCGCCGCGTTGGTCGGCGAGGCCGACCTCGTCGTGAGCCTCCTTCCATACATGCTCCACGTGAAGGTCGCGAAGGTCGCGATCGCGCGCCGCGTGCCGCTGATCACGACCTCCTACGTCTCGGCCGAGATGCGAGCGCTGGACGGCGTTGCGACTTCGGCCGGCGTGCTCGTCCTCAACGAGATCGGTCTCGACCCCGGGCTCGATCACATGTCGGCCATGCGTGCGATCGCCCAGCTGCGCGCAGAGGGCCTGCGCCTCGTGTCCTTCCGGAGCTGCTGCGGCGGGCTCCCCGCCCCCGAGGCGAATACGAACCCGTGGGGCTACAAGTTCTCGTGGAGCCCGCGAGGCGTGCTGGCCGCGGGGTTGAACGCCGCCCGCTGGCTCGAGGACGGGCGCCTCGTCGAGTTGCCGGGCGAGAAACTCTTCACGCACGTGGCGCCGTACGACGTGGCCGGCGTAGGCCGCCTCGAGGTTTACCCGAACAGAGACGCCACGACTTACATCCCCATCTACGGAATCGAAGGCGTCCACACGATGTTCCGCGGAACCCTGCGCTACCCGGGCTGGTGCGAGACGTTGCACGCCGTCTCCCGGCTCGGGCTGCTCGACGACGCGCAGCGCGGGTGGAGGGCGGGCACCACTCATGAAGAGTTCATGGAGGCCGTAGCCGCGCCGGGAACCGGCCCGGTAACCGAGCGCGTGGCGAAGCGCCTGGGCCTCCCCGCGGACGGCGCCGTGATGGAGCGCCTTCGCTTCGCGGGACTCTTTTCCGAAACCCCGATCGGGAAGACCAAAACGGCGCCCATCGACGTGCTTTGCGCCCGCCTGGCCGAGTCGATGGCCTTTGCTTCAGGCGAGCGCGACATGATCGTGCTGCGGCACGAGTTCGGGGTCGTCGACGCCGTCGGCCGTCCTGGCACTTGGGTCTCGACCCTCGTCGCCTTCGGCGAGCCATTCGGCGATTCGGCCATGGCCCGCACCGTGTCGCTCCCTGCGGCGGTCGCCGCCCGGCTGATCTTGGACGGGCGCATTGCGCTGACCGGCGTGCGCATTCCGGTGGATCCTGAAATCTATGAGCCCGTCCTTGCCGCCCTAGAGCCGATGGGGATCGCGTTCCGCGAGACCCGAACTGCGCCATAATCCAGCCACGATGCGCATCTTCGGAGCCGACCTCCGCGAGCTTGATGTTGCCGTAGGCCTCGGAACGATCGTGGCGTTGGACCCGACCGGCCTCGTCGCGACCGTTGCGCGCGTTGGCGACCTTCCCGCCCTGGCGCGCGAGGTTTCGACGCTGGCGGCGGGCGAGCCGTTCCTCCTCGCGGTCGATATTCCCGTCGCCTCAGGCCAGACGGCGGGGAAGGCACGCCGTGTCGACGGCTGGCTGAGGCGCCGCCTGGGCGTCCGGATTCCCACCGCAAAGTCGGGCGGCGCTCCCTACCTGACCGGATCCGAGCTCATCACGGCCTTGGCGATGGGGGGGCACCCGTGTCTTCCGTTTCCGGATCGGGACCGCAGGCAGTCCGGTCTTGCGGAGGTCCATCCGGAACTGGTCGCCAAGGCGCTTCTGTGGGAGTCCTCGACGGCGGCGGCGGCACGCGAGCTTCCCGACCGCGAGGCGATCCTGCGCGCGCTTCCGATTCCCGAGTACCGAAACCTCCGTCCGGCACGAACGGCCTGGGCCGAGCGCTACGCCTCGCTCGACGCGGCGCTGCGCGCCCTATCCGGCTCCGAAGGGTTCGATTTTCGCCTCGCCGTAGCCGAGCTCGAACGCTCGCGTACCGAGGAGGCGGTGGTGGCGGCAGCGTCGCTCCTCGACGCGACGCTGTTAGCGGGCGCCGCGCGGCGGTACCTCGAGGAGCCCGAGCGCTGCGCCTTCGTCGGCCTGCGCGAGACGGGTTACGTCGTGCTTCCCGCCGACGCGTTCGTCCGCCGCGTCGCGCTGCGCGAGCCCGCGCGGGTGGCCGGGCACGCGTCACTCTTCCCGCGCGAGAGTCTGGCGTCCCGGCTCGCGCCGCACGCCGTCATGCGCCCGTTGGCTCTGCTCGACTTGCCGGGGCAGACGCAACGGATCGAGGCCGTCTTCGAAACGCAGCCCCGGTACGAGTTCGACAACCTGGACGAGATGATGTGGTGGAAGCACTGCCGCCATCTTTCCGGCCCCGAGCTACCGGCCGACGGTCTCCACGAGCTCGTCGTGCGCCTGGACTCCGTGGGCGACGACGACGCGACGTTGAGCCTCCGCCTGGTCCGCTCTCGGCACAAGACGCTCTCGTTTCGATTCGAGCCGCCGGCCGCGTGGAGGCCTCGCGTCCCCCCGCGCGACGGCAAGACCTACCCGTTTCGCGTGTTGCGTGCCGTCTACGAGTGAATTGGAGACATTCTGCTTTTCTTTCAAAATCGGAGCACTCTACTTTTTTCTGAAAAGCTCCTCGGATCCCGCTTTTCAGAAAAACAGCACAGTGCTCCGATTTTGAAAGAAAAGCAGAATGTCTCCAATTCACTCGTAGCGGAGGGCGTCGATCGGGTCGAGCTCGGCGGCGCGGACGGCGGGGTAGATCCCCGAGGTTAGCCCCACCGCGATCGAGACGCCCGTCGAGAGAACGATCGACGCCAGCGTGACGACCGTCGGCCAGCCGGCGTAGGCGGCGACGGCCTTCGCGATGAGGAGCCCGACCGCGATCCCCAGGACGCCACCCATCGCCGAGATCGAAAAGGACTCGATGATGAACTGGTTGCGAATGTCCAGACGTCGCGCGCCGACGGCGCGTCGCACGCCGATCTCGCGCGTCCTCTCCAGAACGGTCGCGAGCATGATGTTCATGATGCCGATCCCGCCGACGAGGAGGGAGATGCTGGCGATGCATCCCATCACGATGCTGAACAGGCGCTGCGTGCGGCGGCTCTGTTCGAGGAGCGCCTCCGGGACGACGAGCTCGAAATCTCCCGCGCTTCCGTGGATCCGGTCGACCAGCTCTTGCACGACGGCCGCGGTTTTCCGCGGCTCGGCCGCGGGGGTGAGGCGGACGATGAGCTCGTCGAGCGGCGCCTTGAGCGGCGGCCTGTCGAACTTCCGACTCGCGGTCGTCACCGGAACGTAGATCTCGCGCGCCGTCGTCCCCAGCTGCACGCCCTCGAACGCCGACGCGCTTCCCTCGTCCTGGAGTACTCCCACGACGGTGAGCCAGACATCGTTCACCTTGAGATCGCTCCCCAAGGCGGCGCCGTAGCCGAACAGCTCCCGCCGCACGCCGGGGCCGATCACGCACACCTGGGCGTGGTCGCGCTCGTCGAGCGCGTCGAAGAAACGTCCCTGAGACAACCTGAGCCGTGAGATCTCCGCCTGGCGGAACGACACACCGTAGACCTTGGCCTTCGTCTTGGCGGTTGCCGACAGCACTTTGTAGGGCTCGATCTCGAGGCGGCCTGCTACGAGCTCGACACCGGGAACCGCGTCCTCGATCGCTTGCGCGTCGCGCCACGACAGGCCTTGGGACTTCTTCCGGATCTCTTCGAGCTCTTCGTCTTTCATCTCTTTCGAACGGAGGATGACGTTGCGCAGACCGAGACGCTCGATCATCTCGAGCGCCTGCTTTTCCGCGCCTGCCCCGATCGACAGCATCGCGATGACCGCCCCAACGCCGAAGATCATCCCGAGCATCGTCAACGCCGAGCGGAGCTTGTGAACCGCGAGGTTGCCAACAGCGCTCTCGAACGACTCGCCGAAGGTCATCGCGCACCCGGAAGCGCCGTCGGGGATCCGCCGGGCGCGGCTTGCACCTGCTCTTCTCCAGCGGCAGCCAGGGGGTCGCGCAGGGCGATCTCGTCCCCGGCGGTGATCCCTTTCTCCACGACCACGCGGCCAACAGCAGCCGGCCCGAGCGTCACCTCGACGGGGGCGAACGCGGCGCCCTCTAGCTTGTAAACGATCTTCTTGCCGTTCTTTTCGAAGATGGCATTGCGCGGAACGCTGAAGGCCTCGGGTCGCGCGTCCAAGGCCAGGACCGCCCGCACGCGCTGGCCCGGCTTCATGACCGCAGGGTCCGTCGCGTCGAGCTCGAGAGTCGCGCCGAAGTACTGCACGGGAATCCAACCGGTGCGCCGCTTCGCGAGCGTGTCCACCTTCTTGATCTTCGCCTTGTACGCGAGCGCGGGGTGCGCTTCGACGACCACCGTGGCGGAAAGACCCTTGGCCAGGCCCCCGGCGTCGGCCTCGAGGACGTAGACCCGAGCCTGCATCGTCTCGAGCTCCGGGATCTCTCCCACCGGCTCACCGGGCCAGACCGTGTCGCCGACCCTCGTGATGTCGCCGCGCCAGTCGCGCTTGTAGACGAGGATACCGTCGTGAGGCGCCTTGATCTCCAGCGCGTCGAGCCCCTTGGACGCCCGGTCGATCGCGATCCCCGCCTTGCGCCGCTCGATGTCGAGAAGGTCGAGGTCGACCTTGGCGACGTCTTGGCGGATCGAACGGACCTGGTCTGCGGTGTCGATGCGCTGGGTCGCGAGCGTGCGATCGATCTCGGAGCGGATGATCTCTTGCCGCGAGAAGATCCCCGGGTCGTCGACCTTGTAGCGGTCGGCCCCGCGCAGCTCCTCGCGGGCTAAGGCCGCGTCGCGCTCGAGGTTGCGTATCGCGCCGCCGGTGTCGGCGCGCATCCCCGTGATCCGGCTCTCCGTAGCCGTCTTGTCCGATTGGCCGTCGCGCAGGCTGCGTTCCATCTCCGAAGGATCGAACCGGACGACGACGTCCCCCGCCTTCACCGGTGTGCCGTCCGGGACGAGCCAGGCCACCTTGAGCTGTCCTTGCGCCTCGATCGGCGCCGTCACCGGTGTCGCTTCGGCCGCTTCGAGGTTCCCCTCCGCCGCCACGAGGCGTTCAAACGGCGCCTTCGACACGACGAGCGTCGGCACGTCGGGACGGCCGCCGAGGCGGCCGATCCACCAAGCGGCGCAAACAACCAGGGCCACGCCCCCGAATCCGATCGCGGCGATGCGCGCGCGCCTCAACGCGCTCTCCTGCCTGCCGCGTCGAGGTCGCGGCGCGCGACGCGATCGCCGGCGTCGAGCCCCGACTTCACTTCGACCGACGCTTCGTTGCGTGCACCGAGGGTGAGCACGCGCCTTCCGTAGCCGACCGCGGATCTCCGGAACGCCATCGGGCCTGCATCGGTCGGGAACACGGCATCGGCCGGAACGAGGAGCGCGTTGGCGATCCGGCCGGTTTCGATCATGCCGCGGAACCGCATGCCGGGGCGCATCTTGCGCGGGTCGGTGGCCTCGAGATCCACGACCAGCTTCACGACCTTGACGAGACTGCGGAAGGACTGCCGCTGCACGGTGCTCCAGATCGAACTGATCCTGCCGACGAACTCGATATCCGGATGAGCCTCGAGCCGGAAGCGGACCTTCTGGCCCACGCTGATCTTTCCCGCGTCCGATTCGTCGACCTCCCCCTCCCCTTTCATCGCACTCAAGTCGGGGATCTCGAGGATGCGCTCGCCGCGCCAAGCGGAGTCGCCGACTTTCTTCTTCTCGTCGCGCCAACTCGTCGCGTAGACGACCGTGCCGGCGCGTCCCGCCTTGACGGACATCGCGTCGATCGACGCCTCGATCTCCGCCACGCGGCGAACGGCCGCCGTCTTCCGCCCACGCAAGGCCGCAAGCATCACGTCGTCCGCGTGGCGCGACGCCGCGAGTTTCGTCTTCAGGAACTCCATCTCGCGTGTCGCGTCCTCGAGGGTCAGGCGCCACTCCCGCAGCTGCTGGGCCTTGACGAGCTCTTCGGGGACCTCGAGCTCGAGCGCCGCCTTCCGCCGGCGCGAGGTGGCTTCGGCGAGCCGCAGCTCGTCGTTCTTGCGAGCGATCTCGGCGTCTTTTTCCTTCTTCTCGATGCGTTTGGTGGCGGACTCGCTCTCGGCCCTCTTTTCAAGGAGCGTGCGCTCGAGCTCGCTGGTGTCGAACGCGAGCACCGGCACGCCCGCCTTCACATCCGTCCCTTCAGGCGCCATCATCGCGATCTTGAAGTCGAACACGTCA
>Ga0315290_10000773_pt1 | contig 21389 bp, 15 predicted proteins | sample YL17G12_0_MG_FD_203627 | JGI IMG/M metagenome (GOLD analysis project Ga0315290, IMG submission 203627) | Sediment microbial communities from Yellowstone Lake, YNP, Wyoming, USA - YL17G12_0 | ecosystem: Environmental > Aquatic > Freshwater > Lake > Sediment | place: USA: Wyoming | collected... | reverse complement strand
GGTACATGGACAAAGACGAATTATTCTCGTATTGAGTTATTCCGATCACCCGAGGTTAGCAGACCCTCCATTGAAACCCATAGAGATTCAAGTATTTTAACTATTTACCGATAACTAAACTATCACAACCATAGTCACCACATTTTCAAGACTTGGTAAGCTGTTTTCCTTACCACACGACATTTGATGTCAACCTGTTAAATTATGGGCGTTATAAACATAAAAGACCTTAAAGCGGACATGGTGCTTGCAGGCGATATAAAAGACTGCAGGGGCAGACTCCTTATGGGCAAGGGCATCGCTCTGAACGAAAAGCACCTGAAAATCTGCAAAATGTGGGGTGTCGTCGAGGCCGATGTCGAGGAGATTTCCCCTGAAGAGATCTATGCCTCGGCTGTCAACACTTTTGATGCAGCGACCATCGCCGCTGCCGAGGAAATCGTTCAAAAACGTTTTTGTCATAACGACATGGGCCATCCGGCGATCAGGGAATTAATGCGCCTGTGCACGCTGTGGATCGCAGCGGGCAAAATAATCCATCAGGATATCGAACAGGATAATGTCGGCAGTGCCCATTTGTATAAAGAAGAATTCGAGCAAATGAAGAAAAAGAAACCCTTAAACATCAATCCGGCACAATACATGGGAGATGACATGAAACTCTCAACGCTGCCGGACATCTATAGACAGATTCTCGATACCATCTCGAAACCCTACAGCTCCACCTATGATATCGAAAAAGTTATCAGAACAGACCCAAATCTATCGGCACGGATGTTAAGGCTCGTCAACAGCGCCTTTTACAGTTATCCGACAAAAATAGACACCCTGTCACGCTCTGTAAACATTATCGGCACGAGACAACTGAGCACTCTCGCTATCGGGATTAAAATCACCAGTGTCTTTAAGAACATACCTTCCGAAATCATCAACATGAAAATGTTCTGGAAGCACAGCATCCTTTGCGGAATATGCGCCAGGCTTATAGCCGGTTATACGAATATCCAGAATACGGAACGCATGTTCGTTGCCGGACTGCTCCATGATATCGGACGCTTGGTTTTGTATAATTACCTGCCCATAGAATCCCTCTATGCCGCCACAGAGGCAAGAAGCAAGAACAGTCTCCTCTACGTTGCCGAACGTGACCTGTTCACTTGTGACCATGCAACTATAGGCGGTGATCTCCTCAACCAATGGCACATGTCCATGTCTCTTGAGGACTGTATACGCCATCACCACGAACCACAAAGATCAATAAATCGCGTAGAATCATCCATCGTCCATTTGGCCGATATCATGGCCAATGTGATGGGTATCGGTTCAAGTGGAGAGAGGTTCATACCGCCATTGGATGAGGAAGCATGGATGCAGCTTGGTATAACACCGAATACCTTATCAGTAACCATGGAGCAGGCCGAACAGCAACTCGAAGATGTATTTGAACTGTTCTATACCGATGAAAAAACCAATAAATAACAATACCGACTCTTATCTTGAAGAACGTGTCAAACATCTCGAAGGTGTCGAACGATTCGTAATTGACTCCCTCGAAGTAGCCGCATCCCTTGGCGACTTTCAAAACAGCATCAACAAGCTTCATGATGTCATCACTATTCTTGAAGAAACAGGAACAAAGGTTAAGGGCTTGATTCCCTTTGAAACAGTCGCTTTCTTTTTGGTGGATGAAGAAAATAACAACTTCACCCTGCAGCATATCGATTCCGAAAACCACAGAGCATATATTCAGAGCGAAGTTGATAATTCGATTGATGATGGCATATTTGCCTGGGCTTTAAGAGAAAAGAGGCCCGTCGTCGTGCCTACCAAAGACCATCAGAAATCTCTGGTCTTCCATAGTATGGCCACGGCAACGCGGATCCGCGGCATGTTTATCGGATTGCTCAACAAGGATGTGCACGGTATTCTGAATGTATCCTTATCTCTTCTTTCCTTTATCCTTTTCAACAGTGCCAATGCAATAGAGAGTTTTGAGTTATACAGAAAGATCAGGGAGATCAACAGGAATCTGGAAAGAATCGACAACTACAGGCTTCTGTTCGAGGCGGCACCGGACGGCGTCGAGGTGGTCGACGCTGTGGGTAATATTATCGATAGCAATGATTCACAAAAGAAACTTCTGGGCTATAGCCAAGAGCAACTGATAGGAAGACTCTCTTCTGATTATTTTTCGGAAAAAAGCCGGGTTTCATTGTTGAATAATCCGTCATCCCTCAATGAGAGCGGTTATTGGGAAGGAGAAGTAGAACTTGTTACGGCCACTGGAGAGACGGTTCCCGTTTGGAGAAAAGAAAGGGCCATCTATGACAACGATCATAGATTCATTGGCGCCGTTGTCTATAACCGCGACAACACGAATCGCAAGCGGGCGGAGGAGGAGAAGAGAAGCCTTGAGGAGCGTCTGAATCGTGCGGAGAGGATGGAAGCCATAGGCACTTTGGCGGGGGGTGTGGCGCACGATCTCAACAACATGCTGGGAATATTGGTCGGAAATGCGGAGCTGCTTTATTATGATATGAGAAAGACCGATCCCCTGCGCGAGTTGGCTGAAGAAATCAAGACTTCTGGCGAGCAGGCGGCGGCGGTGGTACAGGATCTTCTGACCATGGCCCGTCGGGGAATAGTCTTAAGAGAGCCGTCCAGCCTGAACAGGATCGTGGCGAATCAGCTCAAGACCTCCGAGATCAGGAAGATGCTCTCCTCTAAACCCCAAGTCATCATCGAGACTGAATACGACCGGGACCTCCTGGACATAAACGCTTCCGCCATCCATATCGAGAGGGCCCTGACGAACCTCATTAGCAATGCCCTGCATGCCATACCGGAGAAGGGCACAATCACCATCAGGACGGAGAACCGCTATCTGGACCGCCCCTTGACGGGTTATGAAGACGTGAGGAAAGGGGAATATGCTGTTTTGTCCGTGTCAGATACCGGCAGCGGCATTCTGCCGGAACATCTGAAGCATATCTTCGAGCCCTTTTACATGCGTAAAGTGCTGAAGTATGGCGGATCAGGACTGGGTCTATCCGTGGTCTGGGGTGCGCTGAAGGATCATGATGGATATATAGATGTGACCAGTGATCCGGGTAAGGGGACGACCTTTGACCTCTATTTTCCCGTGACGCGTGATGAGTCCGTAAAGCTGGAGGATCTCTCCGTCAGTGAATACAAAGGCAATGGAGAAACTATCCTGGTCGTGGATGATGAGGAGAATCAATGCCGTCTGGTGACACGGATGCTGACGAGATTGAACTACAGGGTGAAAACCGTGGGGAGCGGAGAGGAAGCCTTGGAATATCTGGCAAATTACGGTGCGGCCCTGATCGTGCTGGACATGATCATGGAACCCGGGATTGACGGCTATGAGACCTATAGAAGGATTCTGGATATCAAGAAGAGACAGAAGGCGATCATCTTCAGCGGTTTCACCAAGACGGAGCGGGTGAAGATGGCACAGGAACTGGGCGCTGGAGAATTTGTCAAGAAACCTTATCTCCTGGAACGGCTCGGCATGGCAGTGAGGAAGGAACTGGATAGAAAATAGATGGTGGCATATTCAACAGTACGAACCGTAATCAATGACTCTCAACGATACAGTCATGTGCTCATAATAGTGTAACAAATACTATCCTTTTTATCTCGTGCTTCCTGTAAGAGAGCATCGGTTAATTTTGACAGGTATACATCCTTTCAAACGGTTATCAATAAAATGTTTTCTTGACTTCTCGACTCATTAGTATCACAAGGAAGAACATATCTGAATAAGGCATTGTCAATCGGTTAACAACCCATTTGAACCCTTTTTAGAAGGGTGATGCCATGGAGAGATTAATGAAACCCTGTTCCGAAAAAAGGCGGGGCTTTGTGTTTAATATTAAGGAACAAAAGTGAAATCTAATACATATGAACAGCAAAGGTGGCAGGGAAGAAAACAAATGTTAACTTGTGGCATGGGGAGGAACGGATCTGACCGACTCAACAATAAAAGATTTCTCATGATGAAAATGCTGTTGCCTTTATGTTTCATTACCTTGTTCATTTTCGGATGTGGCACCATCGATATGCGGAAAATTTCCGTTGATCCGAAAATATCGACGGAAAATATAAAGAAAAGTTCCCTGAAAGCGGGGCTCCTTCTCGACGATCGGTTCACCAGCTACAAATATGCCTTCGAGACGGGCAAACAGCTCTACCTGAGGGCGACCGTGAAGGGAGAAATAGAGATCGGCAAGAATTTGTCCCAAGCCCTTTACGGGATTGTCTCCAGCAAATTCGGAAACGTTGCCATTGCTCACGATGTAAGTGAAATCCACGATGCCGACATTTATTTTGTTCCCCGTATTAAATCCTTCACGTATTCGCCCCCCTATACAGGGATGAGTTCTCATACCGCGACCGTGGAGCTTGAAACGGAAATCTTCGACGGTAACGGGCGGCTGCTGCGCAGTTTCAGCATCAAGCAGTATGGGAGCAGAAGCATGTTCAATCAATTCGTAATGGAAACGAACTATGAAATGGCGCACTACGCGGTGAACGAGGCTATAGACAACCTCCTGAAGGAATTTTCCCGGAAGCTTGATGAACTTTATTGATTCAGACAGGAGAACACTATGCGGCTGAAACGATGGCTGTTGGTTGTCCTGGTCCTCTGCACCAGCGGTTGTGGACTCAGTCAAGGGTTAACCCAGTCTGAAAGCCTTGCCCACTTCAACCCCCTCTTGCTGTACGCCACCAAGAGCAAGGGAGATATCCTCACCCAGGAAGGAAGGGACTACCTTCGCGAAGGTTCCTTCGACAAGTTTCTGTCCTCCATGGGTGAAGCCCTGACGTTTTACTCCGGCAATGGGGAAAAGACCGCCGATATTTGCCGCTATCTGGGCAAGGCCTATCTCGATCGCAACGAGTACGACAAGGCGCTGTCCTATTTCAACCAATCGTTATCCGCCGCTAAAAGCAGCCGCTACCAGGAGGGGATCGTCTTGGCGACGGTCGGACTGGCCGATTGCTACAAGAAAATCGGGGATGCCGATAAGGCCATGGAAATTCTGACGGCGGCCCCGCCGGACAATCGTGTGTCCGCAAAGGGCGCACATCCCCTCATTGCCCTCAGCATGGGGGAGACCCTCGCCCAGCAAGGCCGTTTATCCCAGGCACTGGACATCTTCACCAGTTCCCTTTCCAACATCAACAGCTACAAGGACGACAAACTGAAGCAGTCGGTCTATTCCTCCCTGGGAACGACCCTTTTCGGCCTCGGCCGTTATCAGGAGGCGATCACCCATTATCAGCGCGCCCTTGAACTTGCCCGGAAAAGTTACAACACGTCGGATATCGTGGACATCCTCAACAACATCGGTTTTTGTCTGGTGTCTTTGAAAAAATACAGCGAGGGCGCCATGGCCTTTAAGGAAGGGCTTGGACTCCTGGCCGTCATGGACCTGCAATACTCCGAAAAACAGATGTACGCCAATTATGGGCTGGGGCTTTTGAATGAAGAGCAAAACCGGAATGCCCAGGCGCTACTTTACTACGACACCGCCATCAAGTTCATCGAGGACTTGAGAGGCAGCCTGAGTTCGACGGAGTTCAGATCCTTGTTCCTGGCCAATAAAATAGCCGCCTATGAACATGCCATCGACATTCTGCTCACGTCAGCCGGTCGGACGGCGGATGACGTCCGCCTGGGTCCGCGATTTACCAAAGCGGGCCTCACACCCGCGGAAGTGGCCTTCTTCTACGCTGAAAACACCAAGGCCCGATCTTTTCTCGAACTGCTCTCCAAAGCCAGAACGGTTGCCCTCGCCGACCGGATCCCTCGCGAGCTGGCCGAACAGGAGCGGCGATTGCTCAGCACCATTGACTCGCTCCAGGCCTCCGGAAGCGGCCAGTCGGAAGGGCAGCGAGATATCCTGAAAAAATCAAAACGGGAACTAGATGAGTTGATCGCCAAGTTACGGAAAGAGTATCCGGATTATGCCTCCATCCGCTATCCGGAGCCGGTCATGGCCGGGAATATCCCGTTGCGCGACAACGAGGTGCTCCTCGCCTACAAGGTCAACCCCGGAAAAACCTATCTCTGGATCATAGAAAAAGGCAAGAAACCGTCGGCCATTGAAATCGCCGTGAGCCGGGAGGAACTCATCCGGAAAGTCGGGGAATTTCGGAGCGGGCTTGAAAATCCGGGCCGACTGGACGCCTATGACCCGGAGAGAGGGCGGGCCCTGGGCAAGCTCTTGCTGGGAGAAGCTCTCAGCCGGATAGACTCCGACAAAAATATCATCATCACCCCCGACGGCGTGCTGAGCATGATTCCCTTCGAGGCATTAACGGCGGGTAGAACAAAAAATGCGATTCAATACCTGGGAGAAAAATACAAGATCAGCTATTATCCGTCCGCCTCGGTCATGACGACCATGCGGCAGTACAAGGAGAGTCCAAAATTATCACGGCCCCTGTTTGCACTCGGCGATCCGGTTTATGAGGATTCGGATGTGCGTTACAGTCGGAGAAAGTCCGATAACATCGTTCTGGCATCAGCCGATCAGACGCCCGGTCTCAATTTGCGCAGCGCCCTGGTCCGCAGCGGCTTCTCTTTGCCCCGTCTGCCCGAGACCCGCGATGAGGTCCTGAAAATCGGCGCACTCTTCGGGTACAAAGCCAATGACCCCAACATCAAGCTCGATATGGACGCCTCCAAGAGAGAAGTTTTAAAATCCGATCTCGGCAATTACCGGTTTATCCATTTTGCCACCCACGGTCTTTTGAGCGGCGACATTCCTTATATCCTGGAACCGGCGCTGGTTCTAAGCCAGCCGGGGAACCGCAACCCTGAGGACGGCTTCCTCAAGATGAGCGAGATACTGGAACTCAAACTCAACGCCGATGCGGTTGTCCTGTCGGCTTGCAAGACGGCCCTGGGGAAAGAGATCGTCGGAGAGGGGATTGTGGGCTTAAGCCGCGCCTTCATGCTTGCGGGGTCCAAATCGGTTATCGTGAGTCTCTGGAGCGTGGAATCGAATTCCACGGCCGTCCTGATGAAGAGCTTCTACTCGCATCTCAAGCCCGGAAGGTCCAAGGAAGAGGCGCTCAGGCTGGCCAAGCAAGAGTTGAAAAACCAAAGCCTGGCCTCCTCCGATCTCAGCCGTGGCGTAACGATTGCCGGACGTGACAAGAAGATTCAAACCGGCACTTCTCATCCCTTCTTCTGGGCCCCTTTCATCCTGATTGGTGAATGGGAATAAAAATACTCCGATTCCGGTTCATTCAATCCGCCTTTTGATATTGATTGCGTTAAGCACGGAATTCATCTCGAAACCCTCTTCATCAATGGTTTTGTCTGGCCTTTGCCGTGGCCTTCCGCATCGAATTTTCTCCTCGATAAACAGAAAGATCACTCTACATTATGGTGTCATGAAATTCTCGAAAGAGAGATCATGTCTATTCCTACCGCTGCTTATTGCCCGAGGAACCCGCAAGATTCGGATTATTACTGCTGTATAGAGGACCATTTTGAAACCTCTTTATTCAGATTTGTCAGGTAGTAAGGTGTTTCAGGCGGTACTATCTGGAGAAGGTCATTTACTGGCACCTCGATTGCGACGATCTTCACAACGGCTTTGCCCTCTCTCAAAAATGTTGGTTACGAATAAGCGTCATTCTGCAACTTCGCAACAGAATGACGCTTATTCGTAACCGATGACGGCGAAATATTGCGTTGAGTTGTTCGCCCCGACAAGCGGTTCGACTACCCGGAACGCGTCCACCATGGTTGGAAGCTGAAACAGGACGGTATCTTCGTGCAAACGTATGATTGATGAAATTTCATGCTTGCTCATTCAGGACAACCCCCCAGCGACGGCTGATCTTTCCTCGCTTCGGTTTTGTGGGTATCCACGGGATCAGACCCGTGGACGGATCCAAAACTTTTTCCAGTTTCCGCAACAGACCCCTCTCCAAACCTTGCATCTCCAGCAGCGCCCCGATCCGCCGGATTGTTCCCTTGTCGCCGTAGCGCAGGGCGACGGCCACCAACTCCGCCGCGCCGACACGGTTCGCGGCCAGTTCTCCCCGGATCCAATCATAGCCACGGGGCAGGCTGTTGAACCGGGACCAGTCGTACACCGCATCCACCAGCGTCCGTTCACGCGAACTGTACACGGCTATCCATCCTTCCGCCGTCTGCACTTCCTCCGTATCGCCAAGCCGTTCGTCCGCCACCTTGATCAATGTCAGGGCGATCGCCCCGATGGTTCGCTCGCCGTAAATCCGGTTGTTATAGGCATATATCCGGTTGGGAATCTGGTCGTCAAAGCCATAGCGGTTGAAGGCGTTCGGTCCACAAATCTGGTAACGTCCCTGGCGGGCATCCATCAACGTGTTCAAGGCCAGGATTTCGTCAGGACTCCACTTTCCGCCCAGCGGCAGCTTGGGCGGAACGAGATAGAGACCTCGCCATACGCGGACGATCCAGCCGGCCTTGGCCAGCCGGCTTAGGAGATTACGCTCCTGGGGCGCCGATAATTGCAATGGACCGGCCAGCTCACCCGCCCGCACAATGGTTTGCCCGCGCATCTGTACATACGCGAATAAGAGCCGTTCGATCTCTCCCAATCCCTTTTTCATAGTTGCACTTTATATATAAGAAAATCGTCTGTCAAGCGATTATCACGATAATAGAATGCAATGAAGTCACGGGATCAATTCCCCGCTCATCAGGCGTGGCCTGCTTGATCCTCTCGCTGTTGAAGAGCCGCATATGGGTTATGTCAAATAAGGTGTTAGAATTATTAGAGCATCGAAAAAGAAAACAAAGGATTGATCGTGAGATGGATTATCGGGTGTAGTTTTTTATGCTTCAAACTGGGCAATAAAGATTGAGAAACGGGACTATAGCGGGATAAATTGAATTATAAGAGGAAAGGGGTTACATAGTGAAATTTGTAACCCCTTTAATTTGTTGGCTCCCCGGCGCGGACTCGAACCACGGACCCGATGGTTAACAGCCATCTGCTCTACCGACTGAGCTACCGGGGAATAGTCGATTTCAATATTTTCAATAGTATAAGACAATCCTAAAGTCAACTATCGTCTTATACGATTTGCAGTATCGTGAAAAAGTCTTGATAAATCTTTCTAAAGTGGATATTAAAAAAGCCGATTCGAGTTGCGCCTTATAATACAAGACAATCTTCTTGTCAATAAATGTTAGTGAGAGCCTTGTGACACTTCACCTGATATTACTGACGAGAAGGAGATCTTTCAAATCTTTCTTTACGTTTGTCATGAAATATCAATAGAAGGGATATGGAAAGATGGAAAAGTATGTTTGCGGTATCTGCGGATATGTGTATGACCCTGCTGAGGGAGATAAGGAAGGTAACATCCCTCCCGGTGTTGCGTTTAAAAAACTTCCCGATGAATGGGTATGTCCCATATGTGGAGCCGGCAAGGAAGAGTTTTCTCCGGAATAAAGAGAAATTGATACGGATAGGACCTTTGAGAACCTGAGCCGAGTGGATTCCCGTCTCTTAGGGGCTTACTGGTTACACTTTTTTTCCATGGCTGTGAACAATTATGAAGAAAGGTTCACCGGGGATGAGTACAACAGATGCGTTATATGAAGCATATACGGGCGAAGCGAAGGCGGCGCTAAGGCTGAAAGCCTTTGCTGAAAAGGCCAAGGAGGAAGGATACTCTCAGATCGCGAAACTCTTTCGTGTCATAGCATTTTCGGAAGAGATCCACGGGGCACGGGCATTACTCGTCCTGGAGAAGGTGAAGAGCACCGAGGAAAACCTTGCCATGAGCTTTGAATCGGAAACAAGAGTTGCCGGGGTTGCCTATGATGAGTTCGTCAAACAGGCAGAAGCGGAAGGGAACGCCGCGGCGGTGCTTCATTTCAGTCAGAGCAGGGATGTGGAAGAGGTTCATGCAAAGCTCTATAAAGAAGCGATGAGCCACGTGATGGAGGAGAGGGAAACCACATACTACGTATGCACAGTATGCGGTTACGTAACGGATGGAAACCTTCCTGACGAGTGCGCTGTTTGTGGCGCAACGAAGGAGCAATTCATACGCTTTGATTGAGAGAATTTACTTTCATGGGAATTTTAATACGCTGGGTAATTCTGACGACATCTATTATCATGGCTTCCTACCTGCTGGAAGGCATCCACATCAGCGGTTTTTTTTCCGCCTTCTTTGCGGCTGCCGCGCTGGGAATCCTGAATGCATTATTCCGACCTGTTTTGCTGATTCTCACCCTGCCCATTAATGTCCTGACATTGGGACTTTTCACTTTTATAATCAACGCCCTGATGTTGAAGATGGCATCCGGCATCATTCCTGGGTTTGAGGTTCACGGGTTCTGGACGGCCGTAATCGGTTCCCTCATCATCAGCGTCATAAGCTGGCTCCTCAATTCTTTCATCAGTGACAGGGGAAGGGTAGAGCGGGTGGAGTATATCGACCTCACAAAAAAGGGTGATAAGTGGGAATGACCGGCGCCATGAATTTAACCCCCGCCATGAGGCAGTACCTGGAAATCAAGGAGCAGCATAAGGACTGCATACTTTTTTTCAGGATGGGGGATTTCTATGAGATGTTTTTCGAAGATGCAATTACCGCTTCCAAGATTCTGGAGATTACTCTCACGTCGAGGAACAAGGGAAAGGATGACAGCATTCCTCTCTGCGGTATACCCTACCATGCCGCGTCAACGTATATCGCAAAGCTCATCGAGAAGGGTTTCAAAGTAGCAATCTGTGAACAGATAGAAGATCCAAAAGAAGCAAAGGGCATTGTGAAAAGGGACGTGGTGCGCATTATCACGCCTTCTCTCTTTGTAGATGAAGATAACACGAACATCAAGGAAAATGCCTTCTTGATGGCTCTTGCGTTCCGAGACGACAGGTTCGGCCTTGCTTTCCTGGATATATCTACAGGGGAATTTCTGGTCACGGAGTCTCAAAACAGGGATATCTTCATAGCGGAAATAAGCGGCCTCGATTTTCGCGAAGTCATCATCGAGGAGGACTTTCGTGAAAAAGCTGTTGTGAAGACGTTATCGCAGAGGGATCCCCGGCCCAGAATAAATTTTTTCGCGGCGGATTATTTTGATTATGATGCAGCTTGCGGCCGATTAAGAGAATACTTTTCTCACGAGCTCTTGACTAAGGAAGGCATATTACGGCATCCTGCCACGGTAGCTGCAGCCGGTGCTATCCTCCGTTACGTGGAAGAAACGCAGAAGGACCACCTTGGCCATATAAATGCCATTCATTGGTATGAGACCGATAGCTATCTCGTCATGGATGAAATCGCCAAGCGAAATCTTGAATTATTTACAACCATAACCGAGAACAGAAAGGAAGGGTCGCTCTTTCATATTCTCGACCAGACAATCACGTCCATGGGCACAAGGAGGCTCCGGTGGTGGCTCAACTATCCTCTCGTGGATCCGGAGAAAATCAGAGAAAGACTGGTAGCAGTATCTGAAATTAAGGAACACCACATACTGAGGGGAGACCTGAGAAATGCCCTTTCCAGTGTCTATGACCTGGCAAGGCTGGCAAGCAGGGTTTCTATGGGTGTCGCCAATGGGCGCGATTTGATTGCCCTGAAGACATCCCTGAATGCGCTGCCGCAAATCAGGGCTGTCATTTGTGGTTTGGACTCATCGCTCCTTGCTTCAATTTATGCCGGGATTGACGAAATGCCGGATATCTGCGGCGTGATTGAGGAAGCCATTGTCGAAGACCCTCCGATGACAATTCGGGAAGGTGGCGTCATCAAGGAGGGTTATGATCAAGACCTCGACGAGGTGATATCCGTAAGCAGGGACGGTAAAAAGTGGATCGCCGCCCTTGAACAAAGGGAGAGAAAACGAACGGGGATCAATTCTCTGAAAGTAGGATTTAACAGTGTCTTCGGATATTACATCGAAGTTACCAAGGCGAATACAGATCTCGTTCCCCATGATTATATCCGGAAACAGACCCTCGTAAATGCAGAACGGTATATCAATCAGGAGTTGAAAGGATACGAGCATACCGTTCTTTCCGCAGAGGACCGCCGGAAAGAGCGGGAATATGATCTCTTCGTCCGAATCAGGGGAGAGATATCGAAGGAAATAAAACGGATTCAGACCACGGCTTCGCATATTGCCGACCTCGATGGCCTTGCATCTCTGGCGGAGGCGGCGGAGCGCTACAACTACTGCTGTCCTGTTGTCGATCGTGAAGACAGGATTGAAATAAAGGACGGCAGGCATCCTGTCGTGGAAAGGATGCCGCTGCCGGACGGTTTTGTGCCCAATGACGTCCGTCTCGATCTGGATGAAAACCGTCTCCTCATTATCACCGGCCCGAATATGGCGGGAAAATCGACATACATCAGGCAGATCGCCCTCATAGTGATCCTTGCCCAGACGGGAAGCTTTGTGCCGGCACTGGAAGCACGTATCGGTGTTGTCGACCGTGTATTTACGCGTATCGGGGCGGCGGATAGCCTGGCAAAGGGACAGAGCACCTTCATGATCGAAATGAATGAAGTTGCCAATATCTTGAAGAATGCCACGAGGAGAAGCCTGATCATCCTTGACGAGGTTGGAAGGGGCACCAGTACATTCGACGGGCTCAGCATTGCCTGGGCGACGGCGGAATACATTCACAATGCGAAGCTCATAGGGGCACGCACGCTCTTTGCCACTCACTATCACCAGTTGACAGACCTGGCTTTGACGAAGGAAGGGGTCAAGAATTTCAATATTGCCGTCAAGGAGTGGGGAGACAGGATCATCTTTCTCAGAAGGATAGTGGAAGGTGGAACGAACCGGAGCTACGGCATTCAGGTAGCGAGGATAGCCGGAGTGCCCGATGAAGTCATTGTCAGGGCCAGGGAGATATTGAATAACCTTGAAAAGGGTGAATTCGACGAGGTCGGTATGCCGAAGATCGCCCGCGGCAGGAGATCGGCTCCGAAGGACAAGGCCCAGTTAAGCCTCTTTATGGACGGGGAGGACATGATCGCAAGCGAGCTCAAAGTGTTGGATATTCCGAATATGACGCCCCTTGAGGCCCTGCAAAAGCTCAGCTCTTGGAAGGACAAACTCTTATAGGAATTCAGTCACCTGGCAAATTTTTCTTATCTTCTTATTTAATACAGACCCTTCGAACCTGCTTTGCGTCCGTTACGCCTCTGAGGGCTTTCTGCAGTCCGTCCTGAAGCAGGGTGGTCATCCCTTCAGCCATTGCCGCTTCGCGAATCTCCTCAACAGATGCGTGCTTCTGAATCAATCTCTTAATCGTGTCTGTATTGAGAAGGAGTTCATGGATACCCAGTCTTCCCCTGTAACCTGTCTTGGCGCAAGCCTCACATCCCTTTGGACGATAGAGGATCAGGTCGTCTGTGTAGGGCATGTTCAGTTTTTCAAAAAGATCATGACCGTAACTTTCCACCAATTCGTTATATTCATCGATTGATGGATTATATTTCTCCTTGCAGACCGTGCAGAGGGTTCTCACCAGACGCTGTGCAAGGATTCCCAGGAGGGAGTCCGCAAAATTCAGGGGGTCTATACCCATATCGAGAAGCCTGACGACCGTCTCAGGGGCGCTGTTTGTGTGCAGGGTACTGAAGACCAGGTGTCCTGTCAATGATGCCTCGATGCCAGTTCTTGCCGTTTCAAAATCCCTCATTTCGCCGACCATAATAACATCCGGATCAGCGCGGAGGAAGGCTCGCGTAACAGCGGCAAAATCTAATCCGATCTTGGGGTGAACCTGAACCTGACGAAGCCCGTACTGGGTAATTTCAACAGGGTCTTCCGCCGTCCATATCTTTTTGTCCGGCGTATTGATATGGTGCAATGCCGCATGGAGAGTTGTAGTTTTTCCGGAACCGGTAGGGCCAACACATAGGATCAGGCCGTAAGGTTTTTCGCTAATGCCGATTAGTCCTTTGTAGTTTCTGTCCAATAACCCCATCTCTTCAAGGGGCATGGTTGTGCCCTTGGCGAGTATTCGCATGACCACGTCCTCCACGCCGCCCTGCGTAGGAATTGTAGCCACGCGAAGCTCGATTTCATCGCCACCGGCACGCCTGAATTTTATCTTTCCATCCTGAGGGAGTCTCTTTACGGTTATGTCCAGATTGGACATGATCTTTATTCTTGAAACGATAGCGGCCCGGTAATTGTACGGAAGGGTCTGATAAAGCATGCATTCCCCGTCAACTCTGTAACGGATTTCCACGTTTTTCTTCGCGGTATTTGGTTCGACGTGAATGTCAGATGAGCGCCTTGCATATGCGTCGTTAATGATCTTATTCACAATCTGCATGATGACGCTGTCTGATTCTGTGACAACTTCGCCTTCGTCCTCATCAGCTTCATCGTCTGAAACAAGTCGTCCCAGAATGTCCGATATCGACTGGTCATCTTCACTCGTTGAGTAGAACAGATTGATGTACTTAATGATGTCATCCGGGAGCGCTACATCATATCTTACTGCTTTCGTTTTTAGGATACTTTCGATTGTATCCCGCTTCAGGATGTTGTAGGGGTCATCCATAATGACGTGGATGCTTCCATCCACTCTTTGAAGAGGAACCCACATCTCACGGCGGAGAAATTCCCTCTTTAAATTCTTTAACAGGTCTCCCGGGATGGGGAATTTCTCGTTGAACGAAATGACCTTGCAGTGGAAGTATTCTTCATAAGATTTGGAGATATCACTCCTCGAGATCTTATATTTACTCATCAGGAAGCTTTCCATCGATTCCTTTTCTTCTCTCGATCTATCCCAGGCGCTATCCAGCTCGTATTCCTTGAGAAACCCGCGAGTAACGAGGTAATCGAATCTTGTCTTTCTCCTCCTGCCGTATATCTCCTGATTGTTGATTGCTATTCCTAAAACATCGGCGATCTCCAGCAAGAACCCTTGTTCATCTTCTGTAAATTTACCCGCACCTTTTCTGTTTAATATCTGGACAACACCCTTGAGGGTCTTTTCAGAAAAAATAGGGGCTGCCAGAACCTGCTTGGTTTTGAAGCCTGATTTCTTATCCCATCTGTAATCAAAGGCCAGGTCTTTATCAATGTCTTTGAGTTCCTCAATATCATAAACGTCAGCTATGTTAATCGGTTTACCCGTGTTTGCCACATAACCGGCGATGCTTTTGTTATTGACGGATACCCTGATTTCTTTAAGCTGAGAGCCGACGAGAAACATGGAAAATATTTCATTTTTCAGTTTGTCCACCGTGTAGATGGTGATTGAATGGGCATCAAAGAGGTTTAGAATGCCGTCCTTCAGATCCACGAGGATCTCCCTCGTATTGTGTGCAGCGTGAATGCGGTTTGTGATATCCTGCAATGCCTTACGGAGGCGCAGTTGCTCCTCGAGATCAGATTGCTGATTGATCGTCGGATTGCTATCCATCATTTTCTTTTCTGCTTGCAGAACGTCCATTTTTACTGCCATGTAATAATCATTACTCTACATTTAGATGTTTTCAAAGTGAGTCAAGTTCCGCCGCATATTAAATCAGAATAAAAAAAAATTCAATATAAAGTTATTTCTTGAGGATTGCTAAGGATATCGCCGAAAGTGACCAATATCACAAAGGAAATAGAAAACAGTGGACTAATTAGTAAAGATAATCAGGATCCTGTAACAATTTTCGAGAAGTCGGCTATGATATGGAATACGCCTGAAATTTCCTCCAGAAGGGAAAGACGGTTAAACCGTATTTTGTCGTCTTTCGCCATAACGAGGACATTATTAAAAAAATCATCGACAGGTTTTCTCAAAGTGGCCAGCTCGACCAGGGCAGATAGATAATCATCCCTCTCGATATGTTTAATAACTTTCTCCTTTGTGAGCAAGAAAGCACTGTATAAAGATCTTTCTTCTTCAGATTCGAACTTCGAGGGATCAACTGAGCCATTCTTAAATTCCTTAATGATGTTGCCTACACGCTTAAAAGCGATCGCCAGCGGTTCGAAATCCGCGTGGGACTTGAAAGTTTCCATCGCCTCGATTTTCTTAAATGACCGGACAATATCCGCGGCGCCCGTTTCAAGTACGGCGTCAACTACATCATAGGGGTGTCCCTGGGAGGTGAGCAGATTTTCAAATCTGCCCTTGAAGAACTCAAGCACATTGGCCATTATCTCCTCGGGGGCTCTTTTGAGCTTACCATTTAGAATCGTTATGCTCTTATCGATTATGACTTTCAGGTTCAGGGGATAGCGCTTGTTTATGATTATGTTGATAATCCCGATGGCCTGTCGTCGCAGCGCATACGGGTCTGCCGTGCCTGTGGGAATCAGATTAACACCGAAGAATCCGACGATGGTATCCAGCTTGTCCGCGATACTGACTATGGCGCCTTCATCCGTTTCCGGGAGGTCGCCTCCTGCAGCTGTGGGGAGGTAGTGTTCATAGATTGCCTTTGCAACGACAGGATTTTCACCAGCTATCAATGCATATTCCCTTCCCATAATACCCTGAAGTTCGGTGAACTCGCAGACCATCTGTGTTTCTAAATCGGCTTTGGCGAGAATGGCAGTTCGATCAACCGTAACTCTAAGGGAAGGATTTATGTGATCCGTTATGTACAGGGCAAGCTCTCTCATCTGCATGACCTTTTCGTATGAAGTTCCCAGCTGCGAGTGAAATACAACCTGTCTTAACTTCTCAAAGTGCTGATCGAGAGGTGTTTTTTGATCCTCTTCGAAGAAGAATTTTGCATCTGCCAACCTTGCCCGGATTACTTTTTCGTTACCACGGGCTACGACTTGTGGGTCTCGGGCAAGAGTATTGTTAATAGTAATAAAATATGGCAATAATTTTCCTTCATCGTCAACGACGGGAAAATATTTCTGATGTGAAATCATAGAGGTCGTCAGAACCTCTTTGGGCAGTTTCAGGTAGTCTTTATCAAAGCTCCCGCAGACGGCAGTCGGATATTCAACAAGAAAGGTAATTGTTTCAAGTAGATCTTCAGTATAAAAAATCTTGCCCTCCACAGTCTTCGCGGCTTTTTCAGCTTCCTCAAGTATAATCCTCTTCCTTTCTTCAGGATCAACAATGACAAAGTGCTTTTTGCAATTTGTCACATATTCTTTGATTTTTTTTACTTTAAATGATTTTGTGCTCATGAAACGATGGCCATAACTTCTATCTCCACTCTCTATATTTCCGATCACAAACGGTATCGTTTCGCCGCCGTATATGGCGAGTATCCAATGAATGGGCCTTGCGAAGCGAATTTGCAGGTCAGACCAGCGCATGGACTTTCTAAAAGGGATGGATGCTATGAATCTTGTGAGGATCTCCGGCAACAGAGCTATCGTATCTTGTCCGGCAATTTTTTTTCGCGCACAGATATACTCGCCCTTCTCTGTTGTAACCACTTCGAGTTCCGAGACGTTTATTCCCTGACCTGTTGCGAAACCCATGGCGGCCTTGGTTGGATTTCCATTTTCGTCGTAAGCAACTCTCTTTGCGGGACCGACCTTTTCAATAATCTGATCTTCCTGCCTGCTTGCTACGTTAAGAACGGAGAGACAAAGTCTCCGAGGCGTTGCCATGGCCGTGATCTCATCGTGCTGAATTCGTTTGCTGGAAAGCTCTCTCCGTATAATCTCGTCCATGTCTCTGATGGCTTTCGGTAGAAAAGCCGCGGGTATTTCCTCTGTTCCTATCTCGAGTAGAAGTTCCTTGCCCATTAATCATCTCCAGTCTAAGATTTTAAGTTCGACTATCAAAATTCAAAAGTATTCGGACAGCCAGGTCTTGATATTGTTCAGTCACTCGTGTTCATTTTCTTCACTTTTTCCAGGAGGGGAAACCCCATCTTTTCTCTTTGCTTGAGATAACCTTCAGCGCTTATTCTGGCCAGATTCCTCACTCTGCCTATGTAGCTTGTGCGTTCTGCCACGCTTATTGCGCCACGGGCATTTAGCAGGTTGAATATGTGGGAACACTTGAGGCAGTAATCGTAAGTGGGGAGGATCAGCTCTTTCTCAGACATCCTGATGGATTCAGCTTCGCACATATCAAAAAATTTCCTGAGCATCCCAACATCTGCATATTGGAAATTATAGAATGACCATTCCACCTCACCTTTGTGGTGCACATCACCATAGGTGACCTGGTCATTCCATTTAAGGTCGTATACATTGTCTATCTCCTGGATATACATGGCAATACGCTCAATTCCGTAGGTGAGTTCGCCGCATATGGGATTGAGGTCGATGCCTCCGCACTGCTGGAAGTAGGTAAACTGCGTTATCTCCATGCCATCGAGCCAGACTTCCCATCCCAGTCCCCATGCGCCGAGTGTAGGTGATTCCCAGTCGTCTTCGACAAACCTGATATCATGATCGAGGGGATCTATGCCAAAATTCTTCAGCGAGTCAAGGTAAAGATTCTGGAGATCAAGGGGAGAGGGCTTCAATATTACCTGATACTGGTAATAGTGCTGCAACCTGTTTGGATTATCTCCATATCTGCCATCAGTGGGTCTTCGCGACGGCTCAACATATGCCACGTTCCAGGGTTCCGGCCCCAGAGCCCTGAGAAACGTCGCGGGATTGAATGTCCCGGCTCCTACCTCAAGATCATAAGGCTGTTGAATCACGCATCCGTAGTCTGCCCAGTACTTATCAAGGGCAAATATTAATTCCTGAAAGTTCACCTGACCCTCCTCGGTTGTATAGTGGCCTCTGCTTTGATTTTATAGGCATTTGAACAAAAAGAACTAACACGGGTAAAGATGCGTGTCAACATGAAAAACTGGAGGCAGGCTATTGCGAAGATAAGATTCCCATTTTTTGGATATCATTAAGAACCAGAAATGACTTAACTTCTTTCCCGAGAAGGTGGTGAATAAAGCCGACAAGGATGTCCTTGCTTTCTTTGGCCGTCTGTTCCGAAAAGGTAATTATGTTGATTCTTGCGGTATCTATTTCCTTTCCCAGGAGAAGCGTTCTTATGGTTCCCAAAGAAACGTAAAGAGAACCGGGGTTGTTCCGGTGGCACTCATTGCATCTCAGGCCACCATCGCTTATGATAAAATGGTAGATGACCTCTTCGCGGACCGGCTTCTTACAAGTCATGCACCTGTCTAAGACCGGTTCATATCCTGCAAGTCTTAGGAGACGTATCTCAAAAAAACGTATCAACGCTTCCGAACAGGCTCCAGCGTCAATGAGGCCGAGGAAATTCAGCAATAATTTAAACAGGTCAATATTTTTTTTGCCTTCCAGCGTGAATTTGTCGATTAGCTCTGTAAGATATGAGGAGAGCAGCGTCCTATGAAGGTCTTCCCGGATATTTGCGTGGTGGTCTATGACGTCACACCCTTCAATGAGAGCGAGTGTCCCCCGTCCTTTCTTGGAAAAAATGATGTTGCAATAGGATGAGGGTTCAAGGGCATTGGAGAATCTTCTTTTGCTTCGCCGGGCGCCCTTTGCGATTCCCTTGAGCTTTCCGAAATCGCTCGAGTAAAAGGTTACAATACGGTCCGATTCCCCATAGTCGAGGGAATGTATGACGATTGCTGAAGTCTTATGCACGACCCTTGTGTTCATGGCATGTCCCGATATTTTATTTCCCCACCCATAATTGTCATTATGGCCTTCCCTTTCATTGCCTGTCCATGAAAGGGGGTATTTTTCCCTTTTGATCGCAGCTTGTTGCGGTCAACCGTCCAGTTTCTATTGGGATCAATCACAGTGATATCGGCATCTCCGCCTGTCTTCAGGGTTCCTTTGGGAATGTTGAGGATCCGCGCAGGATTTGTACTCATCCTGAGTATCAACTGGCCGAGCGTGAGGATGCCATCGTCAACAAGCCTCAGGCTGAGAGCAAGGGAGGTTTCCAACCCTGTGATACCGAATGAAGCATATTCGAATTCTACTTCTTTGTCTGTTGACGCATGTGGAGCGTGGTCACTTGCGATGACGTCGATGGTTCCATCCCTAAGTCCCTCTTTTACTGCTTTGACGTCCTCGATAGTGCGCAATGGGGGATTGACCTTGGCACATGTATCGAATTCTCTCAATGCCTCGTCGGTAAGAGTGAAGTAGTGGGGAGCGGTTTCCGCCGTTACCCTGAGGCCTCTCGCTTTGGCATCCCTGATCAGTCTGACGGCGCCCGCGGTGCTCACATGGGCAATATGAAGAAGCGCTCCTGTGTAATCGGCTATAATTATATCTCTGGCAACGATCGCGTCTTCCGCTATATTGGGAATTCCCTGAAGACCGAGTTCGGTGGACACAAACCCTTCATTCATAGATCCCCCATAAGATAAGCAGGTGTCTTCGCAGTGTGAGATGATTGACATGCCGAGGGAAGATGCATATTCAAGAGCCCTTCTCATCAGAGCGCTGTTTGTCACCGGTTTCCCATCATCTGAGAATGCCATGGCGCCGGCATCCTTCAGGTCCATGAATTCTGTAAGGGAGACTCCTTCTGATCCCATGCTGACAGATGCAATGGGGTATACATTAACGAGGTTGCATGAAGCCGCTTTTCTCTTGATATACTCCGTTACGGACCGGGTGTCATTGACCGGGTTGGTGTTGGGCATGCAGGCAACGGACGTGAATCCGCCGGCAGCGCCGGCTTCGCTTCCCGTCTGAATTGTTTCTCTGTATTCAAACCCCGGTTCGCGCAGATGGGTATGCATATCGATTAATCCCGGCACCACAACCATACCTTTGATATCGATGATATTCATTTCTCGGGCTGCTGATTTCCGGGAATCAGTCTTGGGCTTGTGTGCATTTTTCTCGATCTCAGCGATCTTCCCATTTTCTATCAGGATGTCCATGTGTGCATCCAGATTCTGGGAGGGATCAATAACCCTTCCGCCCGCGAGCAGTAATTTCATCGTTGGCCTCCTATGAGCAGATACAGCAGTGCCATGCGAACAGCCACGCCATTTGTCACCTGGTCAAGTATTATGGAATAAGGGCCATCGGCAATGTCAGGCGCAATTTCAATTCCCCTGTTGATTGGTCCCGGATGCATAACCAGGACGTCTTCTTTCGCCATCTTGATATTATGTCTGTTCAGACAGAAGAAGTTGGAATACTCCCTGAGCGATGGGAAAATTTTCTGCTGCTGTCTTTCCAACTGAATTCTGAGCATCATGATAATATCCACGTCTTTAATCGCTTCCTCCAGATTATTATGAACAGTCACTCCCATGCGCCCAACATCCATGGGAATCATCATTGCTGGTCCAGCCACAATGACATGGGCCCCCATCTTCGTAAGGCCGTAGATGTTGGAACGGGCTACCCGGCTGTGCGCAATGTCACCCACAATCGCCACCTTGAGACCTGAAAC
>Ga0315290_10000772_pt1 | contig 21422 bp, 17 predicted proteins | sample YL17G12_0_MG_FD_203627 | JGI IMG/M metagenome (GOLD analysis project Ga0315290, IMG submission 203627) | Sediment microbial communities from Yellowstone Lake, YNP, Wyoming, USA - YL17G12_0 | ecosystem: Environmental > Aquatic > Freshwater > Lake > Sediment | place: USA: Wyoming | collected... | reverse complement strand
CCTAGACGCGGCTACGGTTTCGGTCCCGGAGGCGGGGGGTCCAGTCTCCGAGGAGGCGGGACCGACAGGCACGGCTTGGGTGCCGGGGGCTTGGGCAGTTGCCCCTCCTGGCACGGCTCCGTTGCCGGGGGGCACAACCGGCGGTGGCGGGCGCGGCGCGACTTGGAGCCACACCGTCGTTTGGGGTGGCTCGGGCTGGCAGCCCAACAGGGCGACCCGATCCCCGCCCCGGCCAGCGTCGAGAAGATCAAAAACCGGCGCCGGCTCAAGATCGCCTCGGTGTCCTCATCGCCTTGCCTTTGGCGATCGTGTTTGGGGAACTCGTGGCTTGTCATGACGACCTCCCTCTGACGCGAGGCCCGGTTGGGGCAGGCGTGTCGTCACCTGCGCCCAGGCCGCAAGGGCAAGACCCTCGCGATGCCCGGGCCCATTCTCTTATATGAGACCTAACAGGTCAACATTATTCCAACCACCCTGGCGGGGGGGGTGGTGTTTGGGTCGTCCAGACGGCGGGACGGTTCGGCTGGAGCCCTGCTTGCTGGGGCTGCGGCCTTTGGATATCGTGCGCGCTATGCTCAAGGTCCGTTCGATTGCCCTGGAACTGACCCCACGCTGCAATCAGCAGTGCACGTACTGCTACAACGCCTGGCGCGGCGGGGCAGCAGCGCCGGGCGGCGAGCTGACCACGGGCGAAATCCGCGGGCTGGTCGATCGGGTCCTGGCGGAGACCGAGCTGGAGCAGGTGACGCTGACGGGCGGCGAGCCCTTCGTGCGCGAGGACCTGTTCGGGATCATCGACCACGTCAACGGCCGGGGGTTGGGCGTGGCGATCATCTCCAACGGCGGCTTGATCGACGAGGCTGCGGCCGCCGCGCTGGCGGCGCGCAGAGTGGACTATGTCCAGGTGACCCTGGCCGGCCCGGGGCCGGAAATCCACGACGCGCTTTGCGGCAAGGGGAGCTTCGACCGGACGGCCGCCGCGGTGGCCCGGCTGGTCGCGGCGGGGGTGGCGGTGGGGGGCTCGTTCCTCTGTACGCACGAGAACTTCGCCTCGGCAGGGGAAACGCTCCAGCGCATGCACGACCTGGGCGTGCGCCATCATTTTGCCTTCAACCGCTTCAATCCGTCCGGCGCTGCGGCCGCCCGGGTGGACGAGCTCTTGCCGCGGCGATCGGAGGTGCTCTCGGCCCTGGGTGAGGCCGACCGGTTTGCCGAGGCCCACGCCCTGACGGTCCACTGCACCATGCCCGTCCCCCAGTGCATGCTCGACGAGCACCAGTACCCGCGGATCGGCTTCGGCCAGTGCGCCGTGGGCACGGATCGGGCGGAATACGCCGTCGATCCCGGGGGGAGGCTGAAGCTGTGCACGCTCCAGCGGCAGACGATCGGCAGCCTCCTGGAAACGGGGCTCGGCGAGCTGGTGGCCGGCGGGGCGGCGGCACGATTCCGGGCCATGGTCCCGCCGTTCTGCAAGCCCTGCCCGCACCGCTTGGAATGCCTCGGCGGATGCGGGGCTGCCGCCGAATGGGTGTTTGGCCGGGCCGACGAGCTGGACCCCTTCCTCGCCCAGCACGTCCTGGCCGATTTCGCCACGCCCCGGGCTCGCCGTGCCCGGCAGGCGAAAGCCGAGTGCACATCGGACTCTCTCGGGCGAGGCTTCGGATTGGACCTGCGTATCGACCCGTGGTACGACCTGGTGTACCACGTCCTGACCCATCTGCCCGTCGACCCGCGCGATGCCTCCGCGCTCTACGACGAGGCATACCTCCGGTGGAGCGAGCGGCAGTTCGCCGAGCACACCGGGCTCGCGGCCGGCCCGCCGCGGACGCTGGTGGCCGACGCGCCGTTGATCGCCTCGCTGTATGACGCCTCCGAGCAGGGATTCCTCCTGCACGCCTGGCCGCTGTTGTACGACGGCGTGGAGCAGTTCCTGGAAGCCATGGGGGCGGACTTCGGGCAGTTGACCTGGCCGGATGAGGACCGCCGGCGCCTTGCCGCGGCGATTGGATCGGCCACGCACCCGGCACTTGCCGATCTGTTCCGGACCGCCCTTTGGAGCGAGCTGACCGCCGGGTACGAGACGATCTGGCGGGACCGAGTCCTGCCGCGGTCGCAACAGTACGCAGGTTTCTTCGGCGAGGAGCTCCATCGCCTGGCGGAGGACCTGCCCGGCCTCGGCGAGCCGCGGTGGGTCCTTTCGCATCCGCTGCGGGCTCACGGCCGGCTTTTCCCGCGAGCCGGGGGCCGTCCCATCATCGCGGTGGGCGTGGCCGACGCCGAGCTCGGCGTCGCCGAGTTCCTTCCCGTCATCCAGGGATGTCATGAGTATTTCCTCGTGCGGATCCAGTCGCGCGTGCCGGACGCCGGGCCGTGGACCACCCTCGCCGGCCGGCGAGGCTACGGGGCCTTCTGGGAGCCCGAGAGCGCGGCCCTGGCCCTGGGGGCTCGCTTCTTCACGGGAACGCGATGGGAGGCGGCCCATCGGACGTGGCTGCGACGCCTGTTTCCGGACGCCCCGCCGGCCGAGACGGCCGCCAGCCTGGCTGCTGGCAAAACGCTCTCGCCGACGATGGCCGCCGTGGTCGACGAGCTTGCCGGGCGATAGCGTGTGGAAATTGGAAATAGGGTCAGACCGTATGCCCTGCACAATCTGTAGGGAAGTTCATCCGATGGGCATTGACTACTTCGAGAATCTCGACCGGATTGCAGGCGACATGGATCAAACACGAGTCTTGCCGGACGCGACTGTCGGCTACGATGTGCTCTCGGACGCCCTGGTGTGGTCGGACGAATATCCGCGCAACATGGCAGGGCGGCTTGCCGAGTTCGATTGCGTCAAGCTGCTCCTGCGCTATCGAACAACCTTGCTTCTCGGCAAACCGGATGACACCTTCAAGCCGTATTGGGACCATGCCAGGGAGCGCTTTCCGAACTGGGCTGGATTCTCTTCTACCAGACTGACCGCGACCGAAGAGCTAAGAGCACAGTACGAACACGATCGGAAATCGGCCATGCGGCGAGTGGAGCGATTTGGAAAGGTACGTTGCTCTGCCGACTCCAATCGCTCGTCACCGAACACAAACACCGAATCGAATCAGGAGCAGTAGATGGGAGCCAAACCATGATCCGCATGCGCGGATTCCACTACTGCGCCCGCCCCATGCCCTCCTTGGCGGCAACGTAGTGCACGGGACCGTGTCGGGAGATGTCTAGTCTCCCCTTCGTGCGCGTGTAGAGGGTGAGCACCTGGTCGGTCCGGGCAGGATCGGCGAACAGGGGAGCCAGCAGCCGGCCGTTTTCCGGGAGGGCGTCGAGGTAGTGCCGGGGCACGCGGCCGAGCGCGCAGGTGAACAGGGCCTTGTTGAACGGGGGGAGCTCGGCCGGTGCCAGGCCGTCGCAACAGAGCAACGACACGTTGGTGCGGCCGGCCAGGTTCTGCGTTGCCAGGGCTGCCAACGCCGGCACGATCTCGTAGCTGACCACCCGGCCCTCGTCGCCGACGAGGCGGGCCGCCAGCGCCGCCCCGTAGCCGGTCCCGCCCCCCACTTCGATGAGCCGGTCGCCCGGGCAAAGGTCCAGGAGGGTGAAGTTGACCAGGTAGGCGTGGAGTGCCGAGAGGGTCGCGTTGCCCTCCTCGGTCAGCAAGACGGCAGCGTCCTGCCAGGAGTTGAGCACCTCGTCGTCGGGGACGTATCGCTCCCGCGGCTCGTCGATCATGGCTGCCAGGATCGTCGGGGGAGGCGGGCCTTCCAGGCGCGGGCCGATCTGGGCGAGTTCCTCCTGACGCGCCCGGCGAAACAGATCCCGGGCCTCGGGATCGTCCACCAGGCGACTGCGGCCCTGGCCGGTCAGGCCGCGCCACAGATGGTAGTCGGCCAGCATGCCGAGCCGGTACGGCGGCCGAAAGGCATCGAGGGCGTGGTCGACGCTCCGCTGGAAGTAGTCGCGCGCCGGTCCCCGGTAGGCGAATCGCTCGGCAATGCCGCGGACGATCGGCTCGAGCCAGCGGGCCGCCAGGGTTTGCGTCTGCCGGTAGTCGAGGCCGGCCGAGGGGTCGACCCACTCCGAGGTGAACGCCTGCTCGGAGTAGTTCCACCATCGCGGGCGGTGCACCCGGGTGCCGTACTGCTCGACGTACCACGGCAACCGCCGGTCGATCAGCGAGCCGGGGTAGAACCGGAAGGGATCGACGGAGAGGAAGCCGGTGAGGTTCCCGGTTTCCAGGAACAGGCGGGCGACGAAGCGGGCGGACGATTCGAGCGAGCCGGCGGTTTCGCCGGGGTGGCCGACCAGCAGGTTGGCCCCCCAGGGCAGGCCAATCCGGGCCGCCTGGCGGGCGAAGTCGAGGAAGCGGCCAAGGAAGCTCTCGGGCACGGCCGTCTTGCCCATGCGGCGGAGCATCTCCGGATCGCCCGACTCCAGCCCAAAGCCAACTCCGAATCCGGCGCGATGGTACAACTCGGCGTCCCCCGGACCCATCAGGTCGATTCGCGAGAGCGTCCAGATCTTGTCCAGCCCGAGGTCCAGACGTGCCAGGCGCTGGAGCATCTCGCGGCGCCACTCCGGGTCGAAGCCGAACAGCGCATCGGCGATGAACAAGTTCCAGCCGGCCAGCCCGAGCCAGCGATCCAGGGCCTGAAGCTCTTGCTCGGCCCGGCCTGGAGACCAGGCCCGCCAGGTCGACTCCCCCTTGGATCGCTCCATGCAGAAGCTGCACCCGAAGGGGCAGCCGCGGCTGAAAGAAATCGTCACCTGGCCGCCGAGGGTCCGGGCGATCGGCCGGTAGCGATCCAAGAGGCTCCAATCCAAGGGCGGCAGGTCGTCGAGGTCCGCGAGGGGTTCTGGCCCCAACACCTTCTCCGACGGTCTTTCTCCCCGGCCGGCCGCGGCGACGATCCGGGCCAACGGCAGCTCCCCATCGCCCACCACCACGTGATCGAACGGCGACGGCTCCTCCAGCTCCGAGCCGGGCAAGGAAAGGAAATCGCCGGGACGAGCGCTGGGGTGATAGCCCCCGGTCACCAGGATGGCTCCGGGATTCTGCCGCCGGATCTCGCAGCCCAGGTAGAAGGCCGAGAGGTAGTCCAGGGAGCTGTAGCAGGAGATGCCCACCACGGCGAAGTCCCGGCTGAAGACCCGGCCCGGATCGCCCGAAGCGAGATGCCGCTCGTACTCCAGGTCGATGACCTCGACTTGGGCGCCGGCCCGGGCCTGAAGATACGAGCCCAGGGCCACCAGGTGGGGATCGCCGAAATCGCCGTCCAGGCGACCTTGGCACCCCGGAGAGACCAGCAGCACTCGAACGCCGGCGTTCACACCACCTCCTGGGAGTTCCCTAGCCCCGCATCCTAAATGAGGGTCGTTGGGGCCACAATACTCCCATTCCCAGGGTTGTTCCGCGTCACGGAGCAGCCACCCGACTTGTGCGGCCGTAGGCTGCCGTGGTCGGCAAGAACTCGTCCGCCCTGGCGAAGAGATAGTAAGGTGCCGCCTGAAAGGAGCCTCGCAGGTTCGCGCCCAGGCGACCGTGTGCCGCCAGCGCCGTCGCCGCCGAAGGCCCAACTGGCCTGGCAACTTGGCGCAGGAGCACTAGAATTGGGGTAGTGTAGCAGGGCGTGGCCGTGCGGCTACGAAGTCGGGGCTGCCCCTCTGCCTGGGGTGGATATTCCCATTACAGAATGGTATTATACCCCACAATAGAGTGATTTTCTGCGGGGAGAAGTCAGGTTGAGCGAGCCGTCCAAGAAAGTGCCGTCGGAGAAGACCGTCCTGCTGAAGGACCCCGTGTTGGCTGCCTTTCTGGCTTGGCTTGTGCCCGGGCTAGGGCACCTGTACCAGGGGCGGACGGGCAAGGCGATCCTGTTCTTCATCTGCATTCTGGGTACGTTTGCCTACGGGTGCTACTTGGGGGGGGACGCGAAGATCGGTTGGGCCCGGGTGGTCTACTTCCAGTGGGACGAGGAAGACATGCGCCTGCCCTTCCTATGCCAAATGGGGATGGGTCTGCCGACCCTGCCGGCCGTGGTCCAGGCGTATCGGGCCGGCCACGGTCGGGAGCCGCTGTGGGGCCAGTTCATGGCTCCGCCGCGGCGGGCGGGGGGCGCGCTGCCGGCCCCCCGGCCGGCCCGAAACGCCGAAGGAGCCCTGGCCGAGCAGTGGACCCTCGACGATCTCCATTTCCACCTCAGGCCCTACTTCGAGTTGGGGACCGTCTTCACCATGATCGCCGGGCTGCTGAACGTCCTGGCCGTCTACGATGCGTGGGGCGGTCCGGTCTTCGCCGAGCCGGCGCCGGCCCCGAAGGACGCCAAGGACGAAGACGACCAGGACCTGGAAGCGGAGGCCGAGCGGCCCGCCACGGGGTCGTAAGCGCTGCGGCCGTGCGACGGCCCAACACCGCGGAGAGAACGTCTCGATGGAACCACTCTTGGCAGCCGCCTTGTCGATCAATCAGCTTTGGTACGCCGTGCCGTTGATCGTGGCCGTGAGCCTGGTGTACGCCGCCACGCGTCACGAGGAGATGGGCCCCATCCTCCACCATGCCGTTCACATCGGCGTCTGGATCGTCGGGTTCATGGCCGTGGTGTTCGCGATCCTGCTGGCGATGGGGTGGTGGGTCTCGTCCTGAGCAGTCCGCCACGCTTTCTTGGTGGGGGTCTACTGGGCCGACGGCTGGCGCACGAAGCGGACCTTCGGCTGCCCGCCGGCCCCCTCGAGGTGCTCCGCGAGGAATCGCTGGGTTTGGCGGGGGTTGAACGGGGCGCGAAAGCTGTCGCCTTTCTCGATCACGGGGCGAGGGTCGCTGATGCCGCCGAAGCTGCGGTTCCCCGTCAGCTCGCACGGGAACCAGTGCCCCTTCCCCTCGTCGTCGACCAGGTAGAACTCGGCGTAGCAGTGGCCCGGCACCCAGACGGTCCGGGCGGGGACGTCCCCCGCGCGGCACAGGGCGATGAACAGCGACACCAGGTCCTCCGCGTCGCCGTGGCCGTCGCGCAGCGCGGCGACGGCCCCCTTGGCCGGCCCGCGCTGAAACTCGAACTTCTCCCGCACCCAATCGTGGATCGCTTCGACCTTCTCCCACGCCCCCTGCTTCCCCCCAGTGGCCTCGCGCCAGGCTGCCCGGATCTTGGGGTTCCTGGCCTCGATCAGCGGGCTGGGCGCAAGATACGGCTTGATGTCTCGGGGGAGTTTCTTCGAGCCGGCAATCGCGAGGATTCCCGTGTCCTTCGGCGGCACCAGGCTGTACTTGCAGATATCGAAGGTCAACAGGGCCTTGGCCTGCTCGCCGGCCGGAAGGTGCGGGATGTCGATCACCATCAGCCGCACGGTCCCCTCGACCATCTGGAAGCGGACTTTCACCGACGGCGAGAACTCCTCTTGCGCCGGGGCCGCCTGCTGCTCCGGCCAGTCCAGCGGCACCGGCACGTAGCCGACCAGCCCTTTGCACGGCCCCTCCGCCGCCGACACCGTCATCCCGAACTGCCACCGCTGCACCTGCGATTGGGCAACCTGGGGCCCCTTCGGGTCCTCAGTCCGCTTCTTGAACTGCCCCCAGGCGGGCGGGGCCATCACCCAGGCTAGTACCAAAACCGCTAGCGGAATCGCACGTCGCACGGATACACCTCCCATTCTCTGCGTTCATCTGCGTTTATCTGCGGTTTCCTTTTCGTCCTCTTCCCGGACCTGTTGGCAAACCAGCTTTGGTTTCAGGGTGCCGCCGCCGCTGCCTGCGGGAAAGCCGATCAGCGTCTCCGGCAGGAAGCGGGAACGGCTCTTCTTCTTGGTCGCGGGGTCCGCGATCAGCACGTTGTCGCCTTTCTGGAGGACGGGGCGCGGGTCGGGCATGCCCCCGAACGACCGGGCGCCGCTCACCTGGCACGGAAGCCAATGCCCCTTCCCTTCGCCGTCCCAGAGATAGAACTCCGGGTAGCAGTGGTCGGGCACGCGGACCATCCGGGCCGGGACGTCCAGGGAGCGGCACATCGCCACGAACAGCGAGGTCATCTCGTCGCAGTCGCCGAAACCTTCCTCGAGCGTCTCGACCGCGCCGCGGACCGTCCCGCCGCGATTGTCGCGGAACTCGATCCGCTTGCGGACCGCGTCGTAGATGGCCTCGACACGCTCCCAGGCCCGCTCCTTGCCCGCCACGGCCTCCTTGGCAGCCGCCTTGATCTTGGGGTGCTGGCTCTCGATCATCGGGCTCGGGGCCAGGCAAGGGGCGGTCTTCCGGTCCACGCGCTTCGGATTCGGCAACTGGTACGCGCCGGTGTCTTCCGGCGGCACCGGCAGCAGGCGATGGATCTCGAAGGTCACCACCGCCCGGGCCGTCTCGCCGGAGGCCAGCATCGGGATCCGAATCACCATCTGCCGGGCCGCCCCGTCGACCACCTGGTAGCTGACGCCAACCCCGCGCGAGAGGTCCGATTCAGCGATCCGCACCCGCTGCTCGGGCCAGTCCATGGGCACGGTCGTGGCGCCGACGATCCGCTTGAACGCGCCCCCCTCGGCGGTGATCTCCATCCCGACCCGCCACCGCTGGACCGCCACGTTGCCGTCCTGCCCGGCAAAGGGCTTCTCCTCCTTGAACTGGGCCGCAGCCTGGACCGTCAGGCAGCCCAACAGGAGGATCGCAATGGCCTCAGTTCGCGTGCCCACAAGCCAAACCCCGGGAATAATCGATGCACCGCTCCCCATGTTACCCCATCTCTCTATTCTATGCCCCGTTGAAGCCCAAGACCGTTCCGGGAGGGAGGAGGATCACGAAAACGCGAAAGGGCGAAAACGCGAAATCAGTTGTAGGGTGCGTGCTTGCACGCACGCGCGGCTTCTTCCCGCAGAATCGCGTGCGTGCAAGCACGCACCCTACAGCACTTTGGGCATCCAGCTTGGTGGCCATGCTGTGCGCCTCCTCTCTACTCGACGATCGCGTACAATCCGTTTTCCAGGACAATCCGTTATGCTGAAGCATAACCTACGCGCCTACGCGCCTCCTCAGGCGCCGAGATTGACGGCCGCGACGCCAATGCGGAGAATACCCAACAGGAGGGAGATCGACAACCATGTCAGAGCCAGCAATGTGGCCCAATCGGGGGGAGATCCTCGCCATGGCCGGCGGGTTTCGCGGGGCTTGTGTCCTCGGCGCGGCGGCCGAATTGGACCTCTTCGGCGCGATTCCCGAGGAGGGGCTATCGGCCGAAGGGGTGGCCGGGAGGCTCGACTGCGACCTCCGCGCCACGCGAACCCTGCTGGACGCCCTGGTCGCCCTGCGCCTCCTGGAAAAGCGCGAGGATCAGTACTCCGTTCCGGGCGAGATTCGGCCGCTGGTGGTCGAGGGCACGGCCCAGACCATTTTGCCGATGATCCGGCACATGACGAACGTGCTGCGGGGCTGGTCGCAGTTGGCCTGGGTGGCGAAGGCCGGGATCCCAGCCCCGCGCCACGCGAGCATCCGGGGGTTCGAGGGGGATCGCGAGGCGTTTATCGGCGGGATGCACAGCATCTCGGGCCCGGTGGCCGCCGACCTGGTGGGGCGGATCGCCCCGCCGCCGTTTCGGCACCTGTTGGACGTGGGCGGGGCCTCGGGTACGTGGACGATCGCCTTCCTCGAGGCGGTCCCCGGCTCGCGGGCGACGATCTTCGACCTGCCCGACGCGATGCAACTCGCCCGGCAACGCTTCGCCGGCTCGGACCTGGCCGAGCGGGTCGCCTTCGTGGCGGGGGACTTCTATCGCGACGAGCTGCCCGGCGGGGCTGATTTCGCCTGGGTCAGCGCCATTGCCCATCAGCACTCCCGGCAGCACAACCGGGAGCTGTTTGCCAAGGTGTGCCGGGCCCTGGAGCCGGGGGGATGGATCGCCCTGCGCGACGTGGTCATGGAGCCGGGCCGCACCTGCCCCGCCGAGGGGGCACTGTTCGCCATCAACATGCTCGCCAACACCGACTCCGGCGGCACCTATACTTACGAGGAGTTCGCCGACGACCTCCAACGGGCCGGCTTCGTCGCGCCCGAGCTGCGGGTCAAGAGCGAAGACATGAATTCCGTGGTCGTGGCCAGGCGTCCCTGAACGCTTCTTTCGGGAGGTGACTGCCATGTACTGGCTGGTCGACAACCCCATCGGGAACATGGTCGGGCCGCACTTCCTGCTCTTCTACGGGTGCACGATCGTGATGACCCTGGCGGTCTGCGCGTGGTGGGTCCGAAGCGGCGACCGCAGCGCCGACCGGCCCTTGGCGGAGCTGCCCAAGACCGTCGATCCTTACCACGTGGCCTACTTGCGAGGCGGAGTGAACGAGGTCACCCGGCTGGCGATCTTCGAGCTTATCGAGCGCGGATACATCGAGATGCTTGAGACGAAGAAGGGGATTCGGTCCGGTCAGGAGCTTGCCCGCAAGGAGGAGCCTCCGAGCCCCGACGCGCTGAGCCCCCCGGCCCGCACCGCCTTCGAGTGGTTCTCCATCGCCCGGAAGCCCGAGGAGGTGTTCCGCAACGCGGCGCTCCCCCGCCGCATGGAACGGCCTTGCGAACAGCTCAAGGCATGGGCCGAGCAGGAGAATCTGCTGGTGCCGCCCGAGATGCATCGCGCAGGATGGATGGGCCTGCTGACGGGGGCGATCGTGATCTTCGGACTGGGCTCCTACAAGCTCGCCGTCGCCCTGAGCAAGGGCCTGCACAACGTCGGATACCTCATCGTCATGGGGCTCGTGGGGCTGGGCATCCTGTTTGCCGTGGCCCGTGTTTCTCGGCTGAGCCGGCGGGGGAAACAGTACCTCGGACAACTCCAGGCGACGTTCCGGAGATCCCAGTGGGGAGGGAGCCTGTCCCGGGCATTTGCAGCGGGCCCCTCGCTGCTGTTCTCCGTCGGTCTGTTCGGCGTGGCCGCGGTGGCCGCCACCCAGTTCGCACCCTTCCAGAAGATGTTTGGCCGTGGGGCCTCCAGCGGCGGCTGTTCTGGTGGCTACTGGGGCTACTGGGGCGGCTGTAGCGGCGGCTGCGGCGCCGGCAGCAGCAGCGGAGGAGGAGGCGGGTGCAGCGGAGGAGGAGGCGGGTGCAGCGGCGGAGGTGGCGGGTGCGGCGGCGGATGCGGCGGATGCGGCGGAGGATAATCGCCGCCCGGAAACGTAGCGTGTGCCACGGCTTGCCGCCAACGGCGTGACGTTGTGATGCGACTCATCTTGCACTTTGCACTTTGCACTTTCCACTTTGCATTCCTTTGGTTGCGGCCGTGGGCCGCGTTTGGGCGTTCCCTTCGATCGGCAACGCTTCCACGATCGTGCTCGGTCACCTGACCCATGCCACCTGTCCCGCCGACCGTTTCTGAACCCTGCTGCGATGGCCCCTACCGGCCGCGGAGCTTACTGCTCCAGTGGCACGTCACCGAGCGGTGCAATCTCCGCTGTGCCCACTGCTACCAGGAACAGTACGCGGGGGAAGAGCTGCCGCTGGCGGCCCTGCGGGGGATTCTCGATCAGTTCACCGAGCTGTTGGCCTCTTGGCAGGGGGGTCCCCGAGGCCGGCGCGTGCCCGGCCAGGTCACGGTCACCGGGGGTGAGCCGTTTTTGCGATCGGATTGCTTCGATCTCTTGGAGCTCCTGGCGGCCCGGCGCCGGCAGTTGCAGTTCGCCGTGCTGACCAACGGAAGCCTTCTCGACGATGCCGTGGCCCGGCGACTCCGCCGGCTGCGCCCGGCGTTCGTCCAGGTGAGCGTCGAGGGGACGCGGCAAACGCACGATGGAATCCGCGGCCCGGGCAATTTCGACCGCACCGTGGCGGCGATCCGGCGCCTGGTCGGCCATCGGATCGCGACGCTGATCTCGTTCTCCGCCCATCGGGGCAACTATCGCGAGTTCGCGGCCGTGGCGGACCTGGGGCGCGAGCTGGGGGTGACCCGGGTCTGGGCCGATCGCGTCATCCCCTTCGGCAGCGGCGCCGCGATGAAGGACCATGTCCTTACCCCCGACCAGACCCGGGAGCTGTTCCAGATCATGCACGACGCCCGATCTGCCGCGCGGCGGCGATGGTTCCGCCGCACCCAGATCGCCATGCACCGGGCGCTCCAGTTCCTGGTCGGCGGGGGGACGCCCTACCGCTGCACCGCCGGCGACAGCCTGATCACCATCGGCGTCCAGGGCGATCTCTACCCCTGCCGAAGGATGCCGATCCGCGTGGGAAACGTGCTCGAAACCCCCTTGGCAAAACTCTACCAGCAAAGCGAGCTGTTCCGTCGGCTCCGCGACGGCCGCCGGGTCAGCGACGGCTGCGAGGGTTGCGCCTACGCCCGGCTCTGCGGCGGCGGACTCCGCTGCCTTTCCTACGCCATCACCGGCAACCCCCTAGCCGCCGACCCCGGCTGCTGGCACGCCACGCGCCCGGACCAGGTTGCCTTGGGGCGATGATGCCCTTTCTAGCCCCTCTCCCAAAGTGTACCCGCTCAAACATCTTGCGCGAAAACACTGTCCACCGCGTTGAAGAACTCCGTGGGGGTTCTTGCGACGGAGACTTCGGCCCGGAACCGCCTCGCCCCGCGCCGGCCCTGGACGTACGAGCAGGCGTAGCGGCGCATGAGCACCGTGCCGCGCACGGGCCCGAAGCGCGCGACGATCAGCCGATAATGCTCCAAGAGCAGGTCGCGCTGCTCGGTGAGGGTTGGCTCGGGGGGGACCGGCACACCGGCTAGCGCGGCCTGGGCCTGGCGAAAGAGCCACGGCCGGGCCAGCCCGGCACGGCCGATCATCACGCCGTCAACCGGCCAGCGTCGCAGGGCGTCGACCACGGCGTCGGGCGTGCCCAGGTCGCCGTTGCCGATCAAGGGGATGGCCGCGAGATGGGGCTTGATCCGGGCGATGGCCTCCCAGTCGGCCCGGCCGCGGAACATGTCCTGGGCCGTGCGCCCGTGGACCGTGACGGCCGCCCCACCAGCGCCCTCGATCGCCTGGGCCACGTCGATGGCGTTGATCGTGTCGGGGGTGCAGCCGAGCCGGATCTTGGCCGTCACCGGCGTGGGACGGCAGGCCTCGACGACCCGGGCCACGATCGCCCCCACCCGGTCCGGCCAGCGGAGCAGGTACGAGCCGCTTCGGGCCTTCTGGGTCACCTGCTTGACCGGGCAGCCGAAGTTGATGTCGACCACGCTGGCGCGGAAGTCCCGGGCCAAGCGCTGGCCGACGGCGGCTAGCACGCCGGGGTCGTTGTCCCAAATCTGCACGGCCAGCGGACGCGGCTCGTCCCGCACGCCCCACAGCCGGTCGGGGAAATCCTTACTCCGCTCGTCGCGATGGAGGAACCCCCGGGCACTGATCATCTCGGTGGCCAAGAGGCCCACGCCCCCCAAACGCCGCAGGATCTGCCGAAAGGCGTAGTTGGTGAAACCCGCCATCGGCGCCTGGAGGATCGGCGGATCGACCAGGACCGGTCCGATCCAAAGCGGACTCCGTTGCAGTCCGGGCACGGCGATTGGGGGCGTGATGCTCACGGGAAAGGACACAATCGGGTTCTCTGGGGTGGCACTGGCTGCTCGCCAGCCAGTGGGATTGTCCAGCCGCTTGCGGCTTAGCCGCCGAGCGCCTTCATTTGCCCGCCGTCATCCTCTATACTAATCTTCTTCGGACGATTCTGGGAGACATCGCATGAAGAAGAGGAAGAAGAAGAAGAAGACTCACCACGGAGACACGGAGAACACGGAGCAAGCACGCCGAGCGTGTCGGAAAAGGGGAAGGGGAAAAGGGGAACGAAGAGAAGGCGAAGGATGGTTCGTCGCTCGAGTCTTCTTCCCTGTCTTTTCTTTTCCCTTTGCGTGGTTCCTCCGTGTTCTCCGTGCCTCCGTGGTGTAATCTCCTGTCCGAATGCCAAGCGACTTTGCGCTGGAGGTTCTTTCATGAAGCGATTGTTGTGTGTTGCCTGTGCCCTGCTGCTCGTCTCCCTGTGGGCTGCCGGTGGTACGCCGGCGGCGGAAGCCAAGTTGCTCTGGCAGATCGGCAAGCCGGACAACAACGACGCCGAGTTCGCCCTGGCGCCAAGCCAGTATGCCAAGTACACGGACGATCCGCTGTTCGTCGTCGGGCTCTCCGACCCGCGGCGCGATTGGCCCTACGTGCACCCCGGGCCGGGGGACCCCTGGGCCGGCGGCCGGCCGCACACCTTCACGATCCTCTTCTTCCTGGCCGAGAAGCCGCAGGGGGGCCCGTTCCGGCTCCTGGTCGACCTGATCGACACGCACAACCGGATGCCGCCGAAGCTGGGCATCCGCGTCAACGACGGCAAGGTCTTCGCCGTGCAGACGCCCCCCGGGGCGGGCGACGCCTCGGTCTTCGGCGATCCCGCCAAGGGCAAGGAGCACCGCTTCACCCTGACGATCCCCGCCTCTGCGCTCCGGGCCGGGGCGAATGAGATGGCAATCACCACCCTGGAGGGCTGCTGGGCGCTGTACGATCGCGTTGGCTTCGAGGCCCCGGAGGGCGTCACGTTGGCCCCGCCCGAGAAGGCCACCCTCATCCGGGAGGCCGTCAGCCAGCCGCTCTTGCGCCAGAAGGACGGCAAGCTGGTGCAGACGGTCGAGGTCACGGTCCGGCACCTCGGCGAGCCGGCCGAGGCGGTCCTCTTGCTCTCGGGCGCGGAGCCGGCCAAGGTGTCGCTCCAGCCGGGGACCAGGCGGATCGACGTGGACCTGCCGGCGGTCGAGGCCGCAACGTCGGCGGCCCTCGAGATCCGCGTGGCCGGCAAGACCGTCGCCGCCACGCAGGTGGCGATCAAGCCGGTCCGCCGATGGACCGTGTACCTGCTGGCCCACTCCCACGTCGACATCGGCTACACCAAGCTCCAGACGCTGGTCGAGAAAGACCATTGGCAGTACCTCGAGCAGGCCATCGAGGCCTCGCGGCGCACGGCCTCGAACCCGCCGGGCTCGCAGTTCAAGTGGAACGTCGAAGTGCTCTGGGCCGTGGAGAGCTACCTCAACCAGGCCACGCCCGAGAAACGCCAAAGGTTTCTCGAGGCCGTGAAGAAGGGCTGGGTCGGGCTGGACGCCCTGCTGGGCAACGAGCTGACCGCCCTGTGCCGGCCCGAGGAGCTCGTCCGCCTGGTCGACTACGCCCAGCGCCTCTCGCGCGAGTGCGGCGTGACGATCGACTCGGCGATGATCAGCGACGTGCCGGGCTACACCTGGGGCCTCACGTCGGTCTTTGCCGCGGGGGGCGTGAAGTACATGTCGATCGGACCCAACGGCGGCGACCGCATCGGTTACACGCTGGAGGCCTGGGCCGACAAGCCCTTCTGGTGGCTCACGCCCGACGGAAGGCACAAGGTCCTCTGCTGGATCCCGAGCCAGGGCTACGTGCGCGCGTTCACCGGCGGCGCGTCGCTCTTGGAGGAGCTGCGGCGGCACGAAGCGCGGGGCTATCCCTACGACATGATCCAGGTTCGCTATTGCCTGGGCGACAACCAGGGCCCGGCCCTCGGGCTGTGCGAGCTGGTGAAGCAGTGGAACGAGAAGCACGCCTATCCAAAACTCGTGATTGGCACCACGTCCGAGATGATGCACGAGTTCGAGCGCCGCTGGGGCGATAAGCTGCCGCAGGCGAAGGGCGATTTCACGCCGTACTGGGAAGACGGGGCGGCCTCGTCGGCCCGGGAGACGGGGCTGAACCGGGCCGCCGCGGAGCGGCTCAGCCAGGCCGAGGCCCTGTTCGCCATGCTCCAGCCCGGCCGCTACCCGGCCGGCGACTTCGCCGCCGCCTGGCGCAACGTCGTGCTCTACGACGAGCACACCTGGGGGGCCCACAACAGCATCAGCGAGCCGGACAGCAAGTTCGTCCTCGACCAGTGGAAGATCAAGCAGAAGTTCGCGCTCGATGCCGACCGGCAGTCCGCGGCCCTGCTCGACAAGAGCTCGGCCCGTGCGTGGGACGCCGTGGAGACGTTCTCGGCTGTCTACGTCTACAATACGTCGTCGTGGCCGCGGACCGACCTGGTGAAGCTGCCCTGCCAGTTGCGTCTGGCCGGCGACGTGGTGGTCGGGCCCGACGGCGCCCTCGTCCCCTCGCAGCGACTGGCCAGCCATCACCTGGTCTTCCTGGCCGCCGACGTGCCGCCGCTGGGGGCCAAGCGGTTCACGTTCGTCCCGGGCAAGCCCTCCGCCCAGGGCGACGCCAAGGCCGACGCCGGCACGCTCGGCAACGGACGGCTGCAACTGAAGATCGATCCCAAGTCGGGGGCGATTGCCAGCCTCCGGGCCGCCTCGATCGCCGGCGAGCTGGTCGACGCCCGCGGCGGCATGGGCCTGAACGACTACCGCTACGTGCCCGGCAAGAACCCCCGGGACGCGAAGCCGGCCGGCCCGGTCAAGATCGCGGTGAAGAACCCCGGCCCGCTGGTCGCTTCGCTGGGGATCGAGGGCCCCGCTCCCGGCTGCCGGAAGCTGACCCGGGAGATCCGCCTGGTCCACGGCCTGGACCGCGTCGAGATCCTCGACACGATCGACAAGGAGAAGGTCCGCACCAAGGAGGGCGTTCACTTTGCCTTCCCCTTCAACGTGCCCCAGGGCGTGATGCGGATCGAAGCGGCCTGGTCGGTGGTCCGGCCCGAGACCGATCAGCTCCCGGGGTCGTGCAAGAACTGGTTCACGGTGGACCGCTGGGTCGACGTGTCGAACGAGCAGTACGGCGTGACCTGGGCCACGGTCGACGCCCCGCTGGTCGAGGTCGGCGCGATCACCGCCGAGATCCCCTGGATCCGCACGATCGAGCCGTCGCAGACCCTGTACTCCTACGTGATGAACAACTACTGGCACACCAACTACAAGGCCGACCAGGAAGGGTACACCCAGTTCCGCTACGCGATCCGGCCGCACCAGGGGGGCTACCACGGGATCGAAGCGGCGCGGTTCGGCATCGAGGCGAGCCAGCCGCTGGTGGCTTCGTCGGCGGCGCCCGACGCCCCGGCCGTTATCCCCTCGCGGCTCCGCGTTGCGCCGGACGACGTGATTGTCACCGCGCTGAAGCCCAGCCGGGACGGCAAGGCGATCATCGTCCGGCTGACGGCCGTCGGCGGGCGCGACGTCAAGGCCACGCTCACCTGGGGCGACCCGGTCCCCAATCGCGTCTCCTTGAGCAACCTGGCTGAAGAGGCGCTGGCCCCGGTCACCGGCCCGATCGAGGTGCCCGCCATGGGCCTGGTCACACTGCGGGCGGAGTTGTCGTAGCAGCCCGCCGGAGAACGCCAGTCAGGGCAAGATGAAACGTAGTGAGTCAGAGTTGTGGGCGCTGATGAATGAGGTGCCCTTCACCGGCTTGCGTTGCCAGCCCGAGAAGGTGTAGACTTGGCTTTCGGAGCACGGGCGAATCTAGCCATAGAGCCCCGTCTCTCCGGGTCAATTCTTCTTGCTGACACTCAGTTCGCTAGGACTCCGTTGACGATGGTGAGCAATTGGTGATGGAATCGACCGAATCCAAGACCGGCTCGCCCTCACGCAAGCGTCGTTGGGCGCAGTACAGCCTCCGGACCCTCCTGGTGATAATGTTGCTGGCATCGCTCGGCATGAGTTGGGTTGCCGTCAGGATGGAGAGGGCGCGAAAGCAACGTGAGGCGGTGGAGGCGATTGACGAGTTGGGCGGGTGGACACTGTATGATTTCGAGCCAGAGTCGGGCCTCATGCGAGGCGATGAGGTGCCCCCAGGAGGGAGGTGGCTGCGGAGTCTTGTTGGAGATCACTTCTTCACTGCCGTCGTCGCGGCCGGCGTTGACAACGATGCCGGGATGCCACACCTAACAGCGTTTCCGAACCTCCAGCGACTATGCCTCAACAGCACCGCGGTCACGGATGCTGGACTGGAACACCTCAACCACCTGAGCCACCTTGAGCAATTGGAACTCCGCGATACGGAGCTTACCGATGCGGGATTGGCACATCTCAAGGGACTGAGGCATCTCTGGCTCCTAGATCTGAGGAACACCCATGTGAGTGACGCCGGGCTGGAACACCTCAGCCGATTGACCGACCTGGCATGGCTGGAGCTTGGCAATACCCGCGTTACCGACGCCGGATTGGTGCATCTGAAGGGACTGAGCCAACTGCTGTCCCTGCATCTCACCAACACCCAGGTGAGTGACGCGGGATTGGCACATCTGAAGGAATTCTCCGGACTCGAACGATTGAGCCTCGATGGCACCAAGGCCAGCGACATCGGCCTGGAACACCTCAAAGGGCTGGCTCAACTTACCCATTTGCGTCTCAACGCCACACGCGTATCGGACGCCGGATTGGGTCAGTTGAGGGATCTGGCCCATCTGGAGGAATTGGCCCTTGGTGGTACCAGGGTGACGGATGTTGGGTTGAAGTGCCTCGAAGGGTTGAGAGGGCTCAAGTACCTTCGCCTCAGCGGAACGCAGATTACAGACGCCGGCTTGGTACACCTCAAGGGCTTGGTGCAACTGCAAGAGTTGGACCTCCACGGCACCCAGGTTACGAACGCGGGATTGGAGCATCTCCAGGACTTGAACCAGCTCCTATTGCTGGGCCGCGGCAACACCAAGATCACGGATGCTGGACTACAAAGCCGCAAAGGGTTGAATGCGCTCCGGTTCACATACTTCACGGAGTCCAACATCCAGTTTGAGCTAGGCCGACGACAGGCTCCTGCGGATAAGGCCGTCAAGAACCCTCAGTAGGAATTGCAGATCCGCCAAATTGCAGAAGGGTCGCCGACAACGAGCAGCCGCACGGTGCCCTCCAGGAATCATGCAGACCCATTGAGACCCATGAGCACGACCCAACCCGAGCACGTTTGTCCGGAGCCGCTTCGCGACTGGCTCGCCCAGGCCGTTGAGGCGGGAGCGTCGGACCTCCACCTGGTGGCCGGCTATCCCCCGGTGCTCCGGGTCCACGGCGAGTTGCAGCCGCTCGAGCCAGCCGCCCTGGACCCTGACGGCCTCCGGCGGCTGTTGGTCGAGGCATGTCCCCAGCACGCGATCGATCGGTTTCAGTCCGACTGCGACGTCGACTTCGCGCTGGAAATCGCCCTGCGCGACGAGGCCCGGCGATTTCGCGCCAACTACTTCCTGAGCGGCGGGCAGATGGGGGCCTGCTTTCGCGTGATCCCCTCGGCGATTCCCGACTTCACGTGGGCGGGCTTTCCCGAGGACCTCGCCCGGCGGCTCGCGCACTTTCGCAACGGCCTGGTGCTGTTGTGCGGGGTGGTCGGGTCGGGGAAGACCACGTCGCTGGCCATGCTCATCCATCTGCTCAACCAGGAAGGCGGTTACCGCATCATCACCGTCGAGGAGCCGGTCGAGTACCTGGTTCCCAAGGTATCCGGCTCGGTGGTCACGCAGCGGGAGGTCGGCGTGGACGTCCACACGTTTGCCGACGGCCTGAAGTACGCCCTGCGCCAGGACCCGGACGTCATCCTCGTCGGCGAGATCCGCGACCGCCCCACCGCCCAGATGGCCCTGAGCGCGGCCGAGACCGGCCACCTCGTCCTCTCCACCCTCCACACCCGCGACGCCAAGGGGGCGATCTCCCGCTACGCCGATCTCTTTCCCCAAGGCGATCAGCGCGAGGTCCGCGCCCAGCTTGCGCTGAGCCTCCGAGCCGTGGTCAGCCAGCACCTGCTGCCCAACGTGGTCCGGGGCGAGAAGCGGGTCCTGGCGCTGGAGATCATGCTGAGCAACTCGGCCATTGCCAGCGCGATCCGCCAGGGCAAGATCGAGTCGATCGACAACGTCATCCTCACCAGCCGCGCCGACGGAATGCTCACCCTCGACGAGTCGATCAAGCGCCTGCTCAAGGCCGGCCGCATCGGCCGCGAGACCGCCGAGCGATTCGTCACCTCCGTCAACCGACTCTGACTCCCGTGGTTCAGGAGACCGGCGATGCACCCTTTCAACAAGGCAGCTCGATCGGGATGGGGCCGAGCGCTCTTGGTGCTGGCGATGGCGACATGCTGGCCAGCCCTCGGTCCGGCGGCGGGTCCCAAGGACGTGCCCCCCAACCCGCCGGCCGGATGGTGGCCCGATCCCTCGGCCCGCTACGTCCCGCCGGCCGAAGCGATCGGCAGGAAGCGGGCCAACGTCGCCGTGGTGATCTACGATCCTAAGATCGAGGCCGAAGGGGGCAAGAAGCTCTCCGAGCTGATGAAGTGGAACGATCCCCGCCGATTGACCGGCGAGGTGATCGACTCCGTGCGCCGGGCCAGCGGCGCCTACGTGAACTATCACGTGGTCAAGTGGGTCGAGATCGACGGTTGCCCCCCCTTCCGCAGCGGCTTCCGCTACGACGACGCCGGGATCGTCCAAGCCGTGCGCAAGGCCAGGTGGATTCAAGGAGACGGCTCCAGCTACGCCAGGATCTTCGAGGAGGCGGGGATTACCCGCAAGTTCATCGACGATTTCAACGTCACCGAGGTCTGGCTCTGGGGCTCGCCCGGCTTCCATTGGGATGAATACGCCATGTTCATCCCCGACCGCGCCAAGCGGCTCCCGCCCACCGACAACCCCTGGTTCTACCGCCCCTACGACGTTCCGGACGCGGGCCGGACGATCTGGGTCATGGGGTGGAACTACGAGCGCGGATTGGACTGCGCCCTGGAAAGCTACGCCCATCGCTGCGAAGGCATCCTCGCCCTGTGCCAGGGCAACGGCCGGTGGGACACGAAGCTGGCCGGCAAGGACCCCTGGAACACGTGGAGCCTTTGCGGAGAGGGGGCCGCGGCCGAGATCGGCTGCGGCAACGCCCATTGTCCGCCCAACGGCCAGGCCGGCTACGACTACGCCAACCGCCGCACGGTGACCAGCTTCTGCGACGACTGGACCCGCTGGCCGAAGGTCGCCGGCAAGCTCGTGCGCGTCGACGGCACCGAGTGGAGCCGCAGCCACGCCGAGTACCTGGTCTGGTGGATGGGGCACTTCCCCCGGAACCCCGGCCGCACGGCCTGGGGCTGCAACAACTGGTGGATCTACGTGGCCAACCTCGACGGCAACCTGGGCGACGAGCCCGTCGAGGGACGAGGGAAGTAGCCCATCCTTCATGGCCCCCGCTGGGGCGGGTGCGACCGGCAGCAGGACGGTGCCCGTCCCGAACGTGGTCCCTGCCGGCCGGCCCTACGCTTGGCTAGCCCAAGTTACTGAGTTTCGGGGTAGGATTCGCCATGAGATAAGGACTTAGGTTCGATTTTGGGCCCGAGTCTTCACTACATTTGAACAACCTCGTCGAAGCGACGGAGGCGGCGGGGAAGTTGGATGCCCAGCCGATTCAGGAGGACCTTTTGGGCTGGGTCGGGTTGGGTGACGCAACGCAGCCGGATCGTCTTGGCCGGCTGCCCTTGCCGCGTCACGGTGGGCAGCAGCACGTCGCCGCTCTTGATCTTGGCCAGCTCTTCAAGCACGGTCCGGGGCGCGTCGCCCAGGCCCGATCGCCGCATCCACTGCGAGAGTG
>Ga0315290_10000767_pt1 | contig 21505 bp, 11 predicted proteins | sample YL17G12_0_MG_FD_203627 | JGI IMG/M metagenome (GOLD analysis project Ga0315290, IMG submission 203627) | Sediment microbial communities from Yellowstone Lake, YNP, Wyoming, USA - YL17G12_0 | ecosystem: Environmental > Aquatic > Freshwater > Lake > Sediment | place: USA: Wyoming | collected... | reverse complement strand
TCATAAACGACGTCACGCTGCGTTGGGTTATTTAAGCCCGGCAGCATACGAGGATCTTTACGAGAAGAAACAGGACCAGGCGGCTTAATGCTAAGCTTCGAGTGTCCGTCATCCGTTTAGCACCTCAATAGGCAATAGGCAATAGTAAGAGAGAAGAAGAAAATTCGGCGAGATTTGGATGAATTCTGATGAAAAGTGATGTGGTTTGTACCATGTTTGCACTATGTTTGTATGTGGTTTGTAGTATGTTTGTACTATGTTTGCACCATGTTTTGATGAGTTTTGATGTTAAGATGGGTAAGATTCACCACTAAGTCGCTAAGATACGAAGGGCACTAAGATTTTAGAAGACACAAGAAGAGAGAGAGAGTTTTGTTGGCTAAATGGGCAGGATAGGGAGGATGGGTAGAGTATGGGGGATGGGGAAGATTAAGCGAGAAGTCGAGAAGATGAGGAGGGTAGAAGTCAGATTTCAGATTTGAGAAGTCAGAGGTCGGAATTGGGAGGGCGCGAACTTGGGGGGTGGGCGGACCGGTTGGGGGAGGGGCAGAAGTCAGATTTGAGATTTGAGAAGTCAGAAGGAGAGAGGGCGGGCCGGTTGGGGAGGCGGAAGAAGGCACGAGGCAATAGGCAATAGTAAGAGAGAAGAAGAAGGAAGAAGGCGGAGGGTGGAGCTGGAGGGGGAATAGAACGCGGATGGGGCTGATGAGATGGGTTTGCACGGATAAGAATAAAAAGATGAACCACGGAGGCACTGAGGCGCAGAGAAGAAAGAATTTTTAAGAAAAAGATTTATAGTCACAGAGGGCACAGAGGAAGAGAATGAATAATAGGGACAGAAGAGAGGAAGAAGGCAACAGGCAATAGGCACTAGAAAATAAGAATCCCGCAAAGGCGCGAAGATGAAGATGAGATAAGTAAACGCAAAAGGCGCAAAGAATGCAAAAGACGCAAAGGAAAGATAAGAAAAAAGGGTTAAGAAAATAAGAATCCCGCGAAGGGCTTAAAAAAAGTAAAGATAAGAAATAGGAATCCCGCAAAGGCGCAAAGGCGCAGAGAAGAAAAGAAAGAAAAAGAATTAAGCACGAAGGGAGGAAAATAGAAAATAGGGACAGTAATAACTATTGAACCCCTACGGGGTTCTGGGAAGTGTTGGGTGGATGTTGTTCCACGGGTTTCGGCCTGGCGGCCTACACCCGCGGCTATGCATATTCGACCGCTACGCGGTCGGGAAGATAGATTCGCTATCGCGGCTCTGCGCTTCGCTTCGTGTCCCGCTTTCGCGGGAATGACAAATAACAAAATCAAATGTTATAGGGTAGTAGTGCTCCGCATCACTATCATCTGTCATAATCAGCACCTCATCGATATAGTTGCCATAGATGTAGTCACGCAGTTGGGTTTCGGTTGGTCCGGTGGAATCATAAGTAAATTCCTCATCGACTGTCTGAACACCTACAAGATACTCGGCCTGGGTGACTCTGTCAAGGTTGTCGTAAGTGTATCCGTTGTGCGGTACGCACGGGCATCTTACCTTGCTGAAATGGTATGGTTCAGATTGATTACTTATTTTGCTACTTGGTCTTCTGGTCTTCTTTGAGTTTCCCGGCTATTTGTCGGAATAAATCGTGGCTCTGTCGGATGCCTGCGGTCATCTCCTCTGATTTAGGAACCGATTGGCTTGGCGTCCATGTAGCTCGATGTTTGTTCCACCAGCTATTCCATTTTTCCGCCGACCAGCCATCGGGAAGATCATCGTATTGACCGATCATTTCCTGAAGTGATTTACGGCAAAGCTCCCGTAACTCTTCATTTTCAATATCCTTGGCTGACTTATCGCCAGATTCTGCCGTAGCGGCTTTAATAAGATAATCGACTCCTTTCGAATCACCATTTTGAATTGCTACCTCGCAAAGCGAAATATAAGTCATGTTATCCATCTTGATTTCGGGGTTTTCCAGTAATTTGAGCAGGTCATTTACAACATCCTGGTCTGGGTGCCAAGCCAATCCGGACACGGCTGCACGCCGCTGCTTCATCGTTGCGGTTTCCACTATTTTTAACAGGTGCTTGACAGCAGGCTGGCCATAGATCGCCAGTTGCATTTGGATTATCCATGGTTCACCATCAGCGGAGCAGATTTTCGTTAATCTCTTTCCCAGATCAAGCTCAGCCTTTGAACTGTCGCGAGAAACCAGGCGATAATAACTGATGATTGCTGATCCATCATTATCGCCATTGATTATATCGTTTGCCAGTTGCTCGTTGGTCGCTTTGAGCAACTCTTTACCCTCACCTTTTGCGTACTCCTGATAAGCAGTTTCAATTATATCTGATGGTGCATCATGCAATGTAGGGACAGGACTTTGCTGCCTTTGCTGTTCAACCGTGATTGAAGAATTTCCAGAAAAGCCTTCCAGCTTTTCCAGGTGTACTCCGGTCTTGGTTAGCGTAATAATATACAAATCGCCATTATTATATACCCCTATCCCGTTAGGCGAAGTTCGGGTTCTATCATCAGGACATATATATGATTGCTTTCGCACAAGCTTAAAATTTTCATCATATCCGAGAATATCTCCATAAAAACCCAAAAACCAGGCATATTTATCATTTGCAGAGTGTAAAACCTGTTGAATACCGTTTCCGGTGCTACCCGATAGAACACATTTTGCCACTCCAGATTTAAATTGGCACACTGCATAGCGTCTTTTTATAAACATTCTGTATTCGACTTCTTCATTTACCGATGCCACGGAGCCGTGACGATAATCAACAGACAAATCAATCAACGGATTCTTTTCTTCGTAGCAATCAAGCCACTGCAACGGCCCATCGGTCCGCCATTCGGCCACTTTCAATGTATTACATCGAATCTTGTCGCTGTCGGCACATATCCAGATGTAAACCTTATCTCCCTCAGCCGCACATTCGATTCTACCCCCGTCCAATCTGACAAATTCATCAGGAATACGAGTTCGGCCCTCAAATATTGCTTTATCGTTTTCCAGCCTATAGCAGCATATCCACTGTCCATCCATAAAAGTATCTTTTCCCACCAATTCCGATCCATATTCTTCAGTAAACAATTTTCCCTGCCCGGCAACATCCAATAACCACCATTGCGAAAACCAAAGATAAAAGATTTGGAACGAAGAACCGTATCCACGTAATTTCATTTCTTCCGGAATATCTGCCGAACTGATGGGGTCCTGGCTTTGTATTGAAAAAATCATCTTTCTGTGTAATTTGTCGTCTGTAAGCGAAACAACCCATAACTGATTGTCATGATTGTTCGACCGATCTATCCAGCTAAGAAAAGTCTGATTTTCTTTGCTGAACACCTTGAGAGCACTACAGTGTTTTAACAAAAAGTTCTTTGCTTCCAACAGCTTGCCATCCAGACTCCACTTCACTATGTAGATTTTTTCCACAAATACAGCCGCTTCTTCTGATGTGACTGTTATCAATTTGCCATCATGAATAAAAGCTCCTCTCAAAAACCTGTATTCTTCCGGCGGAAAATCCGCATGTATTATTTGTTCCTTGCTATCTTGTGTTTTTGACAAGGCGCAACCGACAAAACCAAACATTACTGATAACATAATAATCGACAAAAACGATTTCATCTAGAAATCTCCTGTTTTATGTTTTGACTACTTTTGCCTTTTACACTTACACTGTATCAGAGGGTATTCTAAAATCTCTGCTACCATGGGTCTGGTAGCTTCACCAGCCGCTTCATAATCTACATACCATTTGTCTTTTTTGTCGGGCAAATCCCAGTTGTTCCAGTTAGGGTTGTTTTCCCTGGCGTCCCGGCAATCTTTACGAATTATACCGAAAAGATCTCCCCATAAGGCACAGTAAGCTGACGGTGCATGATGGAATGGTGTATGGGCAGAATGCCCTTTATTATGTGAAAAAGAATCTTGCAGTGGATGCAGGGCTGTTCCCAATTCTTTAAGCGCTTTATCGACATCGCCACTTTGCGCGGATTCTCTTGCCTTTGTCATGTGCTTATTTGTGTAGTGAGCACGATTTTCATTGATAGCATAGCTTCCGACTTCCCCCATAGTGGACATAAATTTCCCTTTAAGGGGGTTATAATACTGATCAAAGTGATAACCAAGGTTACCTATAAGCGGGCGAGGAGATCTACCACCGAACAAATCATCAACAGCATCACATGCCTTGCCTATCTTATTAGCACAAGTCGCCTTATAGCCAACGTCGTATGCCCAGCCTGCCGTTCCCCCTTTATGAACGTCTGTCTTCCATAAGCCTCTCACGTCAGTGCTACTTATAGGTTTGCTTCTGGTGTATTGGTATAGGTTCAGACTGTCGATATATTGATCTAGGGGGTATAGTAGATAGAATTTGGGTGTTTCATATTTTGCCAGTTCGTCAATAAGATTAGCACTACCTTGTATGCCGAGGGGATCGTGAGTTAGCCAGCGGCCGGTGTGGTAGTCGTAGTAGCGGTTGCGGTTGTATTGCAGTTGCAGGTCGTCGCTGTCGAGGCTGTCCACGTGGCGGCTGGTGAACATATAGGGGTTGCCAAACTGGGAGGTATCGTACGTCTGAGTGAAACCGGCGTTAGAAATCGTCGGCTTGCCGTAGGCATCGTATTCGTAGCGTTCTTCCGCGTCGCCGTCAGGTTCGATAAGGGTAACCACGCTGAATATATGATCGTGGCCGTAGTAGTGCTTCGCATCGCTATCATCTGTCATAATCAGCACCTCATCGATATAGTTGCCATAGATGTAGTCGCGCAGTTGGGTTTCGGTTGGTCCGGTGGAATCATAATCGGTTTCGGCTAATACCTGCCAATTGTTGTTGTAATAATAACGGGTGGTCGAGTCAACTTCGCCATTATCATAGGTTTTCATCTCAATACGGCGGCCCAGGGCATCGTAGGTATATTCGGCTATGTTATATACGCCGTCGGTGATCTTGACCAGTCGATTCTCGTAATCGTAGCGTTCTTCCACGTCGCCGTCAGGTTCGATAAGGACAACCACGTTATAAACGTTTAACTCCCCACTTATCTAGTATTTCATCAGCTTGTTCGAGAGTTGCCAGTATTGTAAGGCCATCTTCGTTTACCAAATGTATTGAAAATTCTTTTTTGGCATAATCATACTCGATTACAAGCACTTCTGGCACATTCAAATCCGGGCTATCTGGATCACCGCACGGATAAGTTCTTCCACTATAATAATCATCCCGCTCCCATATAATGTTCGAATAATCACTGTCATATTCAACTTGTTTAGATGATCCATCTTTTTCATCTTCCCATTGAATTTTTTGGTAACCACGTCTTACAAATGTCCAGGTATCTTTTATTTGCCTTATTCCCAATTCCTTTCTTTTGAGATTGCTTTCTTCAATCTCCTCTTTTGTAGGAGGGTTCTTCTGCGACCAACCATCATCTGATTTTGAACATCCCCCAATAGAGATTATTATCATAAAGCTGATATAAAACAAGAAGCACCGTTTCATTTAAAGCTCCTCCTTTTCTTGCCCCTCCAAATAATAATACTCTAGCTCGCTGTTGTTAGATATACACTCATTAAGTATCTTATTGGAGTTTCTGTATATCGGGTAAAAGGTATGATCTTTTTTCAATAATATAGCCGAAGTGTTGACTTTCCTCGACAACAAATCACTTCCCACAATAGCAACCCAATCATCAGTTTTTGTGGGTTTGGCATGATAGACAATAAGTATTTTTCTGGGCGGCGCTTTAGTTGCAGGTACACATTTTAGAATCCTACCTTTCCATTTGTCTATTTCTAACAAGTCATTCGGCAATTTATCAGCATCTATATATTCATTTAATGTCACAAGAACTTCATCTCTTAGTTCGAAGTAATGATCCGGGACTAAGTCTTCATACAAATCGTCATATAATATTTCTGAAAATAATAAAAACAGAACAGAAAGGAATAGTATTGTAGCTAAATACTTAAACACTTTCATTTTTCATCCTTTTCTATTTAGAGCCTTTAGGCTTCTGTTTTCCTTCTCCATCTTCCTCACTATCATCAATGGGCAAATCTTCCCAATCTGTAAATGTGTATGACAGGTCGCGTTTTGACGCGCTCAGTACACCGTAAGGACTCACAACATCTATCCACTTATGACCACCACTTGCTTCTTGTCTTGCATAACAAGCTAATATTATTACATCAGCAAGTTTGTGGTGTAATACTGTTTTGGCCAGTTTGGCAGTGTAAATTTCTGGGGTATCATTAAGTTCTAGCCATCCTATATTACCATGACCAGCAAACGCCCACGCTATAATATCTGAACTTGCAAACTGCTGATCAACTTCTGATTGGCTGGGATAAGTATTTCTTACTGTATGATAACCTAATTCGTTGAAATGATCTTCAATATCATCTAGTTCCATTGATAGCCACATATTAGTTGCATTGAATCGTTTCGTGATTATTGAGTATTTACCTAAAGCCAATAAGTATCCATAAACAGATCCTTTGTTTACATAAGCCGTATTAGGTACCGTATAGCCACATTTGTCTTTTCTGAATTCAGTCCATTTACTAAATTCTGTCGGATCTAATCTTACAAATTGAGCTAAGCGAACAATATCATACGGATTTTCTCCGTCATCCGGTAATACTAACGTACGGCTTTGCATAGATCGTTTTACCGGGTCTTTGACATCATAATGCCATAAACCAAAAGGATCAATCAAATTTGAAGGAATTGACTTAACATATTCATAAAGGTTTGTTCCATATCTATATTGTTTTTTAGGCTCTAAAGTACTATTTGCTAAATAACCGTTTGGTGTAACTCCTAGCGGATCGTGGGTTAGCCATCGGCCGGTGTGGTAGTCGTAGTAGCGGTTGCGGTTGTATTGCAGTTGCAGGTCGTCGCTGTCGAGGCTGTCCACGCGGCGGCTGGTGAACATATAGGGGTTGCCAAACTGGGAGGTATCGTACGTCTGGGTGAAACCGGCGTTAGAAATCGTCGGCTTGCCGTAGGCATCGTATTCGTAGCGTTCTTCCACGTCGCCGTCAGGTTCGATAAGGGCAACGACGCTGAATATATGATCGTGGCCGTAGTAGTGCTCCGCATCACTATCATCTGTCATAATCAGCACCTCATCGATATAGTTGCCATAGATGTAGTCACGCAGTTGGATTTCGGTTGGTCCGCTGGAATCATAATCGGTTTCGGCTAATACCTGCCAATTGTTGTTGTAATAATAACGGGTCACCGAGTCAACTTGGCCACTATCATAGGTTTTCATCTCAATACGGCGGCCCAGGGCATCGTAGGTATATTCGGCTATATCATATACGCCGTCGGTGATCTTGACCAGTCGATTCTCGTAATCGTAGAGATATTCGTAATTGTTGTGATCTGTGGTCATATTACCGGCATCATCATATTCCAGTTCAATATCATAATCACCATCAGCATTATAGCGGTTGGTGAGATTATTGACAGCATAATCTTCAGTACTGTCATCCCGCAATTCCACGCTGGTGCGGTTGCCCAGGTCATCATAAGTAAATTCCTCATCGACTGTCTGAACGCCTACAAGATACTCGGCCTGGGTGACTCTGTCAAGGTTGTCGTAAGTGTATTCGTTATCAGGAGTTGAGGGCAGGTTCTGCGCAGGAATGACAACTGTGGGTGGGGCCGTGTTCTTTTTCCGACGTTTACGCAAATTTGCCCTTGCCATTTACTGTAGCCCATGTTAGAATATATGGGTTACTGAACCACTGGTTCATCCCCAGTCATCGAAAAGATGATTTTTTTGGGGGCGAAAGGTTTCGACCGGACGAGTTGAGGTTCGAGTGGCGTGCCCAGGATGTCAGTTGGCCTGGCTAATCATCTGGCAACAAATTTAAATGCCAACAATCAGTTGCGCATGGCTGCCTAATAAAGCGGCCCGTTCACACCGCGACGCCTGCTAGTGGTGCTGAGCGACGACAGCGGGCTGGTCGATTTCGGCTGCTCGGCCCGAAATCGGCAAGAAAACAGTCGAGCTAGCCAATGATGAATCCTGTCGATCGGAGTCATCGGCGGCAAAACTTAAAATGACCGACTATGCACGTAGAAGCTCGTTCTGAAACGTCACGGGACGGGGGTTCGACTCCCCCCGCCTCCAGTTTTCGCTTTGGGTGGAGTGATTTAAGGGAACCTCTAAAAATTCATTTTTACTACGAACGGCTGCAATTTTCAGAGGCTCCCTTAAAAACTGGAAGCATTAGCTGCAACCGCTTAAAGCTTTATGAACTTGCGATAAAGCGGGCGAGCGGATTCGAACCGCCGACGTCCAGCTTGGGAAGCTACGAAATACATTTCTTAACCTATTGTTAAAAAAGACGTTATGTCTTGTGCTGCATGAGGTTACATTCTGTTTTCTGAACTGACTTCAGACTGTTTTCAGACTGGTTTACAATAAACTTACAATAAACTTTTTGGGTGTGGTGTCAGGTTGATAGACAGTTTTGCCGTCAAAATACAATTTCAGAAATTACCTGCTGATATAACATCGCAGGGAGGGACGATGTTAAAAAGAGCAATAAACAAAGAGCTTGATAGAGCGAAAAAGATGGGGAAATCAGGGATGCACGCATATAGACTCAGTTAGTTTGAAAAACAAAAACTTTATAAAGTCGGCTATCAAACAATTAATTATAGCTCTAATCGAGGTTGCTGGAAAGTAACAAAAAACGTAGAATCCCTAATGATTTCGGCAAAGAAAGGGTGGGAATATGGGCAGGTATTATTCAAACGCGAAAGACATTGTCGAGAATACGACCAAACTGAGCATATTTAGGCTGAAAGAGTTTGGCTTGTTGTGTGGCTATGCCGCTACGACTTTGACTTGGAAAAGCAATTTGTCCGGCCATAAAAACTCTATCGGCATATTAGTTGATACTGAAAAGCTACATGCAAAAGTCAATTACACTAGCACGGACCGACACTCAGGCGAAAAAACTCATTATGACTACAAAATCAATCTTACGACAACACCCTGCCACTTTGGCGGGGTTCGTTATTGGTTTATTTGTCCATTAAATGTAAATGGCGTGTACTGCGGGCGCAGGACAGGGATGCTTTACCTTGCTTCGGGTGGACATTATTTCGGTTGTCGTCATTGCTATAATCTGTCCTATGTAAGCCGGAATGAAAGCCGCTTAGGTCGATTCGGCCAACTGGGGTATCTATTAAAATTCGTCCACAACGGCAAAAAAACTTTTGCAGCGTTGATTTTACAAGCACTTATGAACGTTTTTTTTTATTCATACGCTACACTTTTCAGGTTTCACGAAATATGCCAACAGCATAATCTCGCGGTCATATCTAATGGGGACAGACACAGCCGGTCAATCCAAAGAAGATGCAAACTGTTGGGAAAGTCATAGCAAACCGCTGGAAAAGTCACGGTAAAGCGATGGTAAACTGGTGCTTTACAGGTGCTTTACTATCGCTTTACTGGTGGTTTACCAACAGCATGATCGAGGTTTTTAAGTGATTGACCCCCCCCACAGGTACCGGTACCTGAAAAAGAAGACATACAGAACCGCATATACCCCGTTACAGTTTTTTCAAAAACCAAAAGTCAAGATGGGTAATTTGCAGGTTCAGCAAGGATGTTGACACTTACCCCTATAGCCTGCATATTTCATAAGGGAATCAAAATCAGCATCGGCGGGTAATTTTGGCTTAAAGTTGGTTCAGCAGGCTTTATTTGCCACATTCGGCGTACAACACCCCCTTACCCCCACTACAGCAATCAGGATTTTGAGGCTGTCAGCCTGATGCAACAACGGCAGGTGTCAGGCCTCTCAGGCGGGCAAGTACACGAGCAAAAAGTTTTTTGAGCGATGAAGAATTGGTTGCGAGGATCTGGGACACAGCGATTGATGGCGTCTATCAAACCCAGATGTTTGTCCACTTCCCGCAGAAGCACTGCGCCGGCATCGGAAGTAAGGCTGCCGCCGTTGAAATCGGCCTGGATTTTTTTGGAACCGAGACTTGAAAATAATAGTGGTTGTGTGTTACAGTCTGTCATAGAAATGGCCTTTTTGTCTAAGTAAAGTTGTTGATATAACTACTTATACTACAAACAGTTAGGCCTTTTGTCCATCAAAAAATAGAAAAATCCTATGAAATATTCGGGCTATGAGAGTTGGACCACTTTTTTATAGTTCTTACTCTATGACAAACATCCCCTGCGAAACAGCCGGATACCGGCCCACTTTAAACGGTTTGATTTCTGTGGCTGCAAAAAGACCAAAATAATCCTCGGCATCGTCATAGTTAATGTTTCCGAATTTAATTTTTCCAATATATCCTGTACTCGCCATCTGGCCAACATTCGGCAAATAACTTGTTAAAGATGTATCAGGCAGTGTGCCAGCAACTATGTAACTTCGAGAAAAAGTTCCTTTTACTGTTACCGACGTAACATCGCCACTGCTCAACACATCTCCTCCACCAGTTTCTTGTAAGCCAAAAGCACAGTCAGCGCCAATGTCATATCCGCCTAAAACATAAGAATCGATGATATCCCCACTGAGCTTGACCGACTTAATGGTTTGCCCGGCGCTCAAGATGGCATGATCGAGATTGATAGCCTGGACCATGCCCAGTTCAACACCGGCCCGAACAGTACCGGTTACATCGCCGAGTTTGGTCATAATTTTTTTGATTGTGCCGGCTGAATTGATGTTACCGCTGATATCCCCCACAGCGTCGATGCTGAGAATATCGCCGGTCCTAGCTGAAATATCCACGCCAAAATCGCCTGTTTTGGTTTTGATTTGACCGATAATGTCAGCGGTAAGTTTTCCTTCAGTAAAACTGGTGGCCTGGAAGGATTTCACCAGACCAGCCAGGTCGAACTCAACGCCCGAACCGATTTCATCGGCTTTGAGTGCGAAGCCTTTTTCGTAAGGCTGGGCGGCAGTTATTGTGACATCATCGGCGATATCATCCACAATAATGGCGCCGAGGCTGCCGGTAAGATTAATGTCGCCGATAAGGTTAATGTTTTTGGCGTTAAGTTTGACAAGTTGATCCCCCTTGATACCGCCCAGGCTCGCTTGAGAATCCGAGCCGCCCTTGGCGTTCATGGTGATGGAAGCTTTTTCGGTTGCAGCCACTAATCTGATTTCGCTCAGAACCAGGTTGCTGCCCTGAATTTCAAAACCGTTTTTCCCCTGAATAACATTGATATTATGGCCATCAAAAAAAACCTTACCGGCGGTGCCGGCGAGCTGAACAGTTACAAGACTGCCGTCGCCATCGTAATATTTCACTGATTGCCTGTCCTGCAGTTCAATCATGGTTGGGGCCGCGACGATGTATTCGACCGCAGTATTTTCCGCCATCCATGCCAGAAACAGATTACCTTCCGGATCGAACGAGGCGGTTTGATCAAACAGGGCGTCGGAAGATTCCGCTATTATTTCCGGCTCGGACCACGTTGCCTGTGGGTCGGTGGTATCGAAGCTGGTCATCAACAACTGCGAATTATCCTGCTGCCACTGGGCGACTATGATGTTTACTTTGCCGTTGTTGGTCACACATATCTGCGGCGACTGCAGAATACTTTCGTCCATTACCTGCTGGGTCTGGCCCCACGTTTGGGTATCGGGCTCGTAGGTGTTAAACCACACGCTGTAAACACCCTCCTCTTTCTGTGACCAGACGACATAAGCCTTGCCATCGGGTCCAAACGCCACGTCGATTGAATTGGCCTGGGCCTGGGTGTTGTTGAACGGTACCGGCTGGGCTTGGTTCAGTGTGCCGTTGCTGAATATACGGTACATTGGTTTTAAGTCGGTAAGCACCTTGTCCGCATTGAGCGAACCGCTCAGCCAAACTGTCATACCTTTATCTTTGGGACCCTGCACCGACTTGAAACCCGCGGCGTATTTGGCGGGGTCGCTAACCAGTTCCGGCTGGATCACAAAACCGCCGGTTTCATCCCAGAGGGCGTAGCGGACATTCCACAGTGTGCTGCTGGCATTGAACTGCCCCCAGGTTAGCAAACCTTCTTGATCAACCCCGATACTGACTCCGCCATCGATCGTATCATTGTCAGTCAGGCGGACTGGTGTAATCGGCGACTGCGGGTTCTGTTCATCGAGCCGCGCCCAGTAAATTTCGTAAGACATCATATTCTCAATCTGCGTGGGCCCCTGACGGGAGGTCTGAGCGGTCCAGGCAATCAAGGGATCGCCGTCCGCAACGAAACCGAGGGAAGGCGTTCCCTTCGGTAAACCGTCGCTGGTAAGCTGTAGAGGCGTCGTCCAGTCCTGGTCGGGTGTTTTCTTCTGTAAAAACAGTTCCGGCTGGAATAATGCCCCGGCATCGGCGTTCTCAATATAAATCTTGTAAAGAGTTCCGTCCCCGCGCGAAACAATTTGCGGACTGCGGGAATAGACAGGCTCGGAAGGCTCAGACGCCGAACCGGTCGCCATCGCAATCAATGATTTTGTGGACACGGCGGGCAGTGGTGCGAAGACCGACTGCTCCACCCAGGTGATTATGTCCGCCCAATAATAATAGTCCTCCGGCCCGATAGTAGCGGTGGGCAGATTGTTCGGAATGACCGTTTTAAGGCGGTCCTCGATTCCGAACGTCTCTTTGTCCAGCCAGAGTATCGATCCGATCAATTCAATGATAAACCGGTATTTGCCCGCAATATCCGGTATCCCGACGTCCTTGCCGGCAATCCTAGTAAAATTGCTCATCAGATCGAGGGTACCTTCCGGACCACCTTTGAGCCGGCACATCAGACCGCCCCAGAGGATATCCACGCCTGGAGCCACCGCGCCGCTGAGGCGGCAGCCCACCTTGAATTGACCATGATTATCCTGGATATCCCAGTCCTGCCGGGCGTCATCCCAGTTGATATGCAGTTTGAATCCCACGTCCAGGATCATCCCCAAGGTAAAGTCAACGCTGGCGCCGGAAAATATGCCAGTGGGATCCGGAGGGAGCGGGATACTGACCGGATTGATCACCGTGTAAATGTCGCATTGCGTCCAGTCGATGTCGCCTTCGCCGTAAGTCAAGCGGTTTCGCGTCCAGTCCACGCCGTTCTTAAAAGGAAAGAATATGGGCAAAGGAGTGCCCACAAAGGGATACCAGCGGGTTAGGATATACTTCGCCGAGGGATTGCCCACATTGATATTGACTTTGGCCAAGTCGGTAATTTCGACCTCATAATGAAAACTTTTGGGTTTGAGCGTCCGGGCGTCCACCGTGAAGGGCAGATTCTGCCCCAGGTACAGCGAGCGCTTATCCTTATGGCTCCAGATGTTAAAGCCTTTTATCTGGGCGTCCATATAGACGTCGGCCTGCGAAGAAATCGCACTGTCCTCCACCTTCAGGCCCGCATTGATCACCACCGCCAGCCCCGGAGAGAATCCGTTAATGCCCGACAGGAGCCCGCTCTGGGAAATTTCAAAAGCCATGTCCCAGCTCTCGGGCTGGTAATGACCGGCAAGGTGATAGGTTTTGGTGTCAGGATTCCAGAAGGTGAATTCATCGTCCATCGTCAGCCAGTCGGGAAACGGCGTAACCTCGACGGTGCCCCAGAACGCCTCGACCTTAAGTTTGGCGTCGTCGTCGATGGTATTGATTTTCAGCTCGGTGTTTTTGTTCAGCCAGTGGATCGGCACGCCGGGCCAGGTCCAGCCGTCCGAGCCGTCGCTGTCGGTGTAACTGATGGTCGTGCCCAGCTTGAATTCCACCTTATCGACTTCGTTGGCGTCGTCGCCGGAAAGGGTAACTTCGAACGTAAAATCGCCGTCATCGGGATTTTTATCCACCATCTTGACCCCGCCGATGTAGCGGCCGAACTTAACTGGATTCGTACCGTATCCGTTCCAGTCGTGGATCTCGCGCACATCGGCCTGCACGTCAATCTTTGTCACCGTCAGGTCATATAAGTCGATGGTATAGCGGTCGAACAGTTCCTCTACCCGCACGTAATACGTTCCCGGCGAGAGTTGATTGGCGCCGCTGCGCACTATCCTGGCAGAAAGGCCGTTCTCCGCGCCCTGCACGTTATGCTCGATCAGTTTGGTCGGGTCGTCGGGCCCGTACAGCCACATCTCCGTCATGCCGCTCTGACTGTCGGCTTCGATAATCATACTGGAATTGACCGCAACATAAAATTTCGCCCAGTCCACATCGCCAATCTTATGAATGTTATGCAGTTGAATCGTGCCGTCAGTTGAGATAGTGGACGCTTGGGCGGCGGTATTGTCCGGCCCCTTCTTGTCGTACTCGTCCGGATCCAGCCCCACGTTGAAACTTTCGTACTTGCCCACCCCCGGCATGCCCGCCTTGTCATACCAGGCGCCGTCGATAAATTCCACATCGACAATGCCGTGGTTAAAACTGCCCATGAAGCTGTAGCGGTAGGTTATACCCTGGGAATCTTCTTTCACTAACGTCGGCTTATCGCCTATGGTTACATAGGTGGCGGCCACTCCTTCGAGCTTGAATTCGGGCGTGGAATCTTCGATGGTCGGTTTATCCAGCCCCACCTTACCGTCGTCGAAAAACGTCACATCGATATAACCACGCTGGTTCAGCTCCAGCCGCGGCGCCGCGGTGCCGTTGGCGGGATTATCCAGCGTCACCGTCGGCTGGGCTAGAACGGGGTGCCTCATGTAGTAGCCGTGCCATTGGGCATTATACCGTGACTGTCCATTGCCCACTACTTCGCCAAGGGAGTTTATGCCGTTGGCCTCGTTATACCAACTGAAATACTGCCAGGGGTTTAACGCGTAATTCCACACTCCCAGCATCTGACCGGAGTCGTATAAAAAGGCGTAATAATTCGGCGTGCCCGCCCCGCTTAGTACTACGTATTCACCGACCGCCTGGCCGGCATTGTTGACATCATCGCCGTAGCTACGTGTGCTGTTGGTTACCGTATGGATATCCTGCACCGCGGCGCCCACCCAGATGCAGGCATGTATCCCGCCGCTGGCGGCGCCCGAATAACCCACTATAATTCCACTGGGGCTGATACCTTCCGCCCGGCTTTCGTAACCGCCCAGTTCCGTCAGTGGCGTCACCGATGACGGTGTCATCTTCACCGCATGCCGCGTATAACTGAGCTCGGAAAATCCCACCATCACGCCGCTGTCGCTGATGCCGGTAGCATTTGTCTGATACCAACTGCCGATAGCGCTGGGAAACGGCGTCAAACTAGTGCCATAGCGATCGCCTGCCACTATCTCGCCGCCGCTGTTGATATCGCCCATGAAGATATACCCCTGACCCAGATCGGTTATACCTCCCCCTGCGTTCCAGATAACGACGTGATCCTTGCCGGCCGCATCCCGGGCTTGGCCCAGAATCTGGCCGTTGTTATTGATTGCGTAAGCTGAGCTGTAGTCTCCGCCCAGCGTGCCCAGGTCCGTCATCACGCCGTTGTCCCAGACAAACGCGTGGGAGCCGTTGGTGCTGCTCGAAACGCCCACCACCTGCCCGAAATCGTTGACATCCTCAGCCGAACTATAGCTGCCGCCCGGTAGTGTACCGACATCGACCATTACATAATCCACGGACTGATCGGCGATGAAAAATAATCCCGTATAAACATCGTCTTTAGCTTCGCCTGGTTTGCCGTCCTTGTCCTGGTTCATATAATTGTCCAGCGGGCCGTAGATATCCGGCCCCACCTCGACGGTATAGCTGCCATCGGTGTTTTGGACGCTGAATTTTACCCGGTAAGTGTTGCCCGTATTGTGGATCACTTCATCGATATCAATGCTGCCTGACGGCCCGGTTATGCTGACATCGTCGGCGTCGAAGGAAATGGGATTGATGTCCTCGGAAAAGGTAATGTCCACATGATCGACGCCCGGCTTTTGCCGCCCCGACGGGGCATGACCGGTAACATACAAACCGGAAACCTCGATAATGAAGCTGCCCTGGTAAATATCTTCGGTGGGTTCGCCCGCTTGTTCATCCAGGTCCTGATTCATAAATTCGCCGTCGGGGGTTTCGATCTCCGGTCCGATCAGCAGCGAATAACCTCCGGCCTGATCCTGCGGATCGAGCATGATCCGGTAAATATTTTCCTCCTGGTTCTCAAGATAGATCCCGTTGATAGTTATATTGCCTGCGGGTCCTGCCAGCTTGATATCGTCGGCGGTAAAGCTCGTCGGATCAATCTCCACGCTGAACGTTACGTCGATATGATCGACCATCCCCTTTACCGAGCCGTCCGGGTCGTGTTCGAATATCATCAGCTCCGACGGGGCGATGGTGAATTTGCCCTGATAAATATCGTCCGGCGTTTCACCTTTGATTTGATCGCTGTCCTGGTCCATCTTGTTGCCGTACAGGTCCTTGACGTCGGGGCCTATCTTGACGGTATAATCACCGGCCTGGTCCTGGGCGGCGAAGGTGATTCGGTATTTGTCATTGGCCAATTTTTCCACGGAGTTGACGCTGACACTACCGCCTTGGGCATCGGTGATGGTTATATCCTCCTTGGTGAAACTGCTGGCCAGGATTGCCTCGCTGAAAGTAACCTCGACTTTATCTATTCCGGGTCGGGTAGGTTTATCGGGTTCGAGTTTGATAATCCTGGACCCGACCGTATCGGTCAACAACACCATGAAAGATTCCGTTTCCGAGGTGTTTAAGGTGTTGGCGTTATCCGACCAGCCGCCGGCCGTGAAATTCACCGTTACCGCCCCAGCCGAAAAATCGCCGCTAAAGGTGTAGCGATAAGTGCTGGTAGTGCCCGACGCCAAGGTCGCGGCGCCGTTCACCGTGACATTTGATGCTGCCAGGCCCTCCAGACTGAACTCCGCCTCAGCATCGGTTATGGTCTGAGCCTTCAATCCCAGACCGCTCCGGTCGATAAACTTAACTTCGATATAACGCTGATTGGTGTTTATCTGCACTATCGAAAGGGATTGGCCGTTAGCCGGATAAGCCAGGTCGGCGCTTGGCGGCAGCACCAGCGCCGCGGTGAAACTGCCTAACTGACCTGCCGCCACGTAATTATTAGCGGTATCACTTACCTGATCGGCCGCGATCGAAACCGCGTAAACGCCGTTATCTGCCGGGTCCCAGCTTCCGCCCGGGGCGTCGATCCGATATGTCGCGATCCGCGGGGCGCCGTCGGTGTTGTTATCCACCGATACCAGGACCGTCAACTGATTAAAACCGTTCGGGCCAGTCACCCGTATGTCGGAATTATCCAGGCTGGAAACGTCAATCACCGTGTCGTCCTGGTAGTTGACCGTGAATACATGATTCGTCCCGCCGACGGTGGTAATGTCGCTGGCCGTCAGGGCGGCCGTCGGCGCCGTCGTATCACCGATCGGATCAAGCAAAAATCCGTGCACATCGTTGTTGAGATACCCCCAGCCGACAATCTGGCCTTTCTCGTTGATATCTTCGGCCGCCAGAATCGTCCAGCCGGTATCAGCCAGGATCAAATCCTGCAGATTCTTCATCTGCCCGGCTTCGTAAATGAACCCGCGATACTCATCGCCGTAGTAGTCTATATCCGACACGCCGACAATCTGCCCCGCATCGTTGATTGCCCTCGCGTTGCTGTAGCGCCCTTCTCCCAGCGTTCCCAGCCCCTGCCTGCCGTGAGTACTATCCCACACAAAGGCGTTATATTGCTTGCCGACACCGGTACGATACCAGCCCACCACCGAGCCGAGATTATTTATCCCCACCGCCTCGCTACCGTAATTATTGCCCGTGTCCAGATCGGTCTCGGTGCCGTTGTACCACATGGTCGCGTGGTAGTAACTGCCGTAACTGGTGGTAACTAACGATTTGCCGATGATCTGATTGGTATTGTTGATATCATTAGCCGCACTGGGGTCGCTGTCCAGATCGGTCCAGCCCGTGCCGATATTATGCTTAAACGCGTAAGGTGTTATATTGTCCGGGTCAGCGTCGGTGTCGTAATAATAACCCACGATGGTGGGATAAGGACTCACATTATTTATCGCTTTAGCCGAGCTGGACCAGTCGGTAGTTTTCAGATGTATGCTGTAAGCGTTGCTTCCGCTGTCATAAAATGCAATATCGTTGCCCATCCAATGATCGAGTTGGCCGACAATTATTCCGGCATCATTGATATCAAATCCGTAGCTGTATTCCGCCCCAAACCCGGATATGCCCGCGGCATTCGGCCGGGCGGTCATGATCTGGGTGTCGCTGTCGTAATAAAACGCCCAAATATCACTTTGGGCATCATAGGCATAACCGGCAACATCGCCCGACTCATTGATCCCCATCGCCGCGCTGAAATTACCCCCCAGCGTCCCCAGGTCTATTACGCTATACTCCGCGTCGAGCAGCACCCGCGTTTCCAGCGGCTCTACCGCCAGGAGCGATTTGCTGGGAGCGTTTCGATTTGTCCCCTTTCTGCTTCTTAATAACCGCCTTAAAATATTCACCAATCTATCCTGTAAATTAACATCAATCTCTGAAACAATCTACTGATAATGACTAAAAGGTAAAATCTTAATTGCTTGCAATCTAAACATACAAACTGTTTTATTTTATCAGAACCGCCCACTGATTTCAAGGTTTTTTTTAAATACTACATCGCGATTTTATACAATTAACTACGTTTTTGATACTGATAATGCAGTTTTATTTATCATAAAATCGCTTAACCTGCATATTTCATAGGGGAATCAAAATCAGCATCGGCGGGTAATTTTGGCCTAAAGTTGGTTCAGCAGGCTTTATTTGCCACATTCGGCGTACAACACCCCCTTACCCACATTACAGCAATCAGGATTTTGAGGCTGTCAGCCTGATGCAACGGCAGGTGTCAGGCCTCTCAGGCGGGCAAGTACACGAGTGAAAAGTTCTTTGAGCGATGAAGAATTGGTTGCGAGGGTCTGGGACACAGCGATTGATGGCGTCTATCAAACCCAGATGTTTGTCCACTTCCCGCAGAAGCACTGCGCCGGCTTTAAGTAAAGTTATTGATATAACTACTTATACTACAAACAGTTAGGCCTTTTGTCCATCAAAAAATAGAAAAATCTATGAAATATTCAGGATAAGGGATAACGAATCAGCAGCATCGGTTGCGATCATAGAAGCGTATCTGACAGCCAACCCTAATTCATTCTATGTTTATGCTGGGGATTTCAACGATGAAGATACTTCATATCGTATTACCAATTTGCTTGCCCCTAATGTTGGGTTGAATATATTTACGCCGGCTGACCAAAATAACAGCAACAGTGCCACCATCAATTCTGACCCAGAGGCAGGAACCTATCTCGACCGGCGAATTGATTACATCCTGCCCTCTAATGTAGTCACATCAATTGTAACCAGTGGACGGATATTGAATACATGGACTTATACAGCAGAGACTATCCCGGCAGGTCTTGAACTAACTGACACCATCGACGCTTCAGACCACCTGCCATTATACATGGTCATCGACATACCTGAACCCGGCGAATTGGACGATAATGAGGGTGTGGACCTGGCAGATTTTTCCATATTAGCTTCTCATTGGCAGGATACGGGTTGTGGGATATGTGACTGGGCGGATTTAACTGGTGATGGTAGCGTGCTGCTGGACGACTTACTGGTGTTTTCCTCAAACTGGCTAACAGGCAAAGTTATTGAGCCGGGAATAACTTATCAAATAGAACCATGCAATTTAGAAGGCAGTCAATCAGGGCCAGGCTTAGAAGGAGAAGAATTACGCTTTTCGGTGACTGTGCAGGGTAATTATGTCTATTTTGAGGACATGACGAAAGCCAACTGTTGCCCGGATGAACTCGAATTGCAAATGACTGTGGATGACAACCTAATCATCATATTTGAGACTGAATATCTTTCTATGCCTTGTGATTGTATTTGTGATTTCCCAGTAACGGCAACCCTTGGCCTGTTTGCTCCAGGAACATATACGCTTGAGGTTTATCAGGAAGAATACTACGGCGGGTTCATTGGAAGCACGACTTTTACCATAGAGTAATAGACAGAAAGGTATATTAAGAGCCTATCCTTTGTGGTTGGGCTGCAGCAACAATTCGGCTGTTATAGCATTGTTCTTTGCTTGTTTTTTCTTTTCCTCAGTCCCAAGAGGAATGCTTTTCGCCCTACTACCTCCACAGTTCTTCCAATTTGGTCGGCTATTTCCTGTGCTGTTTTAGTTGGATAAAGCTTTCTTAACAGGTTCAATTCTTTTTTCGACCAATAACGACGGTTGGAAAGTCCTAATTTTGACACTCTGTGACATACCGCTCGGGCAGACCGCCCAATCCTTTTCGCTACATCCTTCACAGTATGTGTCGGATATAATTCCCTCAGCAGTGTTTCCTCCTGTATTGACCAGGCGGGGGGAACCATGCTTTTTCTCAAACCGAGTTTCGAAGCCTTTCTACCTACTGCTTTCAAAGACCGCCCAACTATATCTGCTATGCTCTGTAACGGCTGATTTGGGTATAGTTCATAGAGTAGTTTGATTTCATCGGCTGACCACCGACGGCATTCCCTTGTTTTGATTCCCATGTCGTATGCTCTTTGCCTTACTGCCGCAAGCGTCCTGCCTGTTTGGTCAGCTACTTGCCTTGCCTTTCCTTTAGGAAAAAGTTTCTTGAGTAACTTAACCTCATCTTCTGACCAATGAATAATCGTGTTTTTATTGTTCTTTGCCATTTCTTCCTTATTCCATTTATTTTATAGGCCAACCGCCGCTCAATACATTCTTTGACTTCCGGGCTTTATATCCCTCAGGGTCGCTTACATGAAGGTGCTGTGAGATTATATAGACATGTGCTCACTGTTTTTTCAATGCCCGATTTCTGAACATCAAAACAGTGTGCAGTTTGTCAACCGCATGCTCAAACCCTATTGCCTTCATCGGGATACGATTTATCCGAGAATTCAAATGGAGAAGCGTCTCAGTCGTTATTTCTCCGACATCTTCCAGATACCGTCCGTAACAATACACAAGGTCATTCATACACCCCAGAACTCTCCTATTTGACGTAGGGGCATACTCAATCTCAGTGTAGCTTGGAAGGATTGAATCAATAACTTGTACAGGAATGCCTTCTTGCTGGAGTGCCAGAAAGAGCTGATCCCGAAACAAATCAGAAAGATTCAGAATCTCCTTTTTTTTAACACTGAAATAAACAAAGGAAAACAGGGTCATCTCATTGGTGAATATGATACATTTATAGTGAGAGAGTCGGAATAGATTGGCATACCAGTCCCCCAGTCCTGTCCGAGAAACGTTATCGTTCTGAAGTAGGTCTCTCTTCTTAAAACCCATTTCCGTAAACAATTTGTTGGTACATCTAATTAGGTGCATAGAACCAGTTTTTTACTCAAAATCTCATATTTTATCACTTTGTGGACTAATTTTACTGCTCAACTAATGCCTTAAATTTGCTATGAGTGCCATAAGATTTAACCAAGCTCCTTGTAAGCATGTTTTCTTATTTTTTTGATC
>Ga0315290_10000762_pt1 | contig 21553 bp, 20 predicted proteins | sample YL17G12_0_MG_FD_203627 | JGI IMG/M metagenome (GOLD analysis project Ga0315290, IMG submission 203627) | Sediment microbial communities from Yellowstone Lake, YNP, Wyoming, USA - YL17G12_0 | ecosystem: Environmental > Aquatic > Freshwater > Lake > Sediment | place: USA: Wyoming | collected... | reverse complement strand
CGAACGGCCGTCGAGCCGTCGCTTTTCTTGCCCGTCCCTTCATATCTGCCGGCAATCTGAAGAATGTTTTCTTCTCCACAGGCGAGGCAGCCACCGCATTTCTCTATTGTGTTGCCGCCCTTATCGGTAAAGTTACTATATTGGTCCGTGCATCTTAGATCGAATTCATTATTCAAAGAAATCTGGTTATTGCTCAGAATCGGGGTGGAAAATACGGAAATCTTTATGCCGTACCCACCGTTGGAGCTGATGGTATTCGTATCCAGCGTCGGGGACGAATAGTTTTCGATCACTACCCCAGCTCCCGTATTCTGATTGATGGTGTTATTCGAAAACCGCGGAGTTGCGTTATTATCAATAAAAATGCCTCTCACGTTTTCCGCAATGGTGCATGTCTTTACTTCCGGAGAACTGTTGTTTTCAAAGTACAACGCCGTTTCATTATTTTTAAAAACACAGTTTTCAATAACAGGATTTGAGTTATTGAAGGTTTTAATACCAATCGAATTGTTCTGGAACGTACATTCGCTGATCTTTAAATTGGTCGCAAGACCGCACGATATAGCACAATTCGAGGCATTTTTAAATGTAATTCCCCTGATCGCTGCCTGAGAGCTGAGCTTATCAATCGAGATTCCATTATTGCCCATTGGTTGTATGAAAACTTTATCCCTGGATTCGCCCGCCAGGATTATGCCAAGTTTCAGCTCGATGCTTTCATTGTATGTTCCTGCGAGTATCTGAATAGTCTGTGTATCGGAAGCGACCGCGAGCGCTTCGCCGATGGTTTTAAACGGCGCTTGCTGGCTTCCCGTGCTGGTCGAGCCTGTGTAAGAAGCATTGACATAAATCTTGGTTCCCAAATCAACGCTGATTATAGCCGTTGTAGCGTTGTTTCCGGTCTTGGAGTCTGTAACCGTAAGCGATGCAGTGTACTTACCCGCTTTTAAATATGTATGAGTAACCTTCGCACCTGATCCATACTGCCCATCGCCGAAATTCCAGGCAAAGGTTGTTATAGTGCCGTTAGCGCTGCTTGAATTGGAACCGTCAAAGGTCACTTCGAGAGGTGAATCTCCTTCGGTTGGTGAGGCAGTGATAAAAGCCTTCACAGCTGTATCGTCAACCTCAGGCACGACCGCATCTTCAAGATTGCAGGCTGATAAGAATAATAAACCAGCCCAAAAAATGAGAATAAATAACTTTTTCAGCATCTTATCGTCCATCCTTAAAGTAAAATATTCAAAATATATCCTAACACTTGATAAAATAAGACTTTTTTCGTTAATTGTCAAGTTTTTAAAGAAAAAAAGTGAAAATAAACAGGAAACTTTTGTCTTTGAAATTCGTATTGACAAATGTAACACTTTCGCATAAACTGTTACCTTACTTCAGCAAAAAGAGTATGAGTGAACAAAGCAATATTTAAAGATTATGTTGCTAACGATGTTTGAAATATATGCCTAAAAGCAAGAAAACAGAGGAGATACTTAAAGCAGCGGAAAAAGTATACGAATCCGCTGGGTTGGAAAAAGTAACTGTAACCGATATCTGTGAAGAAGCGGATATTAGCCGGAAAACTTTCTACCAACGCTTTAAAAATCTTGACGAGCTCCTCGAATCATTACTAAAACATATTTCTGAAACAACTATTGCTGGGATTTCGGTTAATGGTAATGGAGAAACCATCTGGGAACAGCTATGGCGAATGCTTGATATTTATTCTGTCATAGGAGAATCTCATCCGGTTGTAAGAGCGATTTATTCCGCCAGGTTCGACAGGTGGGTGAGCTGGAAGCAGATCACGTTCGCCGATAAGCTGGATCAGATTATTCAGCGCAAGCTGATCCGGATTATCCGGGATGGCGCCGCAACCGGCGCTTTCCGTGAAGCGGATGCGGAAGCGCTCGCCAAGACGGTTACGGCTATCGCGGGAATCAACTTCTTCTACTATAGCAACTTGTCATTCTTCCCTGAAACGAAAGCAGAAGAAATAAAAACCGGGCTTAAATTGATGCTCGAAAGGACATTGAAGCCCTTGTGAACAGCGACACCGATGCTGGACGCATAGATGCAGAAAGGAGGATTGAAATGACAACATCACTGGAAAAAGTTACAAAGATTTACAAAACAGGTGATATAGAATTAGCCGCACTGAAAGGCGTTTCATTAAAAGTATCAGACGGAGAGTTTCTCTCCATCGCCGGACCTTCCGGATCCGGCAAGACAACGCTCTTGAATATTATCGGCTGCATTGACGACGTAAGCAGTGGGAGAGTTAAAATAGACGGCAGGGATATTTCATCGCTGAAATCCCGGGAAAGAGCTGAATTACGCAACGAGAAAATAGGCTTCATTTTCCAAACCTTCAACCTGATTCCCGTGCTCACCGCCTTTGAAAATGTGGAATTCGCGATGATGCTCAGGGGTAACGCGCCGAAAGCAGAACAAAAGACAAAAACAAAAGAAATACTGGAACTGGTGGGGTTGAAGGACTTTATGAAACGTAGGCCCACGGAACTTTCAGGCGGCCAGCAGCAGAGGGTCGCCATCGCCCGAGCCCTGGTAAAAAAACCCAGCCTGGTCCTTGCGGATGAGCCTACCGCCAATCTGGATTCCGAAACCGCGTCGGGCATTCTGATGCTTATGAGGGAATTGAACAAACATGAAAACGTCTCTTTCATCTTTTCAACTCATGACCGAATGGTGATGGATTTCGCAGACAGGCTGATCATTCTCAAAGACGGCCAGATCGATTCCGACACCAAGCGGAAAAAATAACGGAGGCGAAGCTATGGGAATGATGTTCAAACTCGCATTGCGAAACGTTTTCCGCAACCGCAGGCGATCCCTGATTACTTTCTCAGCCGTTATGATCGGAATTCTATCCTTCATAATAATGGAAGGGATTACGGAATCCCTGCAAAACCAGTCCATCAGGATGTTAAAAAAAGTTGAAACGGCTCATTTGAAAGTATATGCAAAGGGTTATTGGGATGAAAGAAACAAGGAGCCTCTTAAATACAGGATTGCGGATTACGCCAAGATTAAAAATATTATCGAGAATAAAGATGGAGTGGCAGGGACCGCTGGCAGGATCAATTTCCAGGTGCGATTATACAAGAGCCGAAATGAAATGCCCTGCACCGGAACCGCGATTGATATAAACGGCGGTGATAAAAAAGTCTTCAACCTCGCGGATTCCATCGTGAAGGGGAAGTTCCTTGCGAGCGGGGAAAATGCTCTGTTGGGCACAGGTATCGCGGACCTGTTCGATGCCAAACCGGGTTCGTGGATTACCATCGAGTTCAGGGATAAGAACGGAGTATATGACGCGATACAGGCGCAGGTCTCAGGAATCGTCGACACGGGAAATCCTGTTATAGACGATAACGTTGTTTTTTTGCCGATGGAGCTCGCTCAGGAACGTCTGGATATGAAAAACGAAGTCACGGAAATAGCTGTGCTGTTGAAGTCCGAACGTAAAATCGAGAGATTCAAGAAGGAACTGGAAAAAGAGCTTAACAACTTGCCTGGCACCAGTCAACGCTTCGAAGTGCTTTCATGGAGCGAGCAAGCGGCCGACTTCCTTGCATTTATGAGAGCCGATTCGCAAGGTAACTATATCATTGTTTATATCCTGGTTGTTATCATTATTGCAGGCATAATGAATACCATGTTGATGGCCGTCTATGAACGGGTTCGTGAAATCGGGACATTGATGGCACTTGGAATGAGAAAGTCACAGATCAAACGAATGTTCCTGATTGAAGGAGCGATAATCGGCGGAATCGGCGCGTTTGCCGGTATGTTTCTTGGCTTGTTGTTTATGCTTCAGTTTTCAAGCAAGGGAATCAATATCGCTTCAATGTATGAGGGAACGAATGTCATGTATCTTGTCAAAGACTATATATATGGCTCTATCCGATTTACACCGTTTCTACTTTCTTTTTTGATTGGAGTAGGAGTTGCCCTGATCGCTTCATATATTCCGGCAAGAAGCGCGGCAAAACTGAAACCTGTTCAAGCGCTTCGGCGTTATTGACGGGAAGGGTGAAAAAATGTCGATGATTATTAAACTATCGTTCAGAAACATATATAGAAACAAGAGAAGAACCATACTGACCCTCTCTACAATCAGCTTCACTGTCCTTGCCTCTATCGTTTTTCTATCCTGGATGAAGGGAATAATGGATAACTGGATTGATAATTCGATCCGCTTTGCATATGGACACGTGAAGATCGCTCATAAGGAGTATATAAAAAAGGAAAGAATCCTTCCCCTTGAATTCTCGGTAAAAAATCTCTCGCGTGTTATGGTCGAGATTAAAAATGACAAAGAAGTCACGATTATTCGACAGAGGATCAAGTTCGGAGCGCAACTTGAATTTCAGGGAAAAACAAGCGACTGTCTCGGAATGGCTGTAAATACGGCGGCAGAAAAGCGTTCATCACGAATTCAGAAAACAATCATCAGGGGTAATTACTGGAACGATGACCAATCCGGGACGAGACAGGGAATCCTGATAGGTATCACCACGGCGAAGGAACTCGGTGTTGATGTGAACGATGATGTGACTGTTCTTGCCAGGACTGCTGATTTTTCACCATACTTGCTGGTATATAAAATCCGCGGAATCTTCAAAACGGGGATGGTTTCTCTCGATAAAGGTCTTTTCTACATCAATCTTGCGGACGCATCCGATCTGTTGAATATGAAGGATTCGGCAAACGAAATCCTCATTATGCTTAAGGATAAGAATAAAGCGGTCGAATTCGCTGTTAAAATAGCAAAACAGCTCAATGACGCGGGCCTTGATGGAAATCTTAAGGTAATACCATGGCAGGAACAGGGCGGAATGGGAAACCTGATCGAGATTATGAAAGTAATGATGGGAATCTTTATTCTGATTATAGGCATTGTTGCTGGACTTACGATATTAAACACTATGATGATGTCTGTGTTTGAGCGGACTCACGAGATCGGTATGATCCGAGCGCTCGGGATGAAAAGGATCAAGATACTCACGATGATAATCTCGGAATCCATCACCATTGGTATAATAGGCGGATTAATCGGCGGATTATCGGGTTCTGCATTGGCGTATTTCTTCTTCGAAAAAGTCGGGGTAGACTACAGTAAAGTGATGGAATCTGCACAGGGCTGGTATATGGATCCTATAATGAAGGGGGATTTCGAGCCCTACCAATTTGTGATCGGTTTCCTTGCCGGAGTGTTTCTTACAGTCATTTCAGCCCTCTACCCGGCATACAGGGCTTCCAAAATGAAGCCCGTGAAGGCGCTCAGGGTGATCTGAAATTTTCAAAAAGATGGCAGGTGTAAAATGAAAAAAACGATAGCTTTTATATTCATCGCAATTGGCGGAATAATTGCTTCCCACTGCCTGGGAGCGGATCTCACGGCGGAACAGATACTGAGAAAAATAGATGACCAAATGCTGACAAAAACTTCCTATATGGAAGCCGAGATGACTATTACTTCATCCGACTCCAATCCCAGAACGCTGAAATTCAAGGCTTATTCAATCGGACGGAACCTTGCATTGATGGAATATACATCTCCTGCTCGGGAGAAAGGGATTAAATTCCTGCGGAGGGAAAAAACGATGTGGCTCTATTTCCCGCTGGCCGACCGCATCCGCCAGATCAAGGATCATATGCTCCGCGAAGGGATGATGGGTTCCGATTTTTCCTATGAAGACGCATCGGAAACGGAATCTATTTATGATCATTATAATTCCACTCTGCTCGGACAAGAAAAATTCAGCAGCCGGGATGTTTATATTCTCGAGCTCATCGCAAAGGACAAGGAAGTTACATATCAAAAGAGACGGCTATGGGTTGATACAGAGTGGTTCGTTCCCTTGAAGGAGGAGCTGTTCGCCAAGAGCGGAATGCTGCTGAAGGAACTCCAGATGTGGAATGTGAAAACAATCGGGGGACATTATTACCCGACTACCTGGAAAATGATAAACAAGCTCACCGGCACAAGCAGCACGGAATTGACATTGGTGAATATAAAAATAGATATCCAAGTGGATGAAAAGCTGTTTTCCCTGGAAAATCTGAAGCGCAGATAATCCACGAAAACACAAGCAGGATTTTATTTTTTCGTTTTATGCTCGTGAGCGGAAGAGGTTGCCGGGTCATGCCCTTTCGGGATACTGTATGGATTGATATTCCCTTCCTTTAAATCTATGGGCATGGTCGGCTCCTTGGGCTCTTCTACCTGCGGTTCGGAGGAAAATATGCCTAAATCGATCCCCGCGGGATTCGCCTCTCCTTTGCCTGAAGGTCCCTGTGATGCAGGTTTATCATAGGAACGCACAGATTGGTTCGAGGAAAGAGCCGGAATGCTGCCAGTGGAAGGTTTTTTCTGGAGAGCTACTGGCTGCCCCTGGGACGGCTGAGGAGACTGGCGGAAATCGAAATTGCACATTGTACATCTGACGGACTCCACCTTGTTAAATCCGCCGCAATTGGCACATTTCCTGAATGCAAGTTTCCGCTTAACCTCCTCGCGGTGGGGTTCGATCCTTATAATTGCGCCGATCATTTCGAGCCAGGAAGCGGTTTTCTCGGCAACATTGACCGGCAGGTTTGCATATAGAACAACATTGACTCTGTCTTTCAGGAACATGAATTTTTCCAAAGGCATTTCATGAGTGGTTGCCAATTTTTGAATAAATGCTTCTCTCGTTGTCAGGGTATCGGACCTCAGTCCGAAGAAAACCACGTCATACTTTACATCAGGATTGTCCATAGCATAAAAATCATCTTCAATAATATATTAGGTTCACAGGCGGCTTTAGTCAAGAATACTTCGTGGAAGAGCATTATGCGTTTCTCCAAACAAAAACGCCGAATGTCCTTCACTACCGTTACATATCAAGAGATCGTCATCAGGGGAGATGACGATCATCTTTGACGGATCACGCCAAATCTTAATTATTATTTCTTATCGGCATCCGCCTTTGTCGTCCTATAAACCACTCCTGATTTTTGATCCCTTATCTCAACATAAATATCGTATTTATCACTTTCAGGAGCTTGCGCGATCCCTGTTTTCAATTCCAATTCATCCGAAAATTTCTTCTTCAGCTCTTCATCGCTTAACCGTATGCTGGTTCTCGGAAACAAATATTTGAAGGAATTATCTTTGGTCTGCAATATCAGATCTCCTTCCAATTCAGCGACGTTTTCCCCATTCTCAACCTTGAATATCATATCAGCGTACCGGATCTTGCAAACCGCATATTTCCATACACCCGGAGTATCAGAATCAGTCAGGGAACAGGCCACTTCGATGTTAGTTAAGGCGAATTGCCCACCACTTTGCAGTTTCTTTTTGATATCTTCCGTATCCTTATTTTTTACAAACCATTCTCTTTTATCCCTAAGAAGACTTTCAAGTCTGTGAGGAACATAACCCTGGCTACCGTAGGAACCGCTGTCTATCATACTGTCGCTAATATTTTTCTGTCCCCAAAAGTCGGCAACAATCTCATAGCGGTTTGTGCCAAATTTCAAAAAGAGGATCTGATAGTATGCAGGAATTTTCACTCCATCCTGCGGTCCGTAAACCCACACGATGCCCCGCCTCGAAAAACGGTCGCCGCGCCGATAGTTGGATCCATCTATTGTGAAGTTCTCATCAACATATTGCGGTTCCCCGAGAACGGCATAAGTCATTCCCCGATGAGTCAGGATGCCGGAATTATCCGAATAACCGAAGCTGTTGTAAATATATCGGAGCCTCTGGTAATAGTCTTCCTTGAATTCGTTATAAAAAGTCTCAGGTACGGGGTCTCTTTTCAGCCAGAACAATTCGATGAAATTCATCTTATCCTGGATAGTTGTGAGATTTTCAAATTCTTCCCTTTCTTCCGGCAGGATGATCCATTTCACATATTCATTTATCCATTTGTCCAGAAACTGTGCCGCAGGAACCTTCTGCCCAAGAAAATCATCCGTCACAAGGTTTTCCTGCGTCTCCTGCGCGCTAACCATAGATGACATAATGAGAACTGCAAACAACAACATTACCCTTTGACATTTCATGTCAACCTCCATCATTTTATTCAAATACCGAGAATCCATAGCGCTTACGATTTTTTCAATTTCTCATATAATTATATACGAAAAAAAAAGATTTTTTATCCAAAAAGGCGGGAATTTAGTAATAAGATCGCCCAGCCGTGTCTTTGTTTCGATCGAATAAGCACTGGCTAATAGTTTTTGAATTTATTCAGTATGTTCTTTGCGCGCTCGCTAACATCCTCCGGAATATTTTCCTCACATGCCCGGCATTTAACAAAAGATTGAACCCGCTTTTCGAATTCCACCACATCCCAGCATCGTCTGCAGTGCCGGAGATGTTCTTCGATCTCTTCCTTCACTTCTTTTTCGGTTATTTGTCCGTCAATATAGGCAAAAATTTGATCGAGCGATTCAAGGCAATTCATTGTGCATTATCCTATGTTCATTTAACTTGATATATAATCCAGCAAATATTGCCGAAGCATTTTACGTCCTCTGTATAATCTCGACATCACCGTTCCGATGGGAGTGTCCAATATCTTTGCAACCTCATTGTAGGAAAAACCTTCAATATCAGTCAATATTACAGGTAACCGGTAGTATTCAGGAAGTTTTTCGATCGCGTTTTTTACATCTTCAGAAACAAATTTTTTAAAGAACTCTTCCTCGGGGTCTATAAAGCGGGAATTTTGATTATAATCACCCTCTCTGTTAATAAATACGTCGGTAACATCGCCGTATTCCATCTCGAAAGGTTTTTTCTGTTTCTTGCGGTATCTGTCTATAAAGTTATTCGTAAGAATCTTGAACAGCCAGCCTTTGCCGTTATAGCTTTCATCAAACTGATCCGAGGACCGAAATGCCTTTAGAAAAGTTTCCTGCACCAGGTCTTCCGCATCTGCGACGTTATGCGTCATCCTTAGGGCCGTTCGATATAGCGCGGGGAAGTTTTCTTCGCACAATTTCAGGATTTTATCCTTTTTTTCCTGACGCGCTTTCTCTTTATCTTCCGTCAATTCCATCAACCCCTGTAAAAAAGTTAAAATAAGTTAACATAATCAAAGATTCTTTTCAACCAATAGTTTAAATCGCACCAAAGCAGATATTCTTTCAATTGTCGGTTATCGGTCTTTAGCAACTTGACATTCAAACAGTTTGAATTAAAATGTCGTTCCTGGATTCGCCATATTATATTATGAAAGGATAAACTGATGAAACACTTAAAAAAGCTGGTAATCCTCGCAACAATTCTTGCAGTTGCCGTTTATGCGTTCGCCGAGGCAAAAATTGTCGTTATAGACATGCTCAAAGTTAGAAATGAAACTAAGATCGGAAAAGACCTCACCGCCAAAATGGAGAACTTCCGGAAAGCTAAAACCACAGAGCTGACAACAAAAAGAGATGAAATCCTTAACATTGAAAAAGATTTACAGAGCAAGGCAAGCGCGCTTTCAGATGCGAAAAAACTCGAAATGAGACAGAGATATGAAAAGCTTTCGCTGGATTACAAAGAGCTTCTGCAGAAATCACAGCAGGAAGTAGATAACATGGGACAGCAAATCCTGAAGGACTACAACGAAGCTTTGATGCCGATATTGCAGAAAATGTGCAAGGAAAAAGGATATGACCTGGTTATCAGCCGCGATATTACAATCTACTCTGTGGATAGCTTGAGTATAACTGATGAATTCATCAAGCTTGTAAATGCCGCTACCCAGAAACCGCAGGGTGGAAAATAAAGCAGTTTTATACAAAGAAACCGGCGAGGCGCTCAGCTTCGCCGATTTTTTTTTATTATCTTATTATAAATCTCATTTCTTGTGGATTTGCAGAGTTTGGCAATTATAGATGCCGCCCTGGAAGGTGGCACGCCAGCCTGGACGGTCAACAAATCGCAAAGATCATCAACAGGAAGAGTGACATCGGGGGATTCCGCCTCTGCTGCCGGTTTCGCGATTATCAGCGTGATTTCTCCCTTCAATCCGCCCTTTTCCTTTATTATATTTAAAATCTCATCCGCGGTACCGCGGATGAACTCCTCATGAATCTTGGTAAGCTCCCGGCATAAAACGATTAGCCTGTCGGAAAGCGTTTCATTAAAATCCGTAAGGGCTGCCTCGATGCGGTGCGGTGATTCGAATACCACGATGGTGTGATCATAACGGGACATCTTTGCAATAAATTTCAGTCTCTCCTCTGCCTTTCTCGGTAAAAAACCGAGAAAGGAAAATCTATCTGTCCCGCAGCCGGAGACCGAAAGCGCGGCGGTGACCGCTGAAACACCCGGGACGGGCACAATCTTTATTCCTTCAGAGACTACTTTGGTAACAATCCTGTATCCCGGATCGGAGATAAGCGGCGTTCCCCCTTCACTGATCAGGGCGACACTCTTGCCGCTTTTCAGGTGCCGGATTATCTCATCGCTACGTGGTTCCTCGTTATGCTCCTCGTAGCTTAAAAGCACGGGAGGATTGATATTAAAATGATTCAGCAGTTTTTTTGCGGTCCTTGTATCTTCCGACGCAATTATGTCAACCGCTTTTAAAGTTTCTATGCAGCGAAAGGTCATATCGCCCAGATTACCGATAGGCGTTGCCAATACAAATAATGTCCCACTTATGGTGTCCTTGCTTATCATACACTTTCCCAGAAAAGTCTAAAACTCAGCCGATAAAACGGAGATTGACAAATATACACTACGCCACTTTCGTTATAAATGTCCAGGGCAAATTAAAATTCCTGCTATAAATTTTTAGAAGCCCGGAAGATCATTATGCCCTCCCGTCGCATTAAAAACGAAAAAAGGGGGCTTAGATAGCCCCCGAGCTGAAATCAGATTTTTCTACAAAACCGGCTCGTTGATCTTTCTCTGCAAAGTGGCTATGTAGAACATCGAATACTCATCCTTGTCGCTGAGAACGATCGGATCAAATTCCGAATTCATAGGCTGAAGGATCTTCTGGTTGCTTGTCTCGACGTACTTCTTAACAAGGAAACCTTTTTTCGATATCACCAGAACGACATCGCCGGCTTTTATCTTGTGACTCGGTTCGACGAGCAGCATATCGCCGGGGATAATGTTGCTGCCGATCATGGACTCTCCGTCAGCTATGGCGATGAATGAATCCGGGTCGTGGGTTTCTGCAAGCGCAAACTGGTTCGAGACTTTCCTCGGATATTCATGATCAGTTGTATCTTTCCAGCCGCTGCAATGCGCGCTGTAAAGAACGGGAACCATCAGCTTTCTGCCCTTCTTCACGTCCTGAGGGCTCAGGATATCCGTGTCGCTGTGATAAACGAACTCGATGTCCTGAAATAATTCAGGTTCCTTATCAAGCAAGGTCAGTTTTGCCAGCGATTTCGGCTCTACTTTCAGAAGTTCCGCCAGCTTCTTTATTTTGTTAAGTGGCAAAGGCGCAACGCCGCGTTCGATATTGGAAACGGCTTGCTTATCCTTGTATTTCAGCACATCCGCTACCCTGTCCTGATTTATTCCAAGTTCTTTGCGTCGATCCTGGATGTACTTACCGGTGAAACGTCTCTTTTTACGGAGCAGTTGAATACTTGGTCCTTTTGATTTTGGCCTACCCATTGCTTCCTCCTAGTGTAGAAGTTGAAAAAATTGCGATCGATATAATTGATCAAGTCAATTACGGCCGATCCTGATAGAGATATTTGCCTCTTATCCGTTATTTATTATGCACTTTTTTCTCCCGTTTGTCCAGTGTTTTTATTTTATTTTCGATATTATTTATATTTTCTGCCACAAGTTCATCCTTATCGGGAATTTCTGTTAAAATTTGCAGCGCGGCTGCATAGAATTGAACAGCCTGGCTGTATTTGCCCTTCTTATCCAATTCCTCAGCCTGCTTAAAATTATTGATAAATTTCACATACACTGATGCCTTTTGTATATTCTTTATATCCTGTAGCTTTTTTTCTCTTAAAAGCTTCACAAGGGCTGCGGCGATGACACCGATGACGATAAAGATTGCAAGGAATATAAATAAAAACCAGGGAAATTTCATCTCAAGAAAATCACAAAATATTAGCGATCAAACGTTTGATCTTGTTCTGGTCAATCAATTCGATGTCGTTTTCCAGCGCGAATTGTATTGCTTCTTTGCTGAAGAACCCCGAACATGCGCTGATACCGTAATCGGCATGAAATTCCTTCACGAGAGCAGGTACGCCCTTCAGGTTCTCTGCGCCGAGATAACCATCGTGGTAAAAGAATTGAACTATCAGTTTCTCGTCTTCCTGATTATCCAGGAAAATCAAGCCCGCCTTACCCTCTTCCTTCTTGATTATACCGGCATTGAATCCCATCCTTTGGAACAAAAACCTCATAAGATGAATGTATTTGCCGTAATCGAACTGCGTAAGCTGGTTTAATATTTCCTGAGAGCTGAAGGAGTCAAATATCTCCGATTTATCCTCTATCGGCTCTGGGATATCCTCATATTGAATCTTCTTTATCTCTTCCATCAGGTTAATCTCATCGGGGTCCTTGATAAGGTCCACAGACCTGAGAAAATACAGTAACATGGCGCGGTTGTTTGGATTATCCATGAAATTGTCTATATAAAGACGGATGACTCCGGGTATATCGCCGGTTTTCCCGGGCGATAAAGTCTGTGCGAGAAACCTGTATGATTCCGATAGAGGATCAACACTCGAAAGCAGGGCTTTATCATCGGGAACCTTGTCTAATGCCGCAGCCGTCGCCTCCGTTGTAAGATCGCCGATAAGCTTGCGCTCAAACTGCTCGATATCTATTGATTTTCGGACTTTATTTACGAGGTCTTTTAATTTATCAACGTTTGTCGAAACATCCTCGATAATTATCTTCTCAGAAACAAGAAATTTATAAAAATTATTGATCTGATCCTCGGAATCTGTAATCAGCTCGAGAAAACGCCTTATATAGTGGTTCAATGACAGCGGCTCGGGAGCCTTGATCTTCTTGTAGAATCTTTCGTACTCTATCTCGTCAAGCTCTTTTTGAATCAGCTTGTAAATGACCTTTTCGGGGAGCTTGATATTTTTCGAATCCAGAAGTTCTTTAAGATTTCTGCGTCTCTCCTCGTTGCCCAGGCCATACTTCCGCGTGAAGACGCTAATATACTGAGTGTCAAGTTTTCTCATCTTCTCGATATTCTCTTCGATGAGCTTCATACCCGCGATCTTCTTGTCCTCTTTGCCGTCCACGCTCTCTTTGACGTAGATTTCTTCGAGCGTCTCCTCCGCTTCACCCGCAAGATCGAAAGGTTTCACAGCTTTATAAATAAGGGATGACTTGTTGGTCAGCGTCCCTTTGTAATTCTGGCGCACTGCCATATTGTCTCTCGTGAACTGCTGGAGGTCTTCCATTGCCGTCTGGCGTTTTTGTCCGGTCAGGGTCAGAACATCTTCGGAAGTAAATCTCTTGTCGAGCTCACGCAGCTGTTTCATATCCCCTTTAATGCTCAAGAGGCACAAATCCCTGAAATTCGCCCCTTCGTCTTCCGGGCTGAAATTGAGATATCTTTCGTAAAATGAAACCGCGAAAACTCGTAAAAGGTCCGGCGACGATTTGGAAACGGCGATGATCATTTTTATCGTGAAATAGTACTCAATCGGCCAGCGCTGCTTCAGCCGCCAGAGGTCTTCCACATCGGTCTCGACTTTCCACTTTATATGGATAGTGTCTTCGACGAGGTCCACTGAAATCGAGCAAACCTTGTAGCGGGTATATGCTTCGAATTCCATCTTCACCTTGCCGGCGGCATCACGAAGCTTTTCTATTGCCGGAGCGATATTGTCAGTCAGAGCGAGAGATAGTTGCTTCCCGCATTTGCCGCATCTTACGACATGATCCTTGAGTGTAGGATCGACACGATTCTTTGCGCCGCAGTTTTCACACAAAATTATTATCTTGCTCGTTGTCACTCTATCTCTCCGGTTATAACAGACTGATTATCTTACTAAAATGAAATTTTATCAATAAGGATTCAATCACAAGGACTTGAGGAACCATTGAACTATCCACCATGCTCCGACAATGCGGAAAACCCATAATATCCATCTAATCCCAAGAAGGAAAAAATTATGAATCGGGAAGACCGCATTGACCGGCTCGACAGTTTTTCCCATTTTGTATAAAAAAGAACCTGAAAGGACGGAAAGCGCGATTACAAGCTTGAAAATCTGAACGAACGTATCCCGCGTCAGATATCGCCAGTTCGGATTTATTTCTCCGATGGCCATGGAGCACAGATACCAGGTTAAAGTCCCAAGGATTGCCGGTTTTAGGAATATCTTCGCGCTGTCCACGAAATTGAAAAACCGAACGGAATTCTCCCGGTTTGTCTGCGTGTTGGCGTAGAACGTCAAATCGCCTTTTTTGCTCCTCAGGACAAAACTCCGGGGTTTTTTCTTCAATCGCCTCCCACTCCATACGCATCTTATATTGATGTTTCTCAGCATATACGGACGGGCGATGAAGCGGTGCCCGAACATAATGACAACCCCCGCGCAGATCGAAGGCAGCACGCCCAACGGAAAAGCGAGGAATAAAAAAAGGACCAGCGGAATGAACAGAAATAACAAAACACCTTGAAAGATTGACACCTCTTAAAACCCTTATTATGAATCAATAATAATAAATCTGCCGGTAAATGCAAAGAACTATGCTTTTGCAGATCCCCCCTCAACCATCCGGTTTTCTATTGGTTTGAAGACATCCATTTATTTAACGGACCGGACGAATTCCTTGAAGCGCCGCACACCTTCTTTGACCGTTTCGATATCTTCCACAAACGAAAAACGAAGATATCCTTCCATCCCGAAACAGCTGCCCGGAACAGCTGTTATATGAGCTTCCTTGATCAGCTTATCGGTAAACTCCAGATCGTTCTTGAAACCGCCCTTTTCGATAATGTCGCTTACATCCGGGAATATATAAAAGGCGCCTTTCGGCTTGAAGACTTTAATACGCCCGATAGCCTCGAACTCTTCGTACATAAAATCCGCCCGCTCGCGGTATTGAATCAGCAGATCGTCCAGGAAATTCTGATCCCCTTTCAGCGCCGCAAGAGCCGTCCATTGGGCGATACTGCACGGGTTGGAGGTCTGATGGCTCTGCACCTCATCCATTTTGCTGATTATATCCAGCGGCCCGGTGATATATCCTATGCGAAGACCGGTCAATCCGTAGGTCTTGGAAGCGGAGTTGACTAATAGTGTCTTTTCCCTGACCTTACCATCGCAAGCGGCGAGGCAAAAATGAGGTTCTCCCTGAAAAACGAATTTCTCATAGCATTCATCGAAGATGATATAAAAATCCTTTTCAACCGCTAAAGCCGCTATTTTCTCCAGCTCCTTTTTGGGAATGACCGCACCGCTCGGATTCGAAGGGGTGTTGACAATGACTGCGCGCGTTTTGGAGGTTATCACGGAAGCAAGCTTCTCGGCCGTAAGAATCATATCCTCCTCGATGGAAAGCGGAAGATAGACGTTCCTGGCTCCATTCATCGTGTTGATCTCAGGATAGCTCAACCAATAGGGTACAGGCACGATTATTTCATCGCCTGGCCTGAACAGAACGAATGCCAAATTGAAAAGCCCGTGTTTCGCTCCGACGGTAATAATCGTATTCTGCCATTTATAGTCGCTGCCCCAGTTTTTATTATATCTTTCAACCACCGCGGTCCTCAGGTCTTTTATGCCGCCGGCGGCAGTATACTGTAACTTGTTGTCGTCGAACGCCTTTTTGCCGGCATCCAGGATGTGTTTCGGCACATCGAACCTCGGTTCGCCGACGCTAAAGCTGATGATATCAACACCGGATGCCTTCATATCCTTCGCCTGCTGATTTATTGAAAGCGTAGTTGACGGCGTAATCGAATGGACTCTTTCAGAAAATATCGTGGAAGACATATATAGATCCTTATACTTTACGGTTTTATTAATGATCAGACAAATCCGAATTTTTTCCGAAGTCTGCGTTCAACGTTTTCCGGTACGAAGTATGATAGAGGTCCGTCATAGGAAGCGATCTCGCGCACAAGCTTGGAGCTGATATAGGAAAATTGCTCTCTCGGCATGACATATACGGTCTCTATTTCATCCGCAAGCTTCCTGTTCATAAGCGCCATCCTGAATTCATACTCGAAATCCGACAGAACCCTCAGACCGCGCAGAACGAAGGGCACATTTTTTTTCCGACAATACCCGACGAGAAGACCGTCCAACAGATCAATCTCGATGTTCTTTTCATCCTTGAAAACCTCCCTGATCATCTCGCATCGCTCTTCTTCATTGAAGATTGGAGTTTTTTCCGGATTCCTGGCAACGGCTACGATCACCTTGTCAAAAAGCACAAGTCCCCTGCGGATAATGTCCACATGGCCATAGGTTATTGGATCAAACGATCCGGGAATTACAGCAATAGTCAAATTATACCCCACAAAATAAGATGCCCTTATTGAGGAACTCGAAATATCATTATAAACAGGCTGGAATTGAACTCAAGAGCTGTCTGATTATTTTTCCTGAAGGCCATTGATCCTCATCTGCAGTTTACCGCTCCTGACTGCGCTCCTGATCAATTCCATTCCAGCTTTCGCTTTTGTATTTTCAGGGTCAATTTCGAGCGCTCGTCTGAATTGTTCGAATGCGAGGTCTTCCCTCCGTATCTTGAGATATGCCCCGCCGAGGTCCACGATCGCCGAGATATATCTGCGGTCAGCCTCGATCGCTTTTTTAAACTGTTCGATCGCTGCTTCAAACATATTCTGCCGCGCGAGATATACGCCATAGTCATATTTTGTTACCGCGTTTTCCGGATCGGAAACCGTCTGCTTTTCATATTTTTCAATTATTTCCCTGACGGGCGCGAATTTTTCGGAAATCCTGTCAAGATTCCTTGCCATCTCTTGATTGTAGGGATCAATGTCACGGACATTTTTGAAATTCTCCGCCGCTTGCCTGTAGAATTCTTCCTTTATCTCTTTTTCTGTTTCTTTGTCGCCCAGCTTTTCATACGCAAGCCCGATGTTGATCAAGGCCGAAGTATTATTTTTGTCCAGATCATATGATTTTTTATACAGCTCGAGAGCCTTGTCATATTCTACCCGATTAAAAACCACGGTCCCTAATCCATTATAGCAGTCGGAAGAAAAAGGATTCAATTCAAGTCCCCGCTTCAGCTCTTTTTCCGCGAGCTCATATCGCATTTTTTCGATGTTAAAGAACCCGATAGCGACGAACATCGTGGCCTGATCCCCCGCCACCGACAATGCCTTTTCCAGATATTTATCAGCCTCATCGCGTTTGCCCTGTTTCCATAGAAATCTTGCATATGCCTCGAAATATTTACCGATCACGAACCTTGTCATAAAGTCGTCATATAAAGATCGATCTTCCAGTCCTTTCAGATCATATTCCGTCCACGGTTCGGGGTTTTTCTTTGCACTGTTTTCCGCCCTGACAACACGGTATAGTATTCCGTCTTCAACCAAAGGATACGCGCTGTTTGGATTGAAATTAAAATAAACCGGCCTCTTCGAATCGAAGACGAGCCTGCGCTCGAACTGATTTATCGCCGCTTTGCTGACATTCTTCTTTTCCTTCACGAGAGAATACGGTAACAGGTTCTGTGTCCGGTCATAGACAGTTACATCCTTTCGCTGTCCTTCCACCAGCGTAAGGTACGCCGTTATAAAGCTTTCATTATCTCCGTGGCTCAGGAAAATGCCGCCTTTGTCTATCGTTTTCAGAATATTCTCACCATAATTCCTTGCAAGGTAATTCCCGCTGTGGTCGCAGGATTTCCAATTGTAGATCAGGGGAATGATCGAGAGAACGGCTACTGCCGCGGACGCAATGATTTTTATCGCTCTTCGCGGTGATTTCAAAACGGGTTCGATTATCGCCTGAAATCCCATGCCTATTAAAAAAGCGGTTAGGATAAAAGCAGGGATAAAATATGAATCAATATCTATGATGTAGTAGGAAACGGAATATGCAATGTTGATGATGAAAAACGCCGGGATGCAATAAAAAAATCTTCTGTTCCGGCGGAAAAGCAAAATAGTTCCTGGAACGGCAAGGATGACCAAAAAAGGCGAGAATTGTTGAAAAATCAAACCGATGAACGCTTTGATCTGTATCATAACCCCCTGTATGCCATGTTCGAGCAGTTTGCCACTGTATTGTTTCGCCGTGATGTGATTTATAACCGAATGAATCGTTTCGGGATTGCCCCAATCCGTAGGCGGATTTGCGGCGGATCTGATGGGAAGATAGGCATACAGGAGCAGAGGAACAAGGAAAAAAAGAACAATCTTCAACATGAATCGGAAATTTCTGAAGACCGACCGTTTCTTTATCACGACCCCTGCGAAGAACACGGTATAGAATGCAGCTATCGTAATATGATGTGTAAGTGCAAGCCCGGAGACAAAGGCGAGCCCGAGAAGAAGCCGATCGCTTCCATTACGCAACCACAAGAAAAAAAGCAATAACAGCAGGCAGAAGAAAAATGCGTTCATCGTATAAACTTCGGCTATGACCGCCTGTGACCACAGCGTCCGGGAAAAAGCGAGGGGAATGATGGTTGCCAGCGACACAAACCGTCCCGAGCCGAGAACTCTCATTATCAGGAAACAAACCGTTGCCGCAGCGGAGGCAAAAAAGGCTGACATAATATTCATCCGAAAGGCCATATCGCCAAAGGGCACGGTCAACATAAAAAGCTTTCCGAGCAGCGTATAAAGAGGATAGCCCGGCGGGTGAACGATCCCCAGATGGTACGACGCAGTTACGAACTCTCCACTGTCCCCGAAGAAAACCGTCGGGGCAAGCGTAAGAAGATAAAGCACAAATGTAAACACAAAACCGAAAATGCATAATATCAGATCGCGGCGATCGAAGGAGAACGCCTGCTGATCAGGAATTATCTTCTCCTTTTTATCATTCGCCAGCGAAGATTCAATGATCACCGTTTTTCCCTTCGCTTCCCGTTTCTTTTTGCTTTTTTTGCCCATATCGTTTCCTTCTGGTCGAAATACGCACAGAAAATATTATGCTTTTAACATATCTCAATCCCGCCGTCTATCAATACGACAGGCTTGAGAGCGGTTTTTTCATAATCAAGTCTAAAAATTCCCGGGTCGAGGTGCCTGTTGTCGAAAACCGTCATTTGATCAATCTCATTTATCAGTCGCTAACAATAGGGATGATATAGTTGTTTGATAGAATTCGGATATTAAAACGTTACCACGGCGCTGTCAATCGTATGTATATAAGACCCAGATAATTACATAAGAATATAGTAGCCCCCTTAAGTTTTTGATAATATTAGGTTTACAAAATATCTTTATTATCAAAAGGGGGGCTGGGTGTTATGGTAAACAATAATTTGAATGAAATCAATGCTGTTATAGATTCTTCTCAGAAGATAACTGCGTCCGGCGGTTTTTGGTGGTTGAAAAGGTTTATGGAGCGTTTGGGCATCGGCTCTGTCTTCAATCAGGATTACGGGATAAAGAAACGACGGAGAGAATTCAGCGAGCGTGACTATTTTCTGTCCTTGTTGTATCTGCTATCGAGCGGCGGCAACCGGCATTTCGACACGCTCGAAAAACAGCTCAAGGAATATTTCGACGGGCAGAGAAAAGAATTCGACATCCCGCTCGTCCTCCCCGGCACGCCGTTCCAGAAAAAAGCCTGGGAGGCGCTTCTTGCCATCCCCTACGGCGAGACCCGCTCGTATTCCGAGCAGGCGAAGGCAATCCGAAAGCCGTGCGCGCCGTGGCGAAGGCGAACGGCGACAACCTCGTCGGCATCATCATCCCCTGCCACCGCGTGATCGGCAGCAACGGCGAACTCACCGGCTACGGCGGCGGCCTCTGGCGGAAAAGATATCTCCTCGACATAGAATTAAGCAATATGAAATGTTAATACATTTAATAGAAAAATATGTTGAGTAATCAATTATAAGCAAGAAAAATCTTGCATAATATATTTTTTTGTAGTATAGATAATTAAAATAGGATCTATTAGAATATGTGGATATTAAATATTTTCTTGAAAAGCTATTAACTTTTGCGGAGAATAGAATGCAAGTATCAGTTCAAAAACAATTTCTTTCAGGTTATGAAAAATATATTCGTGAATTGTTATTTCCAACAAATAATGAGCTTAAACAGTTCTTTCATAAGTGGCGTAATCCTGAACATTGGGTATTAGCATCACGATTAAGTCGTTTACCATCTCCCTCCCCAATTCAAAGAACACACACACGAATAAAACGTCCCGAAAGCGTAGTTGATAAAATCTTACGCAATCCTTCGTCTTTCCCTGAAGGACTATGTTTAGATAGTGTGAAGAATATGAAAGATACACTTGGCGGTAGAATAGTGGTTTATTTTTTATCTAATCTTCCACTTATTGACAAAGAGTTGCGTAATAGTGCCGATATAGAAATATCCTCTGCTAATCCGCCTATAGCTTATTTGAATCAAGATATATTGGATAGGTTCAAACTTAATCATTTTAATAAAATGAATAAAGAAAGTGGTTACACAGCGCTTCATTATATCGTTAGACTTCGATCATCGAAATTGGCCCCAGAAGTTAGACCTTGGTTTGAAATTCAGGTTCGTACTATTGCAGAGGATCTATGGAGCGAAATTGAACATGTTCTCGGGTATAAACCTAATAAGAAAACATCATTTGCTGTACGTAAGCAGTTCCAAATCATAAGCTCACAACTTACTACTATCGATGAACATTTTAATCTGCTTTATGAAGAACTGTCCAGATTCCAAGAAGAGATTTTATATCGTGATGAGAGTCCTCTTAATGCCGAGAATCTTCCGGCCGTACTTAATGAATTAAATATTGGATGTGCTCAAAAGGAAATTGATGGGCTTTTAAAAATGCTTGTAAGCAGACGAATAAATACAGTTGGTGATCTACGAGCTGAAGCAACACCTGAAAAAATGGAAATAATAAAAACCGTTTACACTAGCGATGAAGGTCGACAACCAAACAATTTTGAGATAGTTGCATGCATTGCGACAACTCGTGGGATTACTGAGAATAATGAAATGAAGGAAGTTGTTAAATCACAGATTGATTTCTTAAAAGCATGGGAGAAAATTAAAAAAGATAGTTATTTGATATAAATATTACAAAAGATGGAATTAGCCAGCAGGAATAAAAATTTTCTAATAATTTGACTATTTTAAACGAGGAATCTCTGATGATGCTTGTCCATGATGCGCTCGTAAAAATATCTTATTAATATCGAACAGATTGAATGAATCTCCGCATAGAAAAAGAGGACGAGTTTGCAGAAAGCGTCTCAAAAGAATTTGGAGCAAAAATGTTGCTCAATTTTTTAACTTGGATGCAAAAAGTATGAATTTAATCAACAAAGATACACTGATCAGCAAGCTTAAACATCAAATGACCTTATGCACACGTCAAACAACAGAACAAG
>Ga0315290_10000761_pt1 | contig 21561 bp, 23 predicted proteins | sample YL17G12_0_MG_FD_203627 | JGI IMG/M metagenome (GOLD analysis project Ga0315290, IMG submission 203627) | Sediment microbial communities from Yellowstone Lake, YNP, Wyoming, USA - YL17G12_0 | ecosystem: Environmental > Aquatic > Freshwater > Lake > Sediment | place: USA: Wyoming | collected... | reverse complement strand
CGTCGATGGGCGGATAGTTGGGAATCGAGTTCTCGCCCCGCATCTCCCAGTCGAGGAACCACTGCTTGAACCGCTCGTCGGGGACGTGCTCCCAGTCCTTGACGAAAGCCTCGCGCTCCTCCTTCGTCGGGAAGGGCGTCTGCGGGAAGTTCCCTTCGATCTGGGTGATGTTGATCTTCTCGCCGGTCGAGTACATCAGGAAGTAGATGGGATTGAGCATCCCCAGCTTGAGCGGCAGCTGCTCGTGCTTCTTGATGTTGTTGTGGGCGAACGCCTGCGCGCCCTTGCCGATTCGCTCGGCGGCCCAATACGTGCCGTCGGCCAGCACGTCGCCGATCCCCTCGCGGCCGACGATGTGGTCGAGGAGCCAGTAGAACCGGCCCTCCGGGTCGGACGGCCACCCGGGGAAGTCCGCGTCGGTCAGGATGCCGGCCTCGTAGAGCTCGACGGCGAACGCCATGGTCTGTGGCGCCGAGAAGGCGTCGACGCCGTGCTCGGTCGCCTTCTGGGCGATCTTGAGGCCGAAGTCCAGGTCGGACATGGCCGCCATCGTGTACGTGAGCTTCGAGAAGCACTTCATCATGTACGAGCAGATCCGGGTATCGACCGAGATCGCCGCGCCGCACTTGAGCGGACAGTTATGGCAGCTCAAGAGACGCGTCCTCATCGTCTCCATCGTGTTCGTCCACTTCTCGTGGATCTGCTCGGTCCAGAATCCCTTGCGGCGGTGGCGGGCATTGCCCCACATGAAGTTCTCGGTATGCCACTGCTCGTCGTTCTCGCGCATCTCCTGAGGCGAGCCGAGCCCGGCCAGGATTGGCATGACGCCCGGAATCGGATTCTTGTCCCGGATCTCGATGTACTTGAGCGCGTCATTGCAGTGTCGGATGAACGTCGCCGGCCGGGCGATGTTGATGTCCTTCTTCCCGCGCACGGCGATCGCCTTGAGGTTCTTGTCCCCCATGACGGCGCCGAGGCCCTGCCGGCTGGCGCTCGACCTGCCCTGCTCGATGGAGGCGAAGAAGACCCGGTTCTCGCCGGCCAGGCCGATCGAGGCCACCTGGGCCATCGGCTCGTGCAGTTCCTGGCGGATAAGCTCTGCGGTCTCCAGCGTTCCGAGTCCCCGGAAGTGTGTGGCGTCGCGCAGTTCCACCTTGTCGTCGTTGATCCAGAGATAGACGAGCCCGGCGGACTTGCCGCGGATGACGACCTTGTCGTACCCCGCGTGCTTCAACTCGGGCCCCCAGAACCCACCCATGATCGAGAAGGCGAACAGCTTCGTTTGCGGAGAGATGGCGGAGACGATGGTGCGATTGCAGCCTGGCGCCGGTGTTCCTGCCAGCAGGCCCGTGCCGAACACGAGCAGGTTCTCGGGGGAGAAGGGTTCGACCTCCGGAGGAACCCGGTCCCACATCAGTCGGGCGTTGGTGCCCAAGCCCCCGAGGAGTTGCTCGGTGTCGCGGGGGTTGGTGGCCACCCGCTCGATGCTTCCGCGGGTCAGGTCCACTTCCAGGTTGAAGCCGGTTTCGGCGTACCTCATGCGTGTCCTCGCTTGGCCCTGCGGGCGGCGGTGGGAGCGGCGTACCCGTCGAGAAAGAGCGCGACCTGGTGGTCGGCAAGTTCGTCGAGGCCCACCTTGGCCTGCCCGGGGTCGTACCACTGGTAGAACCAGTTGATCATCCCGAACAGATTGGCCGTGGCGAGCCAGGAGTGGCGGTGGGATCTGGTCCTCGGCCGAAGCTGCTTGACGATGTCGTGCACGGCGTCGAAGTAGGCGCGGCGCAACTTGTGGACGTCGCGGTAGGCCTTGCCTTCGAGCGCTTGCAGTTCGCGGGCGCACACCTTGAGCGCATCCATGTTGTCGCCGAAATGACGGACGTGGCTGCCGACCGCCGCCGTCAGGCGCTCGCGCGGATCGGCGACGTTCGCGGTGCAGTCGCGGAGGCCGCGGAGCAGCGAATCGAAGGCGTGGAACTGGATGAAGTAGAGGAGTTCCTGCTTGCTGGCGCAGTAGTGATAGATGCCGGCGAGGCTCATCCCGGCCTCGGCGGCGATCCGCCGCATGGACGTCTTGTCGTAGCCGTCTGCGGCGAACACCCGTGCCGCCACGCCCAGGAGGGAGAGCAGCCTGGCGTCGAAGCTCGGGGTCCGTTGTTGTTTCAGCGTCGCCATAGGTGGCACTGGGCACCCGTTCGAACGTTCGTTCGAGAGTATAGCCTGATTCGCCCCGCGCAGATAAGGTGCGGACAGCTTCTGTGGTGAGCTTCTGCGGGTCGGGGCGGTGTCCCGCCGCCGCCGTCACGTCGCGACGGCGGCGAGGGTGCCCGCCTTGAAGCAGGTCTTGTCCCCCCAGCTTCTCTCCACGAACGAAACGATGCCGGCGGCGATCTCTTCGAGCCCGCTGCGGTCCCGGTTGTACACGGCGTGATAATGCGTCAAGTCACGGGCCGACGCGCGCAGGTGGCGTTCGATGAATGCTTCGCGCTTCTGGTGGTAGTCCCGCAGCATCTCGGCGGCCTCCTTCTCGGGGATCTTCAGGCGCTGCGCCGTCGTGGAGACGCAGAACGCGTCGCTCGCATCCAGACGGAAGTGATAGCAGTTCTTGAGGTGCCGGGTCACGATGGCGCCTCCGCGGCCGACGATGATCGCGTTGCCAGCCTCGGCGATGAGCACCAGGTGTAACGCCAGGCGGCGGAAGGCCTCGTCGTGCGTGACGTGACCAGGGAACATGAACCCCAGGGAGTCGTCTTCGCGCCTGGACGTCCCCAGGTCCTCGAGGAACTCCATGGAGAGGTGCTCGGCCTGGCTCACCCGCTCGAGGAGCGCCTTGTCGTAGATGGTCCAGGTTTCCTCGCAGGCGGCGTCGAGCAGTTCCTTGAGCCGCAGGGCCAGAGGGAGCGCCTCGCAGCCGTACTTGCGCGAGAGGGTGATGGTCGGGCCGTGCCGCGGGGCTTCGGCGCCCTTGGGTTTGTCCTTGACGGAGATCCACGCGGCAAGACGCCGCTCGACGCTTGGGAGCAGGGAATCGTAGGACTTGGTCATGGTGTCCTCCCTCCGCCGCCCGTCTAGACTGTTGCTAAGCAGAATGTAGCACAACGGCGGACAGGGGGAGGTCAGGGTTTCGAGGGGCGAGTCGGTTCGGCTACCCCCGAATTGGCCGGAATAAGACGAAGGATTGGCCAGGCGATGGTCCGCCTCCGCCACTGGCTGGCTCGCCAGCCCCCCAAGCTGGCATGTGGCACGCGGAAGGACCGACGAATCGGCACGACGATTCAGCAGGGGGAGTAGTGGAGCGACGACGCGTCACCCCACTCTGACGACTCCCGCGAACAGCGCTCAGTGTTGCCTACTGCTTGTCGTAGACCCTCACATTGTTGACGGTCTGCCCCGCGGCATTCGTGCTTGCGCCCGTGAATGTCATCGTCTTCCCATCGCTGGAAACGACTGCGGTATTCGTGAACGTGACTGTCCCGGCCTTCTTGTAGATAGTTCTCACGGTATTGGCATCGATACGGGTGGCAGCCGCGACATCGCCGTACGGGCTGTTGCCCGAGATGGGGTTGTCCTTCCCGTCGTAGTTCCCGCTGAACCCCCATTGCTGCACAGTGCCGCCGGCAGCCACCGCATCAACCGTCACCTTGATGCCCGCGCCCGCCGCCTCGATTTTGAGGGTGCTGCTTTTCGGTGCCGTGCCAGCGGCGTAGGTCGACTTTGCGAGGTTCAGCTTCCAGGTGCCGATACTTGAATTGTTGGACTGAGCGAGCGTCGCGCCTGCGAGCACGACCACCAACCCAAGTGCGACGACCGCGAAAAGACACACCTGACGGATTCTTGTCTGCATGGTTCCCCCTCTGTTTCTGGTGTCGAGGTTTAGAGCGAGTTGTGACGAATGGGCGAGTCTACCCTAGTCTTGGCGTGTGAGCGTGGGAAATCGGACCGCTGCAGCCGAGAGGGGAGAGCGCGTTCGACCGAGCGCCGCAGGCTGGCGGCGAACCGGGTGACGACACGCTGGCGTCACGGAGACCGCGCCTGGGCGAACCTGGAAACGACGCGATGGCCCGCGTGGCGGTGATGCTGAAGTGCGCGCTGTCAGGAGATCGTGGCGGGTCCGGGGGCGCAGGCCAGAGATGCCCGCCCGCCGGCTCGCAAGCGTCAGCGGGCGTTCGAGGCATGATGACGCAGTCACGGCCGTTTGCTATCAGATTCATTACCATGGTAATGTAGCAGGCATGTCCATCGCACGATCACGGGTGACGGCTCAAGGTCAGGTGTCGGTCCCCGCCGAGGTTCGCCGGAAACTCGGTGTCGGGCCTGGTTCCGTGCTGGAGTGGAACGAACAGGGGAATGCGGTCGTGGTCCGGCGGTCCGGGCGGTACAGTTCCGTGGAGATTCACCGGGCGATCTTCGGGCGCGAACATCCCGTTGCCAGAGCTCTTGCCGAACTGAAGGAGGGCATCCGGCGCCACGTCCGGACACGCCATGCGCGCGGTTGATACCAACGTCCTCGTGCGACTGCTCACGCGGGACGAGCCGAAACAGGCTGCCGTCGCCGACGCGTTTGTGCAGGAAGGCGCATGGGTGTCGGTGTTGGCCCTCGCCGAGGCGATGTGGGTGCTCGTGGCGGTCTACGAGCGCGACGCGGTTCAGATCGCCCGGGCCGTCGAGATGCTTCTGAGCCACCAGCACCTCACGCTCCAGGAACCGGAGGCGGTGGCGGCGGCACTTGTGACATTTCGCCGACGACCGGCACTGGGGTTCTCTGATTGCCTGCTCGTCGAACTGGCGCGAAAGGCGCGGCATCTGCCCCTGGGCACGTTCGACCGGGATCTCGGCAAGTTGGACGGTGCCGCGAGGCTGTAAGTGGCTTGAATCCTCGAAGGCCGCCCAACAACGCGCGGCACCCTGCCTGGCGCCTCTTCGCGCGCCTCGAAGATCGCCGTAATCGGTTGAGTCAAGGTGTGAATGGAAGTCCGCCTTCGCCTGCTGCTGGCTCGCCAGCCCCTCAAGCTGGGGGAGTAGGTAGGCAGACCTGATCAGACGCGCGCTGTATTGACGGATCTTGATCAGACGTGATCACACGTGCGCGCCCGTGACGACTTTTTTCGCACACATTCGCACACGGCCGGTGATAGTCTCGCGGCACCACTTCCATGGCTGACACCCCCTCGACTCCCAAGCCGGACTCGCCACTGGCGCCGTCCGGCCCGTCCGACAGCGTGCCCCTCCCTGGGGACGCACGCACGCAGGGTATTGACGTTTAACGTTATCCGTTATATTCTCGCGGCGTGATCAAGGGCTTCCGCTGTGCCGACACGCGGGCGTTGTTCGAGACAGGGAAGTCGAAGCGTTTTGGCGCGATCATCGCCGTGGCCACGCGCAAGCTCACTCAGCTTGAGGCGGCGGCCACGCTGGAGTTTCTGAAGTCACCGCCGGGCAACCATCTGGAGGTGCTCAAGGGCGATCGGAAGGGCCAGCACAGTATCCGGATCAACGACCAGTGGCGCATCTGTTTTCGCTGGACGACGGCCGGGCCTGAGGATGTCGAGATTGCGGACTGTCACTGACGGAGCATGGCGATGAGGATCAAGAACGGCATGCGGCCGGTTCACCCGGGCGAAGTGCTGCGTGAGGACTTCTTGCGGCCCGCGGGCTTGACCGCCAACGCGCTGGCCAAGGCGCTTCACGTGCCGGCGCCGCGGGTCAACGACATCGTGCGCGAACGGCGCGGCGTCTCCGCAGATACGGCCATGCGCCTGGCGCGTTACTTCGGCGGCGATGCGCGCTCGTGGCTGAACCTGCAGGCCATCTATGATCTGCGTCTCGCGGAGATTGCCAACGCTCGCAAGATCGAACGCGAGATCATGCCGATCGCCGTCTGATGTCCGACACCACCTTGCCCCCCAAGCGGGTATCGCCGGCACGGCCGCTGGGCGTCATCGGCTGGAGCTTGGCGATCGGCGCGGGCTGACGCTCGAGGATCGACGCGATCAGGCTTGCCTGCGACTTGCCGTCGAAGGCGCGCTTGCCGGTGAGCATCTCGTAGAGCACGCAGCCGAAGCCCCAGATGTCGGTGCGCGCGTCGGCGTCCTGGCCTTCGATCTGCTCGGGCGCCATGTACTGGAACGTGCTGAGGATCATGCCTTGCCCGGTGGGCGGCGTGCCCTGGGGTGGAGGCGACGTCACCAGTCTCGTCTCGATGCTGCCGGGTGCCGCCGCGACGCCCATGTTGGCGAGGCCGAGGCGAGCGCCGGGGGCAAGGGTCATGTTGGAGTGGCAGGAGTATAACACCGCGACCTGATCACTCAACCGGCGCTGAGACATCTGGCCGCAGCGTCCCCGTCCGTTGATGCAAGGAGAGCTACGCGGAGCCTCGTGCCGCGACCGGCGTGGTGCGTCCGGTCAGGCGCTTTGGCCGTCGTCGCGCGTCCTTCACGAAGCGAATCTCCACCTTGCAGCCAAGGGCCTTCGCATACCGCTGCAGAGTCGCGATGGACGGTGAGTGCTTCGGCTGTGCCGATTCCAGGCGAGCGATCGCAGATTGCGTGGTTCCGACACGGGCCGCCACTTCACCCTGGGTGAGACCCGCTTCGGCTCTCGCCTTGAGCACTTCATCGAGAAACGCGAACTCATCCCCGAGGTCGTCGTACGCCTTCTTCACACCCGGGCGGGCGAACGCGCGTGTCCTGAACTGATTGAGATGGCTAATCATGACTGACATCCTTCATTCTGCTTCGCGCGATCTGAAGCTGGTGGGGTGGCGTCTTGGCAGTCTTCTTCACGAATTGATGCAGGACGACGATGCGTTGATCCACTACCGTGCAATAGAATACCCGCGCGATTCCCTCTGCGGCCTTGAGGCGGAGTTCGAACAGTCCGCCACCCATGGCGCGGGTATGGGGCATGCCCAGGTCTGGGCCGAACGCCTCCATCCTCTCCGCGTATCTCAGGAATCGGGCGACCAAACCGGCCGGCAGGGCGAGGATGTCGTCTTCGACGCGCTGGCTGTAAAAGGAGACGGTCCAAGCCACTACGGAAGTATAGCATATTCGCTATGTCCGTTGCTTGTCCTTGACCCCTCAGCCGGTTCAGGGAGAACTGGCCGAGCGTCCGGCCGCCCGCGGCCGCTCGCCCGGGTCCTCTGGGGAAACAAACGTGATGATCGAGCTTAGAGTTTCACCGATGCGCGGGCGGGATTCGCACACGCCGCTTCGCCCACGGCGCCCATCAAGAACGTGAGGCAGATGCCGGCGATTCACGGGTTCGTCTCGTCTGCTTTGTGAGTCTACGGATGCTCGGCCAGGACCATGGCCCGGAGCCGCTCGCGATACAAGGTGCCCGTTCCGGCGGGCCTCGCTGCGACGAGACCCACGGCAGCCAGTCGCTGGAGAGCGTCCTCGGCACTGGTATCGGCAACCCCGAAGACTTCGCTCACTTCACGAGTGGCGGCGCTACCGTACTTCTCGACGAACGCCAGCACCGCGGCATCGCTCATGACCAGTTCCCGCTGCTTGAGGGGTTGCCCGGCGACCGATTCGAGCGCGGCGGCCAATGCCTCGAATCTCTGGTAGCCGCGCAGGAGCCGTTCCCGTCCTCCGCCCTGAACGAGGAAGGTCGGGAATCCGCGGATGCCCCGTTCGAGGCACTCTTGCCTGTCGGCTTCGAAGGCGGATCGCGCTGACCCGAGAAGATCGGCAAGGAACCGCCCCCGATCCAAGTCGAACTCCTCGGCAAGATCCGCCTGCACTTCGGGCAGGTGGATGGACCGGCTCTCTGTCGCGGCGGGCCTCGCGCAGACGCCGCAGGTACGGGTCGGCGACTGCGGGGTTCTGCTGTTTCGCGGCCTCGTACGCGATGTTGGTGGGATAGGTCGAGCGCGGCGCGACTTTTTCGACAAACTCGGAGACCTCCACCGGCATGCCATGCCGCCTCGAGGCTTCGAGCCAGTGAGCGGCGACCTGCCGCCTCCAATCCGGCCCGCCGATCCCGTTGGAAGGATCCCTGACAGTCTCCGAATCGTTGGTGAGTCCGCCCATCACGAAGCGGAGGCGTACCTGCTCGCCGTACGCCTCCAGAACATGCCGGAGAACCGGTTCCGATCCCCAGCACCACGTGCAGTTGGGATCCGTGTACTCCGTCAGTTCGACGACAGGGGACGTGGTCATCTCTTGATCCTTCCGCGTTCGATCTCTCTTCTGGCGACGCGCCGGATGGGACCCAGGAGCTTGAACATGACCGCGGCCTCCTCGGTCGTGAGGGCGGCTCTCATGACCCGTTCGATGTCCTTCGCATGTTCGGCCCAGGCACGTGTGATCACCGTCTTCCCGGCCTTCGTCAGCGTGATCAGACTGCTCCTCGCATCCGTTCCGTTGGGCGCCCGTTTCACCAGCCCGCGGGCGCCGAGCCGGTCGACGGCGGCGGTGATGGACCCGCGCGTCAGACCGACCCGTTCACCAAGTTGCGAGGGTGTGAGCGGCCCGGCGTGCAGGAGGGATTCCAGCAGGACGAAGTCACTGAATCCCAGGCCCACATCGTCCATGCTCTGCCGGGCGACGCGGTCCATCGCTTGGTGGGTTCGCAAGAGTGCCAGCCAAACGACCATGCCGCTCGGTGCGCTCGTCCTGGACCTGCTCACACGCCCCGCCTTTCTCGCCTATGGCGACGACACGACCATCAGGGTGGAGACCATCATCCCCCGCTGGCCAGGTCACCGCAAGTTGCCCTTGGCAAACGCCGCGTAGACGCCTTCGGCCTGGAAGGCTTCGAAGAACCCTTTCGACGCCGGGTTCTTGTAGTTGCCCAGCAGGCTCGTGATCGTGGGGGTCACGGTCATGATCTCGATGCCGGCGCCCGCGAGGATCTCGCGGCTGTTCTGCGCGGCGAGTCTCGTGCAGGCGGCGGAGATGTCGAACAAGGCGACGACGTTGAACCCCTCGGCTCTGGCCGACAGCGCCGGCGGCACGAGGCATACGTCGGTCGTCAGCCCTCCCATCAGCAGGTTCTTCCTGCCGGTGGCGCGGACTGCGCCCGCGAAGGCCGGGTCGTCCCAGGCATTGATGACGCCGGTGCGCTTGATGCGCGCCTCGTACTCCTCGGGCATGATCGTCTGGAATTCAGGCAGCAGCGGTCCCTGGGCCTCCGTCTCCAGGCTGCTCGTCAGGACAACTGGCATCCCCGCGCTCTTGGCGAAGCGCGCGATCACCCGGGCCCACATCTTGAGTTGTTCGCGTTCCTCGGGCACCAGTTCGCCTGCCCAACTGATGGTGCCGACCTGGTGGTCGACCAGGACGAGGGCGGTGTTGTCGATCTTCAGGGTACGGTGGCCGGTATTGGCGGACATAGTTACCTCCTTGTTGGTTGCGTGGCTGACAGCGGAATCAACCGGGCCGGCGCCCGCGGCGGCGAGAGCGTTGCCCCCCGCCGTGCCGACGACGCCGGCCGCGGACGCGATCAGGAACGAGCGTCGTGATAGCGGCTGCATCTGCTGACCTCCGTCGCGAGTGATTTGCTTTGATATCAAACTATATTCCGAGACCGGCGCCGCCGTCAAGCCCGAGGTTGCGGCCTGTCCGCGTCGATTCGGTTGCCTTCGGGAACACTTAGCGGAGGGGGTTGCCGGCCGTTCAGAGTTGAGCCCTGGCCAAGGCGGGACTAAGATAGAGAGAGTATCCGGCAGAAAGGACATGGCCATGCCGCAGCGGCTGACGATGGTCTATTGGAAGGGCGAACGGATGTGGCTCGGCAAGCTGCTTGAGTTCCCTGACGTCATGACCCAGGGAGAAACAGTCGAGGAACTCGAGGAGAACATCAAGGACGCCTATCGCGTGCTCATTCTCGAGGACGTGCCGGCCGATCACCTGACCAAAGAGATCGCCGTGTGAAGCGCACGGAGTTAATCCGGCAGCTCACCGGGGCCGGCTGCGTGCTCCTCCGGCACGGCGGCCGGCACGACGTGTACGTCAACCCCCTCACGGGACAGAAACAGCCCATCCCAAGACACGCGGAGATCGACGAGCATCTCGCGCGGCACATCAAGAAGTATCTCGGGCTGAAGTAAGGCCAACACGACGAGGCGGAATTCGCACACGGGCTTGCACGACGCCAGTTGTGGGCGCCCTGCAACGCTGCTGTGAGAACCGCGGAAAGTTACTGAAATGGAAGAAAGGTCCGCCTTCGCGTGCGATTGGTGTGGACGTCCGACTTGGCAACGCTCCGGTCAGCGACCTTCCTCCCGCCGCTTCGGCGAGACAGCCTTCGCCTGCCAGTGGCTTGGAGGTCCACCTTCGCCCTTCGGGCTTCGGCGGACAGCCTTCGCATGAGTCCTGGCTTGGAAGGGGGGATTCGAACCCCCACACTCTTGCGAGTGCCAGCCCCTCAAGCTGGTGGAATAGATAGGCAGACGTGATCAGACGTGCGCTGCATTGACGGATCTTGATCAGACGTGATCAGAAGCGCGCGCCCGCGACGACTTTATTCGCACATATTCGCACACGGTCCCGCGCCGGAGCCTGGCAACTGTGACACGTCAGCGTTACGGTGTCTCTTGAACGTTGTAGAGACGGATCGTCTTGCCGATGATCGCCGTCGGCTGACGCGTCTTCAGCCAATTCAGCCAGCCCGCCGGCGCAGACATCCCATTGGATGTAAACAAGACCGACCCCCCACAGGGATCCTTCGCGATCCTGCCCCGATTCTGCCGGTAGATTCGCTCGCTGACCGCGATCCACCCCGAAACCGGATGTGTCGGCAGCCCTTTCAGCGGCGGCAGAACCAGCGCGCAGGGCTTGGCCGTGCCGCTCAGCGCCACGTACAGTTCAGGCACGTGATGCAGGCGGAAGTACTTCTCCATCGCGAGCAGGTCCTGGCCCCAGTCGAAATCCGAATCACTCGAGATGTAGGCGGGTTCGGAGCCAGCGAGCACATTGAAGAAAGTGATCTGATTCGGCATAATCGCCACCAGCAAAACGGCCTGCGTTCCTATGCACGCAACGGCGACCGCCGCAGCTATGAGGATCCGGCCCGTGCGTTCGGCAACACGTACGACGCCGAAGGCCGCAGCCAGTGCCACGAGGGGATAGATGACGAGCACGTGGCGCGATCCAAGGTTGATCGGACTTGTGAGCGACACCAGCAACACGCCAAGCGCGCCGAGCGCAAGGCCGACAAACCACGACCGCCCCCGTTGCCCACGCGTGCGAATCAACCCGAACAGGCCGAGGCCAGCCAATGCCACAAACGGCAGCGGCGTCTTGGTCGCGAGCACCACCGGATAGTAGATGAGGAATCCGCGCTGGCTGAACTGGTCGAACAAGGTTGAGGGATGTCCCCAGATGGTGTGCGCCTGGAGATAGAGCAAGCCATGAAGGAACTCGTGCCCCGGGATTCGCCAGTTCCTGATCGCGGCCGGCCAGCCCGTCGTCGGCATGCCGCCGAACGGGCCGAACCGCTGAGGCAGTTCGCTCAGCCGTCCGATGTGGAACCCGTAGCACGCCCACACCACGAGCATCGCCACTGGAGCAGCGGCCACGGCGAAGATCCCGATCGAGCGCGCCGCCGACAGCGTCAACCATTCTCGACGACGGTCCCAGGAGTGGCTTGCAACGATCGCCGCAACTGCCGGCGGGAGGAACACGAGCGTCGTGAACTTCGTGGCCAGCGCGAGGCCAACCGCCGCACCGAACCACGCGCCGGATGTCAGGTCCGGCCGCTCCAGCGCGCGGCGCAGCGCGACCAGCACCAGCAGGAAACTCGCGACGAATGGGATGTCGGTCGTGGCGAAGCCCGAGTGAGCAACGATGGACGGAAGCGTCGCGACAGCCGCACTCGCCAGCGCCGCGACCCACGGGTCAGCGCCGCCCCCGGCAAGGCGCCACGTGAGAGCGATGCACATCCAGAAGAAGAACAGGTTGGCGACTCGGGCCGCTGTGACGTTGCCGATGTAGTCAGGCGTTCCGTAGAAGATGTCGTAGAAGAAACCCGGCGGGCGATTCGACGGCGGCGGCAGCCTGGCCCCACGGAGATAGGGGATGATCGCGAGCGCGACCCTTGCGAGGGGGGGATTCTCCGTCCAGAATGCGTACCGTCCGTCCTGCAGAAACTCCAGTCCTGCCACGACGTGGATGGGCTCGTCAGTCGTGTTCGAGAGCCGGCTGTAGGTGGCGACGATCGCCGCCGTGGACACCATGGTGGCCACGACGACAATCGCGAGGGCAAAGCAGCGGCTCGCGCGTAGGGGCACGGTGACTCCTTTGAGGAGCTGTCGTCACTCCACCCTGAAAATTTCCGCGAATGGCGGTCAGTGTTGCCTACTGCTTGTCGTAGACCGCCACGGTGTTGACAGTCTGACCGAGGGTGTTCGTGCCCTTGGCGGTGACCGTGTAGATCTTGCGATCGGCGGACACGACATTGGTCGTCGTGACGGTGACCTTTCCACCCTTCTTATAGGTGAACTTCAGAGTGTTGGGATCGACGCGTGTGCCCGCAGCCGTATCGCCGTTCAGGCTGCTGCCCGTGATGGGATAGTCCTTCCCGTCGTGGACAACGGTGTATTCGGAGTGAATGGCTGTGCCGTCGGCACGCACCGTATCAGAAGTGGTCTTGATGCCCTCGCCCGCCACCACGTTCGTAAAGACCGCGCTCTTGGGTTCCGTACCAACCGCGAATGTCGACTTCGCGAGGTTCAGCTTCCAGGTGCCAAGATTTGAACTGCCGGGCTGAGCGAAGGTCGTGCCTGCAAGCACGACCACCAACCCAAGTGCGACCGCCGCGAAAAGACACAGCTGACGGATTCTTGCCTGCATGGGAGCCTCTCCTTCTCTGGTGCCGAGGTTATCGAGTGAGTTATGGAAGTAGCCGAATCGCTCTGCGCCGCCTCGCAACCCGTCGCCTACTGCTTGTCGTAGACAGCCACGACGTTCACCGTCTCGCCTTGCGCGTTCTGACCGCTGGTCGTGTTCGTCCGGCTCCTGCCGTCCGCGGCAACCACGATCCGACTCGAGGTCAACGTCTGCCCCTTCAGCTTGTTGGTGATTTCGTACGTATAGTCATCGATCTTCTTCCAGGCAATGGCGTCCTGGTTTGGGTTGGGCTGACCGGCGATCGTGCCTTTCCACGGATGATCGTTTCCGTCGAATGTGGCGGTGTACTCCTGGTGTGTGGCGCGACCCTGCGAATCGACACCATCAATGACCGCCTTGACCCCGTCTTTCGTCACGTCGAACTGCGTCGTTGCGCTCTTCGGGGCGAGATTGCTCGGATACGTAGACTTTGCAATGTTGAGCTTCCAGGTCCCGCTGAGCGGCGAGGCTGGTTGCGCGGACTGCGCGAGAGTCGTGCCTGCCAGCGTGACCACCAACCCAAATGCGACGACCGCGAACGGACACGCCTGACGGACTCTTGCCTGCATGGGAGCCTCTCCTTCTCTGGTGCCGAGGTTATCGAGCGAGTTGTGACGGATGGGGGAGTCTACCTTAAGTCTTGGCGTGTCAGCGCGGGAAATCGGACAACTGCGCTGTGACAATCGGGGAGCCGACCGCCGGGCACGCTCGCGAAGCTCGACCCATGACGGTCGTTTGAGGAGCGTGACGCTGAGGACGACGGAGGGACGGAACGACCGCCCAGCGTCAACCTCAGCCCTTTGGCGGCAAGAGGTCCGCCTTCGCCCTTCGGGCGACGGCCACCGTGCTCTTTGTCGCCCACTTGTCACCCGATGATCTTCACGCCAGTTGCAGCCGCGCGCGTTTGTCCGCCAGCCGCGAGGCGTAGAGGACGAGGCCGATCGTGTCGTAGTTCTGCGCGGCTTCGGCGTACAGCGTGGCGGCGCGGGCGCGATCGTCGCCGGCATTGCGCATCATCAGCATATCGGCGTACCACTCGCGGGCGGTGCCCTGGCTGATTGGGATCGGCGCATTGTCGCACAGCGCCAGGGCCTGTGTGAAGTGCGCCTCGGCGGCGTCCCACGCGCCGGCGCAAGCGGCCGCGATGCCGGCAGCCTCACGGGGCAACATGGCCAGCGTCGTCACCGTGATTTCAGAAGCCGCGAACACTTCGGTGAGCGGCATCAGCTTCGCGACCGCGTCGCGATCGCCCAGCACGTACAGACCCTCCACGATATTCATCAGATTGACCCAGTGGCCGTAGGCATTCACGGCGCCCCAGATGGACCCGGCCGGCCCGGTGGAATCGATGGGCAGGGCAATCTCGGTGTCGCGCAGGTACGCGCGCGCGGCGTCCGGTGCCACGTAGCTCAGACACCGGAACAACACCCCGCGGGTGAACTGCTTAAGATAGCTCGGTGGCTCACACGCCGCGATGCGGCGCAAAGACTCGATCGCTTCCTCTGTCTTGCCTTGAACGAACAGGACCTCGCACAGCCGCAATTCCGTGACATACCCCCATTCGACGTGATGCACCTGCGCAAACTCAATGACACTCCTGAACTCTCGCTCTGCGCCAGCCAGGTCGCCGGTCAGGAAGTACAACATCGGGCGACAAAGCCGAAGTGCCCACTGCGCGTTCCGGTGGCCAATGCGCTCCGCACGCGGCTCGAGGTCGTCGATGAGCGCGGCGGCCTCTTGAAAACGGCCGAGATGGAGTTCCCCGAAGACCGGAATGTGAGCGTGTTCGATCGCCTCCCACGGCCGGCCGAGCGCCGTCATCGCTTCGTGTGTCTGACGCTTGCATTCGCTGGCGCGGGCCATACGCATGACGTCGAAGTTGACGAGCGCGGCAGACAGCATCCCGCTCGCACGCACGTACAGGTCGGTCAGAAGCGCGCACGCGCCATCGGCATCTGCCAGTCTCTCAAGCGCCTCCGCGACGTCACCACGCGCCCCCAACGTGACCGCCTGCAGATACAGCATGGGCGCCAACAGGGGGACCGGCTCGGTCTGCAGTACCGCGACGGCTCGCTCCGACTCAGCCAACGCCGCGCCGAAGTCCATCATCCAGCCCAGTTGGACGCACACCGCACCCATGCTCGCCGAATAGCGCTCATAGCGTTCGAGCGACTGCCACAGCGCCGCGGCTTCCTTGCCGGCGTCGAGCGCCTCCCGATTCCGTCCCAGACTGGCAAGCGCGGCCGCGCGGCGATCCAGCAGGTCCGCGGTGCGCGCCGATCGATCGCCCTCCCACAGTCCACGCGCATTCTCGAGATAGCCAAGCGCTTCCTCGTGCCCGGCGGTGGAGCGCGCCTGGTCGGCCGCCTGCACCAGATAGTCCGTCGTCTTCTCGGCATCCGCGCCGGTGCCTGCCTGATAGAAATGATGCGCCAGCATGGACACGTGCGCAGTGAGGTTGCCCGCATACAGCGTTTCCATCGCCAGCGCGATGCGGCCGTGCAGTCGTTGACGACGGGGCAGCGAGAGCGCGTCGGCCAGCGTCTGACGAATCAATTCGTGCCCGAACAGGTACCGCGTATCGCGCTCGCTGCTGTGGGGCGCCACCAGATGCGCGCGCTCGGCCTCTTCGATGGCGTCGAGCACGCCGTCCGGCCCCGCAGCTCCAGGACCCGACTCCAGTTGTTCGAGGAGCGCGAGGCTGAATGTCCGCCCGATGACGGCCGCGATCGTCAGGATCCGGCGCGCCGTCTCGCTCAGCCGTTCGAGACGCCTGCCGATGACCAGCCTCACGCCTTCGGGCACGTTGAGGGTGTCCACGTGCAGGTCCGTGCGCCAGTCCCCGTCGCTCGTGAACAGGCGCCCTTCTTCGGCAAGATGCTGGAACACCTCTTCGACGAAGAACGGGTTGCCCTCGGTCTCGCGGAAGACCACGCGCCCAAACGACGGCGGGGCGGGACGGCCGCTCATCGCCTCGAGCAGCGCATCCACGCCAGCGGCCGGAAGCCGCCGCAGTGCCATCCGTGTCGCCAGACGCTGGCGCAGCAGCGTTTCGAGCACTTTGGCAAAGGGGCGCGTCACGTCGAGTTCGACGTCGCGATACGTGCCGATGACGAGCAGCGGCATCGACGATGTCGTCTGTGCGACGTGCAGCAACAGTTGCAGCGTGGGCTCATCGGCCCAGTGCAGGTCTTCGAGCACCGCCACGATCGGCGCCAGGCGGCACGCCCGCTCGACGAACGCGCGGTAGGCGTTGAAGAAATACCAGCGCTGCTGCTCGGCCGGCAGTTCGATCGGCAAGGGGATATCGGTAAACATCCGCCGCAGTTCCGGCATCAACCGGGTCACTTCCGGCGCATCGTCGCCCAGCAACCGGCGGAGCGCGGCGGGCGGTGTGACACGCGCGGCGTACTCCGTGATCTCCACAAACGGCACATAGGGCGGTGACCCCTGCATCTCGTAGCAGTGGCCGACGCGGCCGGTGGCGCCGCGGCGACCCGCTTCGGCCAGCAGTTCCTCGGTGAGGCGCGTCTTGCCGATGCCCGGCTCGCCGCCAATCAGGACGATGCCGCCGCGACCTGAGAGCGCCGCGTCGAGGTGGCGAACCAGTTCCGCGCGCTCAACGTCACGGCCCACCATCGGCCAGCGCCGCGTCCGGGACGTGCCTTCGTCTGCGGCTGTCGTCGAGCGACCGCCCGCGTCGGCGTCGGGTCGCGGCAGGCCGATGGACTGCAGATCGGATCGGACCTCGCCGATTGACTGATACCGCGCATCCGGGGCCTTCATGAGCATCCGCAGCAGGACGGACCTCAGCGACGGAGGCATCTCGCCGACACTGGCCGCCGCATGAACGACGGGCGGATCATGGAGGACGGCGGTCATCGTTGCGGCCGTCGTGGTTCGCATGAACGGGTGCACACCGGTCACGGCCTCGACCAGCAGCACGCCGAGCGAGAAGATGTCGGACCGGTGATCCATCGCGTCACCCGCGATCTGCTCGGGCGACATGTAGGCGGGCGTTCCCACGCAGGTGCCCTGCGCGGTGATTGGCCCGCCGGCGCCAAGGTGCGTGGCGGTCGAGTCGTCTTCCACAATCTTCGCCAGGCCGAAGTCCATCACCTTGGCGTGATGCTGCGAGGTCAGCATGATGTTGGCGGGCTTCAGATCGCGGTGCACGATCTTGCGGGCGTGCGCGGCTTCGAGGGCGTCGGTCAGTTCCAGGGCCAGCGCCAGCAGGTCGCCGGAGGGCAGCGGGCCGCGCCCGAGCGTCGCGTGCAGCGTGTGGCCGGCGACGTACTCCATGACGATGAACAGCCGGCCGTCGGCCTCGCCGATTTCGAAGACTTTGCAGATGAAAGGATGGTCGAGTCCTGCAGCCGCCAACGCCTCGCGGCGAAAGCGCTCGCGCGCGATCGGTTCGGCCGACAGTGCCGCCGGCAGGACTTTGATCGCCACGTCTCGCTCGAGCGTGGTATCGCGCGCGAGAAACACCTCGCCCATGCCGCCCGCACCGAGCGGACGCATCACTTCGTAGCGGTCCGTAATCCGGTCACCGGGTTGCACGTGGGGAGCCTCTCGGGGAGACGATTTCGTATGGGACGAGGTGGGCGCCGGGGACAGGGGCCATGGTGGAGTGGCAGGAGTATATCGCACGACGCCGAACTGCGTCACCGGACACGGACCGGCGCCGAGGATGAACTGGACGGATGTGTCGTTCGGGCTCGGTCTACTCGAACAGTGCTCGCGCCAGGCCGGACTGGCGAATGATGCTGGCAAGGGTGCCGAGCCTGAGTTCGGTGTGCAGGGGCACCGGGACCGTGATAGTCGTCGTCGTGCTGCGGCGCTGCATGACGGCGTGGCTACCCCGCCGCCGGACTTCGGTGAAACCGTTCTCCTGGAGGATGCGACAGACATCCGCGCCGGAGAGGCGCCGAAGCCTATTGGCCAACCGCAACCTCGAGCGGACTCACTTCAACGTCGACGCGAAGGCGCTCGGCGAGTTCGGCTGGCGACGCCGTCTCGAGGAAGAGTTGCAGCGCTTCAGTGAGATTCGCGCGGGCCTCTTGCACCGTATCACCCTGGCTCGCAACATCGACGTCCGGGCAGAGCGCGACGTACCCGTTCCCTTCGCGCCAGGTCACGGCGGTAAGGCGTCTAGTACTGTCCATGGCTCCATTGTAGCGCAGGCGGCAGAGAAGGCGAACGGAGGGACGGGCGGGACTCGATTCGCCTTGGTCGTGCTACGGTGGTGGCCTGCCACGAGCGAAGGAGCGTTTCGATGAAGGGAGGTCCGCCTTCGCGGCGGTCTGGCGAGAGGCTCTCCTCCCGCCGCTTCGGCGAGACAGCCTTCGCAAGAGGCTGGCCTGCCTAGCCGAAGCTCGACCGAAGGTGGAGCAGGCTGAGGTCGAGCGAAGGCTGGTGCGGAAGGGGGGATTCGAACCCCCACACTCTTGCGAGTGCCAGCCCCTCAAGCTGCCGTGGTATGCGGCTAACTACTGAAGGTAAAGCACTTCGCTGGCGTGAAATACTTGACACACACTTGACACACTACCGCTTTCTTTTCTCAAACGCCGCCACCCACTCGCTTGCCTGTTTCTGAGCTTCGGCGAGTTGAGCTGCGGTCATTTCTTTCGCGATGGTGTCTCTCCTCTCCGCCGACGTCTTCTGAAACTCCCCTGACGCCAATCGCGCAGCTAGACTCATCCATTTGTACGCTTCGACGTGGTCCTGCGGCACGCCGTTTCCCGTGAAGTACATGTAGCCCAGGCTGTACTGGGCGCCCGTCAATCCCTGTTCCGCCGCCTTGCGATACCAGAGCGCAGCTTGCGCGACATCCTTCGGGACGCCTCGCCCTATGGCGTACGCGGCTCCCAAACTGACTTGCGCGCCCGCGAGTCCCTGGTCTGCCGCCTTGCGGTACCACGCTACAGCCTGCTCAGCGTCCTGGGGAACGCCCTGCCCGCTGCCGTACCTCACGCCCAGTTCAAGCTGGGCATGGGCGATTCCCTGGTCCGCCGCCCTTCGATACCACCACACAGCTTGCGCGTAATCCTGATCGATACCGCGTCCGCCGGCGTACGCGTACGCCAGCAAGTCCTGCGCTCCCCCATTTCCTTGGACCGCCGCCTTTCGATACCACACCACAGCTTGCGCGTCATCTCGGGGGACGCCCCGCCCGCCGGCATACGCGGCGCCCAAACTGAGTTGCGCGCCCGCGAGTCCTCGGTCTGCCGCCCTGCGGTACCACGTCACGGCTTGCTCGTCGTCTTGCGGGACGCACTGTCCCGTCGCGTACTTGAAGCCCATGTCGAGCTGTGCCCTGACGAGTCCCTGTTCTGCCGCCTTGCGCCACCAGGTCGCGGCTTGCTCGCAGTCCTGTGTGACGCCTTGTCCGTTCGCGTACTTGTCACCCAGGTTCCACTGCGCCGTCGCATCTCCGTGTTCCGCCGCCTTGCGATACCACGCGACAGCTTGCTCATAGTCCCGCTGGACGCCCCGACCCAGGTCGTACATGAAGCCCAGCTTGGATTGCGCAAGCGTGAATCCCTGTTCTGCCGCCTTGCTAAACCACGTCACCGCTAACGCGTAGTCCTGGGAAACGCCTTGTCCTCTTTCGTACGCGTAGCCCAGGGTGGATTGCGCTATCGCGAGTCCTTGTTCTGCCGCCTTGCGCCACCAAGCCACCGCTTGCGCGTAGTCCTGCGAGGCACTCTGTCCCTGGGCGAAGATGGCACCCAAGTCGAACTGCGCCCTCGCGTCTCCCTGTTCAGCCTTGCGGCGCAACTCCGTGACCGCTTGGTCCTCCTGAGAGAGGGGGTTCGCCGTTGCGGCTGGCTTCTGTGGCGCCGTCGTCCGCGCCGACGTGCTTGGCACACCGCTCAGAAACACCAACACAGACGTGCCCGCTACAAGGAGTGCGGTAGGCGACGTGAAGTGGCGAATGGGCTTCAGGACTGGATCATCAGACATAGACGACCTGCCGTTTCGCGGGATGAAGATTCAGCCGGCAGCAGCGGCAGCCGCATTCTACCGTAGCGGCTGAAACCAGCAGCATTCGCCGCGAAGCCAGGGAGGAAAACGCCACGACTTGACACACGGTTTGACACACAGTTTCCGTACAAAGCAACGGCTCGGCGTTTGCCGAGCCGTAACTTCTTGTTTCTCAATAAGTTGACTGGTGCGGAAGGGGGGATTCGAACCCCCACACTCTTGCGAGTGCCAGCCCCTCAAGCTGGTGCGTCTGCCAGTTCCGCCACTTCCGCGAGGAGGTCTACCGCATCCTACTTCTTTGCCGGCGCAGGCGCCGGAGGAGGTGCCGCCGGTGCGGGCGCACTCTGACCAGCCGGCAGCTTGATGCCGCTTACCGCCGCGCCCGAACCCTTCTCCCAGAAGATGGCCAGGGCGAGCGAGCCGACCACGAACATCACCGCCAGCACGCTGGTCGCGCGGGTGAGCAACGTCGCGCCGGACCGTGCGCCAAACGCCGTCTGGCTGCTGCTGCCTCCGAACGCCGCGGCGATGTCTCCCGCGCGGCCTTGCTGCAGCAGCACAACCACCAGCAGGAGCAGGCAGACCAGCACGTACAGCGTAACCACCAGATAGTAGAACATCCCATTATTATACCCAAGGACGGCCAGGAAGCGAACCAGGTACCTTTGTTGGCTGATTCACTATGAAGTCCTTTGCTTCGGGCGTCTTCGATCGCCAACCAATTGGACAATCCCTGCTCCAGACGATCCGCCTGCTCGGCGAATACCAGGGGCGACAGGATCTTTTCACCCGGCAGTCACCTCAGGTGCGGCGGACGCTTCGGCAGGCCGCGATCGTCGAAAGCACGGAAGCGTCGAATCGCATCGAGGGAGTGTTGGCGCCGCGCGAGCGGCGAGCTGGCTGTCAACGCACTTCACCTACTGGTGGCTGGAACAGCAAATCCACGGCCGGGTGTTGATTGACTCAGGCGGGCTGTGATCGCGAGAAGAGAATCACCGGCATGATCGACTGACCTTTTAGTGGTGCAGAGCGCGGCTGTGCGCCAGTCTCCGCCACCGGTGGCGAAATACTCGTGCGCATAGCCGAGCGCTACCTGGCTGCAGTACTGCTGCCGGGCGAGAGGATCGACAGGTTCAATCCAAGTCACTACACTCTCTCGCATGGCCATGGAGAGCCCGCCGTCACCCCGTCCGGGAGGCCATTGGCTGTGGGTAGCGGCCGCGCTCTCCCTCGGCCTCAGCCTCACATCCTGGGGTCGGCTGCCACTCTACCCCTTCAGACTCCTCACGACCTGGGTCCACGAGTGCGGCCATGCCATCGTGACCGTGTTGCTGGGCGGCAGCGTCAACTCCATCACGATCGCGACGGACGCCAGCGGAGTCACGCAGAGCCTGGTTCCTGCAAGCCGCATCATACAGGGCTTGGTGGCCTCCTCCGGGTATCTCGGCGCCAGCGTGGCGGGATGCCTCCTCCTGGCAGCCGCGCGCAGGGCAGCGTGGGCACGCGCAATCATCTGGGTCGTGGGCGCGTTCATGTTGTTGACGCTCGTGATCTGGATCAGGAACCTGTTTGGATTGGTGGTAGTGGCGACGTGGGGATTGGCTCTTGTAGCGCTGGCCCGCAAGGGAAGCGGAAACGTCTCGCGGTTTGTACTGAGCCTGCTGGCCATTCAGGTGGCACTCGACTCGATCTATGACATTCGCGTCCTGTTGCTGAGAGATGGCGGACACTCGGACGC
>Ga0315290_10000756_pt1 | contig 21626 bp, 21 predicted proteins | sample YL17G12_0_MG_FD_203627 | JGI IMG/M metagenome (GOLD analysis project Ga0315290, IMG submission 203627) | Sediment microbial communities from Yellowstone Lake, YNP, Wyoming, USA - YL17G12_0 | ecosystem: Environmental > Aquatic > Freshwater > Lake > Sediment | place: USA: Wyoming | collected... | reverse complement strand
CTAGACCACGAAGTCCATCATACCACCGATGCAAGCACATGGAAGGTCTCCCCCTCGAGCACGCACTCCAGCCTCAGGCCGAACGTGCAGGATTGTATGGCGAGCCCCCGCCCGTCCCCGGAGCATATCCAGGCAGGCGGGTCCTCCGCCGTTCCAGTCACTGAGGCCCCGGTGGACAGCAGGAGCACGACGGAGGCGGCTCCGGGCCCGTCGGTCGAGTCGCCCACGGAGATCCCTTCGAAGCCGAGGCTGCCCTCGGACGAGAAATCGAGGTCCAGGGTCCTGGCGCTGCCGGGCCCCTCGACGGCCACGGTCTCCGCGGCCGCGACGATGGCATCGACCTGCAGCCGCGCCCGCCTGAGGAAATCCTTGTCCCTGAGACCTTCGAGCCCGTCCGCCGCGACGGCGATGGACATGGATGCCACCACCGCCACGATGATGAGCTTGAGCGGCAGCGATTCGAGCCCGTGGCAATCCTCTCTGAGGGACATGGGCGTCAGCTCGGGATGACCGGTATCTCGTAGCTGGAATCGACCCCGTAGTCGCCCTTCGCGACCGTCACGGTGATGGTCGTCAGGCTGGAGCCGAACTGCTCGACCACAAGGCCTGAGAACACCACCTGGCCGCTGGCATCTGTCATGCCCCTGACGGCGGAGCCGTCGGCGTACCTTATGTTGGCCCCGTCCAGGAGCACGGTCGCCCCCTCTAGCCTGTCCCCACCCTGGTCCGTGACCACGATCGTGATGACGACGCCGTCGCCCCTGTAGAGTCCGTCGCCGTCCCCGTCGTACACGGCCACCTGGCCAGGGTTCACATACACCTCGCCGATGGCATGCGGTGCCGAGATGGAGTTCATCCACCCCATTATGATCGTCAGGCCGAGCCCGGCCACGACCACCATGATCAAGAGCTGCAGGGGCAGTCCCTCGATTCCAGCGTTCTCATCGCTTCTCATGCCACCCTTCCCTCGTCTCACTCTCATGTCAGACATCTCCTTCAGGTGTCGATGCTCCGAGGACCCGCGGGAGACTTCTCTGGAACGGTTACATGTAGCCTACGGACCGGGACCGTCTGGATAACGCCGTTGCCAGCCGTTATCAGGGTTGATTTCGAAGAAAGCACGTTCATATACGCGCCGAACGGTTAGGCATGAATGCTGCGGCGGGGCGCGGGGTCGTTCCAGGCACCACGCGCACGTCGATAGGGTATTTGAGGAGCGTGACACGATGAAAAGTTCGAAGTGCCGCAACTGTGGCGAGGATCCACACTATGTCGAGCACATAGAGAAGTGGTACTGTTTCAGCTGCAACTCATACGCGGAGCCTGAGGAGCACAAGTCCGAGGAGGCAGTCGCGACGCCCCAGGCCGAGGCCCCGAAGGCCGAGGAACCAGCCGTCAATGTGGTTCCGCTCATCGCCGAGGAGCTGGCGGCGTTGGAGAAGGAGGACGAGAGGCATACATGCGACAGGTGTGGCGCGGTCCTCCAGACCATGCCCGGCGGCGCTCTCGTATGCATCATGTGCACGGACAACGGCACAGCTGCAGTCCCGGAGGCGGAGTCCGCCCCTTCCACATCGGCCCCCGCGAACGCGCAATCGCTCATAGACAGCGCTATCGTTGAGGAGGCCCCGAGGGAGGAGCCCGTCGAGGCAGTCCCAGAGCAACCGGCCGTGGCCGCCGTCTCTGAACCGGAGCCGACACCGGTCGCGCCAGCGCCTGCGGCGAAGGCAGAGGCCGCCCCTGCGAAGGACGAGAAGCCGGTCAAGATGTGCCCGAACTGCGGGCAGCCCCTGAAGTGGATCGAGAAGTACTCGAGGCACTACTGCTACAGCTGTAGGAAGTACGCCACGAAGGAGTCCGCCGAGGCCCCGAAGCCGGTCCCGGCACCGTCCGTGGCACAGGAGCCAGCCGCCCCCAAGCCCGAGGCCAAGAGGTGCCCCGACTGCGGCGCGGAGATCAAGTTCATCGACAAGTACAACGAGTGGTACTGTTACACCTGTAAGAAGTACCCGCTGCACAAGAAGAAGGATGCGGCGAAGCCGGCCGAGCAGAAGCCTGCAGAGCCCGCGGATGCGGCGAAGTCTTCGGTCCCGATGTGCTCCAAGTGCGGGAAGCCACTGAAGCACGTCGAGAAGTACGACAGGCACTACTGCTACGAGTGCAAGCAGTACGCACCGAAGCCGGCGCCTCAGGCCCCCGCCCCTGCACAGGCCCCCAAGGACGAGAAGAAGGTCTGCCCGGTCTGCAGCGGGCCCATGACATACGTGGCCCAGTACAACGAGTGGTACTGCTACAAGTGCAAGAAATACACCCTCCGGCCGAGCAAGCCGGTCCTGCTGCTATGAGCGCGGGACCAGCGTGCGCCTAGGCTCTCCAGCCACTTCCGGCCAGAGGATTCGCCGGACCGGTCAGGTCACGGCGCCGGTGGTTTCGGCTGGTCGAACCTCACGACATCGCCCGACTGCGGCATGGGCGGCGCAGCGGCCGTCTCTCCCTTCTTGACCCTCAGGGCGAAGACGATCATGACCACGCCTGCGGCCATCAGGATGGCCCCGGCGACCACGAGCGTGAGGATGATCCCGGATGCGCTCATGTTGTATGAGACCTCCTGCGCGTCGTAGGTGTCTCCGTGCATGAACACGATGAACAGCTTGCCAGCACCCTCGTCGGCGACGGAGAACTCGGCGGCCGCGGCCGTTGCATGGTACAGGGACGCAGTCCCGGTCCCGGCTGCGAAGTCATCGTACTGGTCAGGTGTGAACACGTAGAACGCCACGGTGCTCCCGCCCGTGACCGTGAAGTCACCGGAGATCTCGAGGTTGATGATGTCCTTTGTCTCGATAACGTAGTAGTACTCGCTCCCGACGGGCAGCGTGAGGGTATCGGATTCATCTCCGGGCATGACCCCGTACACGACCCCCAGCAGTCCTACGACCACGAGCACGGCTCCTATGTTCGTGAATATCTTCGATTTCCTCATTCCATCCACTCCGCATACTGTTGCGCGCCTGGCGGGAGCGCCCTCTTCAGCGCGTCCTGCACTTTCTGGGCGTAGTCGTCAGCCATGGCCTTGGCCTTGATGCCCTGGGCCCGCTTCTGCTCGGCGAGCTCCTCGGGGACCATGAGCGTCAGGGAGACCTTCCTCTCCTTCCCCTCCGGGGTCGAGTACTCCATGCGCAGCGAGTAACCTCCGCCCAGGTGCCTCTTCATCCTCACGGCCTTCAGGGAGCCGTGCGGGATGACGATGTTCTTGTCGTCCCTGGCAAGCTCCTCCGGGGAGGTGTTCATGTAGTCCACCGTACGCTCCTTCGTGAGCGCGTCGGCGACGAGCACGCCTATCACGCCTCCGACGGCCCCTCCGAGGACCGCATTGGTCTTCTTGTGGAAGACCAGGATGCTCCTCTGGTCCGTCAGCAGCAGGCCGTACTCCTTGGGGCCCATCGCACCAGGTGCTATGACCTTCGGGACGAGGCCTATCTTGTTCTCACCCATCGGGACCGATCTCCTCGAATTCGACCGTTCCGGTGATTGGCGAATGGCTATTTATCCCTACGTTCACATTCCGACAACGCCGTGAAGAACAGTGCAGAGCCACCGGGGAGGTTCGAACTCCCGACCTGCTGATTACAAATCAGCTGCTCTTCCAGCTGAGCTACGGTGGCTTGAGGGCCTTTTGCCGAGTAAGTGCGGCGCCCACATATAGCTTTTGACAGGGCGGTCCTAGAGGACCACCACCCGAAGATTTACAGAACTTGACAGGGCTGGTCGCGGCCTCCCGGTCGCGCCGGATGTGCCCGGAAAGCCCATCCAGCACCTGCCCGAGCGGCATCTGACGCATAGCGGAATCTTTAAATCGTGGCTAGGTATCCGCAAAATCACACAGTTGCGGTGAATCTGATGACCGAGAAGAAGCAGCCTGAGACCAATGCTTCGGCTGATGTTGAGGGCTCCAAGATCAAGGCCGGCGACATAGTCATGGCCGAGTTCGACGCATGGATAGTCGACACCAACGAGCTCTTCGACACCACCAACGAGGCCCTCGCGAAGGAGAACAACATCCACAACGAGAAGATGGTCTACGGTGCCCAGCCCCTGATCGTCGGCAAGGAGCGGCTGTTCCCTGGCCTCGACGAGCACATGCTCAAGGCCGAGGTCGGCAAGGAGTACGAGGTCGTCATCCCGTCCGAGAAGGCCGCCGGGCCGAGGGACCCGAAGCTCGTGGAGCTGCACCCGGTCAGGGAGTTCCTGAAGCAGGACATAGAGCCCAGGGTCGGGCTGGAAGTCACCGTCAAGAACAGGCCTGCCTACATCACCGCTGTCACCGCAGGCCGCGTGAGGGTGGACTTCAACAACAGGCTCGCTGGCAAGTCGCTGAAGTACAATTACAAGATCACGCAGAAGCCGACGGATCCGAAGGAGATCGTCGCGCTCCTCCTGAAGATGGCCTACGGGAGCTCCGAGGGGTTCGATGTGGAGCACCACGGCAAGTCCTACAAGATCAAGCTCCCCGACTCCTGCAAGTACGACCAGAAGTGGTTCATCGCGAAGTACAGGGTCGTCTCTGACCTCAGGGACGTCGCGGACGCCGAGACGGTCACCTTCCTCGAGGAGTACGTCAAGCCCGAGAAGAAGGAACCCGTCCTGGAAGCGAAGGCCGAGCCTGAGAAGAAGGAGTCAGTCCCGGAGGCGAAGGCCGAGCCTGAGAAGAAGGAGTCAGTCCCGGAGGCGAAGGCCAAGCCTGAGAAGAAGGAGCCCGCCCCAGAGGCGAAGAAGGCAGAGCCGGAGATGAAGAAGAAGCCCGAGCCGGCCGCAGAGTCGAGGGCCCCTGAGGAACTCAGCGAAGAGGACCGGAAGGTCTGAGACCACTGTCCTTCGCAAGCGGGGCTGTCCCCGTCTTCGGCTTGGTTTATATATCCGGGCGCGTTTAATGACCCCTGGAACCGGACCCAGAGGGCGTGTGGCCTAGTCAGGATATGGCACTTGCCTCCTAAGCAAGTGGTCGAGGGTTCGAATCCCTTCACGCCCGCTCCTCCCGCCCGGTTCGTTCCCTTTCGGTACGAAAGGGTTTTTTCCTGAGAAGGACATCCTATCTTCCCCGAGCGCCCCGGTTCAGGCGCGGAGGGTCGGAGGAATGGTGGACAGTTGGCGACTGAGGACGAAGGCGTCGGGCAGGGTTGCCGGAGCCACATGAGCCTCGAGGAGCTCAAGGCGCTGGTCGACAGCATGGACGATGTCGCCCACATCGTGGACCGCGATCTGAACGTGGTCTATGCGAACGCGGCCGGGAGGCGCGATTTCGGGCAGGACTATGGGTCGCGCAAGTGCTACCAGTACTTGCACGCGCGGTCCGACAAGTGCCCGTGGTGCCGGCACCAGGACGTGTTATCGGGAAGGGCCATCCGATTTCAGTGGCAGTCGGTCGTCAGCGGCAGGACTTACGAGCTCATCGACATCCCGATACCGGGGGCGGATGGTAGGACCGCCTTCAAACTGGAGATCGCCAAAGATGTGACCCAGAGCAAGATGCTCGAGGACGCCCTCCTGGACATGAGCCAGAGGTACAGGGCGATGGTGGAGAACGCCGTCGAGGGGATATTCAGGACGACGGTCGAAGGCAGGTTCCTTTCCGTGAACCCTGCGCTGGCCCACATGTTCGGGTACGCGTCCGTGGATGAGCTGATGGCCAAGGACCCGATGTCATCGGACATCTGGGTCGAGCCTTCGCAGCGCGTAACCCTCCTGGAAAGGTTCGTCAAGGAGGGCGTCGTGAGGAACCACGAGGTGCTCCTGAGGCGGGTGGATGGCTCGACGTTCTGGGCGAGCACGAGCGTCAGGGCCGTGGCCGGGCCCGGGGGCGGCCTCGGTGTGCTCGACGGGATGGTCATTGACATAGATAGGAGGAAGCGCGCCGAGCTGGGGCTCGAGCAGGCGCTCGCGAAGAGCCGGGCATACTTCGACCTGCTCGCGCATGACATTGCGAACATCATAACCCCCGTGATCATCAACTCGGAGCTCGTGATGCTCGACCAGGACGCGCCCGCGGATGCGAGGAGGAGGGTGGCCGGCATCCTGAGACAGGCACAGAGGGCCGCGTCGCTCATATCCGACCTGAGGTGGCTGGAGACGGTCGAACGGCTCCCGGAGGGGGAGAACGACCAGTTCGACCTGAGCGACCAGCTCCCGTCCGTGATCGAGTTCGTGAAGGCGCAGTACCCCGCGGGCAGCATGACGGTCCGGTCATCGGTCCCGCCGGGCGCCCGTGTGGCCGGGGGAGATCATGTCCGCCGGGTGCTCACGGGCATCATGGACAACTCGGGCAGGTACGCGAAGGAAGGAGGTGTGGTCGTGGGCATAACCGTGACCGAGGCACGGTCAGGCGAGGCACGGAGCTGGTCGATCGACGTGTCGGACAACGGTCCGGGGATCCCTGATGCGCGCAAGGGGGCGATCATGCCGTCGCTGACATCGGAAAGGGACATCAACCGCGGCGTCGCGTCCAGCCTGCAGTTCTACTCGCTCGTCCTGGCGCATTTCGGCGGGTCCATCGCGATAGGGGACAGGGTTCCAGGGGACCCTGACAAGGGGGCGCGCGTGGTCATCACGCTACCGGAGGCGGCGTCCCATGGGTAAGAGAATCTTCGTCGTGGACGACGAGAAGGAGATAATCGAGATATACGCGATCATACTGGGCAGGATGGGGCTGGAGCTATCAGGGAAGGCCTTGAACGGCGACGAGGCGGTCGCATCGATCCGGGGGCAGCCCACCCGTCCTGACCTCGTCATCATGGATCACAGGATGCCGGAGAAGGACGGGCTCGATGTCATGCTGGAGCTGCTCAAGGGAGACCCGAAGCTCAGGGTCCTGTTCGTGAGCGCGGACCTCAGCATCAGGACCGTTGCCAAGGACATGGGCGCGGTCGGGTTCCTCCCGAAGCCGTTCTCGTTCCAGGGCTTCGTCCGTGCGGTCCAGGATGCTTTGGCCGCCACCTGAGCATCCGCAGCCGATGTCCGGGGAACAGTTATCTACGCACCATCCGATTCATTCAACCATGAGGCTGACAGACACCGTCGGGAAATGGTTCGAGGCCCAGGTGATGGTCGCGCTGGCTGCTCTCTTCGGGCTGCTCGTGCTCGGGACCGTGTCGTACCGCCTGATCGAGGGTTGGACATGGATAGACTCGTTCTACTTCTCGGTCTGCACGCTGACCACGGTCGGCTACGGGGACCTCTCGCCCACATCCGAGTTCTCGAGGCTGTTCACGGCCGTCTACGCCCTGTCAGGCGTGGCGATAGCCCTGACATCCTTCGGCATACTCGGGAGGACCTATCTCCTGGGGCGCGAGGCGCAGCTGCTTGGGCTCGCGAGGGCGGAGCGCGGCAAGTGAGAGCGGATCATCGTCCTATGGACCGCCTCTCGAACTCGTCCTCCCACCACTGGGCATAGCGTTTCAGCCCGGCCCTCCGCATCCTGATCGCGTCCTTGGCGAGCACATGCGCCCTCCTCGCGTCCTCACGGCGCCAGACCTTCCGCTGCTTGGGCGGCACGACTAGGTAGCTGGGGGAATCGTCTATGAGCCCCGGCGGGAGCCTCGCCAGGGCGAAGATATCGCACGGCCTCTCCCCGCTCGGGATGCCCTCGGAGTTGAACTGGGCCAGGTGCATGAGCTCGTGGGCGATGGTCCAGTGGGTGGGATAGCTCCAGTGGCCGTCCGATGACCTGTGGATGTCCAGCCAGAGCCTGGTCCTCCCGTCGTGGGACTGGAACGCCATCCCGTCCAGGCGCCTGGTGATGTCTATCTTGACTGGCGCATCGACCTCCGGGAAGTGCCTCTGGACCCTCTTGAGCCGCGCTTCGACCTCGTCCCTGACATGGTCAGGGAGTTTGAGCGCCTTCCTCGTCCATAGGATCTCGAAAGCCATTGCGCGTCCGGGATGGCAGAGGACGTGCTTAGACTGTTCTGCCGCGCGCCCGGTGCTCACGGTCCGGCGAGTATCCGACCGTTGATCCCCACCACGACGCTCCTGAGGGGGATCTCCCTGCCGGAACGCTTGATAGCCTCCTGGGTCAGCCTCATGAGGCCTGAGCAGCAGGGCACCTCCATGTGGACCACCGTGACGCTCTTCGGCGCGGCGCCCCTGAAGACCGCTGTGAGCTTGTCCAGGAACCCCTGCTGGTCGTCCAGTTTCGGGCATCCGATAACGACGGGCCGGCCCCTGAGGAACCTCCCGTGGAAATCCCTGAATGCGAACGGGGCGCAGTCCGCCGCCAGGAGCAGGTCGGCGCCCTTGAAGAACGGCATCTCCGGGGAGACGAGCTTCCACTGGATGGGCCAGTTCGTGAGTTCGGGGGGCATGTCGGCCGCACGTTCATCGCCCTGGGCGTGCTTCCCGCCCTTCGCAGGGGCCTGCTTGACGAACATCGGCTTGGCCGACGGGCATCCGCATGGTTCGGGCTCGGCATGGGCATGCCCATGCTCCACCACCTTCTCCGCCCTGAGGTGCTGTTTCACGGCGTGCTCGTCGAACCCGGGCGCGTCCCGCTCCACGATCCTGAGGGCTCCCTGGGGGCATTCGCCTATGCACGCACCCAGCCCGTCGCAGAAGACCTCGTTCACGACCCTGGCCTTCCCGTCTATGACCTTGAGCGCGCCCTCGGCGCAGGCGATGGCGCACTGTCCGCAGCCGTCGCACTTGTCCTCGTCTATCTCGATGATCTTCCTCTTGGACAATGTGATCCCGTTCCTTGTTCTCCCGTGGTCGATGGCCCTACCTGGGGGAATATCCATCGCCTAACATCTTCGGGCCGTGCTCAGAAGGCCTTCCCGCCGCCCATCTCGAGCCAGAGGGCCTTCGATTTGGACCTGTGGAGCCGGTCCCCGACCAGGCATGCCAGCAGCGTCGCCGGCGGTGCCATGAACGCCATGATCCCGATGAAGGACAGCACCTTGCTGATGGTCCTCATGTCGCAGACCTCCCGGGCGTAGACGGTGTCCTCGTGGTTCTCGCCGCCGACCAGGGATCTCGCGATGATCTCCTGGAGCCTGAGCGCGACCGTCGTGGTCATCCAGATTATGTCCTTCAGCTCGGTGTACTCCCCTTCGAACGAGGTCTTCCCTGCCAGGATGGCCTTCCTGAGGTCCTCCGCGGACGACCCCTCGTACGTGGTGTACGCGTTCCCCACCATCGAGGGCCCGTGCGCGTCGCTCCCGCCCGTGAGCGCCTTGCCCGCGCTCGCGCACAGCCTCTGCGCTATCTCGTTGGAGTACCTGTCCCTGTGGATCGAGTTGAACGCCTCGATGCCGTCCAGGTCGAGCTCGAAGACCTTCTTGCCGAGGGCGCTGCAGTGCGCGCTGAACGGGTGCGGGGCGACCGCGACGCCGCCCTGCGCGTGTATCCTGTCGATCGTCTCCGCGGCCGAGAGCCCCCTGGGCACATCCTCCGTGAGGAAGAGCCCCAGGACCTCCCCGTCCGCCGTGCCGACCTCCTCCCCGACCACCACCTCGACCTTGGCTGCGACCTTCCTCGCCTCGAGCCCTCCCCTGATGGTGTTGTGGTCGGTCACGCAGACGACATCGAGCCCCCTGGCCTCCGCCGCCCTGACGACCTCCTCTGGCTCGGAGACCGCATCGGGCAGGCTCAGGAACAGGACCTTCGAGAGGCCCGAGTACTTCGTATGCGTGTGCGTGTCTGCTTTGCCCGCCATATCCTCGCGGGAATCCCCCTTTGCCTAGAAATGGCTTTGGTTCCGCAGGGCGTGGTCAGACCCACGGGTCGAGGAGCAGCCAGGCCACGAGGGCCAGTGTCGCGACGGTCAGCGCGATGGTGAGCCCCCTGACCATCAGGGCCTCCCCGGAGTCGGTGAGGCGCCTCTGGTAGGTGACCTTCTCTATGCCCTTCAGACGGCTCCTGGGATATGCCAGCAGCCAGCGCAGCAGGTCCCTGAACAGGTATCCGCCGTCCAAGGGCAGGGCGGGCAAGGCGTTCGCGAACCCGAGCATCATGTTCCCCCAGAAGATCCAGTAGAGGATGTTCACCAGCGCCCAGAATGCCCCGTCAGGGAGCGCGGAGGCAAGCCCGCCGGGTTCGTACAGGTCCGTGGCCGGCGGGAGCACGGGGGAGTATCCTATGAACGGGAGCGTCAGGAGCCTGACCGTGGAGTCCAACAGGTCGCCCGGTCCCCGCACCCGGGCGTAGGGGTGGGTGTAGATGTCGGTGAGGTGCTCCGCCTCCACCACCGTGAGTCCGAACGGTGCGACCTCTATGCCCATGAAGCTGAGGTTCTTGTACTCCGCCTCGTTCAGGTAATTGTAGTGCGTGTAGTACCATATCCACTTCGAGGTCAGGTTCACCGTGACGACTCTCTCGTCCCTCACGAACCAGTCCCCGAGGACGGGGTCCTGGCCCGGGACCAGGACGGTGATGGGTACAGGCGCATCGTGGGTCGAGTTCTCAATCACGGACCGGAGCTGCGCCTCCGAGTGGATCGCAGTGCCGTTCAGGCTCTGGATGATCATGCCGGGTTTCAGCCTCGCGTTCTCGGCGGGACCGTCCAGGACGTCCGTGATCGCCAGGCCCTGAGGGATGAGGACGGACCGCCTCTCGTCGCCGTACCTGACGGTGACGCTGATGATGCCGCCGGGCGTGTCGAACCAATGGTCTTCGAACGAGGGTGCGTCCGCAACAGTGTCATCGCCTATCGCCACGACCTCGCTCCAGACAGTCACTCCGAAGACCCCACCGGGTGAGTCCGGCGCGACCGCGGTCACGAGCGCGCCGTCCTCTACGGGCGCGGCCGCGGGCACGACCACCCATGCTAATACCGCCATGCAGGCCACCGCCGCGAAGATGTTTGCCGCCACCCCTGCAGCGTAGACCTTCACCAAGGTGGCTGCCTCCGCCCTGTACATGTCATCGTCGTTCGGCTCGACGAAGGCCCCTATGGGTATCGCGATGAACAGGATCCCGACCGAGGCCAGTCTTAGCCTGTGGGCGACCGCCACCAAGCCGTGCCCGAGCTCGTGGATGAACACGGCGACGGTCATCCCCAACCCTCCGTAGACCAGCGTCCATGCCAGGCTCTCGTTGGGGAGTCCCGGCCCCACCTCCTCGGCCGCCTCCGCCGCGCGCGGCAACTGCAGATCGGAGTACGATACCAAGAACAGTAAGAGCATCAGGAGGACCATCATTGCCACGGCGAGCCCAGCGCCTATCATGGCGAAGAAGCGCCACCCCCTGACACCCCTCGCCAGCCTCGTGATGGTCTCTATTCCCCGTCTGGTCCTCCAAACGAGGACTGGTCCGTAGGCGCTCGCGCCCACACTCTTCCACAAGCCCAGGAAATGGCCGATCGCCAGGGCAATCAGATAGATGGTCAGAACGGCAACGACTGCTTCGAACCAATCCACGCGTTTCCTCCGCGGCCGGGTCCGTGGCCTTGACCCAACGTAATCGCGTAGCCGCTAGTTAAGACCGGCCCTCACATGCGCCAGCGGAGCCTCATGATGGCCATTCTGAGGCGCCTGCCCGCGGGCCACCCCTGGGTGAACATACCCTTTGGCCATATCGCCATGTACAGGAGGAACTCCAGTACGACCAGGGCGAAGCCGCCGATTGCGAGGGCCGCCAGCCCGCCCGGGTCCCTCACGTGGTACCTCCATGAGATGTATGAGACCGAGAACACTACGAGGGCCAGCGCGCCGAGGCCGTACCAGTATCGTAGGAAGTCGTACAGGAGCCACTCCTTCCAGGTCATCTTGTTCCTGAGGATCCTGTGGGCGACCTCGTCGTCGATCCCGCCATCGGGCTGGACCTCCGTCCTGGGGATGCTCCCGAGCGGGTGCGCCGCCAGGGGCGCATCCTGAGGACGCGCGTCCCGTCTCACCTTCAATATCTTAGCGCACATGGCAGGCCACGTAGTGTTCGTTGCCCCTGTCCGTCAGGGGCGGCTCCTCCTTGGAGCAGATGTCCTTTACGAGCGGGCACCTCGTGTGGAACCTGCAGCCTGGTGGCGGGTTCGCTGGGCTCGGCACATCCCCGGTGAGTATGATCCTGTCCTTCCTCAGGTCAGGGTCCGGCGCGGGTATGACCGAGAGGAGCGCCTCGGTGTACGGGTGCGTGGGCCTCCCATAAAGCTCGTCCTTGACCGCGTACTCGACGATCTTGCCCAGGTACATGACGGCGACGCGGTCGCACATGTACCTGATGGTGCTCAGATCGTGCGATATGAAGAGATAGGTCAGTCCGAAGTCGTCCTGGAGGTCGTTGAGCATGTTGAGGATCTGCGCCTGGACGCTGACGTCGAGGGCCGAGGTCGGCTCGTCCAGCACAACGAAGTCGGGGTTGACAGACAGCGCCCTCGCGATGCCTATCCTCTGTCTCTGCCCGCCGCTGAACTCGTGTGGGAACCTGTACATGTGCTCGACATTCAGTCCGACCCTCTCCAGGAGCTTGACGACGCGGTCCCGCGCCCAGGCCTTCTTCGTCAGCTTCTCCCCGGACAACCCTATGAGTCCCATCTTGTCCTGGAGCACGCCATCGTCGGCCGTAGCCTTCGTCGTCGGGCCGCGTCCGGCCTTTGCCATCTTCTCAGGGACGACCTTGTAGCTGATGGCGCCCGATCTGTCCTTGGTCTCGACGAGCTTGTGCTGCTTGTCGATCATCTGGTATGTCGTCTTGCCCTTCGCGTCCTTCCTCTTCACGAGCCTGTAGTTCTTGAGCTGTGCCTGGATGGGCTCTGCGACGATGTCCTTGATGAGCATCTTCGGGTCTAGGGACGACATGGGGTCCTGGAAGACGAACTGGATCCTGCTTCTCATCCTCCTCAGGCTCGCCTTCTTCTTGAAGTTGATAGTGTGCTTCCTCGCGATGTCCTCGAGGGCGGCATCTGCTATGTCCCTGACGTCATCCTCCTTGGTGTTCTTGTTCCCGCCCTTCCTGAGGGTGTCAGCGAGCTTGAGGGCGTCCGCGCATACGCGCTTGGCCTTCTCCTCCCTTATGCCGCACTCGGGGGTGTTTACCAGGCGGTCCACGCCCTCCAGTATCCTGACCGCGGTGTCGACGCTCATCTTGCCCTTCTCGGCGCCGTTGAGGCGCTCGAAGACATCGGTGAACCGCTTGACGACCTCGGTCGGTGTCTCGAAGAAGACGTATCCCTCGGTGGGGGGTGTGAGCATCATGATCGACCGACCTGCGGTCGTCTTCCCGCAGCCGCTCTCGCCAACCAGCCCGAGGGTCTCGCCCTTCCTGATGAAGAACGAGACGTCGTCGACGGCCTTGACGCTCCCGATGGGGCGCTTGAAGAAGCCCCCTCTGATCGGGAAGTACTTCTTCATGTGGACGACGTCTATGAGGTTGCGTTCGTCAGCCATAGCCATCAGCCCCCGTGACCTTGTGGCACGCGACGAAGTGGCCGGGCGCCACCTCCACCAGCTTCGGCTTCTTCTTCTTGCACAGCTCCTTGGCGTAGTCGCACCTGGGGTGGAACCTGCAGCCCGTGGGGGGCTTGACCAGGTTCGGGACGGACCCGCGGATCGTGAACAGTATGTCTGCGTCCTGCTGCGCCGAGGGGACGGATTTCATCAGGCCGTTGGTGTACGGGTGCAGGGGCTCCTTGAATATGGTCCTGACGGGCCCTATCTCCGCCATGGAACCCGCGTACATGATGCCCACGCGGTCGCACATCTCGGCTACCACGCCGAGGTTGTGCGTGATGAGCAGGATGGACGACCCAAATGACTCCTTGAGCTCCCTCATAAGCTTCAGGATCTGCGCCTGTATGGTCACGTCGAGCGCTGTCGTGGGCTCGTCCGCGATCAGCAGCTTCGGGTTGCATGCGAGCGCCATGGCGATCATGACCCTCTGCTGCATGCCTCCACTGAGCTCGTACGGGTAGCGCGAGATGACTCCCTCGGGGTCAGGTATGCGGACGATATCCAACATCCTCGTGGATTCCTTGATGGCCTCGGCGTATAGGTCCTTGTTGTGCTGGTTGACGAATGGCACGTTCCTGATGAGGGGAATCTTCTCGATGAAAGTGCCCACCGCGTTCGGGTTCTTCGCTATCTGCTCGAGCATGCGAACCCTGTAGCTGCCCTTGGAGACATGGGCATCGGAGAGCCTACGGAGCGCCCTCTTGGCCATCTCCGACTTCCTGTGCTGCAGGATGACCTCGGCTATCTGGTCGCCGGCTGTGAACACCGGGTTGAGCGCGGACGTCGGCTCCTGGAAGATCATGGAGATGAACCTGCCCCTTATGAGCTGCATGTATTCGATCTCCTTCTGGAGGAGGTCGTACTTCCTGCCGAGTGCCTCCTGATGCACGGTATTTTCCCTGGAGGTCTTGGCGAGCCTCTTCAAGTACTGCTTCATGACGCCATCTGGCACCCTCTCAGGGGGTTCGGCCCTGTCGACCTCTCCCTGTGTCAGCGGCTTCGGTTTCTTCTTGAACCCGGTGAACCTCAGGCCGTAGGCCGCGACTACCTTCTTCCTCTCCTCCGCGGGGAGCCCGTCGTACCATTTCTGCGCCCTATCCTCGTACTCCTTCCTCTTGCCCCTCACGTCAGGCGGCTCCATGAAGTACACGGCGCCTGATTCGATCTTCCCTGGCGGGCTCAGGACGAGTTTCATGATCGTGCTCGCCGTGACGCTCTTGCCGCAGCCAGTTTCGCCCACCAAGCCGAGGGTCTCGCCCTTCCTTATTACGAGGTCTATGCCGTCTATGGCCTTGACCACTCCCTGGTAAGTGTAGAAGTTGACATAGAGGTCGCTGATCTCTGCGAGCACATCTTCGTGTCTTTCCATGGGGTCACCGCCTCATCTTCGGGTCGAAAATGTCCCTGAGTCCGTCACCCAGCAGGTTGAAAGCCATCACGAATGTCAGGATCGCCATCCCGGGGAAGACCACCATCCACCAGTAGCCTATGACGAAGTACTTCTGTCCGTCGTTGATCATGACCCCCCACTCGGCCATGCCGTGGGCGGCACCGAGGCCCAGGTAGCTCAGGCCGGCCATGACGAGCACGACCGTGCCCATGTCCATCGTCGCAGAGACGAGCACGGGGGCCCATGAGTTGGGGAGTATGTGCCTGAGCATGATCCTACCCTCGCTGGAGCCCGACGCACGGGCGGCGTCTATGTACGAGTTCTCCTTGATTGACAGCACCTGGCCCCTGACCAACCTCGTGTAACCGGACCACCACACTGCGATGAGCGCCATCTTGGTGGCGTTCAGGTCCCTCCCTAGGACGGCGGCAATCGCCATGACAAGGATGAGGGACGGGATCGAGAGGAATATGTCCGTGATCCTCATGATCAGCTCGTCTAGCGTCCCTCCCTTGTACCCCGAGAAGATGCCCAGAAGGGTGCCTATCACGACCGATATCAAGACGACCTGGATCGCGAAGGTCATCGAGATCCTGGCGCCCCAGATTATGCCGTAGTAGATGTCTGCGCCGTTGTTCCCGCTGCCGAGCAGGAACCCTTCGGAAAGCGGCGGCGTCGGGTCTGGCAGGAACCGGTCGAAAGGCATGTAGAGCGGGTCCGGGTAGTTCGGTGCGGCAAAGAGCCACGGTAAGATGGCGACGACGGACAGCATCACGAGTAGGGCGACTCCGGCCATGGATGTTGCGCTCTTCGAGAGAAGGTGTAAGTCGAACTTGATTTCTCTGATCCTCGGGGCGAGGAACGTTCTCACGACGGCCACTTTCGGGGCGAGGAACGTTCTCACGACGGCCTTGAGGGAGGGCTTCTTGTCGGTTCCTTTCTTCTCGGATCTCTTGAGGTCCATATCCTTCCCTCCAGTCTCAGGTCAGGCGCACCCTCGGATCGAGGTACGCGTAGGCGAGGTCGACTACGAGGTTCGCGAGCACATAGATGATAGCGGTAAGAAGGGTGAATCCCATGATGCCGGCGGTATCGAGGTTAATTGCCGCCTGTGCGGCCCACGCCCCGAGTCCAGGCCAAGTGAAGATGGTCTCCGTCAGCACGGCCCCTCCGAGCAGGCCGCCGAAGCCAAGCCCGATGACTGTCACGGTCGGGATGAGGGCGTTCCTCCTCGCGTGCTTGTTGATGACGGTCTTCTCTGGGAGTCCCTTCGACCTCGCGGTCCTGACATACTCCGCACCAAGCACCTCGAGCATGCTCGATCTCATCATACGGACTATCAGGGCGGTGGACGCGAACGCCAGGGTGATGGACGGCAGGACCAGATGCATGACCGCATCTTTGAAGAAGTCCCATCTGCCGTTCAGCAGTGTGTCTATGAGCAGGATGTTGGTGTAATGCTTCAGATCGTTGAGGTTGAACTCCGCAGCCGTATACCTCCCCGGTCCGGGGAACCAGTGTAACTGGTTGTAGAAGACCATCAGTAGGAGAAGCCCTAACCAGAAGACTGGAATAGACACGGCAACGAGCGAAACGACCCTCGTCGTCTGGTCGATCCACGAGTTGACTCTCACGGCCGCCACGGTCCCCATGCGGATGCCCACGAAGACGGCGATCAGGGTAGACGTGAGGGCCAGTTCGAATGTCGCGGGTAACTTCAGGGCCAGGGTCTCGCTGACGGGGAGGTGTGACATCTGGCTGTAACCGAGGTCGCCTTCGAGGACGCCCTTCAGCCAGTAGATGTATTGTGTCCAGGTCGGCTCATCAAGCTGGTACTTATCGATGATCTCCTGGATCCTTCTCTCGTCTATCTGCTCTGGGTTCGTCAGGTATGCCGTGACGGGGTCTCCGGCGGCCCGCATTATCGCAAATGTGAGAATCGTCACTCCGAGTAGCACTGGAATGAGCAGGAACAGGCGCCTCACGACATAGGTTAGGAGCTGCAGCCAGAACACCCCTCGTTGGACGGCTGATTAGTACACGGGTCCAGACTATTTCTATCTTTTCCCACCCACCATGTTGGTGCAGTTTGCGCAGGCTCGGCGAAGTCGCGTGGCGGTCCGTGTCATAGGGGTTGCTTTTCGCTACCGTGTGAGTTGGATAAAAATGGAAAGGAAAAGGTTTCGGCGAAAGGGTTTGCCACTCGGCCTACACTCATCCCTTGCTGAACGCTGGGTAGTAGAACCCAGGGTACATCGGGTTGAAGTAGTAGCCGCTCACCCACGACCTCTCGATGTGGAAGTTGTTGCCCTGCCACAGCCATATGTATGGCGCGTCCTCGTAGACGAGCATACCTATGTCGTAGTACATCTCCGCGCGGGTCTCATCATCGAGCTCCACGGCCGCAGCCCTGATCAGTGCGTCTATCGATGCGTTGACGTACCCTGTGCTGTGGGTGAACGTCCCGTAGTCGCTGTCCAGGAACGGCGTCACGTAGTCATCCGGGTCGGCGTAGTCAGGCGCCCATCCGAGGTAGAACACCGGGAACGGGCTCGGGGTCGCCTGACGTAGTGCGAGGTAGGTCGGCCAGTCCAGCGTGTTCACTTCTCCCCAGAACACCGCGTCTGTGTCGCCCTCGGCCATGGCGGTCAGCTCGTCCAAGGCGGCCTTCAGGTAGTTGCACGCTGTCTCCCTGTACGTGTTGCCAGAGTTGTAGAACAGCGCGATGTCGAAGCCGTCCTCCCACCACGAGTTGCCCGTGTCAGCGTTGGTCGCATTCTGAAGGTGCGACTTCGCTATCTCGAGGTCGTACTCGTATGTCGGGATGGACTCGTTGTACCCGAACATGCCCTTGGGGATAGCCCCGTTGGGCTGTATCGCGTTGCCCTTCAGCACGTTGTCGATGAACGTGCTGTAGTCCATCAAGTACACGAACGCGAGCCTGACCTCCTTGTCCATGAAGAAGTCCGTCGGGACGTTGCTTCCGAAGGTCGCTGCCTCGACCTCGTCGATGTTCATGTTGAACCCGGCGAAGGTCATGTCATAGGTCGCAAGGCCCTTCGTAACCTCGTAGTCGGCGTTGTTCGTGAACAAGCTCTCGTACTCGATGCTGAGCGCGATGCAGTCGGCGTCGCCAGCCTGCAACATCAGAATCCGCGTGTTCTCATCGGTCGCGGTGATCAGGTACACGTCCTTCAGAGCTGGGGCTTCGCCCCAGTAGTCGACGTTCCTGGTCAATCGGATCTTCGTCCCGAACTCCCAGCCGCCTTCGGGCATGATGTATGGGCCAGTTCCGCAGACCGTCTCGTCCATGACATCGTTGTGCTCGCCGTTCACGGTGCCGCCGTTAGCCTCGACATAGTCCTTGCTTACGATGGACATGACTGTGTAGGCGCATATCTTGAGGAACGCCGGGAAGGGCTTTGTCAGCCTGAAGTTGACGGTCATGTCGTCCACGACCGTCACCGAGGCCTCTGCCACGGCTGTGACGTCGTCCTCTGTCAGCAAGTAAGCTGGGTCGGTCTCGTCGATTGCGTCGAGGATCCACTGCGGCGGGGCGTTGTCGGTTGTGTAGTTCCCCAGAGAGTCTCCTACGTAGAACGAGAGATAGCTCGTCATGATCTGTTCAATCATCCAGCCCGGGCCGTTCGGGTCGTGTATCCTCAGGACCCTCTGAATCGAGTAGGCGACGTCCTCTGCCGTGAGGGCCGTCCCATCGTGGAACGTCACGCCCTCTCTTATCTCGAACGTGTAGTTCATGCCATCAGCTGAGATGCCGTCTCCGACGGTCGGAATCTTGGATGCGAGGACCGGAATCAGGTCTACGGTGCTCTCCTTGTCGTACCAAACGAGCGTCTCGTAGCAGTTTATAGCCACCTCGCCGCCAGCCGTCTCGTAGTCGACCGCTGGATCTAGATATTGTGGCTCGCCGATCGAGACCATTATGAACGCGTCAGGATTCTTGATGGTTCCCGCATACGCACCCTCGGGCGAGAGCACGTGTATGGTCATCATAACCGTGGTCGACACATCCGCTGCCGAGGTCACAGTGAGGTTCGCCGCGTAGTGGCCGCTCTCAGTGTAGTTATGTTCAACAATCATGAGCTCGGCGGGCGTGACGTCTTCGACTGCGCTCCCGTCACCGAAGTCAATGGTCATCGACGCGATGTACTCCCAGCTAACATCCCATGCTGATAAGTCGTCCTCATCGAAGTACCAGCCTTGTGCCGCGCTGGAGGTCATGTTGAACGTCACTGTCGTGTTGCTCTCTATGACGTTCTCGTCCACCGTCATGAATGCGAAAGGCGCGGTGTCGTTGTCCCACGATGCCGTGTTCCACAATATGACGCTGACGCTGATCATCTGGGCCTCGTTGTCGCCCATGGCTCCAGCGTCGTCCTCTACCTCGTGGTATACGAGGTAGCTGCCGCCGTAGTCATAGGTGTGCGTAGTCGTGTTCAGGTCGGTGTCCTTCTCTGTCACGCCGTCGCCGTACATCCAGGTGTAGTTGACTATCTCACCATCGGAATCGACGGCCGTCGATTCAAAGGTCACAGAATCACCAATGTCTATGGTGGTGCCAGTCAAGGCACTCGCCCCGCCACTGGGCGGTAAGTTCGCCGGCTCCTCATCCTCTCCGCCGAGCAGCCCAAGACCTATCGTAGCGGCGACCGCTGCGATGATGACTATGACCGCGACGATCACGGCCAATAGCATCGTCTTCTTCTTGGGCTCTTTCTTCACTTCGGTCGGAAGGGACTCGTCAGCCGGGGCGCTTGGCGCAATCTCATCCTTTGCATTTGCTACCATTGAGCATATCCTCCTTTTTTATAATCTTGGCCCCCCCGTCGTCCCCGTTGTGAAGGACCAATATCAGTTCAGAGAACAGTCGTCCGTCATATATAGGCTTTCCTTCCTAATGCACCTTTAAAAGGGTGCGGAGCCGTTTTCCGATATGCTGGCACGGGATGTTCCGACTCAAATTGAAGCTATATAATACCGGATGTCCACGGACCGCCCCATTAAGTCTGTTTATATGTGTGCATGGCGATTTTAAAGGGATGTCGTCATGCCCCGTCCAGGTCCTTCGCCGCCCTCCTGACCTCCGTCGCGTCGGCGCAGTTCCATTCGCCGCAGTAGGGGCACCGGGTCTGATTGTCGTCGAGGTCGATGTCCTCGGGCCTGCCCGCGAAGCTGATTGTCGCGGGGTACGAGCTCTTGCACTTCCTGCACCTGAACCGTAGCTCGATCTTGTGCATCGACCGGGAATCGACCTGCCCGGACATAGAGGTTTCCGCGGGGCGGTCAGCCCTCCCGAAGGTTTTTGAGGGGATAGGCCGCTCGGAGGGCCGGGCCGGAACGGCCGGTGCGGGTGAGGAAATATGGGGAAGAGCGGAGAGGATCCGGGAATGATCAGAGAGGTGACCGCGTCCGGCAGTCACCGCGAGGTCGGAAGGGCTCTCGGGAGGCAGTGCAAGGACCAGGCGCTTAGGATGGAGAAGCGCTGGAGGCGGCACGTCGAGCACACCCCGGGCATGACCGTCGACAAGGTCGTCACGCTCGCGAGGCAGACCCTCCCTCTATCGGAGGCCTTCTATCCTCAGTACGTGGAGGAGCTCAACGGGTACGCCGAGGGCATAGGCCTGAAGCCCGACCTGGTGTACGCGATGGTCTGCGACCTGCCGGTCCCGGGGCGCGGCTGCACGGACATCGCCGTCAACTCGAACTGGACCAAGGACGACTGCGTCTACGCGGCCCACAACGAGGATGTCGAGCCTTACAACTACAAGGATGTCGCCATCGTCAGGGTCAAGCCCGACGACGAGCCCGGGTTCATCGGGGTCTCGTACTGCGGGATCATGCCCACGGTGGGCATGAACGCCGCGGGCATCAGCCTGACCGGGAACGCCCTATGCCCGAACGACCTCCGCCCGGGCATCCCCAAGATGTTCCCCGTCAGGAAGGTCCTCAGGGAGAAAGGAATCTATCAGGCGCTCAAGGCGTCGATGCCCGAGGGCCGGGGGCACAGCTTCAACAACATCGTCTCCGACGAGAACGGGGAGATATACAGCATGGAGGGTTCGGCCACGGCCTTCGACGCCCTGTACGCCGAGGACGGTTGGCTCGTGCACACGAACCACTACCTGTCCCCGCGGATGTGGCGGTTCGAGGACAACATGCATACGCGCTTCTCGTCGATCGTCAGGTACAACCGCGCGAAGAAGCTCTTCAAGCACGAGCTCGGACAGGTGGACATCTCGACTTTCAAGAAGGTCTTCTCGGACCACGTCGGCCACCCGGAGAGCATCTGCCGGCATCCGGACCCTGACCTCGGGGAGGAGGACCAGACCGCGACCATATTCTCGGTCGTGTTCGACCTCACTTCGAAGGTCGCGTGGATCTGCCACGGGAGCCCGTGCACCGGGACCTACAGGAAGTACACGCTCTGATGTGTCAGGGCCATCTGTGTCTGATGACCTCTCCCGCCAGGACCTTCCTCTGCCTGCCCTTCTCGACGGCCAGCTTGCCGTTCACGACCACGTAAGGTATCCCGTCGGGGTACCTGTGCGGGTAGTTCTCGAACGGCGCCTCGTGGGGCCATCTGTTCGTCGCATTGTCCCTGATCCGCGCCAGGTCTATGACCGCGATGTCCGCGCGCATCCCGGGCCTGAGCAGGCCCCGGTCGAACAGCCCCATCTTCTGCGCGGGGAAGCTCGTCATCTTCCTGACGGCCTCCTGGAACGTGAATATCGGTTCGTCACGTACGTATCTCTGTATGATACCCGGGTACTCTCCGAACGCGCACG
>Ga0315290_10000752_pt1 | contig 21679 bp, 18 predicted proteins | sample YL17G12_0_MG_FD_203627 | JGI IMG/M metagenome (GOLD analysis project Ga0315290, IMG submission 203627) | Sediment microbial communities from Yellowstone Lake, YNP, Wyoming, USA - YL17G12_0 | ecosystem: Environmental > Aquatic > Freshwater > Lake > Sediment | place: USA: Wyoming | collected... | reverse complement strand
GATAAATTTTCTGCCGTAGAAATCCCATTCGCCGAGAATATATTGCAGCGGCTCTCCATTCTGCCGTCGCTCGATGAGAGATATAAATTCTGACGCCATGCTTTCGGGCAACGTTTCATAATAGGATGCCACCAATTCCGACGAGTTCATGCCTGTCAGATGGCACAGCAATATACGGGCGGTTCTGAATGGGTCCACATCGGCGGAGCCGCTTTCATTCAGCTTTTTCGCCCCCATGCTCAATGCTTCTTTTATTGTTAATGCAGGCATTTTTTCGAACTTTGATGAATTAAAAATTAAATAGCATTTATTGCCTCAACCGCCGTTTATTACCTACGAAAAAAAATTACATTTTATCCAGGTTTTCCCTGAGTTTTTCCTCGAGGAAAAAACGGTGAAGGTTTTCGGAAAACTTCTCGAGGCTTCCGTCAAGCACGCTTTCAAGCTGGTGCAGGGTGAGGCCGATGCGGTGATCCGTGACTCTGCTTTGCGGAAAGTTGTACGTCCGGATTTTTTCGCTCCTGTCGCCTGTGCCGATTTGGTTTTTTCTTTCTGCCGCCATGGCGTCATGTTGTGCCTGTGCCTTGGCTTCATAAAGCCTGGAGCGCAGAACCTTCATCGCCTTTTCTTTGTTCTTGATTTGGGATTTTTCATCCTGGCAGGTAACAACCAGACCCGTAGGCAGGTGAGTGATCCTGATGGCTGAATAAGTTGTGTTCACGCTTTGACCGCCTGGACCTGTGGAGCAAAATCTGTCTATGCGAAGGTCTTTTTCTTCTATATGAATTTCCACGTCTTCCACTTCCGGCAGCACCGCTACGGTAACTGCTGAAGTGTGAATCCTGCCGCTTGCCTCGGTCTTCGGAACGCGCTGAACCCTGTGGACGCCGCTTTCGTAGCGCAGTAGTTTGTATGCCTCTTTACCGCTGACGAGGCTGATTATTTCCTTGATCCCGCCGACGCCTGTATAATGTGAGTCCATAATCTCGATCTTCCAACCGTTTTTTTCGGCATATCGGGTGTACATACGGAAGAGGTCAGCAGCGAAAAGCGAAGCCTCGTCTCCGCCTGTCCCCGCCCGGATTTCAAGTATTGCGTTACCTTTTTCCTTTGGGTCTTGAGGGACGAGCGAAAGCTCCAGTTTGCCCATAAGGTCTTCTTTTTCGCTGTTTAAGGCGGTGAGTTCTTCCCCGGCAAGGGCGAGCATCTCGGGATCGGTTTCCGCGCCATTCAATAGAACCTCGGTCTCAGCGATTCTCTGCTCTATTTGCCTGTAGATCTTAAAAAGCTTAACTGCCGGCGTGATCTCTGTGTACTCGGTAACGATTTTTTTATATTTTTCCTGGTTGGCAAGGATCTCCGGTTCTGCAAGAAGCCTGGTCAACTCCTCATGCTTTCGCTCGAGTTCCTCCAGTTTTTTTATCATCGTTGCTCCTTAAACCCTTGTCTGGGGCGGAAGAATCCATTTTAATTTCATAAGTCCTGGGCTTAATGGTTTTATCATTTTCCCGCTCCAGGGCTTCTTTGACGGCGGCTATCGCCACTTCCAGCTGCCGATTGTCCGGCGTTTTTGTGGTTATTTTCTGCAGCCATAAGCCCGGCAGCATCATCGCTTTGACGAATAATTTATCCATATGTCTTGATCCGAAGCGCATTATCTCGTAAGTTACGGCCGCGATAAAAGGAAGCAGCGCTATTCTCAGTGAGAGTTTTATCCAGAAAGGCAATTCCGGGTCTATGCTGAGAAAGAAAAAAAGACTGATTACGAATACGAGGATCAGAAAATTGGTTCCGCAGCGCGGATGAAGAGTTCCAAATTTCTTTGCGTTTCTGACATTCAGCTCCTTTCCTGCCTCGTAGGTGAAAACAACCATATGCTCGGCGCCGTGATATTGGTACATTCTACGGATATCTTTCATAAAGCCGAATCCCCACATCACAGCTATCAAGATAAGTATTTTTGCGCTTGCGTCAACGAGGTTAAAGGCGAACGTGTTGGAAAAAAGCGGATTCCATTTTTTAAAAATGCCCGCGATTGCGAGAGGCAGGGCTTTGTAGAGGAAGATAGTCAGGAACAACGCAATGCTTATGGAAAAAACGAGCTCGAAGGATGATAATCCCTGGGATTTCGCCTTCTTTTTCCTGTTTTTATCAGACCTATTTTTCTTCATGGGTTTTTTTGAATTTGAGCCAGTAGATTCTTCTTCATAAAATGAAGCGGAGAAATTGATCGCTTTCATACCGAGAACGAACGTGGAACCCAGGGCAGCGACTCCGCGAAAACCGGGTTTTTTCCAGATAGAATTGCTCCGGCGTTTTTTGAGCCCCTCGCTTTTAACCACGATATCGCCGTTTCTTTTCCGCACAGCCACGGCAAAAGCCATCGGGGAACGGATCATTATTCCCTCCACGACCGCTTGTCCGCCTATGGTTTCAGGGCGGCTGATTGAATCTTGTGTTTTCTTTTTCATAGCATTATTTTCGGATAAAACAAATCCCCTTATTTCCGCCGAGCTTCAGGGATATTTAGCCCGAGAAATAAAGGGATTCTAAAAGTAAATACTATTGTTCCGATTTAATAGCGTATTTCCTTCTGAACCTTTCCACACGGCCGGCGGTATCAACGAGTTTCTGCTTGCCGGTGAAGAAGGGATGACAATTTGAACAAATATCTAATTTTAAGTCTTTTTTTGTAGAACGGGTTTTCCAGCTTGCGCCGCAGGCACAAGTCACGTTCACATCAAAATACTCCGGATGTAAATCTTTTTTCATTTCAGCATCTCCGTTTCCAATATTTCTCGCTTCAGAGCGTGATAATATAATTCATAACCGAATAAAATGCAATACCTATCTTGATTTGGTCATGGATTCAAGGAAATCAGCATTTGTTTTAGTTAGTGAGAGTTTATCTATAAGAAGCTCCATCGCCTCGACGCTTGACAATGGATGCAAAACCTTCCTGAGTATGCGGATACGGTTCAATTCGTTTTCGGGAACAAGAAGTTCTTCCTTACGGGTTGCGGACGGAGCGATGTCTATCGCTGGGAAGACTCTCTTCTCCATCAATTTTCTTGTTAAGGATATCTCCATATTGCCGGTGCCTTTGAATTCTTCGAATATGACGTCATCCATACGGCTGCCTGTATCTATAAGGGCGGTTGCGATTATTGTAAGGCTGCCTCCTTCCTCGACATTTCGCGCCGCGCCGAAAAATCTTTTCGGCCGCTGGAGGGCATTGGCATCGAGACCGCCGGACAGGACCTTGCCGCTCGGCGGTTGGATTGTGTTATACGCTCTGGCGAGTCTTGTGATCGAATCGAGAAGGATTACGACGTCTCTTCTATGCTCGACGAGCCGCTTGGCTTTTTCAAGGACAATCTCGGAAACTTGCACATGGCGGGAGGCCGGTTCGTCAAATGTAGAGCTTATCACCTCACCCTTGACATTGCGGAGCATATCGGTGACTTCTTCCGGTCTTTCATCTATGAGAAGGACAATAAGGTACACTTCCGGGTAATTCTTGATGATGCTGTTTGCAATGCATTGAAGAAGGGTGGTTTTTCCGGTGTAGGGCTGCGCCACGATCATCCCGCGTTGTCCTTTGCCGATAGGCGTAAGGAGATCCAGCACTCTGGCTGATATATTTCTTGCATCTCCGTCCTCGAGCCTCATTCTTTCAAGGGGATACAGCGGCGTGAGATTATCAAAATGAATTCTGTCCCTCAGGTCTTCCGTCGGAGCAAAGTTAACCGCTTCCAGTTTGATAAGCGCGAAATATCTTTCGCCCTCCTTCGGGGGTCTCACCTGGCCGGATACGGTATCCCCGGTCCGAAGCTCGAAGCGCCTGATCTGGGATGGCGATACGTATATATCATCGGGGCTCGGCAGGTAATTGTAATCCGGCGCCCTGAGAAAACCGAATCCGTCCGGTAAAACTTCGAGAACCCCTTCGGCGAAAATAAGGCCGTTTTTTTCTGTTTGAGCCTGAATTATGCTGAAGATCAGTTCCGATTTCGGCATTCCGCTTGCGCCTTCAACGCTAAGCGAATGCGCTATATCTATCAACTCGTGAATGTTCTTTTCCTTCAATTCTGAAATGTTCATATATCCTTCTCCTTTACCTTAATCTGGCTTCTATCTCTTTGATAAGTTCATTCCTGCCCTGGCCTGTTACCGCTGAAAAGAAAAGCGGCATTTTGCCGTCAGCGCTCTTAAAATCCTTTGTATTCTCCATCCACATGCTATGAAGATGCGCTCTGGTCACTTTATCTGTTTTGGTTGCAACGATTACAACTGGAACATTGTAGCTGTCGAACCAATTTTTCATCTCAATGTCTGATGCGAAAGATTTATGCCTTCCGTCGACAATCAGCACGGCAAGTTTTATGTTTTCTCTGTCCGTCAGATAATTATCAACCAGCTTTTTCCAGGTCTCCCGCTGGCTCTTCGATACCTTTGCATAGCCATAACCTGGAAAATCAACCATATATAGCTTGTTATCAATTTTGAAAAAATTCAGTGCTCTTGTTTTTCCTGGCTGCTTGCTTACCTGAGCGGCCTTATGAGAGCCAAGCAGCGTATTAATTAGGCTTGATTTTCCAACATTGGAGCGGCCGACAAAAATAATCTCCGGAAGGCCGTCCTTCGGCAAATCCTTGACTTTGTAAACGCTCCCCCAGAACTGATAGTTTCTGAAGCTCGACATATCAGGCTATATCTTATCCATAAAAAAGCAAGCTTTTTCGTTGATCAAAATCAGACGGGATTGTCTATAGCGGATATCGGTCGTTCAGTGAGCTATACCGTCGTCCGCTCTTGTCTCTTTTTTCTTCAGCTTTTCAACATCCTGAATTGGCACGGGTTTAGTCTCGAGAGCCTTCTCAATCACTTCCCCCACATTATCTACGAGATGAATGTTGATGTCTTTTCTGATCTCCGGCGGAATATCCTCTATATTTTTTTCGTTTTCTGCCGGAATGATTATCTCCGTTATACCTGCGCGGTGTGCGGCAAGAACCTTTTCCTTAAGCCCTCCAATGGGGAGAACCTTGCCTCTTAGCGTTATTTCACCCGTCATCGCAATCTCGTTGCGCACGGGGATTTTCGTGAAAGCTGAAACGAGCGCGGTTGCCATCGTTATTCCAGCAGACGGGCCATCTTTCGGTATCGCCCCCTCGGGAACATGGATATGTATGTCTGTTTTTTTGAAGATATCGCTCGGGATTCCGTACTCGATGGATTTTGACCGGACGTATGTCAAAGCCGCCTGAGCTGACTCCTGCATAACGTCGCCCAACTGCCCTGTAAGCTTCAGTTCCCCTTTTCCGGGCATTAGCATACATTCCGTAGAGAGAAGCTCCCCTCCCATTTCCGTCCAGGCGATGCCCATCACCAACCCGACTTCGGCTTTGTGTTCTTTTTCTAATTTGCGGTACTTCGGAATTCCGAGGTATTCCTCGACCTTGTTTTCCGTGATTTTAACGCCGTCCTTGATGGATTTCGTAATAAACTGCCGCGCCAGTTTCCGGCAGATGGATGCGATGGAACGTTCAAGGTTCCTTACCCCGGCTTCACGGGTATATTTTTCAATGATGTACTTGATGGTATCCGGCGTGAAAGAGATTTTTTTCTTGCCGAGCCCGTGTTCTTTCAATTGCTTTTTAATGAGGAATTGCTCGGCAATCTGTATTTTTTCGATCTCAGTATATCCGGGAAGGTTTATCACCTCCATTCTGTCTAGTAGCGCCCTGGGAATGGGGTGGGGGACGTTTGCGGTTGTTATAAACATCACTTCAGAAAGGTCGAATTCGGCATCGAGATAATGATCGAGGAACGAATGGTTCTGCTCCGGGTCAAGGACTTCAAGAAGGGCAGCCGACGGGTCTCCCCGGAAATCGGTGCTCATTTTGTCCACTTCATCCAGCAGGAAAACAGGATTCATCGTTCCAGCTCTTTTTATCATTTGTATAATTCTGCCCGGAAACGCTCCGATATATGTTCTGCGGTGTCCCCTGATCTCCGCCTCATCCCGGACGCCACCCAGAGAAAGTCGGACGAATTTTCTTCCGGTGGAACGGGCGATTGAACTTGCGAGCGAGGTCTTGCCGACACCCGGAGGACCGACGAAACAAAGGATCGAACCTTTCTGTTTTTTGACCAGCTGCCTCACTGCCAGGAACTCGAGAATACGTTCCTTGGGTTTCTCGAGCCCGTAATGGTCGGTATTTAAAATTTCTTCCGCCTTTTTAAGGTCCCTTTTTTCCCTCGAACGCTTGTTCCACGGCATAAAAATGAGCCAGTCGAGGTAATTTCTGGATACGGTGGCTTCCGCGGACATCGGCGGCATTGCTTCGAGCTTGTCGAGTTCCTGAATCGCCTTCTCTTTTACTTTATCGGGCATTCCGCTTTTATCCATGCTCTGGCGTAGCTGCTCGATCTCATCAACCTTCTCCTTGCTCTTGCCTAGTTCCTTCTGTATTGCCCTGATTTTTTCGTTCAGGTAATATTCCTTCTGGGCTTTCTCCATCTGTTTCTTGACTTCGTCATTGATCTTCTCATCGAGCAGAATTTTTTCTATCTCTATGTCGAGGATGTTGTTCAGTTTGGTCAATCTCAGGCGCGGATTGATGGTTTCGAGCAGTTCCTGTTTTTGCTTGATGTCGATGTTCAAGTGAGATGAAATGGAATCGGCAAGTTTGTCGGCATCGGTTTCCTTCATGGAAGCGACGAGGACATCAGAATTTATATTCTGGCTGATCTTGAGGTATTGTTCGAGCTTCTCGATGATTTCGCGGATAAGGGCCGGCGGAACCTCCGACAGCTCTGGTTTGGATTTCAGGACTTCCGCTATGACTTCGAAGTACGGTTTGGCGTTATCATTAAAATCTATGATTCGCGCCCTGTAGAGACCCTCGACGAGCACTTTCACATTGCCGTTAGGCATCTTCAGGCTTTGCACAATCTTAGCGATCACGCCCACGAGGAAGATGTCTTCTTTCGTCGGTTCGTTGATCAAGGCGTCTTTCTGAGCGCTTAAGAAAATCTTTTTCTCATTTTTTAAAGCATATTCCAGGGCTAATATGGATTTATCCCTTCCAACGAAAAACGGGACCATCATCGTCGGGAAAACGACCAGGTCCCTCATCGGCAGCATGGGCAAAGTTTCATATACTTCTTTATTTTCTTTCATTTTATGCCTTTTAAATTACTTATATCATGAATGAAACGGGAATCAAACAGGCTAAACGGCCTTCTTCTCTCTCATCATTATCCCGTCTTTCAGTTTATTAACTACGTCTTCGTCAATAATACATTCCTTGACGTCTTTTTCCGAAGGGAGTCTATACATCAGATCGAGCATAAAATCTTCCATTATAGCTCGAAGACCCCGCGCCCCTATTTTTCTTTCCAGGGCGAGGTCGGCGATCCTGTCCATTGCATCGTCTGTGAAAATAAGATTGACCCCCTCGAACTCGAAGAGTTTCTGATACTGCTTGACAAGTGCATTCTTCGGTTTGGCAAGGATCGTCAGAAGCGCCTCTTTGCTGAGGTTGTGCATCGTCGCGGTGATCGGAAGCCTTCCTACAAACTCCGGGATCAAGCCGTATTTGATAAGGTCCTGCGGTTCGACCATCGAAAGAATTTCATCGTCCGTCAGTTTTTTCGCGTCTTCTTTCGCTGTGTGAAAACCGAGGGTACGGGCGCCGAGCCTGCGGCGGATGATTTTTTCCAGGCCGACGAAGGCACCGCCGACGAGAAAGAGTATATTAGTAGTATCTATTTGATAAAATTCCTGATGCGGATGTTTGCGCCCACCCTGAGGCGGCACATTTGCGACGGTCCCCTCAAGGATTTTTAAAAGCGCCTGCTGTACTCCCTCGCCCGAGACATCTCTTGTTATCGAGGGGTTCTCATCTTTTTTGCTTATCTTATCCACTTCATCTATGTAAATAATCCCTTTTTCAGTTTTATCAAGGTCATATCCGGAAGCCTGGAACAGTTTTAATACGATGTTCTCCACATCTTCTCCGACATATCCGGCTTCGGTCAAAGTCGTTGCGTCCACCATGGCAAACGGAACGCTGAGACACTTAGCGAGCGACCGGGCGATCAAGGTCTTTCCGGTTCCGGTAGGACCAAGAAGCAGGATGTTACTCTTGTTCAGCTCGACATCGTCCCGTTTTTCATTGTAGAAATCCACGCGTTTATAGTGGTTGTAAACGGCAACAGCGATTTTCCTCTTCGCATCCTCCTGTCCGATGACATACTGGTCAAGAAAGGTCTTGATTTCTGCAGGTTTCGGAATTCCGAGCCTTGCTTTCGACTTTTCCTGGATCCTCTCCTCGGTGATGATTTCGTTGCAGATCTCTACGCATTCGTCGCAGATATAGACATTCGGACCGGCTATAAGCTTTTTTACTTCTTTCTGGCTCTTATTACAAAAGGAGCATTTCAGACTTTTAAAAGCTTCTGTTCCTTTCGCCATCATTAACCTCTAAGGTTTTAAAATCTCTTTTCAGCGGCTGACGATGATTTCATCTATCAATCCGTAATTCTTTGCAGCCTCGGCCGTAAGTATGAGCTGCCGGTCGGTGTCCACTTCGATTTGCCCGATGGGTTGGCCAGTGTTTTCTGACAGTATCTTGGCTAGCTCCGCCCGTAAACGTAAAAGCTCTCTCGCTTGTATGTCAATATCCGTCGCTTGTCCGTTTAGTTTTCCGGCGGGTTGATACAGAGAGAAACGTGAATGAGGAAGAGCGAATCTTTTCCCCTTTGTCCCTGCGCTGACCAGGAGCGCAGCGATTTCTCCCGCTTCGCCGTAACACAGAGTGCGGATCGCAGGTTTAACCAGATTCATCGCATCGAAAACCGCCAAGCCGGAGGAAACCTCTCCTCCGGGGCTGTTTATATAGACTGCAATCTCTTTCTCCGGGTCTTCCGCTTCAAGGTAGAGCAATTGGGCGACGGCAAGGTTCGCCAGATGAGGGCCAATCTCCTCGCCGATCATTACTATGCGGTCTTTCAAGAGGCGAGAAAAAATATCATATGAACGTTCGCCACGCCCGTCTTTTTCAACTACAATCGGCACCAGGTTCATCAGTTTCATCCAATTTTAATATGGTTTATTTCAAACAGAAAATCAACTGTTTTACCAAAAAGTATATCGAATTTAATCGCTCTGATTTCGCCTGATTTTTCGAGATGCTCGCGAAATTTAGCGACATTCTGTTTGCTCTCTTCGGCAATCTTCTTTATCTTTTCTTCAACTTCGGTGTCCGGTACTGTGATATTCGCCTTCTCGGCAATCTTGCTCAGCAGGATTCCCCTTGCCACGGCCTTTTCCGCGTCCGGTCTGACTTTCTCCCGCATTTTCTCCCAATCAATTTTATCGAGAGGAAGCTGTAACCCGGAGTTCATTGATTGCACGACAGCGTTATACAGCATGGACTTCACCTCATCCTCGATCATAGCGCGAGGCACTTCGAAAGGATTTTTTTCGCGCAGCTGATGGAACATCTCATCCGCCGTTTTGGAGCGTTCTTCACGCAATTTTATCTGCTCGAGAGAGGTCTGAAGCTCGCTCTTTAGCTTGTCAAGGCTTTCGAAATCACCCAGGCTCTTGGCAAAATCGTCATTTACGTCGGGAAGTTTAATGAACCTGATGTCGTCCACCTTAAGCTTGAAACTGATGTTTTTATCCTGAAGATTTTTGCCGAGCCGGTCGGTTTCAATCTTGACCTCGAACGTTTTTTCTTCTCCTTTTTTCAAACCGATCAGTTTCTTGTCGAAATTAGAATGATCCTTTTTGTCTGCCGGGATGAGGTATCTCATATTTTTTATATTGTGTGTATGATCGTGCTCGGGTTCGTCGACATAATCATAATTGCCGTTAAGGATGACTTCATCGCCTTTGTCGATTCCCCTGTCTTCCACCGGAAGTGACTCCGCCGCGCTGAGCCTCAGCCGCTCCAGCTCCCCATCTATATCCTCGCTTTTAATCTTTATTTTTTTCGGGGAAAGTTTTAATGAATCATATCCCTGTATCTCGAATTTTGGTTCCACCTCATATTCGATAATAAATGTCAGCTGGCCGCCGAGCTGATAATCCGCTTTCTTCAAAGCGGGAGAAGCTATCGGTTGAACATCAGAGTCTTTGAAATACTTCTCCACCTCTATATTTACAACCTTTTCGATGAGGTTGTCCTCTATCTCTTTCTTGAAGCGCCCTTTGACTATGTCCAGAGGGATTTTTCCTTTTCGGAAACCATCCAGTTTAATGGAATTAGAAAAATCTGCGATAATATTCTTTTCTTCCTGCCGGGTGTCCTCAATTGGAACGATAAAAGACGATTCACGGAGCACCTGGCTCAATTCTTTTGTCTCTATCTTCGATGCCATGTTATCTGCCATAATATGTCATACACTCCTGTCAGTGGTTTTATTCGTAATCGGATTGCGAGGTCAAGATCAACCTCGAAACAGTTGATTCCGAAAAAAGATATTATATGTTATTCGGATTATCATTCAATATTAAAAATCAAGCTCCTGTTAAAAATGTAGTTGTCAATTTTATCAAAACTGAGTTAATAATGACATTGTTAGCGTTACGTTTTCACCATAGTCGGTAATTGTACAACCCTGCCATTGACGAAAACTTGGCATTCATATCCATCGGCGATCATCGGGTAAATCCGTGCGCAGAATCTAAGGCAAGGGAGAGGCAGGCGGTGTTCTCACAGGCAGATGTCGAAATCTTTTGTCTCCTCGCTTTTTTTCATTTCTTTCGAGGATAGTTTCATACTCAGTTCCTTTTTAATATCTACTATCTCTTCCGAAGACAGCCTGCTGCTTCTGATTAAGGCGACGATTATATTCGTGTTCGAGCCGTAATCCGCTTTATCAAGAAGCCCGCGCAATTCTTCCTCGATACACTGGCTCTTTGCAGCGATGGGGAAATAATGATAGCTTCGCCCCTGATTTGTAAAACCGATCATTTTTTTTGTCATTAGCCGGTTTAATAATGTTTTTACAGTCTTCGGATTCCATCCGGTGTCAGGAACTACTGCTTCGATGATCTGTCTTGCCGTGGCTGACGGTTTTTCCCATATTATCTTCATCACAAGCCATTCAGCATCAGAAATTTTAGATTTTGCGGGCATTTAAAGAACCTCTTTATCAAAAGGATTACACTTGTAATCCACAATAGATTACAATTGTAATCCATATATACTGATATGTCAAGTGTTTTTTCTGATAACATTTAGGAATCTAAAAAAGGATCTTAAGAATAGCATAAATCCCTTTTCAGTTTTATCTTGAGAGAAAATTCTCTGATGATGAGAGAATAAGTGTTTAGGTTGAAGAAGAGAGTTAACTAACCCTTGCCCTCGTCGCGCTTCAAGTATTCGACGTTAAGCTCTTCGAATTTCTTTACCTGTTCCTGGTTCTTCTCGGTAAGGATGTAGTTGCCCATCACGAGCGCATCAATACCAGTGCGCATGTAGCAGGAATAACCGTCCTCCGGCGTGCAGACAATCGGTTCACCGCGAACGTTGAAAGATGTGTTCAGCAGAACGGGGACGCTGGCTTTTTGCTTAAACGCTTCGAGCAGCAGGTAGTATTTCTTGTTCGTTTTTTTATCAACCGTCTGAAGCCTTGCGCTTCCATCAATATGGGTGATTGCGGGAAGGAGTTCCCGTTTGTCCGGATGAACCGGCGGAATCAGGAGCATATATGGGGCATCAATCTTTATATCGAAATACTTCGAAGCCTCTTCCTTGATTACTGACGGGGCGAAGGGACGGAATTTTTCACGGAATTTAACTTTGCTGTTGATAATCTCTTTCATATTCGGATTTTTCGGATTCGCGAGGATCGAGCGGCATCCGAGGGCACGCGGACCGAATTCCATCCTTCCCTGGAACCAGCCCACAACCTTGTCCTTTGCGAGCATATCGGCTGTGGTCTTGATCAGTTCATCTTCAGTTTTGTATTCTGTGAACTGGGCGTTGTACTTATCCAGCACCATTCGGATTTCTTCGTTTGAGTATTCCGGCCCGAGAAGCGCATGTTCCATCACGTACTTGCGCGGGTTGTTCAGGGTCATATGATAGAAAGCATAAGCCGCCCCGACGGCGCATCCGCTGTCGCCGGCCGCCGGCTGGATGAAGATATCCTTAAAACCCGTTTTTTCCATTATCCGCCAGTTGGCGACGCTGTTTAGCCCGACGCCTCCCGCAATCGAGAGGTTATCGCATTTATATTCTTTATGCAGGCTGCCTGCCATTTTTACTATTATGTCTTCGACGACCTTTTGGCCCGATGCAGCGATATCCGTGTAAAACTGATCCAGCTCTCCACCGCGGCGTTTTTTCCGTCCGAAATGTTTTTCGAACCTCGAATTGATGGATTCATCATAAGAATAATGGAACGAGAAATATTTCATATTCAGCCTGAAGCTGCCGTCTTCCTTGACATCAACCAGCTCAAGGAATTTATCCAAATATTTTGGCTCACCGTAAGGCGCGAGACCCATTACTTTCCATTCCGCGTCGTTTACGCGGAATCCGAGATATGATGTGATCGCGCTGTAGAGAAGGCCGAGCGAGTGGGGGAACCTGATTTCCTTGTCTATTGTTATGTGATTGTCTTTGCCGAAACCGGCTGTCGTCGTCGCCCATTCTCCCACGCCGTCCTCAGTGAGGATGACGGCTTCTTTGAAAGGCGAGACGAAGAATGCTGCGGAGGCATGTGAAAGATGATGGTCGCTGAAATAGATTTTAGCCGGTTCAATGCCAAGTTCCTTCGCGATCTGTTTTTTCATATTCAAACGGGTTTTCAGCCATAGCGGAATGGCGCGGCCGAAAGCGCCGAAGGACCGGGGCCATTGAAAGATATAGTTTTCAAGTATCCTGTTAAATTTTACGAACGGTTTTTCGTAGAATACGACATAGTCGAGGTCGTCCGCGATTATCCCTGCCTGTTTGAGGCAGTAATGTATGGATAAATGGGGAAAACCGCTGTGATGTTTGTCTCTGTTAAAACGCTCCTCTTCCGCCGCGGCGATCAGTTCGCCGTCTCTAATGATGCAGGCGGCCGCGTCATGGTAGTAACAAGATATGCCTAAAATGTATTGTGCCATTATTCCTTTTTTCCCACGATTATGTAATAACCACCGGTCTTACGAAGCGATATGGCCCACTTCAACTGCTTCATTATGTGAGCGAAACTGGAATTCCTCCAGCCCTTCACCTCGGACTGTTTGAATATTTTTTTAGCGTCAGCTTCCTTCCTGAACAGTTCAACAGGCGGAAGCGAATTTACGTATTTTACCCCGTTTTTCCTGTACCATCCTATAAGCTCGTCAATGCTGTGCGCCGATTCATGCGGATGCTGGTATTGATCCTGGTACCATGTATCCTGTTTTTCCGTGTCTTTTTCATCCTTTACCAGCATCTCCTGGATGGCATCCCGCTTTTTCTCGATATCGTGACGATGCCGCCAGTTAACCCAGGTGCGTTTCAGGCGCAGCCTGAGACGGCCGTATTTGTTGTAAAGGCCGATAACGATTAATGTCCCGGGCTTGGCGAATTGCATTATATTCTGGAATCCGAGATAGGGATTATTCGTGTGATGCAGAACGCCGTTGCAGAAAATATAATCGAATTTCTCGCCGGTATCCTTCAGGATGAGAAGGTCTGCGATTCTGAAATCGGCATTCTTCAGCTTCAGTTTATTTTTCAGCTCGTCAGCCTTGGAGATGGATTTCTCAGAGAAATCTAGGCCGACGATCTTGCGGTTTTTAACGCTCAGAAGACATACAAGCTGACCAGTTCCGCATCCCGCGTCGAGGATAGATTTGCCATAGGGAATCTGGTCGTCGAGCAGCTTCGAATAGATGTTTGCGTTCCGGTAAAGGTCGTCTTCCGTTGCGAACTTATTGATATCGTAACCCGGAAAAGGGTATTCATTGTAAAATTCCGAAACAATATGGCCGATCTTGGCATCATCAGCAGACTGTGTCATAGAATCCACCTGTAATTGTCAATAAGGCAATTTCATGCCTTCAAGAGATGTGTCCAGTTTCTTCTTCGGCTCCCAGTATGATACGGCTTTCTTGTTCAATCGAAGTTTCAACGGGTCGCGGATTCTCAGGATATTGAAAAGGGGCACGATCAGGAAAAAGATGATGAACATCAGAAGCCAGGTCTGAGCTCTAGCTATTTTATGCGCAAAGTTCTTCCATGCGCGGAAGATTTTCGATATCGTTTTCATCTATTCAGCCTAAAAAAGTGCGTAAATGAAAGGCGCTATACTTGAGCCTTCAAAGAAAATTATAATCGAGCCAACGGCTATTAGTAGAATGATCAACGGGATCAACCACCATTTTTTCTCTTTCTTCAAAAACGCTACATAATCCTTGATTACTCCCATAAGTTAACCTCCGAAGGCGTATTATAGATTATGGGATGCGCCTGTCAATGATGCAGAAAATTTAAAACCGCTCTCTTCATAGATTTTAAATTACTAATTTTCAAGGAAGCTTGTTTCTATTGTTACGTATTATGATCGATGACGAATTGTTTATCTGAATTTTGAGAGGACAATGCATTTTTCAGTTCTTTATCAGCAGATGGGGGATTTTTTCAATCACATTGTTCATTTTCATTTTAGTCTCGGCAGAAATCGGGGAATATTCCGCCCGACAGGGTTTCTGGTTGTCAGAAGTATGCTGACTGAAGCTGATTCCGCCCGGTAAGACTTTATCTTTGAGCAGTAGGTGAAAGAAAACTCTGTTGCTTAGCATAATGATTAAATGTTCCCCGATCATGTTCATCTTGAGAGTATTGAGTTTGTTCTGACGCAGTGGGATATAATGTTCGAATAAAACGGTCTCGTTTCCGGAGCTGTATTTGGCAAGAATTATTTTTTCGAAGATACCGGTTTTTATTTTTGGTTCCTCGCACAAATTTGTGTGTGATTTTTCATCAGATCTAAAAGGGAATAATTCTCTTAAGGGATGAAAGGAAATTAATGAAAGGTGATTCAGATTTTATGATATCCAAAAGCCAAACAATATCCCTTTCCTTTCATCTCCTTGATAATATTATACTAACACGTCCGTCAAGGATGCTGCGTTCCTCGCGGCTTTCATTTTTTCTTTGAGAGCTGGGGTACGTTCCTTTTTGACGAATAAGGGGCGAGTTGAATACTTGGAGAGTGACCAATAAAACCTTACCAATTTCACCATCAAATACAGAAACCATGTCAAATAGCGTAATTTATTGATTATACAATAGATGTCAGGATAATCAGCTTATTTTCATACACAAATTCTTGGGAGGAACCAAAAAAAATAACCTCTTAAACGTAAAAGTGCTGATCTGTCTCTCGTATGCGACATACTTCTGTTCTGCTAAACACCCATTACACCCCCTGAGAATCCTGAAGATCTCCTCAACTTTGAAACGCTTTTAAAGAATGCTCCGCATTTACAGAATGCTCCGCATTTACAGAATGCTCCGCATTTACAGAATGCTCCGCATTTACAGAATGCTCCGCATTTACAGAATGCTCCGCATTTCAAGTAAGTCAGGGACATGCTCCGAGGGTCTTGGCATTTGAACAAATCCTTAATTCCGGTAGGATTTGATTGGCTCATCTGTGTTTTTTATATACAATCGTCTTTTAAGGCCGGTTCGATTTATGGAAAATAGCGTAAAAGTTAAGATACTGATCGTCAAGCTGAGCTCGTTCGGCGATATCGTTCATACTCTACCCGCATATATGTTCTTGCGCGACAGCTTGCCGGGCGCGCGCATTGAATGGCTTGTCGAAGAACGTTTCGCACCGCTGCTCGGCCTTATCAGTGGAATAGATAAGATTCATGCGGCGGATACGTTCGCCTGGAGGCGCAGGCCGCTCTCGCTCAAGACGCTGAGAGATATCGGAAGACTGCGGAAGGCATTGAGAACGGAGGGCTTCGACCTCGCGGTTGATTTCCAGGGACTGCTTAAATCCGCTGCGCTCGCAAAGATATCCGGTGCCGGCATAAGGATTGGCTTTGCACGCCGGTTTCTGAAAGAGCGGGCAGCCGCATATCTGTATAATAAGCGGATAACGCCTGATACGTCGCGGACAAACGTCATCTATAAAAACCTTTCGCTTGCGGAAGGAATGATCGCCGGTATTCCGGCATGGCTACCGTCATATAAAATCAATACTAAAAAGACAGTGGCGGACGCGGACTGCACACGGCTTTTTTCCGGGAACCCGGCAGCGGCAAGGATTATAGCTGACGAACTTAAAAACGCCGGAATAAAGGATTTCGCGCTCATCCATACGGGCAGCAGCAGTCCGAACAAGCTCCTGCCGCTGGAGACGCAGGCGAGGCTGTGCGACCTGCTCTGGACGGAACGCCGCCTTGCCCCGGTGCTATGCGGCAGCGGCAAAGATATTGAAAACGCCCGGCGAATCGTTTCTCTATGCCGTTCTTCGAAACCGTTTATACTGGAAACATCGTCTCTTGCCGAATTAGCTGAAGCGATGAAGCTATCCCATGTCTTCATCGGGCCTGATTCCGGGCCGCTGCACCTCGCGGCTGCGCTCGGCGCGAAGGTTATTGGCTACTACGGCCCCACAGACCCGAAAAGGAACGGGCCTCTCGGAAAAAATGCAAATATAATCGAGCCTGCCTCCGGCTGCCGCGAACCGTCCTGCTGGAAAAGGTGCGCGGACAACGTCTGCCTGAAATCCCTCGATGCACAGGCTGTATTGAACGAGATTGATTGAAACGGAGGTTGAGGCTGTTCAGCAAACCTAAAACGCTGTTTCCGAAGGGGGAACCGTCTGAAGCCATTCCGCTCCTCTTAGTTGAGACCTTTGAAAAATCAGTATTTTGTCATTCCGGCCGAAGAACCGGAAATCCGAAGGATTCTATAAATCCGAAGGATTCTATACAAAGCGAAAATAGCAGGTTTTTCAAAGGTTTCTAGTTCGTGTCTTTAGCCTCTCACTGGATAATATATTTGACAAATATATATTATCGTTATATATTGAATTATGATATAAAATATTTTAGGTTGATGGCGGGCCAAGCCGGATAGCGCTGAAACCACTGTTCCATGAACCCACGGCCATTTACACCGTTCCAAACTGTTCGGATACCGACACAGCCGTAATACTTCCCTTTTCATCATCCGGATTAAATCAATAATTTGGAGCGCATTCGATGAAAAAAACATTGCCTCTCATTCTCTTTGCCCTATTTTTATTGGGGGTACTGGCTTGTGATGACAGCATCAAGCCGAACCTGCCGCCGATTATTGTAATATCGGCGAACCCGGTATCGGGCGTTGCGCCGCTGACAGTAAGTTTCACCGCGGCTGCGGAGGACTCGGACGGCATGATCACCGCTTACAGCTGGAATTTCGGCGACGGGGCGGGAACATCCGCTCTGCAGAATCCGACCTATACATACAATTCACACGGCTCTTTCACGGCGACTTGCACCGTGAGCGATAACGGCAGCCCCTCTCTTTCAGCGTCCGCCTCTATTGCCATCACAGTCTATGAAAGCAGGATCCCAACGCTGAGTTCCATTTCGCCTGACTGGAGCGTTATCCATATGCCTGATTTCACCCTGACTGCGACCGGGACGGATTTCTTCCCTCAGTCGAAAATACTCTTCGACGGCAAAGAGATGGCCACGACGTATGTCAGCTCCACGCAGCTCAGCTGCAAGTTCAGGCCGGATGACACCGTTCTGTCTTCGGCCATCAACGGTGACGGCTCTGTCAACCTGGAAGCGGATCAATATACCGGCGTCCTCGTCCGCAATCCCGGCACCGGCGACTCAGCGTCTTTGAATTTCACGGTCAAGCCCGATTACACGTTTTCAGGTTCGTATATGATTTCCAAATGGTCGGAGGTTTACAATATCAGAATCTTTATCGAAAAATATATCTATGCCCACTATACCTTCGAGGGATATTACCTGAGATGCTCCGAGGATAAAGGCACCACGTGGAGGGATGAGCGGTCGATGCCGGATTATTATGTACCGGAATCCGATAACAGTCTTGCGACAGACAGCGCGGGAGCGTTCTACTGGATTTATACCAGCGGCAATGCCGTATATTTGGTAAAAAGCACCAATGAGGGAGCATCCTGGTCTGATCCCGTAATGATCTTTGCGGGTTCGCCCGAGACCGGAGAGTGTGTATGGGTGGCGCAAAATACGAATATAGTGAGCATCACAGGCAGTTCTTTATATGCTGCCTGGCAGGAGCATGAATCAGGGGAGGGCGGTTGCGGCGATTTTCATATCTGGCTTTCGTCTTCTACGAACAGCGGGAATACCTGGAGCGCGCCGGTGAAGTTAGTTAACGATTGGAATTCATACTATCCATTACTCTCGAGAAATAAGATGGGCACAATGCATCTGTTTTATTATCTTTCCGGACCCCCCGAACAGCCGGACGGGCCGCGCCATAGCTGGTCCACGGACGGGGGGAAGACTTGGAAGGGAGGGATAGATATCTATCCGGACGTGTACTATTCATATGTCATACCATATGTCGGGCATAGCAACGGACTGTATCTGCCGGTCAAGCAGACGGTAGGTTCGGAACAGCAGATCGGGGTCAAGATTTCGACGGACGGCGGGGATGCCTGGTCCGACTTCAAAAAAATCAAATCCCTTTCTCTTGCACAAAATATCTCCAATGTCTCATTCGTGGAGGATACGGCGGGCAATATCAACGTCTTTTACACGACCGGCAGCAGCGATTCCAATACCGCCGTATGGCATCAGCGTTCTATAGATGAAGGGAAAACCTGGAGCCAGCCTAAGAGGGTCTCTCCAGGAGCATATAAAACCTATCAGTCCGCCGTCGATTGCGACGCAGCAGGCAATCTGTACGTTCTGTATTACCACGCGTTCAGGAATTACGCTGTCTATTTCACCAGCAGCGAGCGGAACCAATAAGAGAGGGTTCAGTTATTTCGCATTATACGCTTTAGGGTATAAATGCAGGATCCTCTTCAAGATTGCTCCTGCGTAGATTTCAAGAAAGATCATTGAAGGCTGTGGAATTTGGCCGGGATCCAAAAAAAGCTGGAATTGAAATAAAAAGGCAAGTTAGTGAGGAATTGCGTAATCATAGACCGGATATAACAAATAGCTGGTTAAGTAGGTAAGTACGCGAGCCCTCCTTTTGATAATAAAGATATTTTGTAAACCTAATATTATCAAAAAGTTAAGGGGGGCGCTATATCCTTATGTAATTATCTGGGGTATATTGAATATTACTTGAAATGTTTTTAAAATAATATATATTGATTGTATAGACATAGGAAGCTCCTCATAAGAATTTGTGGGTAAAAATGAGGCGGTTTTCGTTTTATCCATAATAGAATCAATGGGTTGCGGAATTTGTCTGTTTTTACATTTAAAGTGTAAATCTGTGAGTTCATTTTTGTTCCTTCTTCAACAATTACACCTCGTGTCAAATCCGTTAAGGAGGAACCTACCGGAGCGGTCAATCATTGATAAATATGATCCGCGAGGAACGTAGCATCCTTGACAGATGTGTTAGTATAATATTATCAAGGGGATGAAAGGAAAGGGATATTGTTTGGCTTTTGGATATCACAAAACCTGAATCACCTTTCATCCCTTAAGAGAATTATTCCCTTTTAGATCTGATGAAAAATCACACACAAATTTGTGCGAGGAACCAACTCTTATTACCAAAAATGACCCGCTGATTCTTGCGAACACCCATAATATTAAATCAATGATAAATATTTAGTTTTTTCAAGAACATGTTTTTATTATGAATATTCCTTATTTTCAATATTTTCTAAAAAAATTTTATCAATTAAAGCTCATTTTTTGCACTTTTGCCAAATATTGAGTATGAGTATAACTTTTACATAAAAGATAACGTATTATATATTTGAATTAGAGAAAACTGGATAATATTTTATGAGTTTACCATTATTTGCCATTAGAAAGCCGGTTACAACGGCGATGATATTGATCGGACTCGCAGTGTTCGGAGCTGTGTCATTGTTCTTGATTCCTGTGGAGTTCTTACCGAATATGGACAATCCGCAGGTCATGGTTTACGTTCCATACCAGTCGTCATCTCCGGCTGAAATCGAAAGGGATATCACGATACCCCTCGAAGAGAGTCTCAGCACGCTGACGGGATTGAAATCCATAAAGTCGTCATCCTCCGAGAATTCGGCAAGGATCACCCTCGAATACAATTTGGGGAGCGACCTGCGCCTCGCGATGGTCGAGATCAGGGACAGGGTGGACAGGGTGCGCTATCGCCTTCCAAACGATGTCCGCCAGGTAATGATATTCCGTTGGTCTTATGGACAGATACCAGTAATCTTTATGGCGGTTACGGGATCGTACTCAAGCGATGAACTTTCGAGGAAAATAAACTTTATTTTTAAAAAACGGTTGGAGCGCCTGGATGGAGTTGCGCAGGTTGACGTTTACGGCATTTTGAGCAAACAGATTGATGTAGACCTCAGCCTCGCAGCCCTCGGAGCGTATAACATTAATATCTATCAGGTTTTTATGAGCCTCCGCAACAATAATATCAACCTGAGCTCCGGCTATATCCTTGACGGAGGAAAAAAATATTTCGTCCGAACGATCGGGGAATTCGAATCCGTGGCAGAGGTCGGAGGCATCCCTGTGGCAAAGAATGATATCAGGCTTGCTGATATTGCCGATGTGAAATACGAATTTCCAGAGCTTAACAGTTATTGGCGTCTGGACGGGAAACCTGCAATCCTTATCAGCATAAGCAAGCAGGCAAGGGCGAACGTGGTGGAGGTTGCCGGAAAAATCAAGGATGTCCTCACCAGTTTCGAAACGGACAAGCAATTGAAGGGATTGAAGGCATATCCCATTTGGGACTCATCCACTATGGTCAATGAGAGCCTCGATATTCTCAGGGGTAACGGTCTTATTGGATTCATTCTTGTTATAGGGATACTTTTCTTTTTCTTGAGAAAATTCAAGAGCGTATTCATTATCAGCATCGCCATACCTTTATCCCTCCTGATAGCTTGCTCGGTATTTTATCTTCTGAACAGCCTTGCCGGAATGGAATTTTCTTTCAATATCATCTCTCTGATCGGCTTGATCCTCTCGGTCGGAATGCTGGTTGATACATCCATCGTGGTCATCGAGTCCATCTTCCGTCACAAGGAAGAAGGTATGAACGCGAAGGATGCGTCTATCATCGGCAGCGGCGAAGTGGCAATGGCGGTTCTTGCGGGGACGCTTACTACGGTCGTGGTATTTCTCGCCCTGATCTTCGATTCACAATCGCAATTCGGCGCCATGATGAAGGATTTCGCCGTTTCGATAACCGTCATTTTGTTTTCATCCCTATTCGTCGCTCTTACGCTTGTTCCCATGGCAGCCTCGGTTATGTTTAGAACCCTTGAACCGGATAAAGACAGATTCAAGAGTTTCTTTACGAGAATAATTGGAAAGATTCTTAAAGTATTCATCAGATTCCGCTGGGTTGTATTGCTTGGGACAGGCCTGGTTTTCCTATTAACTCTCAGGTTCTATGAAAACCTCCAGGTGAATATGCAATTCAATACCCCCGCGCGCCAGATGACCATCGAAATGGAATTCGCA
>Ga0315290_10000751_pt1 | contig 21682 bp, 9 predicted proteins | sample YL17G12_0_MG_FD_203627 | JGI IMG/M metagenome (GOLD analysis project Ga0315290, IMG submission 203627) | Sediment microbial communities from Yellowstone Lake, YNP, Wyoming, USA - YL17G12_0 | ecosystem: Environmental > Aquatic > Freshwater > Lake > Sediment | place: USA: Wyoming | collected... | reverse complement strand
AGATGGCGACCTCGAGCGTCCGCTTCGGGGTGGGGGTGACCCGCGAGATCGGCATGGACCTGGCCGACCTGGGCGTCCGGCGCGCGATGGTCGTGACCGACGCCAACCTGGCCCGGCTTGCGCCCGTGGCTGCCGTGCTGGAGTCGCTTGCCGGGGAGGGGGTTGGGTTCGCACTGTTCGACCGGGTGCGCATCGAGCCGACCGACATCTCGATGAAGGAGGCGATCGCGTTTGCCCGGAGCGAGCCGTTCGACGCCTTCGTGGCGGTGGGTGGGGGGTCGGCGATGGACACCGCCAAGGCGGCCAACCTCTACGCCACCCACCCCGCCGACTTCCTCGATTACGTCAACGCCCCGATCGGCAAGGGGAAGCCCGTCCCCGGGCCGCTCAAGCCGCTCTTCGCCGTTCCCACCACCGCCGGGACCGGCAGCGAGACCACCGGCGTGGTGATCTTCGACCTGGTCGAGATGCACGCCAAGACCGGAATCGCCAGCCGGGCCCTGAAGCCGACCCTCGGGCTTATCGACCCGGAGAACACCAGGACCATGCCGCCGATGCTGGCCGCGGCCACGGGCCTGGACGTGTTCGTTCACGCGCTGGAATCGTACACGACGATGCCGTTCGACTGCCGCCCGCGCCCGACGCGGCCCATCTTCCGGCCCGCCTACCAGGGACGCAATCCGATCAGCGATCTCTGGTCGGCCGAGGCCATCCGCCTGGGGGCCCGATACCTGCCTCGGGCCGTGGAAGACCCCGACGACCTCGAGGCCCGATCGCAGATGCTCCTGGCGGCCTCTTACGCGGGCATCGGGTTCGGCAACGCCGGCCTGCACCTGCCCCACGGCATGTCGTACCCGGTCTCCGGCATGGTCCGCGATTACCACCCGCCGGGCTACGCCGTCGAGGAGCCGCTCATACCCCACGGCATTTCGGTGGTGCTCAACGCGCCGGCGGCGTTTCGGTTCACGGGCCCGGCCTGCCCCGAGCGACACCTCCAGGCCGCCCGGCTCATGGGGGCCGACGTCTCCCGGGCCAGTCCCGCCGACGCCGGCCGGATCCTCGCCGACCGGCTGATCGCGTTCATGCAGCGTCTCGGCGTGCCCAACGGCCTGAGCGCGGTCGGGTACCGCCGGGAGGACGTTCCCGCGCTGGTCGAGGGCACGTTGCCCCAGCATCGAGTCATCAAGCTCTCCCCCCGGCCCGTGGGCAGGGAAGAGCTTACACGGTTGTTTGAAGAGTCACTTGTGATCTGGTGAGGCCCGGGGATGAGCGATGAGCATCGAGGAGCTGAAGAACTACGCGGGCGGCCGGTGGATTGCCCCGGAGAGTCACGGCCTGTTGGACGTCCGGCAGCCGAGCACCGATGAGGTGATTGCCCGGGTTCCCCTCTCCACCAGTGCGGAAATGGACCGTGCCGTTGCCGCAGCGAAGGCGGCGTTTCCCGGCTGGAGCGCAACGCCGGTCGCCCGGCGCTGCGAGCTGTTGTGGGAGCTGGCCAACCGGCTCCGGGCCAGCGCCGAGGACCTGGCCCGGCTGGTCACCCGGGAGAACGGCAAATCGCTCCCCGACGCCCGGGCGGAGGTCAAGCGGGCGTTGGAGAACACCGAGGTCGCCTGCGGCATGCCGGTGCTCCAGCAGGGCGACAAGCTCGTGGGAGCGTCCTTCGACATCGACGGCGAGGTGCTCCGCGTGCCGCTGGGCGTGTTCGGCATGATCGCCCCGTTCAACTTCCCGCTCATGGTCCCCTTCTGGTTCTTTCCCTACGCCCTGGCCACGGGGAACACCTACGTGGTGAAGCCGTCGGAGCAGGTGCCGCTGAGCATGAGCCGGGTGGCCGGGCTCGTCGACGAGGTTGGCTTCCCGCCGGGGGTGTTCAACGTGGTCCACGGCGACCGACGGGCGGCCGAGGCCCTCCTGGAAAGCCCCGACGTGGCCGGAATCTCCTTCGTGGGCACTTCCCGCGTGGCCCGGATCATCGCCGTCCGATGCGCCGAGACGAATAAACGCTTCCAGGCCCTCGGCAGCGCGAAGAACCACCTCGTGGCCATGCCCGACGCCAAGATCGACGACATGATCCGCAACATGATCACCTCGTGCTACGGGTGTGCGGGCCAGCGGTGCATGGCCTCCTCGGCGATCGTCTGCGTGGGGGAGGAGCTCTACCGGGAGGTGGGCCGGCGATTCGTCGCGGCCTCCCGGGAGGTGCTCGTGGCCGACCCGCTCGATCCCCGCGTCGCCGACGAGCCCATGGTCATGGGCCCGGTCATCTCGGCCAGGTCCCGGCAGTTCATCCTCGAGATGATCCACACCGGGATCGAGGAAGGGGCCACGCTGGCGCTGGACGGCCGCGGGCTGGTCGTGCCGGGCTGCGAGCGAGGCCATTTCCTCGGCCCCACCGTGTTCACCGACGTCCGGCCCGGCATGAAGATCCACCAGACCGAGATCTTCGGGCCCGTCGTGGTGATCCTCAAGGCCGGCTCCCTGGACGAGGCCATCCGCATCATCAACGACCAGCAATACGGCAACGGCGCGTCGATCTACACGCAGAACGGCTACTACGCCCGGCGGTTCAAGCTGGAGGTGCAGGCGGGAATGATCGGGATCAACGTGGGGATTCCCGCGCCGGTGGCCCCGTTGCCGTTCGGCGGCCTGAAGGCCTCGCTCTTTGCCGACACCAAGGCCCAAGGCAAGGCCGTGATCCAGTTCTTCACCGATCAGAAGATCATCACCGAGCGCTACTGGCCGGAAGCGTAGGGTCGCCCAGAACGGACGTGCGTGATCCCTGTAGGGAACGCCCTCTGTGGCGTTCCGCGGTGTCGGGTGCTCCGAGGGAACGCCCTCTGTGGCGTTCCGCGGTGTCGGGTGCTCCGAGGGAACGCCACAGAGGGCGTTCCCTACAGAGAATCGTCCTCCTTCCCCCAATCCACCTCCAACTCATCCGGCAGGTCCTCGAGAAACGGCAGTCGGGGCAGTCCGGCGCGATCGGCGATGTCATCCAGCGTGACGACCGAGCCGTCGTCGAGCATCACGTCGCCGCGGACGATGTACTTCAGTCCCCATTGCAAGGGCGGCTCCCGCTTCTCCGGGTGCTCGGCCAGGTCGGCCAGCAGGGTCCGATCCTCCGCCGTGGCCCTGCGTGCCAAGTGCCTCGCCAGGGCCGGCCAGAGCGGGTCCCCCTTCTTCGGGTACTTCCGCAGTGCCCGCTGGAACTCCGCCGCATCCCGCTTGGGATCGAGCGACAGTCGGGACGCGGGCGCAAGAACCGCCCACTCGGGGCACGGGCGCTCGCCGCCCTGGGCCCAGGCCACCACAACTCGTGCCATTGCCCGTCCGGGCGAGTGGAGATCGACCCCCGCGAAGTCCACGAGCCACCAGGCATCCTCGGGAAGCGCCGCTTGGCGAGCCAAGTCGCGAGCCCAGTTGCGAGCCCAGTTGCGAGCCCAGTCGCGAGCCCAGTCGCGAGCCAAGTCGCGAGCCAGGTCGCGAGCCCACTCGCGAGCCAGGTCGCGAGCCCACTCGCGAGCCAAGTCGCGAGGCATGTGGCGAGCCCAGTCCCGAGCCAAGTCGCGAGCCAACTCGCGAGCCCAGTCGCGAGCCAAGTCGCGAGCCAAGTCGCGAGCCCAGTCGCGAGCCCAGTCGCGAGCCCAGTCGCGAGCCCAGTCGCGAGCCAAGTTGCGAGCCCAGTCGCCAGCCAAGTCAAGCTCCTGGGGTTCGGTGTGCTGGGCCCGCCAGGCACGGCCCGCGAGCTTGACGATCTCGTCGACCTCTGCGCCGCAACTGGCCGCGAGTTGGAGGAGCCGGCCCGCCAGGCGCCGAGCCCCAGGCCAAACCTGGAGCAGTCCAATCTCGAGCGGCTCGACCGGCCAGACCGGGGGACCGCCGCACAAGACCCGGCCAGCCGCCACCCCCGATTCCGACGGCCTCCCCTTTCCCTCCCGCGTGACCAGTTGCGCTACGACCTCCCGGGCACAGACTCGCTCCGCGGGCTGTGGCAACGCATCGGGCAGGCGGGCCTGTTGCCAGAAGACCTCCCAGCGGAGCCAGCGGAACCAAGTCGCGCCGCCCGCGGCCTTGCCAACCGCGGCCGCCAGCGCCTTGCGGCGCTCCTCCTGCCGGCTCGCCCCCCACGCCGAAGCGCAGGAAACCACCTCCGGGAACCTTCCTGGCAAGGTTTCACCGAGGCGTGCCAGCCACGCGGCCAACGCCTCTGGGGTCCCGAGGCCGTCGGCGAGGATCATCCCGGCCAGGGCCACGCCTTCGGCGGTGTCCACCAGGGCGCGCAGGACCGGGTCGACCCGCTCCTGGCTCCGCGAGCCGATCAAGGCCGCCCAGAGTAGCAGCGTCTCCCACCAGTTCTCCTTCTCCCGCCGCTCGCAAAAGGCCGCGATCCGCTCTTCGGCCCCCTCGATCGTGGCGTTGAGGTGCCAGGCGGTCAGGTACTCCTGGAAACTGAGGTGGGCAAAGGCCAGGGTCCGGTCGGCCCGGTCGGTCAACACGCCCGCCGGCCCGGCCAGCCAGGCCAGGAACCCCCGCCGTCTCTTGCGCGGCCAGTCCTGGGGGAGCAGCCGGTCCATCTCCTCCCAGGTGGAGATGATCGCCGCCCGGGGACTCGTGTTGTAGCCCCTCTCCTGGACCCCGTGGGCCAACGCGGCGGCGACCCGCATGCGGACCTCGCTATCGGGCGGGGACCACTGATCGGGCAGCGCGAGGGCCCCGCCCGCGGCCCGCTGCTCCGGCAGCGACGTGAGCAGGTTCTCGATGCAGGCCTCGTACAACAGGTGGCGCTTGTCGGGGAGGGGCCGGGTGCGGCTCACCAGGAGCATCATGGTCAAGAGCAACGCCGTGCGGGCCAGCGCGGTCGCCTCGGGCGACCGCTTCAAGGCCCGCTGGAACCGCCCCACCTCCTCGGCGCGGGTCTCGTCGTCGCTGGAGTAGCACACGCGGAAGAACCGGCCGGCAAAGGCGGCGATCTCCTCGTCGGAGAGGGGTTGGATGTCGAGTTCCTCGAAGCCGCCGCCGTGGGAGGGCCGGCCCTCGCCGTACGGCCGGCTGGTGACCACGGCCAGGACCCGGGGATACTCGCGCAGGAAGCCGGCGAGCTTGTCGCGGAACTCGTACCCCAGCGGGCCGAGCTCGTCCCAGCCGTCGACCAGCAAGACCGGGCGCGGGCCGTCGGGCTGGCGCAAGACCTCGGAGAGGACCCCTTCCCAGCCGGCCCCCAGGTGCTCGCCGATCCAGTGGTCCAGGAACACGTCGATCGACCGGTCGGCTGCGCGGCATTTGGGGTCCTGCCACCGCCGGGCCACGTCGCGCAGGACGACCATGATCGGCATGGCCCGGTCCAGGTCGGCCAGGCGGCGGAACGTCCAGCGGACCCAGGTCGTCTTGCCCGCCCCGGCTGGACCGCGGATCACCAGCGGAAGGCTTCCGCCCAGGAGTGCCTCCGGCTCGAGCGTGGCCCCTTGATCGGTCTTGGTCGGGTCGAAGCCTTCGGCCAGCCGGAGCGGCTGGTAGATGTCGTCGAGCCTTGCGTCGATGGGCCGACCAGCCCCGCCGGGCTGGGTCACGCCGACCGGCCGGAGGTCCCACCCGGCAAACATCCCCCCGGCCCGCTGCCGGTAGGTCCGCACAAAGGCCGCCAGCCGGGCCCGATCCTGGGCCGGCCCGGCCGGGCCCGGCCTTGTTGGCTCGGCCTCGTACCCCGGCGGCAGGTCGAGCCGTTGCTGATACCCCTCGGGAGCGGCCGGATCCGGGACAAACGCCCCGGGCTCCAGCTCCCCTTTGGCCCGGGCGCGAAGGTCGTACACCATCGCCCGGGCGTGGAGCCGATGACCGGCCGGATCGAGCTGGACGAGGCGGAGCGAGTTGGGCTGCTCGGCCGGGAGCTTGTCCTTCGTCAGCGCCCAGCTCCCGGCCGAGAGCACGTGGGCCTGGCCGTTGAGGCGCCACGGCCAGAGGTTTTCGTCCAGGGCGTGGTGGTGGCCGTGGAGCACGAGCTGCACCGAGCAGTCGCGGACGATCGATTTTAGCAGGTCGCTCCCCTCAAACCCGGCCAGGTCGGCCTCGTAGGCCGCCAGGAGGTCTTTGTCCAGCTTGCCGGCCCGGGCCTGGCTCAAGAGAAACTCCCCAAAGGAGCGGACGTTCTCGGGGACGTCGCCGGCCGGGTTGTGGTGGAGCACGAGGATCTTGAGCCAGTCGCGCTGCGGGTCGGTCCGCCAGGAGTCCATGACGGCCTGGACCTGGGCCCGGCCGATCTCCCCCCGCCGGTGCTCCACGAGGTGCGAGTAACGCTCGCAGGAATTCAACGCCGCCACGGAGAGGCGCTGGTCCGGGAAGGCGTAGAGGGCCGCGTGCTGGTCCAGCCGGGTGAAGACCTCCGTGAGGTCCGCCACGTTGTAGAACGCCTTGAGGAAGGCGTGGTACTCGTCGAACTTGGTGGCGTCCATGCGCCGGCGGAACTCGGCGTCGTCGCACGGCGTTTTCTTGCGGGCGACCGCGACCAGCTCGCACGCCACGGTGTCCACGTCGTGATTGCCCGGGCAGAACACAAAGCGGCGGTGCTCCACTCCGAGCTCGCCGCCGAGCCGGGCCAGGAACTCCGCCGCCGCAGCGTAGTCGGCCGGCAGGGCCGTCTCGACCACGTCGCCCGAGACGACCACCAGATCCACCGCCGGGCCCAGGGCGAACTTCTCCCGTGTCTCGCGAATGTGCCCGGCAAAGGCCCTGGCGAGCCGCTTGGGGTCCAGCCCGGCAAAGCGGCTCTGCGGGCCGTAGTGGAGGTCGGAGAGGTGGAGGATGAGCATAGGTGGCTCGGGTTTTGCAGGTGGTTGTGCAGTGGAAGCCCGATGCGCATGAGCTTAGGGGACACGTCGGCAGCACGCCAGTGGGCCGCGATGGTTATGTTGGACGAGGAGGGACAGGGTGCTAAGCCGCTTGCGGCTTAGCAGCGTGCCCCCTACGTCTTGAGCCATTGGTCGACCGCCGCGGCGGCCTGGCGGCCTTCGTGGACGGCGTGGACCACCAGCGAGGCGCCGCGGACCGTGTCGCCGGCGGCGAAGATGCCTTCTTCGCTGGCCATCCAGTCGCGGACCGCCACGTTGCCGTGCGCCGTGCGCTGGAGCCCGAGCTGCTCGATCGGGCCTTCGGGGACCACGTGCAAAAAGCCCATGGCCAGGAGCACCAGGTCGGCCTTGAGCGTGAAGTCGGTGCCGGCCAGCTCGTGCATCTCCCAGCCCTTGGGGCCGCGACGCCACTCGATCTCGCAGCCGTTAAGCGCCGTGACGCGGTTGGCCAGGTCGCCGGAAAGCGACCTGGTCAGCACGCTAAAGCGCCGCTGGCAGCCCTCTTCATGGGAGCTGGAGGTCCGCATGATCTTGGGCCAGAGCGGCCAGGGGGTTTCGGGGTTCTTGCCCTCGGGCGGCCGGGGGAGGATCTCGAGCTGGGTGACCGAGAGCGCGCCCTGGCGGATCGACGTGCCGACGCAGTCGCTCCCCGTGTCGCCCCCGCCGATCACCACGACGTGCTTGTCCCGGGCAGTAATCGCCTCGGGGCCGTGGGTGGGCACGCGGTCGCCGGCCACGCGGTGGTTCTGCTGGGCGAGGAAGTCCATGGCAAAGTGAACCCCCTCGAGCTCGGCGCCCGGGACCTTCAGCGGGCGGGGCTGGCCGGCCCCCATGCACAGCAGCACGGCGCCAAACGTGCGGCGGAGGTAGGCGCCCGAGATGTCGCGGCCGACGAGCACGCCCGGCTCGAACTTCGTCCCCTCCGCGACCATCTGCTCCAGGCGCCGGTCGATGATCCGCTTCTCGAGCTTGAAGTCGGGGATGCCGTAGCGCAGGAGCCCGCCCAGGCGGTCGTCTTTCTCGAAGACGACCGCCTCGTGTCCGGCGCGGGAGAGCTGCTGGGCGGCGGCCAGTCCGGCGGGCCCGGAGCCGATCACGGCCACCTTCTTGCCGGTGCGATAGGCGGCCTTAAGCGGCTGGACCCAGTCTTCGAGGAAGGCCCGCTCGACGATCTGGTACTCGAGGTGCTTGATGGTGACGGGGTCGGAGTTGATGGCCAGGGTGCAGGCGGCCTCGCACGGGGCGGGGCACACCCGGCCGGTGAACTCCGGGAAGTTGTTCGTCGCGTGGAGGTTCTCCGCGGCCTCGCGCCACCGCCCGCGCCAGACCAGCTCGTTGAACTCGGGGATGCGGTTCTTGACCGGGCACCCCACGCCGTGGCAGAAGGGGACTCCGCAGTCCATGCACCGGGCGGCCTGGCGGTTGAGCACGGCCTCGACCAGCGGGCGGTCGATCTCGGACCAGTCGCGGATCCGCTCGGCCACGGGCCGGTGGTCGACTTCCACGCGGGGATAGGCGAGGAATCCGGTGGGATCAGCCACGGAACACCTCCTCGGTGGCGGCCGCCTGCTCGCCGGCGACGTCCTCGCGCTCCCGCAGGCGGGCCAGCGCCTTGCGGTAGTCGATCGGGATCACCTTGACGAACTTGCCCGACGTCTCCGGCCAGTTGTCGAGGATCCGGGCGGCCTGCTGGCTGCCGGTCCAGCCGAGGTGCCGGGCGATCAGGTCGCGCAACACGCGCTGGTCTTCCGGCTGCCAGATCGACTCGAGGTCGACCATGTCGAGGTTGCACAGCGTATCGAAGAGCTGGTGCTCGTCCAGGACGTAGGCGATTCCGCCGCTCATGCCTGCGGCGAAGTTCCGCCCGGTGCGCCCGAGCACGACGACGGTGCCGCCGGTCATGTACTCGCAGCCGTGATCGCCGACGCCTTCGACCACGGCGGTGGCGCCGCTGTTGCGCACGGCGAACCGCTCGCCAGCCAGGCCGTTGATGAACGCCTCGCCGCGGGTAGCGCCGTACAGGAGCGTGTTGCCGACGATGACGTTTTCCAGGGGGTCGAACGGCGAGCCGGGGGGAGTTTCGACGACGATCCTGCCGCCGGAGAGCCCCTTGCCCAGGTAATCGTTCGACTCGCCGACCAGGCGCAACGTGACGCCGGGGGGCAGGAACGCCCCAAAACTCTGGCCCGCCGAGCCGGAGAAGGTGATCTGGATGGTTCCGTCGGGCAGGCCGCCGGCGCCCCATCGCTTGTAGATGCGGTTGCTGAGCATTGCGCCGACGGTGCGGTGCACGTTGCGGATCGTTAGATCGAGCTTGACCGGCTCGGCGTTGTCGATGGCCTTGCGGACCAGCGGGAGGATGGACCAGTCGAGGTGGTCCTCGTGGGCTTCGGCCTGCCGGCGCACGCGGCGCAGGGCGCCGCCGCGGGGGTTCCTGGGCGTGGCGAACAGCGCGGAGAAATCCAACCCCTTGGCCTTCCAGTGGTCGACGGCCTGGCGCGAGCCCAGGCGCTCGACCCGGCCCACCATCTCGTCGAAGCGGCGGAAGCCGAGCTGGGCCATGATCTGCCGGACCTCCTCGGCCACGAAGGTGAGGAACCGCACCACGTACTCCGCCTTGCCGGCGAAGCGGGCGCGGAGCTCCTCGCGCTGGGTGGCAATGCCGACGGGGCAGGTTCCCAGGTGGCACTTGCGCATGAGGATGCAGCCGAGGCTCACCAGGGCGGAGGTGCCGAAGCCGAAGCGCTCGGCCCCCAGCAGGGCGGCGATGACCACGTCGCGGCCGGTCTTCATCTGGCCGTCGGCCTGGACGAGGATCCGGTCGCGCAGGCCGTTGAGGACCAGCGTCTGCTGGGTCTCGGCCAGGCCGATCTCCCAGGGGATTCCGGCGTGCTTGATGGAGCTTAAGGGGCTGGCCCCGGTGCCGCCGTCGTGCCCGCTGATGAGCACCTCGTCGGCCTTTGCCTTGGCCACGCCCGCGGCCACCGTTCCCACGCCCACCTCGGCCACGAGCTTCACGGAGACCATGGCCTCGGGGTTGGCGCACTTCAGGTCGTAGATCAGTTGGGCGAGGTCTTCGATGGAGTAGATGTCGTGGTGCGGCGGGGGTGAGATGAGCGAGACGCCGGGGGTGGAGTGCCTGAGCCGGGCGATCTCGGCGGTCACTTTGTTGCCGGGCAACTGGCCCCCTTCGCCCGGCTTGGCCCCCTGGGCCATCTTGATCTGGAGCACCCGGGCGTTGGCCAGGTACTCGATCGTCACGCCGAACCGGGCGCTGGCCACCTGCTTGATGCCGCAGTTGAGCGAGTCGCCGTTGGGCAGCGGCTTGTAGCGCTCGGGGTCTTCCCCCCCCTCGCCCGTGTTCGACATGCTCCCCAGCCGGTTCATGGCGAGGGCGAGGGTCTCGTGGGCCTCCTTGCTGATCGAGCCGTGCGACATGGCCCCGGTGTAGAACCGTTTGAGGACGTCGGCGGCCGGCTCGACCTCGTCCGGCGGGACCGGCTCCCCGGGGACGAGCTCGAACAAGCCCCGCAGGGTGCACAGGTCGCGGCTTTGGCGGTTGACGGCCAGGGCGTACTCGGCGTAGGCCTCCGGGTCGTTGCGCACGACCGCGTGCTGGAGCGTGGTGATGGTGGTGGGGTTCCAGAGGTGGGCCTCGCCGTCGAGGCGGTAGTGGTACTCGCCGCCGAAATCGAGCTCCAGCGTGCCCGGCTCGCGCGGACCGAAGGCCGCGCGGTGGCGTGCCAGGGCCTCCCGGGCAATCACGTCCAGGCCCACCCCGCCGATCCGCGAGGCCGTGCCCGCGAAGTACCGGTCGACCACTTCCGGGCTCAGCCCGATCGCCTCGAACTGCTGGGCGGCGTGGTAGCTCCGCAGGGTCGAGATGCCCATCTTGGACATCGTCTTGAGGAGCCCCTTCTTGACGGCGTTGATGTAGTTGTCGCACAGCGAGTCCAGCTCGACCTCGGGCGGGAAGTGCCCTTCGCGGTGGAGCTTGTACACGGCCTCGAACGCCAGGTAGGGATTGATGGCGTTGGCCCCGTAGCCGCACAGGAGGCAGAAGTGCATGACTTCGCGGGGCTCGCCGGTCTGGAGCACGATCCCCGCCTCGCTCCGCAGGCGGCGATCCAACAGCCCGTGGTGCAGCGCGGCGGTGGCCAGGAGGCTGGGGATGGGGGCCTTGGTCGGGGACACGCCCCGGTCGCTGACGACCAGGAGCGAAGCCCCGTCGCGGATGGCCGCCTCGGCCGCGCCGACCAGGCGATCCAGGGCCGAGCAAAGCGCCCCGCCCGGGTCCGAGGGATCCGCGTCGAACAACGCCGGAAGCGTCGCCACCTTGAAGTCGTCCCGCTTCACCGTGCCCAGGAGCTCAATGTCCTCGTTGGTCAGGATGGGATGGGTCAGCTTGAGCTGCCGGCAGTGCTGCGGCGTCTCGGCCAAGAGGTTCCGCTGCTTCCCCGCAAACGCCATCAGCGACATCACCAACGCTTCTCGCAGCGGATCGATCGGCGGATTCGTCACCTGGGCGAACAACTGCTTGAAGTAGCTAAACAGGAGCTTCGGCTGGTTGGACAGGACCGCCAGGGGCGTGTCGGTGCCCATCGAGCCGACCGGCTCCTGGCCGTCTTCGGCCATGGGCGCGACGATGGCGTCGAGGTCCTCCCGCGTGTAGCCGAAGGCGCGGAGCCGCTCGGAAAGCGTCTGGGCGTGCTCCTCCACGGCCCGGGGCGGCTGAAGCAGCCCCCGCAGCTCGATCCGGTTCTCGTCGAGCCAGCGGCGGTAGGGCCGCTGCCGGGAGATGCGCCCCTTGATCTCGTTGTCGACCACGATGCGGCCTTCGACGGTGTCGACGAGGAACATCTTCCCCGGCTGAAGGCGGCCCTTCTGGCGGATCTTGTCCGGCGGGAACTCGATCACCCCCGCCTCGCTCGCCAGCACCACCAGCCCGTCGGTGGTGACCACGTACCGGCAGGGGCGCAGCCCGTTGCGGTCGAGCGTTCCGCCCACCAGGCGGCCGTCGGTGAACACCACCGCGGCCGGGCCGTCCCAGGGCTCGAGAATGGCCGCGTGGTACTCGTAGAACGCCCGCTTGTCGGTGCTGATGTGGTACCGCGGCCCGAAGGCCTCGGGAATCATCATCATCAAGGCGTGCGGCGCGGAACGTCCGGCACGGACCAAGAGCTCCATGGCGTTGTCGAACCAGGCCGAGTCGCTCCCGCCGGGATCGAGGATCGGGAACAACTCGGAGAGGTCGTCGGCCAGCTTGGCACAGGCCATGGTCTTCTCGTAGCCCCGCAGCCGGTTTGCGTTGCCCCGCAGGGTGTTGATCTCCCCGTTGTGGGCGATCATTCGGAACGGGTGCGCCAACCGCCAATTGGGGAACGTGTTCGTGCTGTAGCGTTGGTGGACGATGGCCAGCGCCGTCGTCACGCGGGGATCGGACAGATCGGCGTAGTAGGCGAACAACTGAGGGGCGAAGAACATGCCCTTGTAGACGATGGTCCGGGCCGACGTGCTGGCGGGATAGAAATCGAGCGATTGCTCGCCGAGTCGGGCCCGGACGCCGTGCTCGGCCCTCTTGCGGACCACGAACAGCCGCTGCTCCAGGGCCTCCCCTTCCAGCCCCTCCCCGCCGAGGAACAACTGGCGGATGACCGGCTCGGAAGCTCGGGCGATGTCGCCCAGGCAGGTGTTGTCGGTGGGCACGTCGCGCCAGCCCAGCACCCGGAGCTGCCCCTCCGTGGCTGCGGCGGCGAGGATCTCCTCGCACCCTCGGCGGACTTTGGCGTCTCGCGGCAGGAACAGCATGGCCACGCCGTAAGCGCCGGGCGGGGGGAGAGGGAAGCCCAGGCGCGAGGCCTCTTCGGCGAACAGCTCGTGGGGCAGTTGGAGGAGAATGCCGGCCCCGTCGCCGGTCGATTCGTCAGCCCCGGCCGCGCCGCGGTGCTGGAGATTCACCAGGACCTGCCGCCCGTAGTCCACGATGGCATGCTGGCGCCGCCCGGCGATGTTCACAATGGCCCCGATCCCGCAGGCGCCATGCTCTCGGGTGGGGTTGTACAGCCCGTATGGACCAGGTTCCTGAGGTTCCATATCTCACTGCGGTGTGCCACGGCGCTGCCGCAAGGCAGCGCCGTGGCACACCGCCATCTGCTGATCGGGTCGGTGAAGAATGCGCGTTCGTGTTCCCCCCGATATCATGGTATCATTAGGTCGTCTAATGTCAAGTGGAGCGCAAGATTAACCCTGCTTAGTTCTCCCCCTCTAGCCCGTATTTCTCACCGCCGTAGGACGGATTGTCAATTCGTCCTTATACGGGACGGGTTACCAACCCGTCCTACGGGAACACCCCGTCGGCCGCTGCCCCGGCCGGTGAGAAATGCGGGCTAGGGCCTCGGGAGTGCGCGGGGTTGGGTCTTTCAGCCCTCGGGGGGGGCGCCTTTCAGGGCGGCCTGGATGGCGGCCGTCAATTCGGTGAGTGTGAAGGGCTTTGCCAGGAACTGGCAGGAGGGGACATTGCGGAGCCGGGCATCGAGGCTGGCCGTGGGATATCCGCTGATCAGGATGAACCTCAAATGAGCCGTCATGGCGCGCAGGGTGAGCACGACGTCCACGCCGTCGTGCTGATCGCGGAGCATCCAGTCGACGATGGCCAGATCGGGCTGGAAATCGGCGACCATCGCGACGCCCTCGGTGCTGCTAGCCGCGGCACGGACGTCGTGGCCCTCGTGGGCGAGCACCGTGCAAAGCGGCTCGCGATAGCCCGGCTCGTCGTCAACGATCAGGATCTTGGCCATGCTGACCCGTCCCTTGGCTTGGGCCTTCCGCAATGGGGAAGATAATCTCGGCGATCGATCCCTGCCCGGGCTGGCTCCTCACCTCGATCGTCCCTCCGTGCTGTTGGACGATGCCGTAGGTGATGCTCAGGCCCAGGCCCATGCCTCCGTCGCCGTGCCGGGTGGTGAAGAACGGGTCGAAGATGTGGGAGACCTCGCTGGCCGACATGCCCCGGCCCCAGTCCTGCACGACGATCCGAACGAAATCCTGCCACGATTCGAGCCGCACCAAAACTTCGCTCCCCGGTGACGACGCCTGGATCGCGTTGGCGATCAGGTTGACCAGCACCTGTTCCATTTCCGTGGGATTCATGACGAGTGGGGGCATCGCATCGCGAATCTCCAGGCGCACGGCGACGCCGGCCTCGCCGGCGGGCTTGCGCGTGAGGTCGCGGGCGTGCCGGGCGACGTCCGCCAGGTCGCACGGCCACTTGTTGGAAACCTCGTCCCGGGCGAACTGGAGGATGCTCTTGACGATCCGCCCGCAGCGCAAGGCCGCCTTCTGGATGTTGTTCAGGGACGCCGAGATGACCTCCTGCTGCCCGGCATCGTCCAGGGCCAGCATCGCGACGTCGGCGCTGAGCACGATGGCGCCCAGCGGATTGTTGATCTCGTGGGCCAGTCCGGCGGCAAGCGTCCCGATGGCGGCAAGCCGCTCCGTTCGGCGCAGCGCTTCCTCGACCTGCTTGCGCTCGGTGATGTCCTCCAGGATCCCCACGATGTACATGATCTTCCCATGCCGGTCGCGCAGGGTCGTGGCCGTCAGTCGGGCCCAAACCACGTGCCCGCCCTTGCGCAAGAAGCGCTTGTCGACCGTGTACCCGGGCAACTCGCCGGCGATCATCTGGCGGGCCAGGTCGGCGTCGGCGCGGAGGTCGTCCGGATGGGCAATCTCGCCCAGCGACGTGCCCGGGAGCTCCTCCTCCGCGTAGCCCAGCATGTTGCAGAAACAGTGGTTGGCCCGCAGCAGCCTGCCCTCCGGGCTGATCAAGGCCATGCCGAGCGGTCCGTTCTCGAACGTCAGCCGGAATCGCTCCTCGCTTGCCCGCAAGGCGTCCTCCATGCCCCTGCGCGCCGAGACGTCGGTCATGGCGCCGATCCTGCGAACCGGCTGGCCCGGGGCGTCGCAGAGCAGGTACGCGCGATCCAGCACGCAAAGGTAGGTGCCGTCGGTGCGGCGAATCCGGTATTCCGCAGTCCAGCCTCCGGTCCCGCGCTTCAGGGCCGCCTGGTAGGAATCGACCACGGCGGGCCGGTCCTCCGGATGAAGTGAGCCGAGCCACCACGAATAGGGAGCCGGCCCGGGCTGGCCGATCAATTCGGCAAAACTCTCGTTGCACCAGGCCAGGCTCTGGCGGAAGTTCCAGTCGTAGACGGCGTCGCGCGTCGCGCGCAAAAGCAGTCCCAAACGGTCCTCGGCTTCCGTCGAGCCCGCGCGCCCGGCCGAAGCACACGTGCGCACGTCGGAGGGGTTTTCGCAACGGCTGTCCATCGTTTGACGCCTGGGCCGCGTTTCGCACCGCCGTACCACCCCACAATTATCCCAATTCAGGTGGCATTTTCCATACGCCCCTGCACTTTCTCGCGGCAATCGATCGAAGTCCTGGACAGTGGAAATATCACGCTGTTACCCATCAATAGGTCACCTAATCGACGTATATGCGAGACATTCCCCAAAAGTGGCGCCGTTCGCAAATTGCTGGAGCACTTGGCCAACATGGACCTCCTGGACGCCGTAGCCAGACCGAGTGGGTGACTGGCATGTAACCGGGGGGATCGGGGCGACCATTCCCGCCTTTTTTGATAGGGCGACGAGAAAAAAACCTCATTTCAACAGCGGCGGGGTGAACGGGGTCTGGACCCGCCCAGGAATTACGTAATACTAACTGGGGAAGCGAACCACTTGGCGGGCCGGTGAACGGGCAGGAGGGAGCCCGGCGCCGGCCCAACCTCGCAGCGAGGAGTTGTGATGGCGAGTCAACCGACCGTGTACGTTGTGGACGATGATCCCCAGTTGCGGGAATCGCTTGAGCTTTTGATCCGCTCGGCGGGGCTGAACGTCGAGGGTTTCGCCTCGGCGGAGGAGTTCCTGGCCAAGCGGAACAGCGAGACGGAGGGACCGGTCTGCCTGGTCCTCGACATTCGCATGCCCGGGCTAAGCGGCCTGGGATTACAGAAGGAGTTGGCGGCCGCAGGGGCCGATTTGCCGACGATCGTGATCTCGGGTTACGCCGACGTGCCCACGGCCGTGGAGGCGATGGGCGCCGGGGCCTTGGACGTCATCGAGAAGCCGTTCAATCGCCAGGCGGTCATGCAGCGGATCCGAGAAGCGCTGGACCGAAGCGCCCAGCTCGTCCGCGACAAGGGCCGCCGCGGGGAGATCACGGCGCGGATTTCCAAGCTGTCGCCTCGCGAGCGAGAGGTCATGGAGCTGCTCGTCACCGGCAAGAGCGCCAAAATCATTGCCGCGAAGTTCGGCATTGGCGAGAAGACCGTGCTGAAGCACCGCTCGCGGGTCATGGAGAAGATGCGGGTCGAGAGCATCGCCGAGCTGGTCCGCATCGCCTTGGGCGTGCGCGACGCGCCGGGCCGCCCGAGGCCCGCGTTCGATCTCTCGTTGTGAGTGCCCGCTGCCGGCCTAGCCCGCATTTCTCACCGTCGTAGGACGGATTGTTAATCCGTCCTTATGCGGGACGGGTTACCAACCCGTCCTACGGGAACACCCTGTGGCCTGCTGCCCCGGCCGGTGAGAAATGCGGGCTAGCGTCCCAGCTCGTCGGCCAGCCGGCCGGCGTCGTAGACCTTGCGCAGCGCCTCGACGATCGCGGCGCAGTGGACCGACACCGCGCGGGCCTCCTTCTCGGTGTACACAAAGTCGAGCACCAGGGACGGGAGGTTCCCGTCGAAGATGATTCCCACCAGTTCCCCCTTGCGGTTGATCACCGGGCTGCCCGAGTTCCCCCCGATGATGTCGGCCGTCGAGACGAAGTTCAACGGCGTGTCGAGCCGCAGCCGGTCCTTACGCTCCTGCCACCGCGTGGGGACGCGAAAGGGATACTGGTTGTCGTGCTCCGCGGCCCGCCCATAAAGACCATCGAAGGTCGTCCACGGGGGAACCTTCTCTCCCCGGGACTCGTAACCGGCGACCACGCCGAAGGCCAACCGGAGGGTGAAGGTGGCGTCCGGGTAGAGGTCGGTCCCGTAGAGGGCGAACCGCGCCGCGGCGATCCTGGCGTAGGCCTGGCGCATCGGCTCCTCGACCTTCTCTTCGCAGGTCTTGCGGAGCTTTCTCGCCGCGGGATCGACGAGCCGGGCGAGCCGGATCATCGGATCCTCGGAGGCGAGGATGGCCTCCTGGCCGCCTTCGGCGAGCTTCTTACGGAGCCCGACGCCGGAGAGCTTCGTGCCGCGGACCAGCTCGGCCGCCCGGTCCCGCGGCGACTTGCCCTCCAGGACCCGACGGACCAGCTCGTCCTCCGGACCGGCCATCTCCAGGTACATGCTCAGCGAGTCGGCCAGGGTGACCATCTCCAGGTCGGGGTAGATCGGCGCCTCGGAAAACAGCCTCTGCTGGAGCGAATCGAGGTGCGACGCGCCGTACTCGCGCAACCGCCGGGCGTTGGGCACGGCCGACTCGTCGGCCAGGCGGACCAGGGTCCGAGCGATGCGGAACAGCTCGCTGTTGACGGCCGCCGCGTTCTCCAGGAGGTCCCACGGGCCGTAGATCCCCCGGTGGACCTCGATGGCCCGCTGGACCTCGGCCCAGGGATCGCCGATCGGCTCCTTGGCGAGCTTCGGATCGGTCTTGACCGCCTCGCGGAGGTCTTGCTCGTCGGCCCGTTTCTGGGCGAAGATGGCCGGGTCCTGCAATCCGGCCAGGCCGCCGAGCCGCGCCTTGCGGCTGTTGGCCACGCCGAACAGATCGTCCTGGGCCCGGCGGGCGTTCTCCCGGCTCCGCTCGCCGTACGTGCGCAGCACCACCTCCCGGCGGAACAGCCTCCTAAGCACGTGAGGATACGTCACGTCGCGCAGGAAGGCCAGGTGGGCCACGGTGTTCAGCCGGCTGGTCCGGGCCGGGTGGCCGGAGACGAAGATCAGCTCTCCGTCGCCTGCCCCGGCCGGGCTCCATTTCAGGTAGTGCTCGATCTTGGCCGGCTTGCCGTTCTCGTAGACGCGGAAGAAGCAGATGTCCAGGTCGAAGCGGGGGTACTCGAAGTTATCCGGGTCGCCGCCGAAGAAGGCGACGTCCTGCTCCGGGGCGAACACCAGCCGGACGTCCGTGTACTTCTTGAACCGGTAGAGGTGGTACTTCCCGCCGTGATAGAGGGTCACCACCTCGCTCCGCAGGCCCGTCTTGTCGAGCGACTCCTTCTCCAGGGTGTTCATCGCCGCCCGGCGGTCCTGGTTCGCCTGGGCCGGGTCCAGCCCCGGCTTGACCGCCGCGTTGATCCGGGCGGTCACGTCCTCGATGCCCTCCAGCACGTTGAGCTCGAGGTCCACGCAGCGGATCTCCTCCTCGGGCTTTCCGGCGTAGAAGCCGTCCTTGAGCAGGTCCCGCTCCTTGGTGCTGAGCTTCTGCAGGGCGTCGGCCCCCACGTGATGGTTCGTCATCACCAGGCCGCGGGAGGAAACGAACGAGCCCGAGCCGCCGCTGTTGAACCGCACGCTCGACCGCTGCACGTGGAGCATCCAGCGGGGCGTGGGCTCGAACTGGTACTTCGCTTTCAGGAGCTTCACCGGCGGGGCGTTGAACGGCCACATGCCTTCGTCGGCACGGGCGGGGCGCTGATACGCGATCGCCAACGCCGCGGCAAGCAGGATCGCACGGGACAAGAATCGTCGGTTCTTCATGGGAACGCCTCCTGTGAATCGTTGCGGGAAAGCCGCTTGCGGCTTAGCGTGTTTCTTTGTTACCGCTCGAGTCCCGGTGGGACTTCGTCCCACCCTACGGTTTTTCCTCCGCACCGCCGGATTGCGCCGGCGCCTGCATGATCCATCCCAGCCCGACCGCGGCCAGGAAGCCCACCAGGAGCACAAACACCGCCGCGGCCGGCCAGTCCTTCTGCGGGATCTTCAGCGTCGCGTCCGCGGGAAGGTGCTCCGCCAGGTCCAGCCTGGCGATTCCGCCGGGCGACGCCCGCGGCAGCGAGAGCTTCGGATTGCCTTGCAGCAGGGCCGCGGCCTCCTCGGCGCTGCCCAGCAGCTTCTCGGCCAGCGGGCCCAGGGTCGAGTCCTCCTGGACCACGTGCGTCGTGTAGTCGGGCAGGCGGAGGGTTGTGCCTCGGGTCACCTCGACAAACGGAGTCAGCTCCTGCCGGTTGAGCTTCATCAGGGCGACCGCCTTGTCCTCGCTTCCCATCGCCTCCTTGGCCACGGCGCCCAGCGAGGTCCGGGCCTTGGCCGTGTACGTCTCCTTCCTGGGCAGGCGGACGATCGTGCCTGGGGCCACGGGGGCACAGCGGGTCAGCTCGTCGGCGTTGAGCTTGGACAGATCGTCGACGAAGCCGTCGAGCTTCTTCTGCTGTGACGCATCGAGGGGACCGCCGGGTGCCCCCAGGCGCAGCTCGCGGCGGCCGATGGTGTCGGCCACGTCCTTAAACGGCCGGGCCGCTGCCACCCGCTCGGTGCGGTACTGCCACGCACTGAGCCTGGCGGGCAACTGGTCGCTGAAATTCGTGAACGCCAGCAGCATGCCCGCCAGCGAGCCGCCGGCGATGTACCCCGAGGCCAGGAGGACCCCGGGGCTCGTCTCCGACTTGCGAATGGCCTCGATCTCCGCCCGGGCCCTGGCCTCGGGGTCGGCCGCCTCGGCGATGGCCGCGGCGTGAGAGCGGGTCGTCCACCAGTCCACGGCCCAGCGGATGACGCCGCCGATGAAGATCGGCGTCGAGAACTTGATGTCAACGTACACCCCGACCGCGAACGCCAGCGACGAGACCCGGCACAGCTCGAGCATCACCGCGATCAACGCCCCGATCAGGACCAGCGACCAGTTCAGCCGCCGCTCCAGCACGCCGGAGATGATGATGCCCATGACCTGGGTCTTGGGCGCGTCGAAGTCGCGTTTGACCTTGGCCCCTTCGTCGGTCTCTTCCAGCCGGCCCATGATGCCGGGATCGACGTACCAGCGAACCCGGCCGCCGGCCGGGTCGACGAGGTACCGCCCCGCCGGGACCTTGGCCAGCTCGGGCCGTGGGGTGAAACCCGGCCGCAGGGCGAAGGTGTCGCGGCGGGTGTCCCACACCAGGCAGGTCTCGTCCTGATAGGTCTCCTTCTCGGGCAGCATCTGCCGCTCTTCGGGCGAGAGCGTCAGGGTGGGCAGGTTCTCGGGCTTCTGGGTGTAGACGGTGCGGGCCCTGTTGAAGGCCAGAAGCGTGCCGCCGATCACCAGCGCACTGGTGAGCGCGCCGATGAGGATCGCCCATTGACCGAGCCGCGGCGTGCCGCCGACCAGAAAGCCGGTCTTCAGCGACTGGGCCGTGGTGCCGCCGTTCGACGAGGCCACGCACACCACCGCCGCAATCGACAGGGCCAGCACCCGCATCGACGACGATTCCCATCCCAACGCCAGGAAGATCAGGCAGGTCAGCGTCAAGGTGGCGACCGTCATGCCCGAGATGGGGTTCGAGGACGAGCCGATCTCGCCGGTCAGGCGGGAGGAGACCGTGACGAACAGGAAGCCGAAGAGCACCACGAGAAGCGCCCCGGCCACCGCGCTGACCAGGCCCACCTCGGCGGTGAGGAACACGGCCAGGATGACCAGGAGCCCGAGGCTGCCCAAAGCGACCGTCTTCATCGACATGTCGTTTTCGGTGCGGCGGACCGAGGCCGGCCTGGCTCCCTGCTCCGCCGAAGCGGCCACGCTCGAAAGCCCAGAGCGGATCGAGCGGACGATCATCGGCATGGTGCGGAACATGCTGATGATCCCGGCCGTGGCCACGCAGCCGGCGCCGATGAACAAGAGGTAGTTGTCGCGGAGCTCGCGGGGGCTCATCTCGCTGATGAGCTTGGTGCCCGGGGGCACCGGCTGATGGACCAGGTAGTCGCCGACGTAGGCGATCAGCGGGATGATGACGAGGTAGCCGAGGATCGCCCCGGACATCATGATCGCGCTGGTGCGGACTCCGATGATGTAGCCGACGCCCAGCAGCTCCGAGGCGTACTCGCCGGCGAAGACCGCGGAGCGGTTGATGAACCCCAGCGGCCACTTGAGCGTGGTCACCAGCACGTTCATCCCCTCGGTGAGGAACTTGTGCAGGAAGGCGACGGCGAAGCCGAAGAAGACCGTCTTTCCGGTGGTGCCCCCTTTCTCGCCGGAGATCAGCACCTGAGCGCAGGCCGTTCCTTCGGGGAACAAGAGCGTGCCGGGCTCGCCGGGCTTGCCGTGCATCTTGACGATGAAGGCCCGGCGCAGGGGGATCATCGCCAGGATCCCCAGCAGGCCGCCCAGCACGGCCACGACCATGATCCGCGTCCAGTCCATGCTGTAGCCCAGGAGCATCAGCGCCGGCATGGTCACGCCCACGCCGAAGGCGATCGACTCGCCGGCCGAGCCGGTGGTCTGGACGACGTTGTTCTCCAGGATCGTGGTCCGGCGCACGCCGAACGCGCGGGAGAACGCCCTGAACAGGGTGATCGACAGGACCGACACGGGGATCGAGGCGGAGACGGTCATCCCCACCTTCAGCACCAGGTAGAGCGAGGACGCCCCGAAGACGATCCCCAGCACGGCCCCGACGAGCACGGCGGGCCAGGTGAGCTCGGGCAGCACGGCGAGGTCGGGGACGTACGGCTGGTGGGCGGCCGGGGCGCCGGAATTCGCTGGGTCTGCCATGGTGGCTCCTTGTGAGAACCCCTCGCTTGGGGCTCGCGGCTGCTGTTTCCCCAATCCTGGGAACCGCGCGCGTCCGCGCGCGGCGACTGTGTCCCCCCAAAACCGAATACCCCAAACCGAATACCCAAACCCAAAAACCCCAAACCAAAAACCCAAAACCCAAAACCCCA
>Ga0315290_10000750_pt1 | contig 21714 bp, 23 predicted proteins | sample YL17G12_0_MG_FD_203627 | JGI IMG/M metagenome (GOLD analysis project Ga0315290, IMG submission 203627) | Sediment microbial communities from Yellowstone Lake, YNP, Wyoming, USA - YL17G12_0 | ecosystem: Environmental > Aquatic > Freshwater > Lake > Sediment | place: USA: Wyoming | collected... | reverse complement strand
CTTCTTCATTACAGTGACCAACATTATTTACTCCGATACCCCCGGCAAAGTCAATATATTCCTTACCCTCCACATCAGTGATGATCGCCCCTTTAGCCTTTTCAGCAAAAATGGGGTGGACATTAAAGGGCCCCTGAGGGATATATTTATTCCTCTCTGCGAGTAAAGATTCATTCGTTTTCATACGGATTAACCCTTTCTTCCTTAATGGCAATAAGAAATCTTAGATCGATTGAGCTCAGGCGCCGGGCGGTAGCACGGTTGTTAGGCGTCCAGTGTCTTTGAGAACAATACTCGATCACCACCAGGCCCATCATAGTTCTTGGCCACTGCAATATCATCAACTGTTGATTCACTCGACTCAATGGTAAAGCCCATACGAAGGTGGAATGCAACAGAGTTTTTATTCACTGGTGAGGTTACACAGCGCACCAACTTACGACCCAGCTTGTTCACGGCCTCGAAGAATCGCTCATATAAAGCACGACCTAACCCCTTTTTTCGGAAATTAGGGTGTATACCCGCAAAATGTATGTATGCCTCATACGGAAAAGTCTGCGAGACAAAGCCGATAATGAAACCCACGATTTCCCCACCAGTCTCAGCCACAAAACTCGTTTGACGGAAGTGAACAAAGAAGAGCTTCGGCAACATGTCGCTCATGGTCCGGCCACCCCACCACTCGTTGACCACCCTGATTATCGGCTGATAATCGGCCGATTCAGCGTGACGAATGAGAAATCCTTCCGCTGCTATCACCAGTGTACTCTCGTTTATGGTGCATAACATAATCTTACATTATCTTACATTATCTTACATTTTCCGTACCAAAAATATTAAGTTTATTCTTTTTTAAATTGAATTTGAGGTCTTTCTTATAAGTCTTTGAATTTGTAGATAAAATTAATTGATGATTTTGTGGTTAATGGAAGGTGGATGAAGGAAGGGATAGACTTAACTTATGCAAAATCACATAATATTACCCTTTAAATATGATTAAATTTGTAATTCCTAAATAAAATCAAAAAATTAAATTGATGCAAGCTAGCATTTATTTATGCAATATTACATCACTTTGAGAAATTCTATATTTCTTTATCTTTCTTGAAATTGTTGCTTGATCAACCCTTAGGATTTTTGCCGCTTCATGTTGAGAGCCATATTTCTTAACCGTACTTTCAATAATATAACTTTCACATCTTTCCAAGGCATCTTTTAGTGAAATCCCCTCAAACAAGAAAGAGTAAGATATTTCTTTAGCCCTATAACCCGCTATTGCATTTGGAAGATCTTGGACTTCAATTCGTTCCTTTTCTGTTACCACCACAAGCCTTTCAATAATATTGGCTATTTCACGAACATTTCCTGGAAAATCATATTTGCAAAGAACATCAATAATCTCTGGAGAAAGAACCTTTTCTTTTTGATAGGTTTTATTAAATTTTTCAAGAAAATAGTAAATAAGCGGCAGGATATCATCCCGTCTTTCCCTTAAAGCTGGAATATAAATCGGAACAACGTTAAGTCGGTAATAGAGGTCTTCTCTGAAATTTTTAGCAGATACCATTTCTTCAATATTTCTATTTGTGGCAGCAATAATCCTGACATCAATTTCTTTAGGGACTGCTCCTCCGACACGTATAATTTCATGATCTTCTAAAAAACGCAGGAGCTTTGATTGAGAGGTGAGCGGGATTTCTCCAATTTCATCGAGGAAGAGCGTCCCCTTATTAGCAAGTTCAAAGAAACCCGGTTTCCCTTCCGCCCTAGCTCCGGTAAAAGCGCCCTTTTCATATCCGAATAGTTCCGATTCAATGAGTGAATCCGGAATACCCGCAAGGTCAACACGAATGAAAGGCCCTTTGCTTCGATCCGATTGCTTGTGGATCAATTTAGCGATCAGGCTTTTTCCAACACCCGATTCTCCCAGAAGAAGAATGGTTGAGTCGACCCGAGCAATCCTCAAGGTCATTTCAATAATTCTTTGCATCTCCCCGCTTCGAAAGATGATATTGGAAAGATCAACGCCCCTCATCTCCAACTCGGAGAGTTTCGAAATATATCCTTTCGCTAATGCTTGGGTTTCCTGGAGCTGTGTTCTAAGGTGATCCAGTTCCGTGATATCCCGATCATTTGTTACAACGAAAATAATTTCTCCCTTCTCATTGAAAATTGGATTACCTGTCACCAAAATTCTTTTCTCTCCTTTGATTTGTTGAATCATCGTTACTGACGTTCTTCTCTTCAGAACCTCTAAAGTGACTGACTTATCGAATAGTCCTTCGCCAATAAGATCGTTCATGTTTTTTCCAATCACCTCTTCGGCTTTTACTCCGTTGATTCTCTCTGAGGCCTTATTAATCCTGATTACTTTCCCTTCATGGTCGCAGATCCAGAGGCCATCATAAGAGGAATCAATGATGGTATCGAGCCAATTTTTCATATTTTTAAAGAGATCCAGTTCTTTTGAAATGTTCTCAATTTCGGATATATCCTGGAAAACGCTGACGACGCCGGAGATTTTTCCATTCGTCACAATCGGATTTATATTGGAGACCAGGGTGACTTCTTCCCCTTTCAGTTTTTCTCCATAAAATGGTTTTCCTGTTTTTAAACATTCCACTAATTTACCGCCTGTGTTAGGAAGGACATCCAGGATATATAGATGACTGGCCTCATGCGCAGGAATATTAAAGATCCTTTCTGCCGTTTTATTGAAATAAGTGATAACACCTTCCCCATCTATGGCTACAATACCGTTGTGAATTGCATCGAGTACCAAACTGGGGTCGAGAGAATTTACATTTTCCATTTTTTCACTCTTTTCGTTCTTAATAATGAGATTCTTCCATTTGTTCAGAATGACAAAATCACACAGGGTTTAGAATAAGATAAAAAGAAGAATTCTGTAAGAAAACGGAGTTAGATCATGTCAACATGGATTTCTTCTAAACGTACTGAATCTGTGGCATAGCTTGAACATGCTTTAATATCCTCGTTTTCGAAGCCCAAAAAATATTTCTCAATAATTTCATTAAAGGGCATATTCACCTGGATCATTCGATAGCCAGCACAAGGGCCAGTGCTTTGGTTATTTCTTCCATAGATGCTTCAGATAGTTTCCCCAATTTTTGAACAAATCTTGCCTGCGATAACGATCTTACCTGAAAGGTATCTGCTGCTGAGGGCTTATCCAGACCATTCTCTGCATCAGGGTTCAGTCGAACCATCCACGGAGCAATGGTATACCGGTCCTTCCACTCAGTTATTGGTACGATGACCCTAAGGGGTAGAATGCCAATGGCATCATCATTCACAATTATGGCTGGGCGAGTCTTTTTAATCTCAGCACCCACTGCTGGATCTAAATTGATCAGCCAGATCTCACCCCTGCGCATGAAAATCCTCACTGTCAAGGGCTGTGAAACTGGTCAGTTCCTCATCCTTTTTGTAATCTGGAAGCAATGCTTTAGCAGCCGTAGACAATCGTCGTTTTATTTCCATCCGAGTAAGGGGTTGCTCCATTTGGTGAAGATCTTCTTGAAGCAGATGGATGGCATCGCCAATTACTTTTAGTCGCTCTTCGGGTGAAAGCTTCTTGAGTTCTTTCAGAATTTCAGTCTGTTTCATATGCGCCTCCATTATCTGCCCTTATTAGGCATAGTGGATAATGTTAGAGATTCTATCTGAGACAGAGCAAGGGATGGTTTCGGAAACCATCAAATTAAAAAAGCTACTACCGTAGTTTAACCAAACTACTTAGTTTGAGAAAATATAACAAAACAAGAAAATAAAATCAAAAATCTACGGATAGATTCCTCTCGGCTTTGTGGCTTCTGCCATTCTCCCGATCCCGAGGATCAGGGTGGCTGTCCGCACGTCCACCTTTTCCTTCTGAGAGATATTAAGAACCTCCGCAAGGCTTCTCTGCAGGATACGGGTGAAACGGCCGGAAATCTCCTCCGCACTCCAAAGCTGTTCCTGGAGATTTTGAAACCATTCAAAATAGGAGACAGTTACTCCACCGGCATTCACAAGTATATTGGTGACAATGAAGATCCTACGATCATGAAGAATCTCATTCGCCTGTAGAGTTATCTGATCATTGATTCTTTTTGCAATAATTGCTCCCTGTCAATACTTATTTATTTATGCCTAACCCCAACCCTTTGATGTGGACTAAGATATCCTCTGGAGAGAGATGTCGTTCCTCTGTGATGGTTTTGATTAATTGATTCAATCCATCAATGATCGAATGATTCATCATTTTGAGGCCATCTCGATGCGTCGTCGTATAAGTGATTCTTGACATCACATCTTCACCATAGACCACCTGAGGATTAATCATCGATTGAGTGGCGATTAACTCTCCACTTCTGAGATTGCATAGGTAACCCGCAACAGTGGTCGGCCCGATATCAATGGCAAGACCGTAGAGGTCATCCACTCGATTGGGTTTGATATCAAGAATCTCCTTCTCCATCCATATAGACACAGTGACCTTCCAATTTCCCTGGCGGAGTACATGAGGAAGTTTTAAGAGGACGGGATAGTCAATATTGAGAGAGGAGAGATGATATCTCTCGGAAAGGCCCTTTTTGAGACGATCGAAATCTCCAAGGAGGTCATGGAAAGAAGGGGGAGTAAGTTCTACATAATATGGAATAACGGCTGGTTTTAGTTCAATCGATCTTTGAGTAGCAGCCTTCCTTATGACTTGCTTTTTAACCTCACTCTCTTCAGGAACATGGATGAGAACATCCCCTTTAATCTGAGCAACACATGAAAGTCAATATCCGTCTCCTTTTTCTTCCTTCGTGATGAATTTTGATTCCTCCTCTGTAAATGGGGACAGGAGTCCCTCCACCAATTTAACCTTACATTTTCCACAATTCCTGATTCCTCCACAGAGAGATTCGATCTCAACTCCAATCTCTCTGGATGCTTCGATGATGGTCTTTCCCTCTAAGACCTCACCCCTTCTGCCAGAGGGGAGAAAGATCACCTGGAATTTCTTTTTTTCTAATTCATTGTTCATGATAGGTTCGTTGCTATCCCCGATAAGAATTGCAGGATGAATAGATACATAACATGCCTACGGTAAACAGGTCTGCCTACCGCAGGTAGGGACACGGTTACGTTTTTAATATATGAAGGATTTAGAGATGAAGTCAAAGCAAAATCTTTTTTCCTCGGTATGCCTTTAGGTATTCCATGCAATACGGATCCTGATTGACGAGGATCTTGCTGGTATAAATCGAAGATAAAAGTGCTTGGTCTCGAACATCGATGAGGAGGGTATCTAAGCCGGCATAAATCGCCATCGTCAGAAAGACTCGGTTGATCAATCTCCTTCCAGGAAGCCCCATGCTCACATTACTCACTCCACATAGGGTGTGAGAGTTGGGGAAATTCTTTCGGATCATTTTGAGTGTCCCCAAGGTCATGAGAGCAGCATCTGGTTCTACAGCCACAGAGAGGACAAGGGGATCGAAATAGATATATTCGGGTAAAATATCTGCATCTGTCAATTGGTGAAAAAGCTTAGCAGCAATCCTAACCCTTTCTTCACCGGTTTTTGGGATACCCTGATCATCCATACAGAGGACAACTATTCTACACTTTTTTTGACTCACCACAGGGAAGAGTTTATTCCACTTTTCTTTCTCACCCGAAATGGAATTTAGGATGGGAGGTTCCGAATGACGATAAACAGAGAGAGATGCCTTTAGGGCTTCAGGATTGGCGCTATCGATCATCAAGGGAAGGGAAACCTCTTTTTGAACGATATCAACCAGCCAGGGTAGGTCCTCCACCTCATTTCCTCCAGCCACACCTGCATTGACATCCAGGATGTGAGCTCCGTACTCGTATTGGGTTCTGGCTAATTCCCGCAGAAAAAGATCATTTCGATTCAGTATGGCCTCCCCCACTTTCTGGATCGTTCCATTAATCGATTCGCCGATGATTAACATGGTATTTCCCTTTCCTCCTTCCTTTAAATCCCTTAGCACTCTTAAAAAATGGGGTTTCAAGTAATTCCCCATTTTATTTGGCTTGACCCAACATAGATTAAATAATAGTCAATACTTCATGCAACGACAAGTTTAAATGGATAATCCTTATAGTACTCTTTTTAACATGAAATCTTGACACTTCCGTCATCCATTTTTACAGGAAGATGGACAATCAGCTCCCGCTTTGTATGTTTGATCTTTTCACAGATTCCTGGATCTAATTTCAAACGCTCTGCCGCAATGTTCACCTCTTTCATTGCTACATCTAGGGGATTGATCTTATTTTTTTTGCTTTCCATAACAACCATCTCCCTCCTTATTTCCCAAGGACAGATAGTTTCCTCTCTGGTTACAGACCCATATCTTTTTCTTCCTCTATAACACATTCCTCTAAAATCTTGATAGCTTCATCGATCTCTTCTTCTTGGATAATGAGAGGCGGGGCGAACTCAAGCGCCTGTCCCATCATTTTAATAATCAGCCCCTTCCTTTTGGCACGATTGATAATATTATTTAGACGGTTCAAATGGAAAGGGGCCTTCGTTTTTTTGTCGGATGTAAAATCGATGGCTGTCCACAAACCTGTCCCCCTGACCTCACCTACTATTGGATGAGATTCTAAGGATCTTAAACTTTCTAAAAAATAGATCCCCATTTCATATGAATTTTGAACCAAATTCTCTTTTTGCATGATTTCGATATTCTTCAAGGCCGCCGCACAAGAAACCGGATGATTCCCATAGGTATGAAGATGCTGAAAAATCTCTATCGGCTCTATAACTTCATTGGTGCATCCAACTCCTCCCAAAGGAATATAACCACTAGTGATGCCTTTCGCCATTGTGATCATGTCAGGTTGAATATCAAAATGCTCAATTCCAAACCATTTACCGGTTCTCCCAAACCCACAGATGACTTCATCGATGATAAGAAGTATCCCGTAAGTATCACAAATGTTTCGAACAATTTCCCAATATTCTTTTGGAGGTGCCAATGCTCCAAAGCCTTGTTGAATGGGTTCTCCGATAAAAGCTGAAACTTGCTCAGGATCTTCAAATTGGATGATCCGTTCAATATCTCTTGCACAGGCCACTTCACAATCGGGATAAGTCAAATGGAGAGGACAACGATAACAGTAAGGAGATTCCACAAAAACGGTTCCTGGTGCAAGAGGTTCCATGATCTGCCTCATGGGCATCACTGTACCCAGTACACTCAACGCTCCACCTGTGACCCCATGATAGGCTCCTCGTCTGGAAATTATTTTATAACGCCTTTTGTCTCCTTTAAAATAGTGATAATGCTTGGCAAATTTGATCGCTGATTCAACCGCCTCAGATCCATCGCATACGAAAAAAAACTTATTAATTTTTCCAGGTGCAATTTCTGTTAAAACATTTGCAAGTTTTATTGCAGGCAGGTTTGCAAATTGCATGGGAGTAAAATAACAAAGTTCACATATTTGATCGTAAATCGCTTGGGCGATCTCTTTCCGTCCATAACCCACATGGACTGGCCGTGTCACTCCGGAGACAAGATCAAGGTAACCTTTCCCGTCTTGATCAAAAACCTGTACCCCTTCGCCTTTTGTTATAACTGTAATTCCTTCTTTTAGTTGTTCCCTTGATGTCCTGTGCAAAATAAGATGAGATTCATTATCCATTCCTTCTTTGTCCTTCATCTTAATGTCCCTTCGATAAAAAACATACTTATTGGATCATGGTAGTTAAATTTCTGTCTAAAATTGTTTAGATATAATAATATGAGCTAATCGGGAGGAGGAGCAATAATTAGTGTCTCTGTGTAAATTATCCCATCTACTTCCCTAATTTTTGAAATCAGTTTACTGGCGGCATCTAAATCTAAAGCTCGGATCATAAGAACCATGTCATAGCGTCCAAAAACGTTTACAATATTAGCCACTCCCTCCATATCTTTTAATTTTCTATAAACTTCTTTCGTCTTTTTTGGTTCTGTTCTGACCAATAGGCCTGCAACCATCTCACTTCCCCCCATCATTCTGGTTTTAGTATTACTTTAACCCCTTTTCCAGAAATTACAAAATCAAATGCCTTATCCATTTCTTTCAGAGGAAAAAGGTTCTCTGTAAATTTCTCAAGATCAACCTTCTTTTTTCTAATTAAATCTAAGGCCTGATCGAATTCTTTATAATTATAACAAATAGAGCCAAGGACTTTAAGTTCGTTTCTAATAACAGGTTCCATTTTGATGTTTATTTGTTTATGGACAGTCATTGCAACAATGGATCCATTCCTTTTTGTAGAAAAAAAGGCATTTTCTAAGGCTTTACTTGAGCCAGCAGCTTCAAAAGCAAAATTGGCCCCTCCTTCTGTTTTATCCAAAATAAATTGTACCGGATCCGTTTTGTTTACATTAATCACATCATCAGCACCGAAAAATTTTGCTAAAGCCAATCGATTATCTTGTGTTCCTGTAGCAATCACTTTAGCCCGTAAGATTTTTTTTGCTACCTGAACTGCTAAGAGGCCAATTGTTCCTGGCCCAAAAATAGCGACCCAGGAATCGGGTTGAATACTCACCATCTCCAGTCCACGAATGGTACATGCTAAAGGGTCAGCAAGAGTTGCTTCTTCATGTGAGACATTTTCCGGTATTAGATGAACATTTCTTGCTGGGACGGATACATATTCTGCCATCCCCCCGTCCATCGTTACTCCGATTTCTTCAAGCTTCTCGCAGAGGTTAATCAAGCCCTTTTTGCAATATCGGCAAATGGCACAACCAATACAGATTTCAGTGGCCACTCTATCTCCTTTCTTAAGGCCGTGGACCTTTTCCCCAAAATCCACAATCTCACCCGAAAGCTCGTGCCCGATGATAATTTTTTTTCTTCTAGGAATAACTTCATTATAAATCCGAACATCACTTCCGCAAATCCCAACCGCTTTGACCTTAATGAGAACTTCATAAGGGCTAAACTCAGGCTCAGAGACATCCTCCAGAGATAACCCCTTTTTAGAAAAATCTTTAACAACCGCTAACATTATTCACCTGCTTCAGAAAATACATGTCATGGAAGAGATGCAGAGTTATATCCTATGATTTGGAAGAATCCGTGTTCTATTAACTTCAATACAATCTCCCGCATGTCTTTGTTTCAAGTTTTAATAGAAAGATATTAGAATGCAACCGACTTGACTCAAGGCATAAAGTATAAAGTGTCAGGTCTACACTATTCACTCAATTTTGTTTTCAGCCTCTCAACTTCTTTCAATAACTTTGGATCTTCTTTTAATAGAGCCTCAAACCTCCGTGTATTCTGACTCACGGCCGAAGGACCAATCCCACCAAAAAACCTCCCGATCTCCCCCAACGGAAGCCCACTGTAACGGTGAGAAAGATAAAGAGCCGCCCTCCTCGAGGTTAGACTGCCTTTCCCAAAAACCTTCTCCGATTCCTTTAGGATAAAGGGAAGACCCGACCAATGGGTAAGCCTCTTTAAAGCAGGAATATCCCGGTGAGGAGCTATCTTCTTGATCCATTTCCCCCTGACCCATTCAATAAATCTCTCAGAACCTAATAGTGTTGATGCAATCGCCTTTTCCAAAGGATTCTCAATGGGTTTCCCCATTGCCTCCTCCACATATCTCCGATACCTCCTCCAAGCCTCATTTGCCCTGCCACCCACCTGAACTAATATGAAATCGGTCTGAAGCCAACCCCACCCCTTCTCCCTCTCCACATAAGTCAAATAACTACTCCAAAAGTAATCAGAAGGATCCTTTACCAGATGAGCCCTCACCGGATTGAGATGAATATAACGAGAAAGCTCCAAAGCATAGGAATCCTTCTCCACTAAGATGGCCCGATACCGACCCTGAAAGAGATGGCCCACTCTCCCCATCTTCGCATTGAAATAGTTGGTATAACTGGTATTGAGGTGATGCAGAATCGCAGAGAGGTTTGCCCTAGGGGTCTCCAGAAGCAGATGGTAATGATTCGGCATCAAACAGAAACAGTGGATTCTGACTCCGTACTGTACCCAGTACATTTAAGGCCCCGGTGGTAACCCCATGGTAAGCTCCCCGCCTTGAGATAATTTTATAAAGCTTTTTCTCTCCCCGATAATAATGGTAATGTCTGGCAAATTTGATTGCTGATTCAACCGCTTCAGACCCGTCACATACGAAAAAAAACTTATTAATTTTTCCAGGAGCGATTTCTCCCAAGACATTTGCCAGATTCATGGCAGGCCGGTTTTTGAACTGCATCTGGGTAAAATACGGAATCTCACAGATTTGATCATAAACCGCTTGGGCTATCTCCTTACGTCCATAGCCCACATGAACGGGTCGAGTCACCCCTGAGACAAAGTCCAGGTAGCTTTTCCCCTGCTCATCAAAGACACGGACTCCACTCCCCTTAGCCATCACCGGAACCCCTTTTTCCACTTGCTCCTTAGGCGTTCTGCACAAGATGAGATTGAATTGTCCCTTCATTTATTCTTTCCTACTTTCGAAGTTCATTCCGCGATTTCAGGTCAATCCTATGAAGGGGCATTATATCCTTCGATTTTGCCAAACCCCTTCTGACTTAGTTTTAGTACAATTTCCCATATATGTTTGGTGTTTGACTTCAGAAGAAACAATTGCGGGCTCAAGGTTCTGCTTTGTATAATACGGGCACCCAATTCTTCAATCATTTCTTCTGCTTTTTCGATTGTATTGATTTCAAGATTTGCCTTTATCACAATTTGAGCTTGCTTCTTAGATGTTGCGGACATCAGTCGATATCCAGAACCCATTTCTCTCCCGGACCATATGAGGTCAAAGTCTCGTAAGAAGGAGAGCCGGCCAGGAACACCCCTCAAAGGAAAAAGAATAAATTACTTTATGCATATTGGCTCGACGAGTTTGATCGGTCCGGTTACGCAAGCACTCGGAGAGATCATTGAAACCGCGGAATGCGCGGTAGAGCTTCCACAAAGCCAAAAGCAGGTTGTGAGCCTTTCCCGTAATGTCATTTTTGGCTATTAGTTCAACAATACCGAATTTAGAACATACTGAATTATCAGCATTCTTCTCTTACCTCAGAATTTGGCAAGGCCGATTTTTCTAATTTTGGGACAGCCTCGTTGTCCCTGATTCCTTCTATTTTTCAAAAGCTCAAATGTCTATTTTGCTGCCCAAACTACGCCCTTCCTGAGATTTTGGTTCTTCGCTCCGAAGAGATTGCAAGAGCAGAATTGTAACTATTGAAACCACAATGAGAATAGAGGAAACTGAAGCCACCACAGGACTAACCTCGAGGCGAATTCCATCAAACATCTGCTTCGGTAATGTAGTACCTCTTATGCCTGAAATAAAGTTAGCCACCACCAGCTCATCAAAAGAAGTAATAAAGGCAAAAATTGCACTGGTCATCATTCCAGGAAAGATCAAAGGCAAGGTAACAAAAAAAAAGGTTTTAATCCGGTTAGCTCCAAGGTTCATAGCCGCCAATTCTAAAGAGATGTCAAACTGATGGAGGTTCGAGGTCATAATCAGAAAAACATAGGGTAATGCCAGCACAGTATGCGCAGAAACCAAACCGGCCCTTGTACCGATCATACCTAATTTAGCATAGAGGCCATAAATGGCGATGGCAAGGATGATAACAGGGACGATCATCGGTGAAATGATAATTGTATTGACTAACGCCTTTCCCGGAAAGTTACCTCTAGTCATAGCCAACGAAGCGAGAGTTCCAACTAACGTCGCAATCACTGTTGTGCAGACTGCCACTTGAAGGCTCAGCCAGAGAGACCCAACCCACCGTTCACTTTTGATGAACTCACTATACCACTTGAGAGAAAAATCTACAGGGGGGAATTTGAGATACTCGGACGATCCGAAGGACATGGGAATCACGATAAAAGCCGGCAGTACTAAAAATACGAGTACGCTGATCACAGTCATATTTAGCAATAAATATCCACATCTTAGTTTGTACTCTTTTCGCAAAAGACTTCTCCTCTTAATGCCTACAACTCCCGCCTATAGATTTTATCAAATCCGATGGTCTTATTAAATATCATCATGAGAAGGATTGTGATCAATAGCAATATAAATGCTATGGCCGCTGCGAAGGGCCAGTCATTTATATTGAGTTGATTCTCAATCAAAGTTGAAATCATCAGGTTCTTTGGCCCACCTAGCAATGCCGGAGTGATGAAAAAGCCCAGACCAATAACGAAAACTATGGACATTCCAGCCCCAACACCTGGAAGACTCAGCGGAAATATCACTCTTAGGAAAGTCGACCAGGGATTCGCGCCAAGGTTATAGGCTGCCAGAACCAGATTCGGGTCTATACGCTTTAGCACAGAATATATCGGAAGTATCATTAAAGGAAGTAAAAAATGAATCATTCCAACCATCACAGCAGGTTCGGTATAGAGAAGCCGAAGTGGCTCATCTACAAGGCCAACCCATTGCAGTAAAGTGTTGATAAGTCCGTTCCTCTGGAGTAGGACAATCCAGGCATAATTCCTGACCAGAATACTTGTCCAAAAAGGAAGGACAATACAAGCAAAAAAGATCACCAGTCGCCTTCCTTTTGCATACGCAAGCGAATGAGCTACGGGGTAACCCACAATCAGACACACAACTGTTACAATTGCACTTACCCGAAGGGTTCTCAGCAGTATCGAAAAATACACCGATTCTTCAAAGAATTGAGCATAATTTTTAAAGGTGAATTTTGGTTCAAAACAACTGATTGGGAAAAGTCTTCCTAAAGGATAGACAAAATAGATTAAATAAAGTAAAAAGATGGGGAGAAGGAGAACCATCGATGTGCTTAAGGAATACTCCACCACTGATTCAGTCTTAAGGTAACTCTTTCTCACGATTTCAGTCTCCTCCTCCCTTCAATCTCTTGTTTAAAGTTCTACTTCCCAATCCACTTTTCCCATCTTTCTTGAATTTCCTTTTGATGTTCTGCGAGAAATTCCATATTCATTTTGAACATCTTACTTAAATTCGTAGGATGCGAACCTAGTTTTATTCCCTCCGCTGGATCCAAATAGCCAAAGGCTTTAACGTTGGTTGGGGCACACCCCCCCATTTCCTTTGACATCACTGCTTGCCGTTCAGGATCGAGAACAGAGTTGAGAAACCTCATTGCAAGTTCCTTATTCTTTGTTCCCTTGACAACTGCCCATGAAGTAATGTAGGCATGTCCTTGATTCCATTCAATATTGATTGGAAATCCTTGTTTTACTAAACCCATGATTCGTCCGTCCCACCCTGCCGCTAGTACCACCTCTTCGTCGCGGAGGATCTGCTGGAACTGCGATCCAGATGTCCACCAAACATTGATGTAAGGTTTGATCTGATCCAGCTTCTTAAAGGCCCTATCGTAGTCAATGGGTAGAAGCTTGTCCGGAGGGACGCCGTCGGCAATCAATGCAGAGAGAATGTTCCCAAACCGCCCTATCATCCCATAATTAGGCAAAGATCTAGCTCCTGGGAACTTTTTAACATCCCAGAATTCAGCCCAAGTTTTAGGATGTGAGCCTTCCGGAAACTTTTTTCTATTATAGGCAATATTTAAAGACTCAAACACCCCACCAACGAAATATTCTCCTACAGATTCCTTGGCAACATTTGCCGTATTGGTCACGATGGAGTAGTCAACCTTTTCTAGTAAGTCCTTATTTCTATACATTTCAGCGAGCCCACTATTTGAAATTATATCCCACTCCACATTACCGCTTTGCACTTGCGTTCGTAACTTTGACCACCTATCCCCGACGGAGGTGACATCAATCACTTTGACACCAGTCTCCTTTTCAAAAGGCTCATGGAAAGCCTTCTGTTCGGCTTTCGTCCATGCTCCTCCCCAAGTAGCCACCACAAGTTGCTTCTCCGGTGCCCCAAAAGCCCCAAACGGCTGGGCTACAATAACTACTAGGAAGGTGCTTAACAGCAGCAGACAATAAGCCCATACTCTTGTGTCTTCTCGTATCATTTTACCCCTCCTTTTGTTCAGATTTGAATTTAGATTTGATACAAAACCAAAAGCACGCACAACTCTACTCACCTCCCTTCCTTAGTTCTAAACTTTTTACTTCCCCTTCCTCTAACCAACGAATTCTTCACCGTACTTTTAGCAAGTCAATAGGCATTTTTCTTTTTTGATCATAGGGCCGACGCCGACCCACTGCGTTGCTCTTTATGTCCTGATTCAGATTATAATCGGGATCCAGATCCGGGCTCTATCTCGGAAGACAAAAGACTTGGATTTGATTCTCATGCTTCTTAAGCCACTTTTTGACCTTGGCCCCTATATGAACAAGATGCTGGTCAATAATCAAAAAGACATAGCGAGGGACCTGACATAGAACAAACACCTCAGAAATTACGTAAATAGCTCGATTTGAAACCGTTGTTTAAAAATCATAAGGTACAGTCTCGACCACGGTTCGTAATCGCCTAAACACCATATTGCACCCAATACGTTTGGGCGTTCCAGGCATTACGGGCATCTCCCCACAACACCAATACGAACGACCAGCTGAACCACAGCCTTCGCAATCTGAGCCGCCTGCCAGAGCAGCAGGGAACTCTTACAAGGTCTTCCTATCTTTAGTGCTCGAAGAGCACCCGCTCCCCGGTATTACAAGCACAAACGTACGAGATCTTTCGAACTCTCCTCCCCACGCAATGTAATTGCCTCAAGCTCAAATCTGAATCTATCAATCCTGATCCTCAAATAAAATTGAGTCCTCCACCCTCCAGCCTATCAATAGATGATCTCCTTTTTTTCTAATGGATGTACCCGCCCGGTTAGGATGTTTCACTACGAATCTTTGGTTAAGGTCTGTTATTATATTGTACACGGTGGCTTCACCGATATACATAACCTCCTCAATTGTTCCTTTTACGAAATTGGTTCCTTTCTCAGCTTCGCTGCTTTCTAAAAAACCAACTTTTTCAGGACGAATTACTAGCTCTATTTTTGCACCCTGCGCAATCTCCCTTAAAGGTACCGAGAAAGTAGAGTTCTCTACAACCATGATACCGTTGGATTCCCCGTCCACTCTTTGATAGGTCCCTCTGATGAAATTGGATTTACCAATGAAATCGGCAACAAATCGATTGACAGGATATTCATACAGCTGTGAAGGGCTGCCCACCTGTACGATTTTTCCAAAATTCATAACAGCAATGCTGTCCGACATCGTCAGAGCCTCTTCCTGATCGTGAGTCACATAGATTACAGTAATGCCCAGTTCCTCCTGGATGTGTTTGATCTCCAGATGCATATGCTCTCGAAGTTTTCTGTCCAAAGCCCCCAAAGGTTCATCCATGAGAAGAACCGACGGATTAAATATAAGAGATCTAGCAAGGGCCACCCGTTGCTGTTGCCCACCACTGAGCTGTCTTGGGTGTCGGTTACCATATTCCGAAAGACGAACAAGTTCTAAGGCCGATTCTACTTTTTTCTTTATTTCTTCATTGGGTATTTTTCGCATTTTCAGTGGAAAGGCGATGTTCCTAAAAATAGTCATATGAGGAAATAAAGCATAGTTTTGGAAGGTCATGCCGATGTCCCGCCTGTAAGGCGGTAATCCCGTAACCGGGTTATTATTGATTTCGATCTCCCCCCCTGTGGGTTGAATGAAACCTGCAATCATATTGAGGACAGTAGTTTTCCCAGACCCACTCGGGCCAAGCAGAGTTAAAAATTCACCACTCCTAATTCTGAGATTAATAGAGTCAACAGCCTTTACCTTTCCGAAGTGTTTACTTAAGTTAATAAGGCTAACACTTGCACCTTTTCTCTGTATTTCAGCCAAGGCCATTCCCTATGATCTCCCTCCAGAGTTTAAGCAATACGTCTCAGGTCAATATCAATCGGGTCCCGCAACAGGAACACGATTCTTCTTACGTGCTCGGGTAAACCCTTAAGAAAAGAAACCGCAGACAAGAGACTAGCCGGTATCGCTTCTGATTCTGAAAGACGGACAAACCACTGATGACCGAAATGCGATCCCGTTGGTAAAGGTGATAGAAGAAAGGAATTTGCCCTTTTGGCGCCCAGATTCGACTAATGTTAAGCATGAGCAAAAAATTAAACTCATCCAGAAACACCAGAGGAGCACAATTTCCTTAGGGTTTCTTTACTTGAAGCCAGCGATACCGTTCCCAATGTTCGATCTCTTCCTCGTTCCTCTGAAATGTCTAGAGTTCTGGGTTCTGGCGGTCCACACCATCCCGTGGTTTCATCGGGAAACGTAGTTTTTGGGAACCCCACTCGGTGTGCCCCAAAAGGCAAACTCGCCTTGCCTTTCATTAGCCGTTTATTGGCGTGTCGCTGGCGACTTGTCAGTTCAGTCTGAGTTCACCGCGGGCTCATGTTCCCCGTTACCATACAGGACAAAGAATAATTCCATTACTTATGCTATTTGTGCAAAACTTGATACTTGATGCATTCATAAAAAACAGAAAAGATCGCACTTGTAACCCATTGAAATCATCGAGGCGAATTTCTTGAAAATGGCCAGCTTCAGACTTTTAGCAAGCTCCCCATCAATTAAGTTTTCCATATTCTTCCACTCTTTCGTGAACTTCAATGCCTCGCTTCTTGAGTTCTTTAAAGAATTCCATCGGATCATATAGCTTATAAGCGGACCAATAGCCTTTATCAACCTTTGCTTTACCGTTAATAATAAGTTGCGTTCCGATAGACAAAGGAATTGCAACATTTTTTGCGTAAGCTCTTGTTCTCCCCCACTCATCGGATGGTGGGTGAGACGTTGTCAGCACGTGCTTTACCTTCCTTCCCTTCCTGTCTCCTATTACCTCAACTCGTAATGCATATCCCCATAAAGCGGCCTTTGTCCCCCTCGGTAACTGGCTGAGCATATCTCCCAAAAGCTCTAACGTCACTAATTCATTTCCCTTATGTCTAATTGTTTTCTTCTCGAAAACTCCATAGTCAATTAGTTGTTTCAAAAAGTCCATTTCTATAGGTGGCCACGTTCCCATTGTCTTTACCAATTTAATCCCAGGAACAAGCTTGGAAAGAGTATAGGTTTCGGAATGGGGAACGTAATAAACTGGCAATTTTCCATACGGAGGCTCAAATTCCACTGTCCTTGATTCTCTTAATGGTGGTTGGGGATGATACTCTCCATCTTGATAGTAGGCTCGCTTTTTCTCTTCTGGGTCCATCTCCCAAAATGTAGTCATTACTAGGCCAGGCGATATTGCGAGGGGGCGAAAGGAGGCCCAAAAAACATAGATTTCATCTACTTTTTCGCATCGATCAGCAGCATATCTGGCCATTATATCAGTAACCCCTGGTGTCATTCCGACACCCCTCGAGTATAATAGCCCCGCTTTTTCGAAAGCTTCGCTGTATTTTGAGAAGTCACCGCCTAGGTCGATCGATGGGATTCTACATTTTAAACATGCTCTTACTGTCGGTTCACTCTTGTCAAATGAAAGTCCATTCATTACAAAATCATATCCTTTGATGGCCTGCGCTACTCTATCTTCATCAGATGCGTCTATGGCTAATATACGAACCTTGGCAGTATTTAATTCTTTTTTCAAATCCTCCAATTTTTCGTTGTCAATATCTGCAAGAACAAATTCGTCAAACCCACTAGTTTCAACCAGATCTCTTGTCGCTTCAATACACATCTTGCCAACAGCTCCCATAACGAATACTCTTGTCATTTTAGTTCCTCCCTGTTTTCTGTAAGTTTTTGGAAATTCTATAGGGACCTCAGTGAAGCTTAATCAATAATTGCTACGCTTCAGCGGGTGCGTGTCTCAAGGATGCTTTATGAAATCTAAAACTTGGCAAACGTATGAGATCTCTACAGATAAACGGTCTGATCTAGGTATCACCTCTTTTGACCTTCTGAAGCGATTACATTTTTAGAAATGAATGAGTGCGTAATGAAAAATGACCAACAATATCTTAAATGGAAACCTTTTGCGTCATTCTATCAAATTACCTCTGCCTCAAAGGAACTGCTAGTTGTTAATTAAAAAGTCCACCCTTTCCACACAATTCGTTGGCAATAACAGAATGCAACCTTGCTTTACGGTATTTTCTCTGCCTCACGATCAGCGGTAGTTAAGATACGGTCCAGTTCGGTCAGCACCTCTCTTGGCAAGGGCTCAGGATGGTGTGTCTGATCGATACGCTTGAATTCTTCAAATGCCGCTTCTCGCGGGTCACGAAAACCGCCATCAAGAGCCTTCTGTCGGAGTAAAGGCGAAAGCCGAAAGTCACGGATATGCTGACGGGTATGCTTTTCCATCAGGAAATTGCCACGCGGCCCTACCTGCTCTATTATCTCTAATGCCATGTCAGCCTCTCTAAAATCAAAACCGTGCAGCAACTCATATGCGGTCTGGCAGGTCTCATGACCGAGAATTATCTGCTCTGGGTAGAGAATCATGGCTCCCCCCAACAAACCCAAAAAACCACTTATTTCTGCTCCGCTTAAAGCAATAAGGGCTGTTGCCAGTCCCCCATCCGCGCCTGAATGCCAGCCAATTTCCAGAGCATCTGTGCTCATACTACCCCCTCCTAGACACGGAACCTTCCAAGCATGGGCCAACTGAGTGGCTATAATTCTCAGAGGTGACGGAACTTTAACGATATAGCCTCCTGTTCGAGGGTCCATAAGAGATACCAGGAGCGAATGACAAACCGGTGCTCCGGGATAAGCTAACTGTATCAGTACCATTGCACTGACTACCTCGGCATCACCGACCACCAAAGCACCTAGGGGAGTGGCAGGAGCGGTCGACCCCATCGTAGTCATAGCCATAAAGCTCACGGGAATGCCCGCCTCCGCATATACTAGTGCCGACTCGATCCCATCCGTGTCATGGCCTAATGGAGCAATAGTACAGATATTCGCGTTGATGGGAGGTCTGCGACGGCGTTCATCTTCGCTTCCAGCTACCACGGTCGCCATATCAACAATATAGCGAGCCATTTTCGGAAACACAGTTGTAGCGCCACGCACATGTTTGAGTGTATTAGTCAAACCAGCGTGACATTCGTGTAAGGGTGCCGTGCGACCATAATCCTGCGCACTGACCATAGGCCAGAAAAAACTGACCATCGGAAGAGCGTCGCAAACGCGGGCCATTAGTGCAACGTCCTCCTTCCGCGAGGGACGCTGCTCTCTTGTTTTTGGGTCAATAACATGTACTGCAACTCCGCTAGTGCACAAGTAAGAACAAGATCCATCAAGGTGAAGATCAAACCTTTCTTTGCGCCCCGCCTGCACAAAGGAGCGTGGGGCATTAGACATTGCTTTTTCCACCAATTCTGAAGGAATACGGACAATCTGTTTTTGCATATCCACTCGTGCACCATTATCAGCAAAAATCTCAAGTGCCCTTCTTGAGGGGAAATGGACGCCCACCTCTTCAAGTAGATGCAATGTGCCACTTTTCAACCTATTAAGCTGGGCTTGGGAGAGTAATTCGCCTTTAAAGGATGACCTGAAAGGAATTATGTTGGGAGTTTCAGAATATATCATAAGGCGTACCTCCAGTGAAAATCTTCAAAGTGATGCAATTCCCTATTAGTGCCGCGCGCTGTTTTGCCCGTCGCCAAAAATTGTATTAACAGAAACCCGCAAAATATCCAGCTTTGCCTCCGACAGTCCTGCATTTTATGAGCTCTGGTTAACTCGGCCATTCGGATAATGGTCCAAACGTGTTTTCTCATCAATGCATCGTAGACTATATCTGAACCCCAAGCAACCTTTTGGCAAGCGCTACCGCGGCGACAGCATCCTCAGCAAAACCATCAGAATTGATCTTTTCTGCCCAACTTTTAGTCACTGGTGCTCCCCCAACTATCACTTTCACTTTATGTCGAAGGCCTGCTTCCTCAAATTCCTGAACAATTTGCTGTTGTTGTAACATTGTTGTTGTTAGCAGAGCCGAGGCACCTACCAACGTTGCATTTGTATCCCTGGCTGCGCTCACAAATTCGGCGGCCGGTCTGTCTACACCGATGTCTGTAACTAGAAAACCATTCGCGGTGAGCATAATCCCCACCAGTGTCTTACCAATGTCGTGCTGGTCACCTTTTACTGTTCCAAGAACTACTCGCCCCAACACTTTTCGCTCTCTACCAGCTTTAGCTAAGGCCGGCTCCAGAACACTCAGGGCTGCCTTCATTGCCACGGCTCCAGCGATTAGCTCAGGCAGATAATACTCGCCGATGGCAAATAGCTCACCAACTCGGGTGATACCCACAGTGAGTCCTTTATTGAGGCAAGCAAGTGGGTCGACACCTTGTCTAAGTGCCTCCGAGACCAGTTTTTCGGCAATCTCTGGGTTACCATCAATCAATGCCTGCGCCAGTTTTATGAACATCTCCTCCTCCACAATGCTAACCCCCTTTTAAGTAATAGTTTAGTTTTTCCAAAGTTTTAATTTTTACTATATCACCCCTCCCCAGGCTGTCAAGCTTTTTTTGGGACAATAATTTGACAAAGTTAAGTTACACCCTGGGTGTATGGGGTGTTGTTAATCTTGGAAGAAAGAGATGAGAGCATATTTCTTTTCCTCCTCAGGCCACTTTTTGAAAATAGACCTCCGCGGGGGTCATGTAATTGAGAGACTGGTGAGGCCTCTCATGGTTGTAGAAATTGAAGTAATAATCAATGCCCCGTCGTCCCTCAGAGACACATTGATAATCCCTGATGTAGACCTCTTCATACTTGAGAGAGCGCCATAGCCTTTCGGTAAAGATGTTATCCATTGCCCGGCCCCGACCATCCATGCTGATGGTGATCTCTTTTCCTTTAAGCATGTCCGTGAAGGTGCCGCTGGTAAACTGGGCACCCTGGTCGGTATTGAAGATTCCGGGAGTACTGGCCACAAAAGCCTTCTCCAGGGCCACCAAGCAGAAACCCGTCTCCATCGTGATCGAGGTATAGCCCTTCCAACAAGCCCAGCACCCCCTAAGACTAAAACCTTCATCTTTCTTTCTCCCGTTTAGTTAAGTCTTTAATGAAGAAGCGTTGTACCCCTTTATTTCGAGAAAACCACACTCTATCAATCTAAGTACGATACCCCTCATATCCCCCACGTCTAATTTTAGGAGCAACCAATTAGATAGCCCATTCTTACTTTCAACAATATGGGCTCCTGATTCTTCAATGATTGTTTTTAGTTCTTCAAATGTTTTTTTGGATGGTACAATTTTGACTAAAATTTGTGCATGATTTTCATCTGCCTTAATTCCGTGATTGAATTCTTCAAAAACTTTTTGTTTAACCATTTGCTGTAAAAAAAATTTAGGTTACAGGGTATCGAAGTTCGCTTAGCACATCTTCAATGATAGCAAGACCACGTTCAAGTTGCTTATCGGTAATGACCAAGGGCATAAGAGGCCGAATGATGTTGGAGTAAGTTCCGGCCGAAATCATTAATAAGCCTTTTTCCCGACAATATTCTATCAGACGTTTTGTGAAAGCACTAGCAGGTTCCTTTGTTTTTCGGTCGACCACCAATTCCATTCCCACCATGGCCCCCAAACCCCGAACATCACCAACGATTGGATATCGTTCCTGAAATTCCTTAAATCTTTCCAAAACCATCTTCCCAATCTGCTCTGCTCTCGATAAGAGACCCTTTTTCTCAAACAGATCGAGCACCGCAAGGGCTGCCCGACA
>Ga0315290_10000749_pt1 | contig 21720 bp, 40 predicted proteins | sample YL17G12_0_MG_FD_203627 | JGI IMG/M metagenome (GOLD analysis project Ga0315290, IMG submission 203627) | Sediment microbial communities from Yellowstone Lake, YNP, Wyoming, USA - YL17G12_0 | ecosystem: Environmental > Aquatic > Freshwater > Lake > Sediment | place: USA: Wyoming | collected... | reverse complement strand
TCTTTAACTGTAACAAAAGGAAAAACATCACCCACTACAACTTCATTAGCTAAGAGTGCTAGCCTATCTGCGACAGGAGCTGCCGCAGTTAGCTTAATTTTAGTAGCGGCATTGACGGTGTTGAATCGCCGAAGAGAAGAAGAACGTGCGGGATTTTTATTAGAAAATTCCAAACCATTTTACAATAATAACTCTAATACGCTACAACCACCTTTAACTTTTTATTGAGGGGATTGAGGGAGATTTAATGGCGCAAGAAACTACGGTTCCAAAACCAACTATACACAGAATTCCAACGACGAAATTACGCTCGGACAGACCTCGGAATGAAAAAGATTCTCGTCTGTGGGAAAAACACATTAAACAACAAAGTCAGAAATCCAAGTGATTTTTAGGTATAAGACAATGATTCTCAACTATTGCTCGCGCGTGTGTAAACAAGTAAGTTCCTACACATACACACGCAGATCCTTAATAAAAAGGATTTATTTAAATACGTGTACGGGCGTATGTATAGGGAGAATCTAATGTCCGTCCCAGTCGAGACAACCGAACCCAGCCAAGGCTATAGGCTCCATAAAGCATTAGCGGCGTTGGCCGGAGGTTCTGTTGGATACTTCGGTGCTGGAGGCACATCCGATTTAGCTAATCTAGCAGTAGGCCCTTGGAAAGCTAAATTAAATACGCCGGTAGCACGAGACAAGGCCCAGACTGACCAACGGATGGCGGACATCGCCGATGCCGGAGGTTGGGCTGAAGACCGAGAACTGCTAACCACGTACCCGGAGTGGGGAAAAGGAAATGCTAACTACCATCCAGCTTATCTGGAAAATGGAAAGTTAGTTGAAAGGCTGCAATTACCAATCGGCTCTGCTGATGAGATAATTGCACACGAGTTAGGCCACGCAATGCCAAAAGGTAAAGCTGGTCTCTTCATTCGTAACCTCGCGGGTAAAGCGCAAAGCAAACCGATGATGGCTCTTCCCGTCGCATTAGCTGCTACAGGGTTAATAGACGAAGAGAATCCGGTAGCTAAAGCCGCGCCGTATCTGGGTGCTGCGCAGTTAGCTTCTATTTTGGCAGAAGAAATGCGCGCTAATATTCGCGGACATGAATTACTAAAAACAGTTGGAGCACACACAAAGCTTAGACAGCTGTTGCGCATGTCTACGCCATCAGTAACTTACCTAGCTAAAGCAGCGCCGCTTATCGCTGCTCCAATTGGAATTGCTAAAGGGATTCAGTTGTACAATAAAGCACATAAAGAAGGGATACCACTTACTCCCTATAGGTCCATTACTGAAAACATAAATACGCTAGCAAATACATCGCCAAAGCCAGTAACGATGCGGGATATACGGGCTATCACACAATTAAATGCAACTACACAAGGGGAAAGTCAATGATTGAAGAAGAAGCTGCGTATCAGCGACACAAAACAAACACGTCAATGATCCTACTTACATTAGTTATAGTAGGTTTACTTTTAACTTTTTGGTTACCTTTTACTTCTGTAGTAATTGGTACTTCAATTGTCTTATTTTTTACTAGTCAATTTCTCTACACTCGCGGTAGAGAAATACGTTCGACACTCTATCCCTACGATAAAGACACCAATGAAATCTGAGACCCTAAATTCATAATATCAAATGGTATAAGCCTATGAATGCTACGTGATGTCGCATGCTGCTACATAACGTTCCGTGTATACTTTTTTATCAACACTAAAAGGAGTGTAGTAATGACCAAAGAAGCTGGAACTACAGGAACAGTGAATGCTATGAGCCAAGTAACTGGGATCTTATCTCAGTTATCGCTAAAAGAGCTAACCACACTTACCCGGTTAGCACAGTCTGAATTGCACTTAAAACAATCGATACCACTTATGTCATTGATGCGGTTATTAGCTGCAATGCCTACCCTCTTGGTGTTTAGGCCGCAAGCCCAACATAGCCTCACTTTGGGATTAAACAAAGTAGGAGCTAGAAATAATGAAAAAAGAGAACCTAGTGACATCGGGGACATCACTGAGGTCGTAGTGACTTGCTTAGACGCTAGTGGGTGGGAATGGAAACTAGAACACTCTCAATTGGCTGGAATGAAAGTATACAGTAAAATTCTCATGCGACCGATGCCCGATTGGTTAGCGTCTATAGGGGTTGAGATGGCTGAAGCCGTACAAGACTCGATGTCGGGAGGCGATTTATATGATATATTAAGACAGCAATTTAGTATTAAAAATCCACCCAAAAAGCAGGATAGTATCCTACCGGAAGATCCTGTGGGTGATGAAATAGTGAGCGAGTAATAATTCCATTGATTTTTCCTTTCTTTTCTCTTACTCTTAAGGTGTTGTAATTGGACATACCAAGCAGCGGCTTAAGACGTCTGCTTTAACGAGGAGAGAAAGAATGGAAAAATCTGCTGCTTTGAGAGAATACGCTAAGTACTTATGGAAACTTGCCGCTGAAGTTGAAGCTGAAGAAGGCGGTCCGATGGGTATTGGCGCACACACTGGCTTGGGTGCATTGGGTGGGGCGGCGTTAGGTACTGGAGCTGGCTTAGGGGCTTTAGCCTTACTGCGCGGTAAAGGGGGAGTTTTAAAAAGTTTAGCTGCAAATAAAGGCCTAGCGGGTAGAGCTTATGGCGTTGCCCAACCCGCCCTAGCTACGGGCGCCAAAGCCGTAGATGATTTAGCTAATGCTATGGCTCGTCAAGGACAAGAAATGCAATGGACCCATGGCGTAGACGCAGCTAATCCTAATATCCTCCAGCGTATTTTACGTAGCGTTCGTACAAATACTGGAAAAAGTTTAGACGCTGTAGCTAATAATCAATCTGCTATGATGGGTGGAGTTGGTGGGTTAACCGGCGCCGGCCTCGGCGGTCTCGCAGGTCTCGGAACCGGTATCGGTCGCAATTACGGTGAGGAATAAACCTCATGGAAAAAGCCTCCGCGTTACGCTATTACGCAAAATATATTTGGAAACTCGCCGAAGAAGCTGACGCGACTAAAAGCGGTCCGATGAGTATCGGAGCACATACGGCGTTATTTGGGGGCTTGGGCGCAGGCGCTGGAGCCGTTAGTTATTCTATAGCGTTACAGCGTGCTATAGACCGCCTAGAAAAAGATATGCCAGGTTCCTTAGAAGCGATACTTAAAGAGAAAAAGATGAAGCCGTGGCATATGCGCGTAGGTGGCGGCGCATTAGGTGCAGGCGTAGGAGCGTTAGTCGGCACGGGATTAGGGGCTATTACTGGTGGTCTACGCCACGCCTTAAACGATTAAATCTATCCCCATCTTCATTTCTTTAGTTTTAAACCAAACAAAAAAGGATTCACATGATAAACGACGCAACAGGCGACGAGCCTGTAATCGTGCATATGTTAATTATCAGCACAGTTCACATCAGACCCGAAGACAATGAGCGTTTATTAAAGGCTACAGACGACCCTATCGATGGGCTGTGTGTAGACATAGCAGACGCAGGATATTACATTTTTATTTTAGGTTGTGAACTAGCTCCGGAAATAGGTCCTACCTTAATAAACGTCATGTGCTACACAAGACAATTAAACTGTACCCATTTACGACTGGATCGAGACGGTCCTGTTTACTCACAACTTCCTACTTTCGATTGGTGATTTTTTGTGATACGCTTTTTCAAAGAGACTTTTGTCTCTTTGATTTACGGTGTAATGATTTGTCTTGAGTATATTTCCCATCTTTAATATATTCAAACACCACCGAATACTTACGCCGTAAATCAAAGAGATAAAATCAAACCACTCTAAGGAGAACCTATGACAATATCAATCACTGTACACCAGGTAACGTCCGTGGAAGGACCCGACCTTTATCAAGTCGAAAATGAAGTAACTGTAGCTACAGATGTGAGTGATCATATCTTCGTATTTAATACAGACGATGTATTTAGTCACGTGGCTACCGCTTACGATATGACCACCTTTCCACTAACAAAAGCATTAGCTATCACAGCTGGTTTAGCATTTTATCGAGCCAGTTCTGTTATCAAAACTTACAATACAATCCCTGATGCGGCGAATTTTGCAGATCATTCGCTCCAACGCGTCGATGAATTAGTTAGTGAATTGAAAACTTTAGCAGCTGGATTTATTCATGATATCACACACACCATATAATATTTTCTACGCAACAAAATAAGGTTAACTCATGCGCGATAAAAAATTAACAATAACATTAGAGTTGTTACCTATTGGAACAAAAGTATCAAAACCAATTATGGAAGAGGGAGGAATGACAACCTACACATTAAAACAACCTTACATAGCGATTAATAGTAAAATCTCCCAAGCAACAACACCTTGTACCTATCGCGAGTATACAAGAATTATTAGCGCATGGAGCGCTAGTAAATAATGAGGTATTTATAACTATGGTAATAGAAAATATTTTAGAATAAGGAGTAAACTGTGTCTCATGCTTTAGAAGTGTATCACTATAATGGTGAATACATTGTTATAGAGCGAGAAGAAATTGCAGATAATCCAACCACAGAACAAATGAGTTCTTATGTGTGGGAAAAAACAAATAGATTTATCGTTGATGGGCAAAAGATATTCGAAGGAAAATACACAACTATTTTGCCGGTGGGAACTGTGTGCCAAACCTTATTTAAACAACGACAATCAGGAACCATTGTAACACGCAAATGGCGAGACGCTCATGGGAGTCAAGGTCAGTCATATCCTTACGTTGGGTATATGTACGCAACACCAGAGAAAATTTCTGAATTTCTAAATATTGAGATGTATTGGTCACCTATACTTATAGGGGATACGGTACTCTATGAACAAAAGCTGGCGCGCGTCCATCAACACCTAGAATCTGATTTACATATTTTTAATATGTGGTCAGAGGGTCTAGTCTTTAGCTTTCGTAAATTTGCTCGTGGCATAGAAAATGAGGATAACTATGGTATTCTAACTTTGACAGACGAAATCGATTCGTGTTGGGAATTTTACGGAGATGACCATAAGAAGAATGGGTTATGGGATGCTGCAGGTGTATTAGAAAAAGACATTAATAAGTGGCAAGAATATAAATATGAAATTATTTATTAAGGAAAAAAATGAATGGGTGAAGATGACAAGTTAACCATTACAACAGCTCCAGAGCATAGAATTGAGGTACCATGTTCATTGTAGTCGAAGGTGCAGATGGGGTAGGTAAAACTACTCTCATCTCAAAATTAGTAAAAAAATTAATCAAGCAAAAAGCTAATGTCCTACAAACACAGGAACCGTATGATGATACAGATATGGGACACGGTAATACATATCGACAAATCCAAACGGTACTCAAGGACTTAAGCATCATTACGCCCTTAAGTCGGTGGAGACTTTTCACTAACAATCAGAGTATTCATTTTAGTGAAGTATTAACAGAGGCGCTTGAGGCACTCAACTGTGATTATGTTATTTGTGATCGGTTTGTACCTTCTACGGTTGTGTATTACACAGAACTCTCAGTAAAAGAAGCTCTAGAGAATGAATTAAAGCATGGAGCACTTTGGCATAACAAACCCGCAATCATGGCACCTGACTTATACATTCATATGACATTATCCACTGAAGCAACATCGCAACGACTGAAAAAACGAAAAAGAACTAATCCGGGTATCGTCGATGCTGTTGTAGATCCCACTGTTATAAGTGAACGGTATCGTGAACTTTTTAGACAATGGCCGATTACATATCCTCCTGTATTGTCTTTAGACGCTTCTCGTTCTGTACACGTATTAACACAAGAATGTCTTGAAGCAATTAAGATAATAGAAATGAAGAAATAACATGTACATTCGAATAACATCACGCTGCAATATGCTCTGTGAGCATTGTATGTTCTCCAGTACAGAAGTAGGCGAGGATATGACAATAGAGACATTTCGCAAAGCCTGTGTGTTGGCAGAAGAATATGGGGATATGCCTTTCTTGGGTGGTGGAGAACCAACATTACATCCCAAGTTCGCTGAATTTCTTGGATGGTGCATTGTGAATATTGATGACGCCTACGGGGATGGACTTATCTCAGGTGTTGTAACTAATGGAACTAACGAAAAATTAACGCTACGTATTCTCGCACTAGAAAAAAAAGGAATTATTACCGCGCGCGTTAGTGTAGATGTTTATCACGATTATTCTATGATGACACATAAAACATACGAAGCCGTAAGAAGTTCGCTTCCTAGACCAGTCCACTTTGGCGAAGATATTCCGCGCATAATGCGTTTAGGTAGGGCACATAATTGGGGAACAGAACTTACTTGTGATTGCAGAGATGTTATTGAGCCGAATGGGAATTTCTATTTCTGTGCCTGCCGAAAAACCTGTCTAGGAAATGTCAACACAGGTATCGACTTAGCTAAATGGCACGCTATGAAAGAGCTGTATGAAGATGGCTGTGAAAACGCAGAAGTCTGTAGCGTAGAAGACACTGAAGAGAATGAAGATAGTGAAGCAGAGAATATCCTCGAAAGGAGAAGAGCCTAATGCTGGAATACCATAAAGAAACCATAGATTCTTTAACGGCACTAGAGGCTGCTATTAGTAATGTTCGTAAGTTAATCATGCAAAATGTTATAAAGATTTACTGTGATAAATATCACGCTCGAATATTCAAACCGGTAGATAGAAAACTTACAGTTCAATATCTACCCTTCAACGGGAGAATTACGTATGATTTTGACACGTATAAGTACGTTATTACAGGAGATTTAGATCTCCTTATAACGTTACAAGCAATGGAAAAAGAAAAACAGTTGTATTTTACACGGGATACTAAAGCATTCTTTGAATACTTAGCCATACGAGTAGAAGGCGTAGACTGGCGCCTCTATCAATTTGTTAAAGGATATCCCCAAGATTAATTACAGATATAATTAACCCTAGTCAAGGCAAATACGCTACGCGATGTTACATCGCGAAGTAATAAATCATGGATAGGCGTTAGATATCTTGTTGAGGGAAAGCCCCGCTGGTTTTTATTTCGTTTGTTCGTTCATAAAAACTGCGCTCCCTTTCCCCCAACAAGAAATCGCATTAGTAGGGTTAAACTTTTTAAAGCTTCCTAGTTCCAGCATTGAGCTATGATGTGAGGAAACCTTACAATAGAAGTTAAGTAACTAATGTACCCGGATGCTCGCATGCTAGGAACAAATCCATAAAATTGTCGCTGGATTTGTTCAGGGCATGCTTACACCGTATTCACTTTGTAGGAAGCGAACACACATGATAGAAGAATCTAGCTAAAATTCTAATCCTGAATACACAGTTTAGGAGTTACGGTGTTACGCCGTAATTATACATATGATTTAATTAACCCGATGATCCTGCCGCGACGCGCCGACAGATCTTCCGGCTCTAGTAGATTTTTTCTGTCGTGTGTGTTATTTTATGGGTCTGCTAGGAGGTCTATATGACTAATAAAAAATTGTTGATATCATTCGATGGTGGCGGTGCCCGTGGAATAGGCCCAGCCTATTATCTAAGTAAATTATTAGACGGTATGCCCCCGTTGAAGGTAGATGCTTGGGCCGGCACTAGTGTTGGGTCTTTAGTAGCTTCTCTCGCCGCTTTATACGACGTTCAGACTAAACAACAGTGGGAATATTCTGTCTCTTTGTTTAAAGAAAATCTCCCTAAAATTTTTGCTATACCATCCGCCTCATTTAGATTAAATCTATTAAATCCTAAATATGACGGCGCGAATCTTAAAATAATCTTGGATAACATATTCAAGGTAAGTAGTACTGGAAAACATATTCTCCTTTCGGATTTAAAAACGCCAATATTTATTCCTACATTCGATATGATTAAAGGTAGGGTAAAAGTATTTGACATCACAGATAAGGTACCAATTAGTTACGCTGTTATGTGCAGTTGTGCTGCGCCTAGCTATTTTGCAGCAGTTCAACGGCGTTATATGGACGGCGGCTTAGTGGTTAATAATCCGGCTATGGTAGGTTACGCCGGGTGTGTTGGTAAGTGTGGATGGGACCCGTCATCGATCTATTGTCTAAGCTTAGGGACCGGGGATAGCTGGTCTAACCCTGGAACTGAACATTGTTTACTTGGGTGGATTCAACCCATTTTAGAAGCGTGCTTAGACGGCGGTGAAGAAGTAGGTGAATATCAAATGAATGTAATATTAGGCGACCGTTTTAAACGAGTAGACCCTAAATTACCCACTGCTATCAAATTAGACGACGTTAAAAGTGCGCTAACTACATATTTAACCATTTGGGATAAAGTCATCAAAACTGATGCAGAAGGCATTAAACCCTGGCTATTACAATACTTAAACCGTTAAAGAAAACTTTAAGGAGTATAAGATGACACAGCGATTACGTATAGCTTCGTCGGTACTAGAAGACTGTGGGGGTTTATTATCCCCGTTTTCGATTTGCAATGTTAAAGCCGAAACTTCAGACGTTGTATTTGAGATTTCATCTTTAGGAAAATTTTATCGCGTTCTGGATTCTTTAGCTAACGCTAGTTTAAGAGCAACAGCATCTACCTCTGATAGCCTTGTTACTTCCGTTAAAGTAACTGGTAAACCTGGCGGTGCTTTCTATGAATTAATCTTTTCTTGGTACGGACTGCCGGATTATCTAAATGCATTATCGGTATTATATGACAGAAACTATGCAACAGCAGAAGCTTATAGACTTACTATTCTTGCTCCACCTACGACAATGCTTATTGCAGCTACTAAATACTGCGACGCTCAAGATGTTGAGCGAAAGAGTAAAGATGACTTTGACGATGGAACTGAATATGATAGAGAAGATGTAAGTGCATTAAGGCCTAAGCGTAGATATTAGGTTTTTTAGTTCTTTGACATTTCGGGGGCGAAAGGTTTCGACAGGTTAGTCGGTTGGGTTTATAGGCGTGTCTCGGTTTGAAAGTTCACCGAGTTAAAACGGATTTTCATTTGTAAACGGCAACGTTACACAACTCTTCCCTCGCGTAGCTTCTTACGAAGCTATCGCGGCCTAGGGAATGTCGCGCAGGGTTCTCCGCCTGTAGTTCTTTGATGCGGCATCATTTATACAGGACGCTCTTGTGGAGAGATTATCGCGGTAACCACAAGCTAAGATACAGCGGTTGCTGTGCTCAGATGATGCTTAACATCCTGGGCGCTTAAGAACAAAAAAGCAGACACACGTAATTCCTATGATCGAACGCTAAACTGGACCCGGATATCGTATGCCGGCGCCTCCACTACAGTTTGCAGCTGTGCCCTCTCACCCAAAGCAGAATCAATGATATGTTGGTATCGTTGAGTTTTGGGTGAGAGGGATTTTTTAACAAAAAGGAGTTTACGCCTATGTTTTCACTACAACAAAAAAGAGATATTTCAACGGCAGTTCAACGGGTATTGCATGAAACAAATCACCCGGAATTGCCTGAAGGAGAAATTACATTTCATCTTCGTGTAGAGGGTAAAGAATCGTGGTCTTGGGCGGATATCCATAATAATAGTGCTGTAGTTAATCCTACTACTACAGAGTGGAATGAAAGGTTATTAAAATGAGTGTTATTAAATTACAAGTCGGAGACGTCTACGAAAACAGAGGCAAAGGAACTATACGCCGAGTTATCACAATGATAACTTTAGACATCACCGGACTTCCATGGTACTCGGAAAACCCTAGACCGGTAGATGAACCAGTTATCTGTTATACGAACTACAGAAGAAAAAACAAAAACGAACCCAAGTGGTCTGCCGTGAGTACTGGTAAGTTGTACATGCGCTCGTTTGAAACATGGGGTAGGAAAATACCAGCGAGGCAAGAAGCCATATTTCCTACTATTAACAGGGAGAGTAGTGATGTCTAAATTTCTAATAGTGTTGCTATTGATGATAAGCGAAACAGTTTACGCACAACGTGTAACGTATTGCCGAAACCCTACTGAGGTTAATTCATTAATGCCAATGGACGAACTCGCAGAAAGGATATCAAGTTTGTTGCTATGGTATAAAGTGAATCACTGGGTAGAAGAATCAGAATCATCAAAATGTGATGTTGACTTGACATGCAGACCTTTAGCCGAAAGATATTTTTATATATTTCCTTACAGGCATTGTGTTGACGCCAGCGGTTGTCGATTAGAGGTGATGGATAGGCCTGTTCCTATGATTGAGACTTATTTTGCTGAAGACCTTTTGAATCTGTATTTGTTGATTGACTATACAACATGCAAGTGCAGTATCTTAAGTGTGCAACCAGTATTTTACCCTTGGTTCCACGCAATCGCGCCCGAACTTTTTACTACGGAATATAGGGCTAAACAACGCTTCGATTAATCCCAATCCTACCCCTGTTTTTTGGTATAAGATATAGTACAGGTACTTTCACAATTAAGTGACTGTACTATAACCGCCGAAAGGCAAGGAGAACGCAAATGTTTAATTCTAAACAATGGCTTCTGGTTGCCGCTATGGCGGCTATGGGTTGTAGCGGAATTGTCGACGGCGAAGGCGCCGGAGACGGGGATAGCAACACTGATACAGGTAGCGACACTGGTAGTGATACTGACACCAATACCGACACTGATACTAGCAGCGACAGCGACACCGGCAGTGACACTGGCAACGATACCGGTAGCGACACCGGCAGCGATACTGGCAGCGACAGCGTTAGCGATGGAGATGGGGATAGTGATGGGGATACAGATGGAGATACAGATGGAGATACAGATGGAAATACAGACACCGATACGGACACGGATACCGACACAGACACAGGCACTGATAGCGATAGCGATGGAGACAGTGATACGGATACCGGCAGTGACGGCGACAGCGATGGTGATAGTGATAGCGATAGTGATGCGGGAGATGATGCCGGCATGGATACGGACACAGACACAGGATATGACACCGACCAACCAGGATGCCAAAGTTATGTGATGGACTGGGATGGCGTAAACGACTCTGAAGGGTGGTCCGAGACGGATGGGTGGAAGCATGTTATTCCCACTAATGATCCCGGGATTGGGGGGGATTGGGAGATCTATAGTGATGAGGGGGAGTTGCGCGAAAAAGTAACGGTTTCGCCTCCATTATTTCTAAGGGATTGTACGATGGCTAAAACACAACCGCGTATCCGATGGGGGCGTGACGCAGGTCCCGCCTGCGGACAACATCTTCGATTCCAATGTGAGACAGCCGGTGGGTGGGTTACACTTTTTAATCACCCAGATGACGTAGAGACTTTTACATACACAGGCGGAAGAGACGTCCCTGACCTGAGTTTAGCAACCTGCATAGGTCGGGTTACTCGCTTAAGAATACTAATAGAAGCGGGGACGTGTGTAGGATATAGAAATTTTTCAGTAGAGTTTTTAGTCATAAATGCCAATTAATCCAATTTAAAATAACACACACGAGACAACTTCTCTCTTGTGTGTTATTTTTTGTTTGGTGTACTTTTACTCTTTTACTCTTTTACCTGGAGGTATGTCAATGGAATGGTGGAAATCGTTAGTAAAATTAGTTGTCCGTCTAGTCAATCGCGGTGTAGACAGAAAAGAAGAAAGCGAAAAACTTCATAAAGAAAATTTACAAGCGCTGATTTCAGAAGCAAAAGCTGTATCATACTCCGCGCAGAAATCTACAACAGAAGCCGTTAAAGTTAATTCTGATTATCAGAAGCTGTTAGAATCCGCTAAAGATTTGCACGCGCAAGCTGAGGCTATGATAAAAGCAGGTCCGCCTAAAGAAGTGCCTCGACGAATAACAAAAACCAAGTAATAAATACTATAGTATGTGGTATAAGCATATAATAATCTACTACACCACCTTTGTATAGATTACTGAAGAATCAAAAAGTTATTCTTTTCTGACTCTTTTTTATACTTAATTAAAAGAATATCTTTACAATCGATTAGGAGAAAACAAAAATATATGATAACAAAAAAGCTACGTTGGAGGCGCAACAATGGTTGTCAGAATTAAAACAAAAACTGTTGATCTTGCTGACCAGTGTAAAAAAGAACTTGATTATTGGTATTCCATTAGACCTGGCGATAAATTTTGCGTTGGTGTTAATGAAATGATTGCAACGGGGATTACACCGCACGGAACGCGTATTATTTCTCTCGAAGGAAAGTGGAAACCGCGTGATTTAGGTTTACACCCTGAAGCCGCTAGCGTTATTCGACTTCGAGGCGAAGAAGTTAGAAAAGAACTTCTTAAGAATAAAACCAATTGAGGATCTATATGAGAAATCTAGCTTGTCCTTTTTGTGGGGCAACTGCCCCAGAAACAAATGCAATTCTATTTCACGGGGAAATATCACAGATTATTAACGGTATTAAATCTACTTATCCCGGGTACGGTATTAAATGTGATATGTGTTTATCTGTGTGGTGCTCTGGTAATACGTTAAGCCCTATGTTAACAGAACTGAATACAACGAATGCCCGTAAAGCACATACAGCTGCTGTATTCGCTACCATCAGTACAACACAAGGACTTGAAACTACAACACGAAAATTTACGATCCAAGGTGTTAATGGTATCTACGATATCTATTTTATCACTGGGTGGTGTAATAACCTTTTAATTTTTATTGACATCTATTTAGGTGGAATGCACGAACAAAATATTCGAACTCTTGTAGAACTCGCGTGTAAAAATGCACGTCATTTATTGGAAAGTACCCAGCTAACAGTAGCGGGTTTGTCGCGCTTATGGCGGCGATTAGAATTCGAACCTAAAGGCTTTTGTGCACAATTACCACACGAAAGTATCGATGGGATCGGTGGGGTCGATGGAGTCGTGGGTGGGTTTGTGTGGTCTTTGTTAGATGCCATAGCTAAATACTTAGCGACAGATATGAAAAAACGTGGAATCATTGATGACGTCGGTGTCGAGCAAGAAATTAACATAGTTAAGGTAGAAAGGAATTCATATGTCCCAGAAAAAAATTAAAGACCCTACTAAACTTAGCGTAGGGGCTAAGGAAAAAGCGAAACGGCGGGCTAAAGCAAATGAATTATTAGCTAAAGCTAAACAATATGCGCGGGATGGGGCTAGAAAAATCAGTCCTACTAACGCTGACTCTAAAGCCATATGGAACGAAGAATCTGCACGAGATACTGCAGATGAGCAAACAAATGAACCTTACGAGCTGTCTAAGCCTAGACATATTATGCGTGTATTAAAACGTTTTCTTATGCGTGAAAAATTTTTAGCTAAAAATATATAGTTCTACCCCCAACCAACAACACCAAACAAAAGAGGAAAAATGACTGAAGAAACAAAAAGTTTCGACGGGGCACTCGTGCCTAAACCAGAGAAGAAAAAGAGAAATCCAAAAATCATGTCGACAAAAACACCCAAGATACCAAAAGCAGCCAAGGAACTTAAACCCCCAAAGGTAGCCAAGGAACCGAAGCCACCGAAAGAACCTAAGCTTCCAAAACCGTTCAAAGAGAAAAAGAAAAAACCACATTACTCCGCGGGGATTGCTGAAGGTGCGTTCCATCACTTAGCGGTAATGTCTACCGAACGTACTACCGTCAAAAAAAATTGGGCAAAAGATCCGAAAAATCAATTGCTTATCCGAATGGTGAGTCGTATCACTAACGATGTTCAGAAAGTAGGGATTGCAATTGGTAATAGGATTAAGTCCCCAGTGTTGACTGTAAATGAAGCTTTGCTGCTCCCTGGTGATTTGAAATATTTAAACCTTTTATCTTTTTCTGTGCGTGGTATGGAAGCCGGCATCAAGCAAAGCGCTATCTACGCAGTCCGAGAATCCGAAATTGGTCAGTGGCTTCTTAGTCATAAAGGTCTCGGTTCGGGATGGCTTGCTGCGTGTATGCTAGGCGAGTTCCCGGACATCTATGATTCTGCTATTTGTAAGCAGTGTGGAACACACCTGAAACGAACTGCTCCTGTAGGAGCAGACTTGACTACGTCTGCGCCGGTGGATTGGTTGTATGTGCATCCTAAGCTTCCTGGAAGCACTGTGACACATGATGAACCGATTGATGAAGTTGAAATCGACGAATTCATAGGAGATATGAAACCTGTGGATTGTACTTTGCAGGAATTACCCATACCGGCTACTCACTACGTGATGCACGAGAAGAAACCTTCAACGTTTATAAGCTTCGCGGGTTTAGCCACAGTCGACGGTTATGGGTGTCCTCTGTGTGAACACAATATCTATTTTGACGGCAAGAACAAAACATGGAAACATCCCAATTACACTAAATCACCAAATGGCGTATGTCCTATGCATAATAAACAACTGCAGGGGGCACGTAATGACATCCCATGGTTTACACATGCAGGACAAAAGATTGAATGTACACCTAGGCGTATTTCACCTAAACGGGAAGCAGGGCAACCGTTAACATTTAAAAGCTTATTACGTACGAAGTTAATTGGACCTCAGGGAGTCGCTGAACAATTTATAATGAATCGACACCCAGTGTACAGCCCAATGTACGGAAACTATAAACATCGCATCAAAGTTCGTGACGGGCACTTCCGGAGTGATGGCTGGATAGACGTGATGGGAAAAAGATTCATTATGTATCATTTCACCATCGCGTTCTTCGTGAAGTGGAGAGAAGTCGAAGGCTTACCCTGTAGGAAGCCTTACGCGGAAGAAAAGCTGGGGATTATCCATCATCCCTAAGTGAGAGTTAGATGAGAGCATAAAGTAACCTGCGGCGCTTGTGTTGTGGGTTACTTTATGTTTTTATTAAGTGCTATTGAACACACTAAACCAAAGAAAAAAGTATGTACTAGGGAGCAAACAAAACCAATTCGAACTACGTGAACTAATCAGAACTTTAAAACCTAAAACAGTGGTGTGGACTAGCTTCTGGACAGAACCAATATGTTGGGTGTGAACTATGGGTAGCATCAAACCAAAAATCATAATGTGAACTACAATAAATGTAAAACTAAAAGTATAAACTTGAAATAAAGGAGTAACTAATGATAAACCAAAAGAAATTTAATACAGCAGAAGAATTTCTAATTGATTGGTGGACTAGATTTTATCTCGTAGCCGTGAAGTTTAATGCGTCTCAGGTTAAACCGCATACGATAAAAACCCGCGGTCTATTCGCTGCAGTACCTTGTGAGTGTAATACAGAATCATGTTGTGGTTGGAAACTAGTCGTTAAGCGAAAACCAATTTCAATTGATTGACGGAGGGATGAATGCAATTTTTAATTCAAACCGGTTGGGAGAGAGATGTGAATCAATATCTCCCTACTACTTTAGACGTATGTTTAAGTGTTATGCAAGCGTCTAATTTTATGAAGTGGAAATATGGTGAAGACTATGATGAGAATTTTGAGTACGTGGGGTGTGATATAACTAACTTATTCGATGCCGCAATTTATAAAAACGCAATCCATCAAACACAACAAATATTACAAACCAGTAATGTGTACGGTTCTAAACTACTTGTCCCTGTAGGTACCGTAGAATTTGTAACTCAATTCTTTAAAGAGGTTGGCGTAACGGTGTTACCTAGGAATGTTCCTACAAGCTTATACAATAAAGCTAGTAGAATTTTAGGTGTATTTACACGCCAAGAACTTGAGACTAAATTCGAGGGTGGTATTGGTGGGTATTTAAGACTACACTACAAAGATCATACAAGAATAAAAGGATTCCGTGGTATTTGGAATACAATGGCTAATACACCACCTGACGGTTGTGCGTTGAAACTAGAAATGAGTATTGAGGTAGATTTTACGACTGAATGGCGCATATTTGTATACAAAGGAAATATTGAAGACATACGAAATTATGCTGGGGATCCTTTCCACATTCCATCGCGGTCATGGGTAATGGACTGTATTGATGCGTTTAAAAAAGAAGCCCCTATAGCTTACACATTAGATGTTGGATATTGTAAGCCTGAATGGAGTAGCATAACTACCGATAATCGACTGCTGTGTAGTGCCCGTTATAAAGAGGGATGGGAAGTCGTAGAGGTACATGACTTTTTTAGTTGTGGGCTGTACGGGTTTAACCCAAATGAAACATACTTACATATGCTTCATGCGTGGTTTTATGAAAAATTAAATCAAGAGATTATTGCTCGCAAACAGAGGAGCTAATATGCAATCTATCTTCCCCAAAACGATTACAGGATTAGGAAAAAAGAAACCTGACTATCAGCAGCATCTCGTTGTTCTGTGTGAGCAATTAGAAGATGCTGTAACAGCAAAAGAAACCGATTCAGCTAATGAATTTTTTAGACAGATTCTAGCGGCAGTTAGAAATCAACAGAAACCAATAAGGAAAATAACAAGGAGATAATTGTGGCCTTTAAACCAACACCAAGTCTAGAAGTGGACTTTGATGAAGTAGGTTTCTGCGAAGAGTGGAATACGGCGAAGCTCGTAGAAGTCGCTTATTCCAAAGTCAATAAACTAACTGATAAAGCAATTCTGTTAGTCATCGACGATGAGGAAGTCTGGATTCCCCGGTCGCAGATTACGGAGATGGCGGGAGATACGATTACCGTTACGAAATGGATCGCCGACGAAAAAGGATTGGATGGTGTGTGATGGCTAAAGATGGATTTATTAGTGTAAGCCCAAAACACGGGGTTAATCCCTCAATAGCTGTGTGTATGTTCTGCGGAGGGGATACCGGAGAACTCGTGTTAATGGGGATGCTGCGCGGCGACGTAGAGGCCCCGCGGAAGGTAGTTCTTAACGATACTCCTTGTACTACGTGCCAGAACATATTCAGCCAGGGTATTTTGTTCATGTGCGTTAAAGGAGACCCTAATAGGTCTGAAGGGTTGGATTGGTTCACTGGGAAGTACTCTGTGCTACGAGAAGAGGCTATGAGTAGACTCCCCTTTACGGACATCGCTAAAGCGGAAATTATCACAAAAAGGCGTGCAGCACTGGACGAAGAGACCTGGGATAAGTTAGGATTTAACAACGTACCGAATAAAGGTTAAACGGAATCTTTGACAATCTGTGAAACGCATTTAACTGCCAGGATGGCGAAATTGGTATACGCAAGGGACTTAAAATCCCTCGGGCGAAAGCTCTTACGGGTTCAAGTCCCGTTCCTGGTACAAACACAAACGCTAGGTAAGGATGGTGCTGCATGTTACCACCGGGTTAGCTTTAACAATTTAATAAACGTTTAATACTTGATGTTGAGAAGAGGTTGATGGATTGTGCGCACACGGTGAAAGTGCTGCAATATTAGAAGTCAACCAGGGGAGTCCATGCTGGGAAGCGGCTAAGTAAATGCGTAGGTTTCTCCTCGCTATACATAAAGTGGGCAGTGCACTGCTCGCGCAAACCTACACTCCAAACGAGAAAATTAGGATATCGTTTGGTTTTAGCGTGATATCTAATAACAAGCGAACACCAGAGCTTCCTAATACTGGTTAAGAGTACGCTACTTATAAAAAGAGCGTTGAGGTTTGGTCACCACCAAAAGGAGTAAGTGTGACCAGTGTATGTGGCGGAATAGAAGACGCTAAACGGTGCAACGCGAAAGGGTAAGCAGTTTAAACGAGTTACAACAGCAACTGCGCGGAAGCGTTACAAGCAGGGTAAAGGCTACATTAGGGTGTCAGTTGCCCTCTTTACAGATCGACCGTAACTGCATGCAGGTGCAAGTCCTGCCATACACTCCAAGGAGGAATACAAATGGATGACGACGATTTGTTTTTCGTGGTTGGTCTATTGGTTATGCTTATAGGCATAATCATGGTGGTTGCGCTGGGGTGTCTTATATCTAGGATAGCGTAGATTAAATGTCTATCCCCAAAATCCCACAAGGAGAGATAAATGAATAATAATCAACCTACTGTCAGGCTAGAAAATTGGAGTCTTCTGCAAGGGCTGTACGTTGCTAATAACCGATTACGCGGTAACGTATATGGGCACCCAGACAAAGAAGACGGTAAACAAATAGACACATCCACAATACGTTCAGTAAGAGGAAGGGCGGTAACTACGGCTTCAGAGACAGTGTATATCTTAGAAGAGCCCGATATCGAATGGGTTGCGTGGTTAGAAAAAAACAAGATAAAATATAACCATACAAACCCTTTGGGGTATCAGTATAACGTTAGTTTTTGGCGTAAGCTGCTAAACGCACTTCACATTAAATAGGAGAAACCAACTATGAAATACCTATGCGCTCTAATTACATTCTGCGCGTTCTCAAGTATCTTCTTACATATTATGCACAGTTCTACGCCTATGTTACAAGTATGCTACGGCATATTAGGTTTAACATTGGCTACTTTCTTCACGTGGCTCGTAATGCAAGTTCCAACTAAATAGAAAGATAATCAAATGAAAACAAAATCTACTAATGCGAATAAAGCGAGATAAACCGCGAATAACCGACTGGTAGTAGGAGTTTATGTATATGACCAAAACAACTTTCTTTCTATTGAATAACAACCAAAGGTTTTTCCTAAGAGACCATACAGGTGAAACTGACTCAGATCCGGTTGTGCTGAGAAAGGTTGACGTAGATACCTACAAAAAAACAGGCAGACGCGGAAGTAGAACTTTCGTTAACGTCTTAGACCCAAACATGGAAGTATGGGTTGAGATTGAAGCTTAGGAGTAAATACAACATGACAACAAAAAATGACCTATTAAGGTTAATCCCTTCCATGATGAAATTCTACAGCGCCGACACTGTAAAAATGATCGTGGCTCTAACCCATGAATGGTCTAAAATAAAATGCCCGAGACACGAGTGGACTAGACTTTTCCTTCCTGCGTTGTTTGGTCATAGCATTCCTACTGCGTATCTGTTCGAATGCCAAGCCCCGGAGCCCACCCCTGGCGGCGTGATTATGGTACGCGACGCTAGAGACGCGCTACGGAGTATGTGGAAGAATACAACGCGGGACTACAACCCGAAATTTGAAATTGGTTTGTATTGCAGGGCGTTTGCTTTGACTGATGGATTTTCTCTCCCTAGTAGTAATACTTTTATATACCACACCAGCAAAGAAAAACTTCGATGGTTGGCCCTAGAGCGGTTAACTACCGCACTTTGTGATACTGTTAGATCCGTAACAGACGCTCAAATGTTACGTCATTACAGAAAGGAGTTAAAATGTCAGGCGGATACTTAGAAGGTCTCTGTCGTATAGACTGGTGGGTAGACTCCATCACTAAAATTTCAGAAGAACAAGAGCGTGGATTCACGGAACAACAAAGAACGCTAATGAATAAATTCAACGCAGATTTGCTGGAATTCCGCGCTATCTTAAATGACTTCGATTATGCCGTCGAAGGGGACAAGTCCTTCAATGACTTCTTTGCGGCATTAGAAAAGAGGTTTGCATGTTCCCAAAAACCATAACGTTTAGGTTGTATGAGAGAGAAAGGTGTTTCCGCAAGCGTAGTAAAGAATGGGTGCTGTCCGTGGAATTTTTAACAAATACTCCGTGGGTAGTTTATACTTGGAATAAAAAACCCGCAGCTGAAGACGTAGAAAAAATAAAAGACTGTGTGGTTAGGTCTTGTGAACTATATCATAAGAGTATATCAATACCTACGTTTGACCGTCGGTAAACCGGCGGAAAATAAGTGTAGAAAGCGCCTCGGTGAAGCGCCAACATATACCGAAGCGTCTTTTCAATACGTGATTCAGCGGGTGATTCAGTGCGGATAAATCCGTATTTTAACACCTACTTAAGTAGGGAATAGGAGAAACTCATGAATGAAAAAACATTAAGCAATACATCGATTAGAGCTGCTAAAAAAGCAGTACCGGACATCAAAGTTGTCGGCGATGGCGACACTTGGAAACTTATTTGCAAGGCTTCCTCGAAGTCGGAAGGGTGGATGAAATCCACTAAAGCCATGGACGTTGACACGGGAGTTGTCATCCAGGTAACAACACAACAGGGCGACCATGTCGCTGAGGCTTTGGTATTCGTGCCTGGCGTGCGGATAATCGACGGATGTCACCCAGATGAAGGCATTGAGCGTAGGATTGGGAAGCGCGTTATCTAGTTCTAGTCGCCTGCGTGGTGGAATGGAAGACACAAGTGTGGGCAGTACTCACTCGTTGAACCCCACTGCCTCCAGTCCTTCGGGGCTTATTGAAGGGGAAACACGTAAGCGCAGGTTCGATTCCTGCCGCAGGCACCCCGTTAACAGCATTTGTCCGTGCTGGGGAGTCGGTAAAGGCTTAACTAGCCTGGGAGAGAAAACAGGGCATGAGTGCACTATCGGCACGTTGGGCTATCTTTGGAAAGCTCAATATGGACATTACTGAGAAGCGCTCGCCGAGATAAAGAATGATTGCCTGACGCATCGAGAAAGAGCAGAGCTATTAACGTTGCGTTCCCTTTAAAAAGTTTATTATAGCCGTATGTTCGGCTATCGCCGCCCTTGCGATTACTCTGTAAAGGGCACTTCCTAGGTGTAGTTCAGTATGGTAGAACGCCTGGCCTGGGACCAGGAGGCCGCAAGTTCAAATCTTGCCACCTAAACTAACAAGGAGAATATAAATGGATGGTAATGTTAAGTATGTGCCTATACTAAACAAACAAGCGTTAGCAAAACAGCTATTAGAATTCTGCGTACTAAAATTGGTAGGTAGTGTTCTTATTAAGAACGATCCTAGAGATATCGATATAGCTATAGTAATTCCGGATGAGTTATTCCAAGAACATTTTGGTAATCAGCGTGATTTTATTAAAGCTATTAAAAGCGGGAACTGGAATGCTAATACACATAAATGGTCTGATATAAGTATAGAAATATCTAAACTTTTGTGTGTAAGATTAAAGTCAAGTCTACCTATAGATGCTAAGGTAACAACTGAATACCTCAGTAAAAATTTATTTACAAAATGACATATTTAATAACCTTACAATCCAACTAAATAGGAGAAACCCGTGCAACTAACTAAACTAATACCCACTACAATACAGATAGATAACGATAACCCTGTCAACTGTGACACTAGCTGTAAGTATTTCCACGAGGAAGGTAGCTTACCCATTGGACCAGATGCACAGGAGTACTGCAGCCTTTATTTGGAGTCCATTCCTAAAAAACCAAACCCACTCGGCTGTATACGTGGGTACTTGTACGAGAGAGTGCCTGAGTGTTTAAGTAATTTTCACATCCGATATCCTAGAATGGAGGACATATGGACATAATGGCGGCGCTCGATGCTGAGTTAGATTTCACTAGGAAACTATCAGAGCTTAGAGACAAAATCAGGAAATTAAAAGGAATCGCTACAGAAGAAGACGTTGACCATTTTATCTTAACAGCAGTGAAGCGTAAAATACGTGAGCGTGTAGAAGAAGTCTAGAATAAGGAGTAATCCATGAGAAATTTAAACCAAGAATTATGCGAATTAATGCGCCAAAAAGAGCAGATACACTTAGAACTGCGCGCTCTACAAATAGAAATATTAGTAGAGAGATTTGGCGCTAGAAAAGGTGATATCATAACTGTTGTTGGTGATTACAACGAAAGTGTTAGAGGTAAACGCGCGAAAATTGTCGACATCCCTTCGTCTGATAGCTCTGCGTATTATTTAGTGGTGCCTGAAAATAAAGATGGTAGTTGGAGCGAGAAAGCTCAAACACTGTATATAAACAGCAACACTAAAATCACAGTGATTAAATAGGTACAAACTAAGCTAGGCTAGAACTGTTTTAT
>Ga0315290_10000748_pt1 | contig 21720 bp, 12 predicted proteins | sample YL17G12_0_MG_FD_203627 | JGI IMG/M metagenome (GOLD analysis project Ga0315290, IMG submission 203627) | Sediment microbial communities from Yellowstone Lake, YNP, Wyoming, USA - YL17G12_0 | ecosystem: Environmental > Aquatic > Freshwater > Lake > Sediment | place: USA: Wyoming | collected... | reverse complement strand
AGGAGTGTCGCCTTTGATCCGCAGGGCCGCACCCTGGCTAGCGGGAGTGAAGACGGGATGATCAAGATTTGGGACCCGGCCAGCGGCAAGGTGCTTGGCACCCTCGAAGGGCACACCGGCGGCGTCAATAGTGTGGCCTTTGATCCGCAGGGCCGCACCCTGGCCAGCGGGAGTGCTGACGGGCTGATCAAGGTGTGGGACCCGGCCAGCCGGCAGTTGCTCCACACGCTGGAAGGGCATCGGAGCTTCGTCAATAGCGTCCTCTTTGATCCCGAGGGCCGCACGCTGGCCAGCGGGAGTTATGACAATACGGTAAAACTCTGGGACGCGGCCAGCGGCAGGCTGCTCCGGTCGCTCGAAGCCCACGCGGGCTCGGTCCGATGCGTCGCGTTCTCCCTGGATGGCCGCCTTGTCGCTTCCAAGGGTGGCGATCATACCATCAGGCTATGGCGGAGCGACACGGGGGCCTGTGTCGCGACGATCCCTGAGCCGGCCTCAATGAGATGGACACCCGGCCTTGCCTTCCATCCGCGTCTGCCGTTCTTGGCCACGGTGGGGTCGGATCCCGACGCGCCAGCGGACACGGGTGGAGCGACGGCGTCACCGCGCGACCGTGTCATCCACGTCTGGGAACTGGACTTCGCGGTCCTGCTCCGCCAGGCCCCAGCTCCGACGGTGAGCTACACCAGCGCGAAGATCGTACTCTTGGGCGAGAGCATGGTGGGCAAGTCGTGCCTGGCCATGCGGATCGCCGAAGACCGCTACCCGCGGGACGACGAGCACGGGACCACGCACGGCATGAAGTTCTGGCCCATGGAGCCCGAGCGGCTCAGCCCCGCCGCCGTGGCGCCCGAGGGCCAGCGGCGCGACGTCGTGCTCTGGGACATGGGCGGGCAGGACGAATACCGCCTGGTCCACCAGCTCTTCTTGCACGACACCACGGTGGCGCTGGTGCTGGTCGATCCCACCCGGGGACGCGTTGCCCTGGAGGAGGCGGAGGCCTGGAACAAGCGCCTGGAAAAACAGTTGCACGGCCGCCCGGCGAAAAAACTCCTGGTGGGGGCCAAGCTCGACCAGCCCTGCGACACGCTCGACCGCCAGGCGATCAAGGACCTGTGTGCGGCGTGCGGGTTTGAGCAGTTCTACGAGACCAGCGCACTCACGGGCCGGGGCGCGGCCGACCTCCGCGAGGCCATGGCCCAGGCCATCGACTGGCAGCGGCTGGCCCAGACCAGCCGGCCGGAGCTGTTTCAGCGGATCCGCGACGAGATTGACGAGCGCCGCAAGCGCGGGGAGGTGGTGCTCCACGAGGCCGACCTGCACCGGGCGCTGGGGATGGGGGTGGGGACGAAAGGCCCTCACCCCGGCCCTCTCCCAGAGGGAGAGGGGGAAAGGGCGGTGGAGGCCGTTACCGCACAACTTGCCGCACAAGGGGTGATTGCCCGGTCGCGGGTCGCCACCGGCGAGCCGGTGCTGGTGCTCCAGGTCCACCAGATCGAGCGTTACGCCGGGTCACTGATTCTTGCGGCCCGGAACAATGCCCGCGGCGTGCCGGCCCTGGAGCTGGCGGCGATCACCCGGCCCGGGTTCGCCTTGCCCGGGATCGCGGAGAAAGACCGGCTGCCGCGGGTCCAGGAGCGGCCGGTGCTGGAGTGCTCGGTCGAGCTCCTGCTGGAGCACGGGATCTGCTTCCAGCACGAGGGGCTCCTGGTCTTTCCCACCCTGTTTGCCTTGGCCCGGCAGGCGGACGGCGCAAAGCTGGCCCACGCGGTGTCGCTGTACTACGATTTTTCCGGGGCGATCGACAACATCTACGCCTCGCTGGTGGCCTGGCTGGTCCTGGCCCGGGACTTTGGCCGGGTACGGCTTGGCGCGGACCAGGCGGAGTTCGAGGTGGCGGATCAGGGCCTGTGCGGCCTGAGCAAGGTGGGCCGGCCGGGCGGATTCGCCCACCTCGACGTCTACTTCGAGCCGCAAACCCCGCCCAAGCAGCGGGAGCTGTTCATCAGCTTCGTGGAAGAGCACGTGCGCGAGCACAGCGTGGAGATCGTCGAGCACGTGGCGGTGAGGTGCCCGTGCGGGCAGGACTTGGACGAGGAGACGCTCCGGAAGCGGATCGCCCGGGGGGACACCGACGCGGTCTGCCCGGTCTGCGAGACCCGGCACAGCCTGGCCGAAGGTGCGGCCCGGTCGCGCCAGCGCAATCCCGAGCTCGCCCAGTGGACCTGGGCGCTGAAGACCGAGGTCGACAAGCGCCGGCAGAAGAGCACGGCGGAGGCCGTGCGCCGGCTCGTTGAGGCGGGCGAGGCAAGGCCTACGGCCGGCCCGATCCGCCTGCTGCACCTGAGCGACCTGCACTTCGGCGCCGACACGCCGGTCATGGCCTGCGTGCAGTGGCTGGCCGACGACCTGCGCCAAGGCGAGTGCCTGGGCTTTGATCGCCTGGACTACCTGGTGATCTCCGGCGACTTCACCGACCAGGGCACTGCCGCCGGGTTCGAGCGGGCCTACGAGTTCGTCTCCGGCCTGGTGGGCCAGTTCGGACTGACCGCCGAGCGGTGCATCTTCGTGCCCGGCAACCACGACGTCCGGTCCACGGACGATGCCTTCGAGTGGCGGACGTCGGCCGAGGGCAAGCCGGTCCGGGTGCAGGGCAAGAAGTACCCGCTGCGGCTGAGGCCCTTTTCCGACGATTTCTATCACAAGTTCCTGCAAAAACCCTATCCGACCGGCTACGCCGACCAGGGCATGGCGACCCCGTTCTGGGAGACGGGCATCCAGTTCCTCGGGCTGAACTCGTGCTGGCAGGTCGACCAGTTCAACCCGAAGCGGGCCGGCGTGCACCCGGACGCGGTGGCCCGGGCCGTGCGCGAGGCGCAGGAGCAGGAGGCGTCGGCACGGCGGTCGGGCCAACTGGCCGCCGGCGCCCCGCTCTTGCGGATCGCCGTGTGGCACCACGCGGTCGGCGGCCCGGAGCAGATGACGAACGTCGATTTCCTCGGGAATTTGCAGAACAACGGCGTGAAGATCGCCCTGCACGGCGACGTACACGAGGTGCGCCGCGACCTGATGCGCTACTGGCACGCCAGCGCCATGCACGTGTTGGGAGCGGGGCGATTCAACGTGCCCGGGCCGGACCGGCCCGCGCCCGGCCCGCGCTTGTACAACCTGCTGGAGATCGCCCGCGACCTGAAAAGCGGCCGGGTCCACACCCGCTGGCAGCCCAGGCCCGACGGCCCGTGGGAAGGCTGGAACCAGTGGCCCAGGCCGGACGGGGGCCCGGGCGGCGTGCCGTATTACGATATCTCGTGGTAGCGGCCGCGTGGCACGGGCATCTTGCCCGTGCAGTGGCGCCTGGCACTGGCGAGACGCCAGTGGCACCCGGCACTGGCGAGACGCCAGTGGCACCCGGCGAGGTAAAGCCCGGGGGTTGCAACCCCCGGGCTTTGAGAACCGGGGATCGATGGCCTTCGTCGCCACCCCTTTTGCAGCGGGGAATCATCACGTGGCCAAGGCGACTGAACGTGCCCGTGCCGGGGGCTTGCCAGGCGGCGCGGGGCGCTGATAGAATCCCCTGCCGAATCGCGTGCGTGCGAGCACGCACCCTACGAGAATCATCCGAGCCACGAAAGGAACGAGCATGAATCGAGCAAGAGTTGCCGCTGTGTTGGCGTTGGGGTTGGTCGCGCTGGGGGGCGCGGTGGCGGTCGCGGGCGAGGTGCCGACGAAGGTCCCGCTGGCGGTGCAGCCGTTCGAGCTCAGCCAGGTCCGGCTGCTGGACGGCCCGTTCAAGCACGCCATGGACCTCGACCACAAGTACCTGTTGAGCCTCGACGCGGACCGCCTGCTGCACACCTTCCGCACCAACGCCAGGCTGTCCTCCCCGGCCAAGCCGCTGGGCGGATGGGAGGAGCCCAAGTGCGAGGTCCGCGGACACTCGCTGGGCCACTATCTCTCGGCCTGCGCCTTGATGTACGCCAGCACCGGCGACGCCAAGCTCAAGGAAAAGGCCGGCTACCTCGTCGCCGAGCTGGCCAAGTGCCAGGCCCAATTCCCTTCCGGCTACTTAAGCGCGTATCCGGAGGAGTTCATCGAGCGGGTCGAGGCGGGTAAGCGGGTCTGGGCCCCCTGGTACACGCTGCACAAGATATACCAGGGACTCCTCGACGTGCACGTCCTGTGCGGCAACGCCCAGGCCCTCGAGGTGCTCGAGAAGGCCTGCGCGTGGATCCAAAGCCGCACCGACAAGCTCGACGACGCCGGCATGGAGAAGATGCTCCACAACGAGCACGGCGGCATGAACGACGTTTTGGCCGAGCTCTACGCGGTCACCGGCGAGCAGATGTACCTGAAGCTCTCGCTGCGGTTCAATCACCACGCGGTGCTCGATCCGCTTTCCCGCCGGGAGGACAAGCTCACGGGCCTGCACGCCAACACCCAGTTTCCCAAGATCCTGGGCGCTGCCCGGCAGTACGAGTTCACCGGCGAGCCGGGCTTGAGGACCATCGCCACCTTCTTCTGGGACGTGGTCACGAAGGAGCGGTCCTACGTCATCGGCGGCAACAGCGACAACGAGGCGTTCTCGCCCAAGGAGGAGCTCTCGAAGCACATCGGCCCCTCGACCACCGAGACCTGCAACACCTACAACATGCTCAAGATCACCCGGCGCCTGTTCCGCTGGGACCCGAGGGCCGAGTACGCCGACTACTACGAGCGGGCGCTGTTGAACCACGTCCTCTGCTCCCAGAACCCGGAAACGGGCATGGTCTGCTACTACGTCCCCTTGAAGACCGGCTCGTCGAAGCACTTCAGCGCGCCGAACGACTCGTTCTGGTGCTGCGTGGGCACGGGCATGGAGAGCCACGCCAAGTACGGAGACAGCATCTACTTCCACGACGGCGAGAAGGCGCTGTACGTGAACCTGTTCATCGCGTCGGAGCTGAGCTGGGGCGAGCGGGGCGTGAAGCTCCGCCAGGAGACCCGCTTCCCCCGGGAGCCTGCCACCCGGCTGACCTTGACCTGCGAGAAGCCGGTCGAGCTGGCCGTGAAGGTGCGGCGCCCGTACTGGGCCACGTCGGGGTTCGCGATTACCATCAACGGCGAGACCCAGCCCGGCGACACCAAGCCGGGAACCTACGTCACGCTGGCCCGGCAGTGGAAGACGGGCGACGTGGTCGAAGTGAAGATGCCGATGAGCGTGCGGACCGAGTCGTTCCGCGACAACCCGCGCAAGCTGGCGATCCTCTACGGGCCGATGGTGCTCTGCGCCCCGCTGGAGCCGGGCAGGCCCTTCCCGACGATCGTCGGCCAGGTAAGCGACGTCGTTGGGGCCATCAAGCGGGCCGAGGGCCGAAGGCTGGCCTTCACCTGCGCCTCCCCGCCGTTTAAGGTCCTCGGCTCGGAAGGGGCCGGTGGGATAACCCTGGTCCCCTTCTACCGGGAGTACCAGAAGCCGTACCTCGTCTACTGGGACGTGCTCGACGAGGCCCAGTGGCAGGCCCGCGAGAAGCAGCTCCAGGAAGAGCTGGCCCGGCACAAGGCGCTGGACTCCCGCACCGTGGACCGGGTGCTGATCAACGACGAGGCTTCGGAGCAAGGGCACGATCTTCAAGGCGAGAAGCACGGCGCAGGCGAGTTCGGCGGGCGAATGTGGCGCCACGCCGGCGACGGCGGCTGGTTCTCCTTTCGGATGAAGGTCCCGGCCGACAAGCCGGCCGAGCTCCTTGCGGCCTACTGGGGCAGCGACGTCGGCCCGCGCGAGTTCGACGTCCTGGTGGACGGCAAGAAGATCGCCACCCAGAAGCTCGACCGCAACCGGCCCGACCAGTTCTTCGACCAGGTCTACGCCATCCCCGAAGAATTGACCAAAGGGAAGCAATTGATCACGGTCCGCTTCCAGGCCCACCCCGGAAAGACCGCCGGCGGGGTGTTCGACTGCCGGGTGCTTAAGAAGGACTGAGCGCGTGTTCGCCGACTCCCTTTCCCTCCGGGAGAGGCTTGGGGTAAGGGCTCGACAAGCCGGACGGCGTCCGCATGCTCAGGGCGAAGATGGCCAACGTATCTTGACACGTGGCGGCAGCCCGTTAGACTGATTCGGTGTGTGCCCGCTCGTGCGAGGCCGCGGGCTCCGCACTCCAGCCGACATTTTTGGCCGCAGGGCCGCTTCGGACCTTGCGCGATATGGAGAAACCATGGAACGCGCCGCTGGCGGCGTGAGAAACCCGCAACCACTTGATATGATTCCACTTGAAGCGTTCTGGCGCGGGCGCGTTAGGCCGCAAATGTGCGGCCTACAGGTGTTACGCAGAAATTATCGATGAACAAGTTGTGTCGCTAAGGTTGTCGATCAAATGACGACTCCGCAGACTGGCACACGCGAAGGCCCAGAACTCGACGCTCAAGGCCCTCGCGTCGGCAAGAAGTACTTCAAATTTGGCATTGCGGGGCTGCTTGTCTTGTTGGCTGGTCTTTGCACAGTACATTTTTCAGGCATCATTCCAATTCACCGATTTCCGCGAATTCTCTCGGCGCCGTTTAGGCAACCTGAACGCCCGGATACCGCCAATCCAATCAGATACGAACGCAGGGGCTTCAGCTTCTCATACCCAGGTAACTGGACGATTGATACATCCAGCGAGCACTTTGACCCAGACGGGTTCCTCATTCTTGATGCGCCGACACATGGGCAAGTCCGGATTCAAGTGGCCGCCCTTGAAGTTGATGCGAAAGAGGCGGTCGAGCACGTCGCGGCGCGGTTCGAAATGCCTGGTCTGAAGGTCAATAGCCGTTCCCAATTCGCTTCCTGGGGAGAGTTTCCAGGGTACGGACTCACCCTGCTCGGAGAAAAGCTGGGAGATCCCTTTCAAGTGCGGATCTTCGCACACGCTGGATCGACACGATCGATAGTAGTCTGGGAGTATTGGTGGGATGGACGCAACAGCATCAACGCTTCCGGTTATCAACTGATTGAAAGCAGCTTTCGGCTGGAGAGGAGAGGAAAAGGGGACATCACTGATATTCGCGTTGGCAATCAGTGATGTTCCCTTTTCGTCCCCCACCTCAGTTGCCAATTCGGGTGCGCTGGGCCGCCCGCGTCGCTCAATTCTGGCGTTAGGCGCACAGGAGCGCGGTGACCATGAATCCGATAGTGCTGGAATTCGACAACAGGGTGGCCGACCATCTGGCAGCCGAGCGGCTGTACTACCGATCTACATTCTGGTGGAAAGCCGACAAGGTAGTCGCCGGCCTGCTGCTCGCGTGCGGCGTCTTCTTGGTATCAACGGCTGGTGTTGTCTGGTGGACGGCGATCTTCTTCCCTCTGGCGATCGTCGAGTGGTTCAACCTGCTGTCTCCCCGCCCCCTTCAAGTCCGCTACTTCTTCAATCGGAACCCGAAGTTCCTCGAAACGTACCATCTGGCCTTCTCCGACGAGGGAATCCACTTCAAGACGGAATCCCTGGATTCCAACGTTGCATGGACTTACTACACGCGTGTGCTTGAGAACGACACCGTCGTGCTGCTAATCTACGGTACTCGGATGTACACGGTCATACCTACACGGGCGTTTTCCGATAGTTCGCAACGCGCCGAATTCATGGCACTCGTTCGCCGACACGTTTCGGCGAGAGGTACCGTTAGCGCCTGACTTATTGCTGCAACGGACCGGCGCGCCCCGATCAGTTGCCGGAACGGGCAGTACGCTCGGCGCACCGGCAGTTGACCGATAGGACGTTACCTCATGACATGTAAACACATATCGCTTTGTCTGGCACTCTTGCTCGGGGCCACGCGGGCGAGTTGCTCTCGGAGGAAAGCGACGCAGCCGGGCACCTGGGCCTCGGAGAGTCCGTGCAGCAGGAGTGGGCCCCGAAAGCCGCAGCCGTAAAGCAGGGAAAGGTAGCGGTGGTAGTCGAGCTTTCCGTGGCCCGCCGGCTCACTGGCCTGCCACGATGCCGGCTCCCAGAGGCTGCAAGAGGACAGCAAGGACCGGGCTTCCCCGCGGTCACCACGACCTCATCGGCGCGGCCCTGAATCCAGCCGCGATGGTCTGGAGCAGGCTCAGGTGGAACAGAAGCGATAACCAACGGAGGCCCTTGCGCTTACGTCAATCAATTCCCGGACACCCCCTCGCAGAAGCCGTGGCACATGGTCACGTGCCTTTCGGCCGGTGAGGAATGCGGGCTGGTCGGGTTGCCTCCCCCTCGGTGGGAGGCTACAATGATAGGGCCAGCAGGAAGGGGAGTAGATGCCCGTCTCGCTTGACGATTTTGTCCGGTCGCTCACCGGCAGCGGCCTGCTGACGGCCGACGAGGTGCTGGCGTCTCTGAAGGCGTTTCCCGGGGGTCGCCGGCCGGGCTCGGCCGCCGAGCTGGCCGCGGAACTCTTCCGTCAGAAGAAGCTGACGAAGTACCAGGCGCAGGCCCTGTACCACGGCCGGACCTGGGCCCTGGTGGTGGGAAACTACGTGATCCTGGAGCGGTTGGGGATGGGCGGGATGGGCCAGGTGTTCAAGGCCCAGCACCGCACGATGGACCGGATGGTGGCCATCAAGCTCCTTCCGCTGGAGACGACCAAGTCGCCCGACGCCTTGAGGCGTTTTCATCGCGAGGCCAAGGCCGCGGCCCGGCTGTCCCACCCGAACATCGTCACCGCGCACGACGCCGACGTGGACCGGGGGGTTCACTTCCTGGTCATGGAGCACGTCGAGGGGGAGAACCTTTCGGCGCTGGTGAAGGCCAATGGCCCGCTGCCGGTGGTCCAGGCCGTGGCCTGCGTGGCGCAGGCGGCCAAGGGGCTGGAATACGCGCACGCGCAGGGGATCATCCATCGGGACATCAAGCCGTCGAACCTGCTGTTGGACAAGCGGGGGACCGTGAAGATCCTCGACATGGGGCTCGCCCGGATCGAGGAGGCCCTCGACCCGGAGGCCCTTCCCCCGGACGAGATCACCCACAGCGGGTACGTGATGGGGTCGGTCGACTACATGTCGCCGGAGCAAGGGTTCGACCTGCGGACCACCGATCACCGGTCGGACATCTACAGCCTGGGGGCCACGCTGTTTTACCTGGTCACCGGCCGGCCGATGTACCGCAGCAACACCCTGGTCAAGCGGATCCTGGCCCACCGCGACCATTCCATTCCGTCGCTGCGGGCGGTGCGGCCGGAGGTGCCGGAGGCCCTGGACGCGGTCTTTCAGCGCATGGTCTCCAAGCGTCCGGAGGACCGGTACCAGTCGATGACGGAGGTCCTCGGCCAGCTCGAATCGTGCCTGGCGCGGATGGGCGCCAAGACGGACGGCTCGCCTTTGCTCAGTGCGCTGGGCTCGAAGCCGGGCTCGTCGGACGACGCGCTGATGCTTTCCCCGGTGGCTTCGTTGCTGGACGAATGGCTGCTGGAGGAGCAGCCGATGTTCCCCGAGCCCGTGCCCCTGCCGTTCGGCTACGGGTTTCGGCGGCGGAGCCGGCGCCTGGCGTTCTTCGGCGGGGCTCTGGCCGTTGCGCTGCTGACCTATGCTGTCGTTGCCCTGCTGCTGCGGTCGATGGCTCCGACGAGCCTCCCGTTTGCCGAGGGGCTGGTGCGGATCGAGGGCGCGGCGGCCGACGCCGAGGTCAGGGTCTTCGACTCCAGGCAGAACCTCGAGGCATTTCGGAAAAGCACCGGCGGACGCATCGCCGTCCTGGTGCCTCCGGGAACCCATCGCATTACCGTGGAGAAGGATGGGTACAAGCCCTTCAGCCACACCGAGAGCGTTCTGTCGGGCGACCAGGTGACGGTTCGGGCGACCCTCGAGCCCGTCCCGTGAACCCGCCCCATGCGCCCGCCCGGGCCGGGGGCTTGCGCCGGTCACCCGGCCTCGCGGGCTCGGGAGAACGCAATGCCCTCGATCTCGACCAGCAGCTCCGGCCGGCAGACGTCGGCCACGGCGTAGATGGTGGGGAGCTCGCCGAGCATCGACCGGCACACGGCCCGACACGTGCCGTAGTCTTCACGCCGCTTGACGTAGACCCGGGCCACGGCCAGGTCGGCCAGCGTGGCCCCCAGGCCGGGCATGCCGTGGCGGCGCAGATTGCCCTCCGAGATCAGTGCCTCGATGTTTTCGAGCGTCTGGCGGGTCTGGGCTTCCACGTCGTCGGGATGGCGGCTTTCGGACCCGGTGATGCTCGCCGTTCCGGAGACGAAGATCGTGGCGCACGGGCCGCAGCGCAGGGCAATGGCCCGGGCGAACTTCGGGCTCTTCGGCCCGTACTCGGTCGCGTAGCAGAAGGCCGAGGTCTGCTGGGGGTTCTCCAGGGGCGTGAGCACGACGTCGCTGCGATCGGTGACCATCGCCACGCAGCTCATCAGGACGTCGCGATGGTCGGCGCCGATGCCCGTGCTCGCCGGGAAGACGTCGCCGCGATAGGCCGGCGGAGCGTGGTCGGCCAGGAACCGGTAGTTCTGGTAGAAGTCGCTCCTGGCCCGGTTCAGCTCCTTGTAGCGCTGCGTCTGGCCTTCCGGGCCGACGATGTCGCCGAGGTAGAGCCAGGTGCGGATGATCTGGTCGAAGCGGACGCCGGCGCCGGCCAGGACGCGCTCCATGGCCCGCAGCCCGCCCAGCGTGCGCTCGTATACGCCGGGGGCATCGGTGGGGGGAGTGATCTGGGTGGCGTGGACCCAGGCGATGCCGCCGTGCCGGGCCACGACCAGGTGGTCGCCGCGTCGCTCGATCTCGACTTCGCCGGCCCCGCGCCCGATGCCCTGGGCCTCGATCGCCAGGAGCTTCCCGCCGCACGGATGCTGGGGCACGTAGGACGTGGCCGGCAGGTCCTTGCCGTAGAACTCGCGCATGAGCTGGTGGCACTCGCCGGTAGAGCCCGCGTCGGCGAGGAACACCGCCTGCTCGACGATCGAGCCGGGGGTTGCCTCCTCCTCGAGCACGCGCCGGATCGTCCGCAGGGCGTCGCGGGCCTGCTCCCGGAACGTGGACCCCAGGCGCGGCACCGCGGCCGCAAACACGTGCCGCACGCCGTCGAGCTCGACGACCGAGTACCCGACGCCCTCGCTCGACTGCCTTCGGATCATGCGTCTCGGCGCCCAATCGTGCATCGAACCAATCCGCGGGTCTGGCCGGAGCCCTTCGGGGCCAGACTGCAATCTAATCCGGGGCAAGGGCCTTCGTCAACCTTGGACCTTCCCGGACCCTCCCGGCCGGGCCATTGCCCGGAAGGCGCGCCCGCATACTCGACAAAACCCGTTTCTTCGCTTACATTGCACGGAGGCAGCGGCCCTTCCTTCGGACCTCTCGAGGATCGACGGCGGCGCGACCATGGACGAGGTACTCTCAAGCCTGAATTCGCAACAGCGCCGGGCGGTGCAGCACGGAGACGAGCCGCTGCTGATCGTGGCCGGGGCGGGCACCGGCAAGACCGCCACGCTCGTGCACCGCGTGGCCTGGCTGATTGCACAAGGCCGGGACCCCTCGCGAATCCTCCTGCTCACCTTCACCCGGCGGGCGGCCGGCGAGATGCTCCGGCGCGTCGAGGCCCTGTTCCGCCGGCTGCAGCGCGGCGGACACCCGGCGGCCGCCGGGCGCCTCCAGCCGAGCCGCGTGTGGGGCGGCACCTTCCACGCCGTCGCCACGCGCCTGCTGCGCCGCTACGGCAAGGCGGTCGGACTCGCCGCCGGCTTCGCCATCCACGACCGCACCGATTCCGAGGACCTCATGGGCATCCTGCGCACCGAGCTCGCCCTGGCAAAGACCGAAAAGCGGTTCCCCACCAAGGGGACCTGCATGGCGATCTACAGCCGGTGCGTCAACGCCCGAGAAAGCCTCGACCGGGTCCTTGCCGGGCATTTCCCCTGGTGCAAGGGCTGGCCCGAGGAGCTCAAGCGACTGTTCGACGCCTACGTCGACCGGAAGGAGGCCGCCTCGGTGCTCGACTACGACGACCTGCTGGTCTACTGGCACGCGCTCTTGGCCGACCCCCAGGCCGGCGACCTGGTCCGCAAACGCTTCGACGCCCTCCTGGTCGACGAGTACCAGGACACGAACCTGCTCCAGGCGGAGATCCTTTACCGGCTGTCGCCGGAAGGCACGGGGCTGACCGTGGTCGGCGACGACGCGCAGTCGATCTACTCCTTCCGCGCGGCCACGGTCCGCAACATCCTCGACTTCCCCAAGCACTACCCCCGTGCCGCCGTGGTCACCCTCGAGGAGAACTACCGCAGCACGCAGCCGATCCTCGAGGCCACCAACCAGGTCATCGGCCTGGCCCGGGAGCGCTACGCCAAGGACCTCTGGAGCCAGCGGCGCGAGGGAGACCGCCCGCACCTGGTCACCTGCGAGGACGAGGACGACCAGGCGGACTACGTGATCCGGCAGATCCTCGAACATCGCGAGGGCTCGATTCCCCTGCGGCGCCAGGCGGTCCTGTTCCGCGCCTCCCACCACAGCATCCTCCTGGAGGCGGAGCTTGCGCGGAGGAACGTGCCGTTTCACAAGTACGGCGGACTCAAGTTCACCGAGGCCGCGCACGTGAAGGACCTGCTGGCGTTCTTGCGCCTGGCCGAGAACCCGCGGGACCTTGCCGCCGGGTCGCGGGTGCTGGTGCTGCTCCCCGGGATCGGGCCGCAGAAGGCCCGGCAGCTTATGGAGCTTTTGCACGGCTCGCAGGAGCGTTTTGCCGCGTGGGCTCGCTGGAACCCGCCCGCCGCCTCCCGGCAGCTTTGGCCGCGGTTCGTCCGGCTCATCGGCGAGCTCAGCCGCGCGAAGACCGATCTGCCCGCCCAGATCCACCAGGCCCGCGAGTTCTACGTTCCGATCCTGGAGGAGCTGTACGACAATCCGCGGCCCCGCGCCCGGGACCTGGAGCAACTGGAGCACCTGGCCTCGCGCTACCGCGACCGTCGGACGATGCTCGCGGAGATGGCCCTGGATCCCCCCTCCTCGACCCAGGACCTGGCCGGCCCTCCCCTGCTGGACGACGACTACCTCGTCTTGAGCACGATCCACTCGGCCAAGGGGCTGGAATGGGACGCGGTCTACGTCATTCACGCCTCGGACGGCAATATCCCCTCGGACATGGCGACCGGGTCAACGGAAGAGATCGAGGAGGAGCTGCGGCTCTTCTACGTGGCCCTGACCCGGTCCAGGCGATGGCTGTACGTCTGCTGCCCGTTGCGCTATTACCGGTATCCCGGCAGCTTCAGCGACGCCCACGGCTATGCCCAGCTCACGCGATTCGTGCCCGAGCGCGTCGCGGCAATGTTCCAGCGCGTGACCACGACCCGGGCCGACGACGACCTGGGCGACGACCCGGCCGAGATCGAGCTGCGGCGAACGAGCCGCTCCATCCGCCGCGGCACCAAGCGATTCTGGTCGTAGCCGGGCAGGCGGTGGAGGGGGGAGGGTGGATGGGGGAGGGTGGATGGTGGAGGGTGGATAGTGGATGGTGGATAGTGGATGGTGGATAGTGAGTAGGGGATGGGGGAGGGTGAGCAGTGGGCAAAGCCGCTTGCGGCTTAGCCCGGCGTCTTTGCCGGGCCGGCCCGCGCCGATCGGACGCGGCGGGCAGGACGCCCTGCCAACCCCGCAGTTGTATCACGCGCCAGGGAGTTCGGGGAGGCTTAGTTCCCGGCGGACCCGGTTCGCCTGGTCCAAGGTGACGTGGTAGATGAAGATCGAATACCCCGCCGAGGCCACCGGTTGAAAATGGAGGAAGTACCGGTACTCCTTGGAGCGGCCGTGGAGGTGATTCGCGCTGACGGCGTACCAGCCGGGCTGGGGGCCCAACGGCTCGCGGCGAGAGGAGGATCGGGCAGGGTCTGCGTCCGGGCCGGGGGGCGGACGCGTGGAGTGGATACCGGCGATCTGCGGTTCGACATAGGGGACGTAATGCGCCAGTCCCAGCGGCCGGGCCTCGGGGTGCCGGTCGAGCCATCGCTTCAAGTACAGCAGGTCCTGACCCCAATCGACGTTGCTGTTGTCCAGATGGGCATGGCCGCCGGCGGGCCCTCCGATCAGCTCATTGAAATACGAGAGGCTGTGGGGATACACCTGGAGACTGCTGAGGATGGACCAGCCCAGGGCCGCCGCGGCAGCCGACGCCAGCAGGCGGTGGTTCCGGTCCAGCGCGCGGGCGACCTTGCCGATCCAGACGAAGGCGAAGGGGAAGATCGGCAGCACGTATCGCATGTGGTGGTTAAACCCCGTTTGCAGGCTGACCAGGACGAGGACGACGACGAGCGGGGCCAGCACGACGATCTCGTCGCGTCGCGCTGCCGAGTACCCGGGCAGGGAGAGGCCGGCAACCAGGGCCATCGCCGCCAGCAGCCACGTCCCCAGCGGCACCTTGATGGCCAGGGCATAGAGATAGTAGTACCACCATCCCCCTTTCCGCCACTCTCCAGCGAGGTACGACCATAGCCGGCGCTCGAAGTCCGACTTCTGGAGGTCGATCCCCATCACGTAGTTTTCCGGCAGCGGCACGGGGATCTCACCGAGCCAGGTGCCGGCAAACCGGTTCTCACCGGCGCCTAGGGTCCCGGCCAGGTTCGCCAAGCCGTTGGCGAACCGGCTTACGAAGCGGTGGTCGCCGAGCTTCCGGAAGGAACCCTCGAAACCATAGGCCAGGTTGATCGCCCCCCAACCGAGCAAGAGGATTACCCCGAGCTGGCATCCCTCGCGGAGCCGCCTTCGGAACCCGCCACCGACACGCCACGGCCAGCGCCAGGCCAGCCAGACCAGGGGCCAGAGCAGGAAGAGGACCAGCCAGGTGAATTTCGTCAATTCGGCGAGCCCGAGGACGACTCCGGCCCGAATCGCTTCGGGCCAATGGGGCACCTTCAGCCAAAGCCAGAAGGCGTAGGCAGCAGCGAGGCCGAAGGTCGCCGCGGCGGCATCCGGGGTGATCAACTGGGCGTGGGCGATGATGTTCGGACAGAAGCACCAGAGGGCCAAAGCCAACAGCCCGGCCCGCGTGCCGTAGAGCTCCCTTGCCCAGCGCATGCAGAGGTAGCCGCCCAGAAGCGAGAAAGGGATGCAGGCGAAACGGGCCCATGTGAGCAGAGACAACGCCCGGGGGCCGTTGTCTCGGAGGAAATCGATCCGGATGTCCTGCTCCGAGCGGATTCCGGTCCGCGCGTCGTAGTTGCGCCAGTCACACTCGGCACCGGCCAGGAGGACCGGGAGCGTCGCCACCATACGGACCAGCGGCGGGTTGGTGCGGCACAGGGCGAACGTGCCCAACCGCCAGTGACTCAGTCCGGCCACCAGGTGGGAAGGCTCGTCCCACACCGGGCTGTGGCGGAGGGCTCCCCAGGCCAGCAGGCCGGCATGGACGGCCAACAACAGCACGCTCAGCCGCCGTGCGGTTACGGACGACGGAGATACGCCAACGCCCAACGGCACCGATCCCATCGGCATAGGAAGGCGTCCCTCACGACTTGCCACCACGCCGCAAGGCATGCCTCCGGCTCCACAGGAGGACCCCCACGGCGATCACCAGGATCGCAGCGCTGGCCAGGAAGACGACAAGCGGCCGCCCGCTTCCCGTCGTCCGTGAGGGGAGCGGTGGCGGAGATTCTCCCAGGACTTTCACCGTCGTCTGTGGTCCAAGACGTTGATCGACGACCCGTGTCCCGTTCGGGGCCCCAAAATCCTCGTAGGAGAACAATCGCTCCGGGGGAGGCTCGTTGACCAGCTCCCAAGTGAACTTCAGGTCGTACCGGTCGAAGTATTGGGGCGTCTCGGCGACCAACGTCCACTCCATGGGGACCCAAACCCCGCTCTTGTTGGCCCATTTCACCTCGCTCCAGTGGGCGGGCTGCTTGGCCCAGCCCTGGGACGTTTGGCGGTAGACCTCCAGGCGGATCGGAGTGAACCCGTTGCGGGTGTCAATCCAGAGCTTGCGCAGGCCATCCCGTTTCTTGCCGAAGGTCGCCACGATCCGGGTCACGTCGGGACGGTCGGTCTCCTCCACGATCTCGTCGATTCCCTGCTCCTCGGAGGTATAGGCGGGGAGGATCTGCAGAAGACTGTACTTGTGCAGGTCGCCCCACAGGAGGAGGCCGACGGCGCGGACGTCGATCGGCTCCTCCGCTGTCTGCGCGTCCTCGCGATCCAGGAAGATCGGCATTTGGCTCACGAGGGGCTGGCCGGAGGCGGTCTTCGGCGCTTCGGGAAGGACCGGCGTTTGCCATGATGCGGTTTGGCCCGGCACCCGCGCCATCTTCTTCTCCACGGGCATCTGCTTGGGCGGCCCCGCCAACGTGTCCGGCTGGCCCTTCCCATCGTTGATGATCATCCCGACCTTTCGCGGCTCGCTGCTGTCGAAGCGGACCTTGCGAGCGACGTTGTCGAACCCGCAGAAGAACTTGCAGTCGCCCTCGACCTTCGAGCCCTGCTGGTCAGTTCGCTTCAGCGTGCCGCTGGCCGTGTACACTCCCGATTTCAGCTTCTCCCGCTCGTTCTGCATGCCGGCGACAAGGAAACGAAGTCGCTCGTGTTTGTCCCCCGCCCCCTCGGCCCGCACCGCATCTCCCGCTGCACTGGCGAGCACGAAACATACAACCAGACGAATCATATCCGCTCCTTTCTGGACGCTCCCAGACCCGATGAAACAGGCCAGGTATGCAGAAGGGCGCGCCGAGCCCCCCCTGCACCGATGCCTTCTCCTCGGGTTGCAGGGCAACCGCCACCTGCCAGGATGGGGCTGCCAGGGGCAACAGCCAGGCTGTCACCAGCCCACATACGGCGACTCCAACGATACATGCCAACGTTCTCATACCGCTTCTCCTTTCACCAAAAGGAACTCGTGAAAACAACCTACGCCAACCCACTCCCCGAAGCACTGCGGGGCGAACTCCTCGCGCGCGATCGGCGCCGCGCCACCTCCAAGTAGACACCAGCCGCCAGCACCGCCAGCATGGCGGCCGCCAGGCACAGCGCAGTCGCCACCCCTGAAAAACCGATCCTGCCGAGAGTCAACGATTCGGCGTCCCCGAGGGGCTCGCGTGAAGAAACCAGCACCGCTCCGGAAGCACGCTTCCGGATCACGTCCTGGGGGACGACGGAGTTCCCGGAAACAAACCCCGGCCCGCTCTCATCCGATTCCGGCAGGTGCAGCACGAAATGTGCCCGCGCGCCCTCCTCGGCCGGCTCCAAATGGACGATGGCCGGGTAAGGCCACGACAGGTCGGCCGGTGCCGGGACCCGCACTGCCCGGGCGTAAACGCCACGCCGGGAGAGCGCCGCCTCGAGCTTCCCGATGTCGGCCGTGTGCTCGATACCCTGCCCCTGGATCTCGCGGATCAAATCGACCAGGTCCTCCGCGGGCAGGCCATACCAGCGGAGAATGCGTTCGACGCAGCGCGGCCCGCAGAAATCCGACTCCGAGGCCGCGGCCTGCCCGGAGAAGGCGCAAAGCCTCCCCAGCACCAGGGCGAACAACACCCCGCAAGCACACCCAAAACTTCCCTTCCGGCAGTACATCGACGCTCTTCTCCCGGAGGGTCCCACGGCCTTGTGCCCGGCCTACTTCGTCCACACGGAGACGGGTAATTCAATTGGGGGGATTACGCTGTCCCCCTCGACCCGAACTTCCACTTTCCCTTCCACCAGCCCGCGGGCCTTCTGGGGCGCGTAGCGCCCCACGAGGACAAACGACGCCGCGTTCTTGGTGGGCAAGACGCTCAGTTGCATCTCGTCCCCCAGATTGTGCGACAACGCAAACGATCGCTCGGAGAACGTGCCGTACCCCGGTGCCACGGTGATCTCCGCCTCGACCCGGGCCGATTCCCCAAGACCCAACTTGCCGAAGAACAGCCGGTGCGGTGAGACCTCCACGGGCCGCTGGAGATACACCGCGACCGGCACGACAATCTGCGGCTTCTCGCGGCACGCCGTCTGCACGACCAGCGTATCGCGGGTATGACCGAAGGGCAGTGCCGAGGTGTCGCCCTGCACGTCGAACCGCCAGGACTGGAGCGGAATTCCCCCCCCGCCCCGGCCCTTCCACGAGACGCCGGCTGACCTCCAGCCACGAGGGACAATCCACGCGCTCGATCGCGACCTTGGCCCCCGAGAAGTTCCGCAGCTCCAAGGTGGTCCTCAGCCCCGCCCCCCGGACCCCCGATCCAAAATCCAGGAACCCCGGGACCACCGACAAAGGCTCGCGGATCTCTGCCACGATGACGAAGCGCGCCAACGGGGCGTCGGCCTCGGCGAACGTCACGAAGACGTCCTTGCGGACCGTCCCTTCGCTCTTCGGAGCACGAAAATGGATCTCCATTTTCGCCGTTTGCGACGGCTCAATCACCCGCGGAGTCACTTCCCCAGTCGTACACGCGCAGTTGCGCGAAACGTCGATCGTCGTCCAGGGATGGTTGCTGGTGTTGGCGATCGTCAGCGTTGTCGAGGTCTGCTGCTCCGGGCGAAGCACGCCGAAGTCCCAAGTCTGGCTCAACAGGGGCTTGCTCCCCGCCGTGCCTTCGCTCCCCGAAACGGCCTCCTCGACCACCAACGCCCGACGCTCTCGGCGCGCCGCAGAGTTCCCCAACAGCAGCACACAGGCTCCTGCCGCCGCTGCGAAAAGGACTAGCGCAATCGTGACGACGATGGCCCGGCGCTTCGCCATGAATTGACACCTCCCGCCGGAGAAATCCGCTCTTCCAAGTCCGCGGGCTGACGCGCCCAGACTACATATCTATCCTTCCCCGCGGCCCGCGCGACGAGCTTCTTGTCGTCTCCCCTGTCGAATAAACGCCTCTTGCCACCCCCTCGCGCGACCGCATCAAAACGCCTTCTTGTCTACTTCACACCGCAGTAACGCTCAAGTTACCAGTTCTGTGAACCGTTGTCAACGAAAAGGTGCCTATTTCTCCGAACGTCGGCAATGCGCTATACTTACCACTAGTTCCTGAGGGAGTCGTTTCGCTTTCCCACGACCTCCTCTGCCCCCACCCTCGCCCAAACTTCGCCAGTCGGCGACGCCAGACCCTGCGGCACAATGGGCGATCCACAAAACTCTTCACGACATTCCCCTCATTAGCAGGATTGACAGCCCGATCGCGGGTCGTTGAAGGGAGAGGTGAGCAATATCGGAAAACGACCTTAATAGAGCGGTCGCCGGCGCCAGAGATCGTGCCGCCCACCGTGCTGCGTCACGAGCGGGGCTGGCCGATGCCAAGACACTCCACGTGCCGGCGGATCGTCTCGCGCTCGGCTGGGCCCAGCCGGCGCAAGGGCTCGACGAGGTAGTCGTTGCACAGGCCCAGGCAGGCTAGCGCGGCCTTGATCCCCTGGATCACCGCGGACGGGTGACGGCCCACGGTGTAAATCGACCGGCCGATCTCCAGCACGCGCTGGTGCAGCTCGGCGGCGCGGTCGACGTCGCGCCGGGCCGCGGCGTCGCACAGCGCGACGTAAAGCTGCGGGCAGAGGTTCGCCCCGCCGCACACCCCGCCGTCCCCGCCCAACAGCACCGCCTCGGCCAGGAGTTCTTCCGGCCCGATGAGCAGGGTCCAGCCCGGACGCCGTTGGCGGAGCCGGTGGAGCTGGTGGAAGTAGAGCATGTCGCCGGAGCTGTCCTTCATGCCCACGCAGTTGTCGATCGCCAGGGCGCGGCCGACCGCCGCAAGGCCGAAGGCCGTCTTGGTGTGGCTGGGGATGTTGTAGAGGAAAACCGGCAGGGGCATGGCCGGAACGACCCGGCGAAGGTAGCCCAGAAGCTCGGGCTGGCTGATGGGGAAGTAGTAAGGCGGTGCCAGGACCACGGCGCTAGCCCCGGCGTCGGCGGCCTGTCCGGCCAGGCGGAGCGACTCGGCCGCCGAGGTGTCGGTCACGCCCACCAGCACGGGCACGCGCCCGGCGACCTGGCGGCACACCCGATCGACCAGCTCGGCCCGGAGGCGGTAGCTCAGGCTCGGCCCTTCCCCGGTCGTGCCGAGGACGAACACCCCGCGCACGCCGCCGGCCAGCAGGTGCTCGACGAGTCGCTCCAAACCGGGCAGGTCGAGCGTGTCGCGGTCCATCAGGGGCGTGGGCATGGGCGGGACGATCCCGCAAAGCGGCTGGGGAAGCGTGGCCATGGTGCGTGGGGGACTCCGGTTTCTATCGGGGGGCCGTGTTGCGGGAGGCTCCTCCGGTGGAGCGTCGGGAGCGGCTCAAGAGCAGTCCGACCAGGAGGATGGCCAGCGTGCCGATCACGATCGCCAGGAGATTATGGAGCGGACTGCGCAGCGCGGAAGGGAGGAAATCGCCCAGTGCCCACTTCGAGAGGACCATCCAGGCGATCACCAGGACGCCGAGGACCACGCCGGTGGCGGCTTCGGGGTTCCCGGCGCGGCGGGAGATGCGCCCCAGGAGGAACAATCCGAGCATCCCGCCGCTGAAGATGCTGGCCAGCTCCCACCATTTGTCCAAGGTGCTGGTTTCCAGGGGGCTGATGGCCAGGGCGGTGCCCGTGCCGATCACGCCCCACACGAGCGTGCCGCCGTAGAGGACGGCCATCGATTCGCGCGGGCCGGCGGCGGGGCGGAGGAACCGTTTGTACAGATCGGTCAGCGTGAGGGTAGCCGCGCCGTTGAGGCTGCCGGAGAGCGTGCTCATGGCGGCGGCGAAGATGGCGGCGATGACCAGGCCGGCCACCCCCGGCGGCAGCCGATCGACGATGAAGAACGGAAAGACCCGATCCCCGGCCTTTCCGTCGGCGATCTTTGTCCAAAGCTCGGCGGGGAGCGCCTCGGGCATCGCCGTGTAGTAGGCAAAAAGCGCCGTGCCGATGAAGAAGAAGAAGGCCGAAGTGGGCACGTACAAGAGCGCCGCCAGCCAGACCGAGCGGCCGGCGTCGCCGGGGCTCTTGGCGGTCTGGTAGCGCTGGGCATAGCTCTGGTCGATGCCGAAGTTCTGGAGGTTGACCACCAGGCCATAGACCAGCACCACCCAGAACGTCGCTTCGCCCAGGCTCGGCCCAAAACTGCCCAGGCTGAACTTGCCGTGCTCCCGGGCGATGCGAAAGAGCTGCCCGGGCCCCTCGGGCAGGTCGAAGGGGATGATCGCCGCGCACAAGACGGCCCCGGCGATGAGCACGAGGCTCTGCATGGCGTCGGTCCAGATGACCCCTTCAATGCCGCCCAAGAGCGTGTAGAGCGTGGTCAGGCAGCCGGTCAGGAGGATGATCGCGGCCAGGTCCCACGCGAGCAGCTCGTGAAGCGGCAAGGCCAGGAGGAACATCACCGTGCCCAGTCGCGCGGCCTGGGTCAGCAGGTAGCAGACCACCGCGTAGGTCCGGGCCCAGACCCCAAAACGGTGCTCCAGGTGATTGTAGGCCGAGATCTCGCCGCTGGCGCGATAGAACGGCACGAACCACCGGGTGGCAATCCAGGCGGCCAGCGGCAGCGAGAGACTGAAGGCGAAGAAAGTCCAGTCGGCCATGAACGCCTTGCCCGGCAGGGCCAGGAAGGTGATGCTGCTGACGTACGTGCCGAAGATCGACAGCCCCACCAGCCAGCCCGGCAACGAGCGGCCGGCGGCCATGAAGGTCTCCGGGCGCCGGCTGCGGATCAAGAAGTAGCAGCCCAGTCCGACCGAGCCGGCCAGGTAGGCCCCCAGCACCAGGAGGTCGAGGAAATGGAGCTGGTGGTCCATCGGGTAGACCCGTTCAACGGCATGGGGTCAGAGCTTGAATAGTGAATAGCATCGTTCGTCCAATGCTCCAGCTTCGACTCCGCATCGGCCCTGAG
>Ga0315290_10000745_pt1 | contig 21746 bp, 18 predicted proteins | sample YL17G12_0_MG_FD_203627 | JGI IMG/M metagenome (GOLD analysis project Ga0315290, IMG submission 203627) | Sediment microbial communities from Yellowstone Lake, YNP, Wyoming, USA - YL17G12_0 | ecosystem: Environmental > Aquatic > Freshwater > Lake > Sediment | place: USA: Wyoming | collected... | reverse complement strand
GCTCTAAAGTGCAGAACCATGGGTTCCCCGATCTTATAAAACTGCTTGTCAGTCCACAGTTCGACTTTGATCTCCCCCACCTTCACCAGCGAGGCCTCTTTTTCGGATGACGAAAGCCGGGTCTCTTTCCCTTTTGCTACCTTGACGCGCTCGCCCCACAGGATCTGTCCGGTTTCTGTGTCGAGGGCTTGGGCCGCAATCGTCAAGGCTTCGTCTTCAAATGAGATTTTGCCCGCCAAGAGAAGGTCGATTCCCAAAAGACTCCCTACCTTCTTAGCCGAGGAGAGGTCGATGGCCCCGGATAGGCTAAGAGCCCATTCCTCGGCCAGCTGATGTAGGTTTTGCCGGCCAATCACAGTAAAATGATTCCCTGCCGAATATTTCGAGAGCTCGACCTCAAACTGGCTGGCCATTCCTTTTGAAGAAGGATCGAATTCTCCCCGAGTATTCACAAAATCGCCCACCCCGATATTCTTTCCCTGGCTCACTTTGGAGGCCACAAAAGATTTTACGAGGAAATCGACGCCTTCTTCCGGTTGGAGTACCCCCCGCGCGTTGGGCATTGTCAAGCAGCTCAGAGAACAAATGAGAGGGATCAGAAGAAATAATTTTCGCATTCCCGTTTATCCTCCTTCTCTTAGAACGATCCCGTCAGATTGAAGGCCGCCCAGTAATAGGGATTGCTGTATTCTTTAGATCGGATCATTTTCACTTGCGCCTGTCTCAGAGCTTCGGCCTTATCAAGCTTCCTCAGATTCTCATAGAACTCTTTCATTAAAACAGCCGTGGCCTCGTCGCTAATAGACCATAGGCTCCCGAGGACAGAGCTTGCCCCTGCATAGAGGAATGCGCGGGTTAATCCGACCACCTCATCTCCCTTTCTGATTTGCCCAATCGAAGTCTGGCAGGCGCTGGTCACAATTAGATCCGCCTTTATGTCCATATCAAATATCTCATTTGCTTCCAGCCGGCCATCGTCCCCATCCTCCGGCGCCAGCCGAATGCACGAAGCGAGAGGATTCTCCGGAACATACTCCCCATGACTGGCAAAATGTATAATATCGAATTGCGGAGCTAATTTCTTAGCCAACACCTTTGTCGCTTTCTCTCGTTTAAAAATTTCCGCTGAAGGAAAGATGCCTTTTATCTCCTCCACCTCCTTCTCGGTGGCCGGAAGATCAAGAGTCGTGTCCTTCAGGTCCGGGTTTCCAAAAGCAAGGATTTTATAACTGGGCTTCTTCTCTCCCTTAACCAGGAATTCCAGAACAGAAAGGCTGGGGATGTAACTGATGGTGTATTGTTCAATCAAATATTTCCTTCCATCATGGAGAGCCTGAAAAGGCAGATAGTTTAAAACCCCATAAGGAACGATACATATTCTATTCGTTTTAATATATTGTCTAACCGGAGAAATAAGGAGGCCGTACAGCTTTTCTGGGAAATTGACTACCTCTTTGATTGGTTTCTTGGTTATTGCCAAGTCTCTTTTCACGCGATCCGAAAAAAGATTATTCCGAAAAGCCACGATTAAATCTTTGAGTTCATCTGCCGATATGTTCTGTCTCACCAACTTCAGATCATTTCGATCCATTACCCAGGTATAAAGGGTGTCATCGGTTAGATAATATTCCAGGATTGTTGTATCGGCTGCTAAACTTTTCTGGACTGCTTGAACGGAAACTGAAAGGATGTTTTGAGTGACCCCGAACTGCTTGTCCGCTTTAGCGATTGCCTTGACTGTCGTGCGATAATTTTCTAATTGTTTGGTGTACCTAGTCCCTTCCTGATAGACATTTCGCACTTTTATACCGGATGCCCGCGCAGACTCCACCATATCCTTTTCAATAGCTGATAGAGAATCCAGGATTGCCTCAGCTTGTTGCCCCTGCAGAGCTCCTGCTGTGCTCTTGACTCCGAGGCGCTTGTTTCCAAGGTAATCGAGAAAAAGCCGCGATCGTGCCTTTTCAGCCATCTCCAGGGCATGTTCAACATCATTTTGGCGAGAGAATAGATCTATGGTTAATTCATAAAGGAATAACCTTTTCTCCCAAAACTCATAATCGTTTAATCCTCTGGTCTTCGGTCTTATCTGTTCCAAATTACTTATCGATTCCAAATATGCGTTTAACGGATTTTCGCCTTTTCTCGCCGATAATTGTCCTTTAAGTAGACTTATCCGGAATCTAAACAAGTACAATTCCGGCTCTTCTTGTATTTTTGATTCCAGTAAATTTACCACTTTTAAACAATCGTCATACCGCCTTATATTCAGATAAGCATCCCCTAAATCCAATAAAATATCCATTTCGATTGAAGAACTTCGGGTAGCGAAAGCCCCTCGAAATCTTTTTTGGTAATAAATGTCCTCGAGCAACTTGATGCCCTTATCGTATTCTCCAATTTTTAGATAAGTCTGTGCGCTACCTATTTCACGATAAAAATATGCCGGATAATTAGTTGAAGGATTTAACATAGGGGGGAACGGCGCAGGAAGCTTAATGAAAGCTCTGAATTCCTCTACCGTTTTAATCCTTCCCATTTTCAGGTAATTAAGAGCCAGGTAATATTGAAGTGTGTACATGTACCCCTCAGTTGGGCAATAATCCAGAGCCTTTAGGTACATTTTCTCCGCACGGTCGTAAAATCCGAATACATAATGCCTCCATCCGAGCCAATAGTAAGACCGAGATATTAATTCCTTATTCCCAGTTTTGCGAGCCTCTTCAAGTGATCTTTCTGCATAGAATAAACTTTGGTTCAAATCACCTGTGTCTATGTAATATATTGATAAGAAGATGAATGCCCCGCATAATGTGTCCCTATAGCGAGATGTAAAGAAGTCTGTTTTGGTTAAGAGTAGAAATCGTTCCCTGGTCGTTAAAGAGCGTAAGAAAGAAAATCGGGATTCCTTTAGTTGTGAATGAAATTCTGAGGCAACCATGACAGCTTCCAAGGATTTATTCACGTTCTCGTTAAACCTATCCTGATCTCCCGCCGATTTATAAAGCCCTGCTTTTAGTCTATATAATCTGGAAAGCGAAGTTGAATACAACCTCTCGTCCGTGGCTTGAAAAGCCTTAATGGCCCGATCCAATTCGATTAATGCTTCATTATTACGCCCGCCTAAGGCAAGGATTTCTCCCCTTTTTTTAAGAAGAATTGCCAGGGTAAGGCTTACCACCTTCGAATCCGCATTCTTGGATTGAATATAAGTGAGATCGGTAAGAATGGAATCTAAATCTTTATTTTTGAATTTAAAAACGCCGGTCTGGATAGGTTTTTCAATTGGGGTATCTAATCCAATTCTCAAAGGTCCAGCAGTTTTTGCTTCATAAATATCTTCGCTGTCAGCATCTAAGGCGTCAAAGGTATTGTCAGACCCTTTGACATTGCCCTTAACCGGGTATAAGAACCCCTTCGGATACAAGGGGGTTATAATAATTGCTTCCCCCTGGGCGACCTGGGAAAGACAATTGACCGCCGTTTAGTACGAAGGTGGCCCGTCTGCTTTCATGCTGGTGTTATGTGGTGGTTCGCGATTTGTCAGATGAGAATTCAAATGTTTTGTCTCAACCATGACAGAACAAATTGTGCGGCCTCCCTGCTCTTGAGGATGTCTACCCCATGTTCAGATCCTGGCCAAATTTTCAACTCGCATTTTCCTTTTGCCCAGTTCATATAAAGCTTGTTGTCTTCAGCTGCCCTGTAATTGTTACCCCAATCCTTTGCAGATGTCATGAAAAGAATTGGTCTATCTCCATATTCGGACAACAATTGTTGAATGGAGGTGCTACCAGCAGTAAAGACCTCCTGTCCAGACAAGGAAATCAATACCAGAGCTTTGGGACTGTAGTTTACTCCCGATTTCAGTGCTACTCTTGACCCGAGACTCGCACCAATTATGCAAATGCGCTTAGGATCAACACCATCCTGCCGCGAAAGAAAATCTATTGCGCTTTTCACGTCCTGATCAACCAAAACATCGAGATTTTGCCTTTGAATTGTTTGAATTTGATTCGACATATTCCCCGATCTTGCGATGAGATCCTTATATCTGAAATCGATAGAAATTACGCCGAATCCGGCTTCGTTGAGCATGGCAGAGAAAGTCCCGAAAAGTTTTCTATCGCATCGAGTATCAGGCAGTAGAATTACCGTCGGGGAGTTAGGTCGATGTGCGGGATAGTAGTTAAAATCAAGCTTTATCTGGTCGCCGGTAACGAGTGCAACAGACCTCTGGGCGGTTTGCGTGGTGGCACATCCAACGGCAATGATAACCAAAAGCAATGCCATAGAAAGGACTTTTTGTGGACTCATGACTCCCCCCTCCTTTATTTCTCAGAATGCTCATTCTCGGAAATCAGTCTATTAAGAAAGCCTCCAATGGAGTAATAGACTCCCTCAAAGGCTTCATATTCCCACCTTCCGGAAACTCCATTTTATACTCTACTCCAGAAGGCCAGAGGGCAAGTTGTTGGTTAATCAGCAAAAGATGGGAATAACTGACGCATAAATACTCTCTTAATCATGAGCAGTCAAGGGGAAAATTGCCTCCCCAAGATGGCCCTATTTTCTGGCCAAGATTGATGATTTCCATTCGAAGTAGTGTATTCTGCGGAAAAATCCTTAAACCTCAGTTACAGGAAGAAGTCGTTACAAAAACCCATTCCTCTTGATGCAAGAAATAGGGTCTATTTTATCCCGGCCACAAACCACCTCAGGGTAAGGATGATGGAAAGCCTTTGGTCCAGAGGGATAATGGCAGGATGGGAGAGAAAATCAAACGACTTGAAGACCAATCAGGCGAAATAAGCCTAGCGGGCCTATGACCCACCCGACCCCCGCATTCCGGTCAAGAAAGACATAACCTGATCGGTTCTAGCCAGCGTTCCAAGAGTGGTCTTGGCTCTGAGAGGAAGGAGGTGCGGTTGGTAGGAAGCAGACTCCTGCGTCCAGGAGAAAGGCGGGCCGACCACACCCGATGGTCCTCAGGGGAACATGGCGGCGAAGAGGGTTTCAGAGATCCATTAAAAATTTTGCATTGCATTTAGTAGACATATATGTCACCTTATTACCATGAAATGGAGCGAGGTTTTGACGGTTGCGCGAGACAGGCCGGTTTTTCCCTCTTCGTTTCTCCTGGCGGGACGGGGTTCCGCTACTGCTTTGCGGCGGCAATTGGACCGCTGGGTTAAATCGGGTCGGCTGCTGCGGCTTCGGCGGGGGGTTTATGCTGTGGCTCTCCCTTACCGGGCGGAGGCGCCCCATCCGTTTCTGGTCGCCAATCATCTCCGAAGGCCATCGTATGTGAGCCTGCAGTCTGCCCTTTCCCATTACGGCATGATTCCGGAGTTCGTGCCGGTGACGACCAGCATCACGACAGGCCGTCCTGAGGAATTGGATACACCCCTGGGACGCTTCCTTTTCCGCCATGTCAAAAAATCGGCCTTCTTCGGCTACACGCAGACGGAGATTTCACGGGGCCAGCCGGTTTTCCTGGCCTCACCCGAGAAGGCTTTGCTGGATTTGCTCTACCTCACGCCTGGAAGCGACTCGCCGGCATACCTCAACGAGCTGCGATTCGAGCCCACCGATCGTTTTGACTGGCATACTCTTCGCAGGCTTGCCGAGAGGACCCGGAGCCGAAAGCTGAAACGGGCGGTAGAATTACTAAAGAGTCCATAAAAGTCTAAACATCATTAATTGGAGGACCTTTCCTTTTAAAAGCCTCGAACTGGACTCCGGCTTTCGCCGGAGAGACGAACAGACGAACATTAGAAAGGCATGGTTCTTTGTCGTCATTCCGGCGGAAGCCGGAATCCAGGATGATTTAAAAAAGATGAAATCCATATCTAGACAATTTTGGCCTCATTAGTAATGTCACGCATGGAAGGTGGTAAGAGTTATCAGGAGTTGAAAAAATGAAGGACTATCTCATTCAGATTGTTTCCCAGCAACCGAACGACTTCATGAAGCAGAGCATCAGCCGAGAATACCTCCAGGCCCGCATTCTTGAGGCGCTTCAGGACCGCGGGGTGTTTCTCAAATGGGCCTTTGTCGGTGGAACAGCCTTGCGGTTTCTCTATGGGATGCCGCGATATTCGGAAGACCTGGATTTTTCCCTGATCGTTCCCGAACGAGATCACGCCTTCGCCCCGCTTTTGCAGAAGGTCAGCTCAGCGTTTGAAGCCGAAGGTTACTCAAATGATATCCGGATCAGAGACAAGGGAGCCGTGAAATCCGCGTTCATCAAGTTCAGAGGGCTTCTCTTCGAACTTGGGATTGCCCCTCGCGAAGCCCAAATCTTGTCCGTCAGAGTGGAGATTGACACGAATCCGCCTGACGGCGCTATCACGACGACGAGTGTGATCCGGAAGTTCGTCACCCTAAATTTGCTCCATTACGACCGCCCGTCACTCCTCGCCGGGAAGCTGCACGCCGTTCTCTCGCGTGCCTATACGAAAGGACGGGATCTGTTCGATCTGGTGTGGTATCTAACGGACCGGACCTGGCCTGAGCCGAACTTCACGTTTCTGAATAATGCCTTAACTCAAACTCGATGGGCGGGACCGAAGTTGACCGTTGAAAACTGGCGCAGGATTGTGATGAAGCGAATGGAAACCGTTCCCTGGAATCGGGCCGTGAAGGATGTTTCTCCATTCCTCGAGCGCTCGCAAGACGTGAATCTTCTTACGCTCGAAAACGTCAGGAACCTGCTGCTTAATCCGTGAGGTTTGAAAAGCAGGAAAAGGAAGAAGGCCGCGAAGGCGGGGTTGTGCCCCGGGCGGCGGGGCTTGTCGTCGACTCCCTGCCCGGGGACCGGATTATTTATAAACTTCCTGAAGCAGCTGACTGATGTGGGCTACCCGCACACCCAGCCCGGCGCGCTTCACCCCGTAGCTCAACTGGATGAGGCAGCCCGGGCACTCGGTCGCAAGAATGTCGGCCTCCGTCTTCTTCAAGTTGTCCATCTTGCGGTCGAGGACCTTCATCGACTGCTCGTAATGCATGATGTTGTAACTGCCCGCGGCGCCGCAGCAGCGGTCGGCCTCCGGCATCTCCACGTAGGTCAGACCGGAGATCTTGTTGAGCAGGGCCCGGGGCTGCTTCACCACGTTTTGGTAGCGGCTCATGTGGCACGGATCGTGGTAGGTCACCTTGCCCGAGAGCGCTCCGGCCGGAATGGTTTCGGGCAGCTGGTTCAGCACGAATTCGCTGAAGCCCTTCACCTTCTTGCCCAGGCGCTCGGCGCGCTCCTTCAGGGCCGGCTCGTCCAGAAAGAGCTCGGCATACTCCTTCAGGAAAGCGGAGCAACTGCCGCATTCGGTAACGATGGTATCGGCTTCGATCTTCTCCAGGACGTCCATGTTTTTGAGGGCCATCTTGCGGGCCGCCTCCAGATCGCCGTAGCCATAAGCCGGCAGGCCGCAGCAGCAGTTGTCGGCGACCTTGACCCGGGCCCCCAGGCGCACCAGCACGTCCACCGTCGATTCGCTGACGTGGGGCAGCACGAAGTTGAAGCCGCAGCCGACGAAGTAGGCCACTTTCATTTTCGCCCGGGCAGGCTCCAGCTTCAACTGGGCAACCCGGTCCCGAAAGAAAGTCCGGGGGAGCTTCTCCACGATCCCTTCGGCCTTGTCCATATCCTTGCCGAACCAGTTGAGGATGCCCAGCGCCCGGGCGAGCTTGACCATCCCCGAGTTTTTCCCCAGGGCGGCCAGGCGTACGTACCCGGCGAGCTTGGCCTGATCGGGGAGCAGCTTGTGGAAGACGAAGCGCATGGTCTTCGGCTGCCCCACCCGCCGCACGTACTCCGCCCGCCCCGCGACGACGTTCTTGTCGGTGCGCACCGCGGGGAAGCAGTTGGCCACGCAGGCTTTGCAGAGGAGGCACTCGAAGAGGGAGTCCTTGAAATCCGGATTGATCTCCAGGGTCCCCTCCGCGAGCTTGCGCACGTGCACGTTGTGCCCCCGGGCGACATTCTTTTCACTCTTCGTGGTGTCGAAGATCGGGCAGTGGGCCTGGCAGAAGCCGCACCGGTTGCACTTGGAAACCTCATCATAGACATGCTGGAATTGTGGATTCATAATGTACCTCGGATTTGACGATCTTAAACGATCGGCGGAAAGACGCCGGAAGGATCCAGTTTCTCTTTGATGGGCTGCAGGACGAACCGGTGCAGCGCCGGATCCACCCTTGCCCCCCAGCCGGAGAGCACGGTGCGGTGCGCTCGAATCGGCGCCGTGTAGCCACCCGCCGATTGACCGACCCCTTTTGCCCCTGCAATCAGGCGGGAAGCGGCCCCCCCCTCCGCGGCGGCGTAAAGGACGACCACGCCATTGCCGGCGTAAAGGGCCGCCTTGCCCGCCACGTTGTTGTCTTTGCATAGTTTACCGGCTGCCGCCAGAGCGCGAGCCCCTGCGGCGATCGGGACCGTGATCTTCAAGGCCAGCCCGCCCTGGGTCGCCCCGTCGGGGTTGACCGCGGCCCGCAGGCCCTCTACCATGGCGTTCCTTCCGGTCCGGGCATCCCCCGCGCCCCCGAATTTTCCGGCCAGGGCCAACAGGTCCTTGTTCTGGCGCTCCACGGCCTGGGGGTGGCCCTCAAACCCGGTCAGCGCCCGGAAGCGCGCGCCGGCCGGCTCGGCCACCACGGCGGAGGGGACCAGCACCGAGGCCCGCAGCGCCGCCAGAAATTTCTCCAGCTCCTCCACCGTGCCGAACCCGATATCGCAAAGCGAAGCGGCCTCGGGCAGCGGGTAAACGCGAAAGGAGATGGACGTGATCAGGCAGAGGCTCCCGCCCGACCCGACCAGGAATTTGGTCAGATCGTAGCCGGAGACGTTTTTGACGGTTTTGCCCCCGAACCCGATCTCCTCTCCCCGGGCGTCGGCCCCGCGCACGCCGAGGGCCTGGTCCCGGACGACCCCGTAGCGCAGCCTGAGCGGGCCGCTGCCGTTGGCGGCGTAGACTCCGCCGATCGTCGCCCGATTGGGGAGGGGAGGATCCAGCGGGAGAAAAAAACCCTTCCCCTGGTCGGCCAGGAATTGATTGATGGCGTCCAGAGTCATTCCCCCAAGGACCGCAATATTCAGGTTGTTGCCATCGAAGGCCAGCACCCGGTCCATTCCGGTCGTGTCCAGGGCGATGTCCACTTTTTCCGGCAGAACCCCCGAGCCGAGGGCCGTGCCGCCGCCGCAGGAGAAAACCGTCAGCTTCTCCCGATGAGCCTTGGCCAGGATCTGCTGGGCTTCCTTCTCCTGGGTCGGCTTCTCGACGCGCTTTACGTTCACCCCCAGCGATTCCAGCTCCCGAATCCCCGGGGAGGCCGCCGCGCGTCCGGCATCCGTTGTGGATAAAGCATTATTCGAGGCCAATTGATCTCCTCCTCTCTTTCAAGCGGTCGCGGCTTTGGCCGTACCGGCGGGCGCTGGAATCAGTTTTCCGGGATTGCAAAGCCCCTTCGGATCCAGGGCCGCCTTGATGCCGCGCATCGTCTCGATATCGGATTCCCGGAAGACCAGCGACATCTCCACCAGCTTCTCCGTGCCGATCCCGTGCTCCCCGCTGATGGTCCCGCCGAGATCGGCGCAAACCTTGAGGATCTCACTCCCCGCCTTGTGCACCCGCTCCAGCTCGGCGTGGTCGCGATCATCGAAGAGGATCAGCGGATGGAGGTTGCCGTCCCCGGCATGGAAGACGTTCCCGATGGAGAGCTTGTATTTCTCGGCGATCCGTTTGACGGCCACCAGGGCTTCGGGCAGCTTGGTGCGCGGCACGGTCCCGTCGCAGACGAGGTAGGCGGGCCTGAGCCGCGCGACTGCCCCAAAGGCGCCCCGCCGCCCCGCCCACAGCTCCGCCCGCTCGGTGGCATCCTTTGCCCTCCGGGAGCTGACGACCCCGTTCTTCTCGCAGATCTCCAGGATTCGCTTGGCCTGCTCGTCCATACCTTCAGTGACCCCATCCAGTTCGATGATCAGGACCGCCTCGGCATCCGTCGGGTAGCCCGCGTGCACCGACTCCTCCACGGCCCGGATGACCAGGTTGTCCATGATCTCCAGCGTGGCGGGGATGATCCCCTCGGAGATGATATCGGAGACGGTCTGCCCTGCGGCTTCCACCGATTTGAAGATGGCCAGCATCGTCACGACCCGCTCGGGGGCCCGCATCAGGCGCACGAGGATCTTCGTGGCGATGCCCAGCGTCCCCTCTGATCCGACCAGAAGCCCGATCACATCCGGGCCCGGTTGATCAGCGGCTTTGCTGCCCACCCAGATCTTCTCGCCGTTGGGAAACACCACCTCGGCGCCGAGGATGTGGTTGCTGGTGACCCCGTACTTCAGGCAGTGCGGACCGCCGGCGTTCTCGCCCAGGTTGCCGCCCATCGAAGAGACCTTCTGGCTGGCCGGGTCCGGGGCGTAGTAGTAGCCCTTCGGCGCCAGCGCGTTCTGGAGGGTCAGGTTGTAAACCCCCGGCTCGACCAGGGCCCTTTCGTTCTCCAGATCGATCTCCAGGATCCGGTCCATCCGGGAGAGCTCGATGACTACGCCGCCTTTAGCCGGCACGGTGCCCCCGCTTAAGTTTGTCCCCGAGCCGCGCGCCACGTAACTGATCCCCTCCTGGTAGAGGAGTTTTACGATCTGCGCGACCTGATCGGCATCGTGGGCGAAAACCACGAGCTCGGGCTTGCCCCGGCCGAGCCCGGCGTCGTATTCGTACACCGCCAGATCCACATCATTCCACAGGACGTTCTGGCCGCCCACGATTCTCTGCAACGACCCACGGATTCGTTCTTTTTCCATTCTCTACCTCAGGAAGTATTTTTTTCTTTGCTGATTGCCGAACGCTGAGAGCTGAACGCTTTTTTTACGGCTTCTTCATTTGGGGTATCGATCCCAGTGAATTTTATCTTTGCGGTACTTGGTATGGGGGGAAGTGGATTCGGCGGGATAGCCCAGGGGCACGATGCAAAGGACCCCCATGTTCCCGGGAACGCCCAGGATCTTGCGCACGGATCTGGCCTGGTCTTCCTTGATGCCGCACCAGACCGTTCCCAGGCCGAGATTGGCCGCGGCCAAAAGCAGGTTCTCCGTAGCCGCGGCGCAGTCGTCCTGCCACCATTCGGAGCTTTTGTTTCCCAGGACCACGACCGCCGCAGGGGCCTCGGCGGCCATATACACCCAGGGGTGAACGCGGGATAGTTCCTCCTTGAGCTTGGGGTCCCGAACGATGACGAATTCCCAGGGCTGAGCGTTGTTCCCGCTGGGAGCGGCCATGGCGGCCTTCATCAAGGCGTCCAGGATCTCATCGGGGACCGGCTTTTTCTGGAAACGCCTAACGCTCCTCCGCTTGCAGATAAAATCCAGCACTTCTTTGGGTTCCATGACTTACCTCTCCGGGATGTTCTTCACGCAACGAAAACCGAGCCAGTGAGCCCCGTTGGCATGGTCTTCGGCCGACCAGCGCACGGTGGTACGCACGAAGGTGGCGGTCCCCAGGAAACACCCCCCGCGCATGGGTAAGTGCCCCTCGATCCAAGCTCCCTCGCACATCTCCCAGACATTTCCGGCCATGTCGTAACATCCGTACGGACTGAGGCCGAGATGGAATCGGGTGACATCGGTTACCCGGTTGATGTTCATCTCGGCGGAGTTACAGTAGCCCGGGTAAAAATCATTTCCCCAGGGCCACCAGCGGGCATCGGTTCCCCGGGCCGCTTTCTCCCATTGGGGCTCGGTGGGGAGACTCTTCCCGGCCCAGGCGGCATACGCCCGGGCGTCATCCCACCCCAAACCCACTACCGGCTGGAGGGGTTCATTCCAGCCCTCTCTTCCCCATAGTTGAGGCTTGCGGTGGCCCGTTTCTTCCATGAACCTGCCGTATTGGAAATTGGTCACTGGGTGGAGGTCTATGTAATAGGGCTCGAGCTTTACCTTCCGGGCAGGGACTTCAGTCATGAAGACAGGATTCTGAGAACCGTCCAAGACGAAGATCTGATTCAGTTCAGATTCAGTAATTCCCATGGTAAACTCGCCGGCGGGAATGAGGACCATCTCGACGGAATCGATGGGGGAGACAATCTTGGAGGGCAAGGAAGGAGCCTTGACCAAATTTGTGATCGACCAGGAATTTTCTTTGGCCACCCGTTGCCCCCTTTAAAACCTTGATGCGGGTGTATTATATACTATTTGCAGGGGTTGGGGGCAAGACAAATTTTTTGAGAGGAAGAATACTTGCCCATCCCCAGTTTTCTGTAAAGCCCCGGGCCCGGCGGGGAGGGCGATTCCTTCGGACTCCAAGGCGGCGGTTCCTCCTGAGAGCAGGCGGACTTCAGCCGAGGTTTCTCGGCAGCCCTCGATCCCGCCTTCCTTTGCGGAAACACAATAGATGCCCTCGGGAGAGTCCATTCCCGCCGGGATTCCTCATCCATCGCTCTCCCCGCCGGGCAACCCAAGCGAGAGAAAACTGGGGGTGGGCAAGGGAAGAATATCCTTGCCTGGGAGGAGCTGATTTGGTATTGTCTCTGGCAGACAGCCGAGACATTTCCTCGGTCTGCCAGCAGAAAATCATCAAATGAGCGGTGAGGTGCGGGATGAAAAAGGCGAAGACCGATGAACTTTTGCAGTGGGACCGGGACCATCTCATCCATTCCATGTGGCCGATGGGCACGACCCGGGGTGTAGTGTTTGACCGGGCAGAAGGGGTAATCATCCGGGATACGGAGGGAAAGGAATACATTGACTCCTCTTCCCAGCTCGTTAACGTTAACATCGGACACGGTCGGAAAGAGGTCATCGAAGCGATTGTTGAGCAACTGGGCAAGCTCCAGTACACGACAACCTACTGGGGATTTACGAATACGGCAGCGATTCGTTGCGCCAAGAAGCTCGCCGAGATTACGCCTGCCGGGCTGAAACATTTTTTCTTCACCAGCGGTGGGTCGGAGTCGGTGGAGACCGCTTTCAAGATCGCCCGGAATTTCTGGCATGCCAAAAAGCCGGAGAAAAATAAGATCATCAGCTTGCATCATTCATTCCATGGGCTTTCTTTCGGGACTCTCAGCGCCACGAGCCTGGGAATGGGCCGATTATGGAAGAGCTACGGCCCGCTGGTTCCCGGATTTTTGCACATCCCTTCGTACTACTGCTACCGTTGTGCCTTCGGCCTGGAGTACCCGGGGTGCCAGTTGAAATGCGCCAATTTCCTGGCCGAGACCATTGAACAGGAAGGCCGGGATAGTGTGGCTGCCTTCATCGCCGAGCCGGTACAGGGATCCGCCGGCATGATCATTCCACCGCCGGAATACTGGCCGAGAGTGCGGCAGATTTGTTCGGAGATGGGGGTCCTTTTGATCGCTGATGAGGTGATGTCCGGGTTCGGACGGACGGGGAAGCTCTTCGCGGTGGAAAACTGGGGGGTGATTCCGGATATCATGACTATGGCGAAGGGGATCACAAGCGGCTATATCCCCTTCGGGGCGGTCGCTATCGGGGAAGAGATTTATCAGGAGCTGAAAAACAGGCAAACGCCGTTTTTCCACGGATTTACATATAGCGGTCATGCCGTGGGGGCGGCGGCAGCCATCAAGGACATGGAGATCATCGTCGGCGAAAAGCTGGCGGACAACGCGGCCCGGATGGGACAATATGCTCTTGGGCGGTTGCGGGAGGAGTTTTTACCTCTTCCGGCGGTGGGGGACGTGAATGGTCTGGGCCTGATGATCGGAATTGAATACGTGGAGGATAAAAAGACCAGGGCCGTCTCCCAGAAGGTCCTGGAGATTTCTCAGAAGATTCAAGACCGAGCCCTGCAGGATGGGCTCTTCCTGAGGGTCTCTGGAAGCCGGATCACCCTGAGTCCACCGCTGATTATAAACCAAGAGCAGGTGGATAAAATTCTAGCCATCCTGAAACCGATCGTGGCGGAAATTCCCCAAATGGCGTAGCGGTAGGCCACTTGTCTCCCTTGCCCTGGAAATCGGGGAGAAAAAGGTATCCCATGGCGCCAGCCGGATTGTCCGTCAGTCGCCAAAAAAGGTAGTGGTCCTTCCATAGGCTACGCCGGGTCGACTTTGAAATTTTGTGGGAAGTCGAGGACTAGGTGGCTCCACTTTTCCCGATCTGTCTTCCCGGCTAAATTGCCAGGGGATAGAAGTAGTCGGCCAAGACACTAGTGCTTCTTGCCCGTTTTTGGCTTCCTGCCGTTCAATCCGGCCGGCGCCAACGGATAAGCAGAACCATTTATTAGGGCTTAGAGGGAATGGGGCTAGAAAAGTATGGGGCGGCCAGCCTGGCAGATTAAGATTATTACCACCTTCTGGCCGGTGCGGAACTTTTTGGCCCGGATGGTTGGGTGGCCGATTGTCGGGGGCTTCCTGCGCAACACCTTTCGGGGGGATCGGGCGAATTTCATTCCCGTTCACGTGGACGTGGAAAGACCGGGAAGCGTGGCTTTGCCCGGCCAGGTGGTCGAGCAGTTCATCCAGGAGTCATCCTTCCGCTTTATCCTTCATCGATGCCTCTGCCGATCCCTCGAAGCCTGCCAGCGTTACCCCAAGGAGATCGGGTGCCTTTTTTTGGGGGAAGGAGCGAAGGAGATCGTCTCGACGCTGGGGCGGGAGGCCTCGGTAGAAGAAGCCCTGGCCCATCACCGAAGGGCGCTGGCCCTGGGATTGGTTCCCATGGTCGGGAAGCTGCGGTGGGATTCTCTCTGGCTGGGAGTCAAGCGGGCCGATCAGCTTTTGACCATCTGCCACTGCTGCGACTGTTGCTGCTACTTCAGACTTTACCGAATCCTTCCCGCAGAAGCAGCGAGGGGGCTGCAAAAGCTGGAGGGCCTGGAAGTGCGGGTTGGCGAGGCCTGTGACGGATGCGGGATATGTGTGGAGCATTGCTTCATTAAAGCCATGGCGATTCAAGGTGGAAAAGCAATGGTGGGGGAGAGCTGTCGAGGCTGCGGCCGCTGCGCGACCGTCTGTCCACGGCAAGCGGTCAAGGTTTTACTCCCTCCGGCTGCATCGCTGGAGAAGTTCCTCCGCAGGGTCCGTTCCCTTGATTGAATTTTCGCGGCGCTTCGATTTTTATTTTCATACAGGCTCTCCATATCCACTGGCCCAGCTGACCATTTCAAGGGCTGGACAAGAAAGCTCGGTACGCTTTGTAGGCTTCGAAGATGTCCGCCTTAGAGGTCACCTCGAAGGGTGAATGCATGGAAAGCACAGGGGCCCCGCAGTCGATGATATCCATGCCATAGATGGCCAGGTACTTGGCCACCGTTCCTCCCCCTCCTTCATCCACCTTGCCGATCTCGGTCATCTGCCAGGCGACGTTGTTGGCGTTAAAGATGCGCCGGATTTCGCCCACATATTCAGCGCGGGCATCTGAAGCAGCCGACTTCCCGCGAGAGCCGGTGAACTTTTCCAAACAGACTCCATAGCCGATCTTGCCCGCATTCTGCTTTTCGTGAACTTCGGGATAATTGGGGTCCAGGGCGGACTCCACGTCGGCGGAGAGGGCCTTGGAATTGCTCAGGACCTCCTTGAGCAAGGCCTCGGTTACGGCGAAGCCGGACCGTTCAATCAGATTGCGGGTCACACTCTCGAGGAAGAGGGATTTGGCCCCGGTGTTGCCCTCGCTGCCGATCTCTTCTTTGTCCACGAAGAGGGCGATGACCGTTCGGGGCGCCTCCTCCAGGCTCAGGATCGCCCGCAGCGAGGTGTAGGCGCTGGCGCGGTCATCCTGTCCGTATGACCCGACAAGGCTGCGGTCAAACCCCACGTCCCGTGCCTTGATTGCCGGGACCAGCTCCAATTCCGCACTGACGAAGTCTTCCTCGACCAGTCCATATTTCTGGTTCAGAAGCTCCATGACCCGAAGCTTAACGCGTTCTTTGGCTTCAGGGTCCGGGAAAGGCAGGCTGCCGGCCAGAACGGTAAGCTTTTCGCCCTCGATGGCTTCGGAGAGTTTCTTCCGGTCCTGGCTTTTGCCCGAGAGGTGGGGGAGGAGGTCGTTGATGACGAATACCGGGTCATCGGCGTCTTCTCCGATCTGAATATTTAGTTTCGACCCATCGGCCTTCACCACCAAGCCATGGAGGGACAAGGGAAGGGTCACCCACTGGTACTTTTTGATTCCCCCGTAGTAGTGGGTGTGGAGAAGGGCCATGTCCGCCTCCTCATAGAGGGGGTTCTGCTTGAGGTCTATGCGGGGGGAGTCGATGTGCGAGACGACGATCCGCACTCCTTCGGCCATCGGCGCTGGGCCCAGAATGGCCAGGACGATCGCTTTTTCCTTGTTCACGTAAAAAAATTTCTTCCCGTCATTCCGCTGCGACCCCTCTTGAAACCCGGCCTCTTTGGCAGCTCTGGCGATTTCCTGCACGGCCTCCCGTTCGGTCTTGGCCGAGTTGAGGAAGGCTTTGTACCCTTCGGCAAAACGAAAGGTTTCTTCTTTCTCCCGTTCTTCCAGGCGGTCCCAGGATAGCTTGCCCTTCAGCTTCAGCTTCTTTTCCAGTTCCCGGGTCTCATCCTTTATTTTTCCATTTTCCTCGCGGTCCATCGCAAGCCTCCACATCCAGAGTATAAAGAGCGCAGCGGCAATCCGGCCTGGAGCCCGTTCAGCGCTTGACCCGGGCGAACCCCTCCTCCAGATCAACCGTTGCTTCGAAAAGGGGAACCATTTCGAAGCAACGCTGGCAAATGGGAAAGTTGATTACCTTATGGTCGGCCTCCAGTTGCAGGGTTACCCCGTTCTTACTAAAAACATTCCCGCAGTAGGCACAGCTGGGATTTTGCAGCAGGGGCTTCTTGCTCAGCTTCAGCTCCATCATTATTTTTTCCTCCTTTACCCCAGGTTTGATATTTCGGGCAACGGCTCGGCCCGGTTTTTCAGAGACCTACGGTACCCTGGCGCTCCGGGAGTGAGGTGACCCCCTTTTGCTGTTGCCAGAGTGCATCCGCCATTTTCTCGTAGGTCAGGGCATACTGGTCCAGATCTTCCGATAATTCAGTCAGAATGGTCTCCGCATCCGGATGGGTAGGATGGGCGCCGCATTCTCCGACCACTTCCCGCAGCAGGTGGGGATGATCGATGATCAGGCAGGGTCGATAGTAATTCGGGGAGTAGGGGCGACGGTGCCGGATGGCGTGGAAGAAGGGCGAATTCAGCACCTCGGTCAGCGACTTTTTCTTGATATTATCCACGGAAAAATGGACAAACACACAGGGTTCCACATCGCCCCGGCTGTTGATGTGCAGGTACCGATCCCCGGCGATGCATCCGCCCACCAGCGGCCCGTCATTCCAGAAGTCCGCCATGATCATGGGAATTTCTTGGCGCAGCTCGACCAGCCGCTTCCGTCGGTAAATCCGCTGTTCCGGCGTGGGCATAAGGTTCATCGTCGGTTTTTTCCCGATGGGAATGTAGTTGAAAAACCAGCCGATGAAGCAGCCCTGTTCGGCAAGGAATCTCACAAATTCTTCGCTGATGATCAGCTCGTTGTTCTGGCGCGTAGCCGTGGCCGAGAAACCGAAGAGAACCCCCTCTTCCCGCAGCCTGGACATGGCCGCAAGGATCTTTTGGAAGGCCCCTGGGCCGCGCCGGGCATCCGTCTCCTTTTCCCAGCCCTCCACGCTGATGACGGGCAGAACATTCCCTAAACGGGAAAGGGTTTTGGCCAAAGAATGGTCGATGAATGTGCCGTTGGTGTAGACCTGGAAATAGAGGTCATCATGAGCGGCGAAGATGTCAAGAAGGTCCCGGCGGATGAAGGGCTCGCCCCCGGATACGGTGATGAAATAAATACCCATCTCCCGGGCTTCGTTGAGAATCCGATGGACCAAATCCGTCTCTAGCGCCGCTCCTTTATCGTACTCCGAGGCATAGCAGCCATAGCAGTTCAGGTTGCAGCGCATGGCAGGGCTGATCACCAGGAGAAAGGGGGGGTAGAACCCATGCCGGGAGAAGAAATGATCTCTTTTCGGATCGGCGGTGATAAACTCGTTGACGATGAGGTTCTCGGCAAACTTCGCCCGGCAGTTCCCGGAACAACGGCGGATGGCCCGCCGGCCGTGGAGGAGAATACTCTTGAGGAAATCTCTTCCCTCCGGGTAATAGGAGACTGAATCCAGCCCTTTTTGCACCAGCGGCAAATCCAGCAACTTTTGGTCGCTAATGAAGGGTAAAACTTTAAGAATGGCCTTCGCGCCCTGGACAGCGGCAAAATGTTTGAACTTTTCCGGAGTCACCATCCGAAAAATCTCCTCCTTCAGTTTTGATGTTCTCGTAAAAAGTCGTCACTCCCTCGTAGGCGGGGTGTAGGGGCGGTTCGCGAACCGCCTCTACTGAATTTCCGTTTTCACGGGAACGACAGAAAAGCGAATTGGGGTATTTTTTACGAGAACATCAGTTTTCGATCCCTACAATGTCAGTCTAAGACAAATGTTTCGGGGAGTCAATCTGGGCAAGATATTGAACCAGCGCGTTGCGGACGCGTTCGGAGAGCTCCCGCTCCTTTTCCGGCGGAATTCCGGCAGTTTCAATCGGTGGGCCGATGATAATCTGCACGTTTCCCGGGTGCATACGCCAGTCTCCCTTTTGCATGATCTTGGCCGTCCCGCGGATCGCGATTGGCAAGATGGGGGCTTGGGACTTAAGGGCGATGAGAAAAACCCCTTTCTTGAAGGGCTGCAGGTTTCCGTCCGGGCTGCGCGTCCCTTCGGGGAAGATTATAACCGATACCCCCTTCCGTACTTTTTCTGCCGCCTGCAGCATGCTGCGGTAGGCTTTCTTGGGGCTGTCGCGTTCGATGGGGATGTATCCAATACGGGACATGGCCCATCCCAGGAAAGGGATCCGGAATAGCGAGGCCTTGGCGATCCAGCGGAACTGCATGGAAAGATATCCCAGGAGGGCGAAGATGTCAAAGTTGGACTGGTGGTTAGAGACCAGGATGTAGCTTTTTTGAGAGTTAATATTCTCCTGCCCCTGGACTTTTACCGTTGTCCCCGTGATGCGGAGCTGAATCTTCCCCCAGAGGCGGGCGACCAAATGGGGGATGTTCCCGGAAGGGTCGAGGAGAGAGAGGAGGACCGCGACGGTTCCCAATACCACAGTAGTGGGGAAAAAGATCACCCAGCCGATAATCGTACGGATCATGGTCTAGCGCTTTTAAAAAATGGGGAATCATTCCATTCATACTCAATTCCGGTGAGACTGTCAACGATTGTTTTCACCCTTACCCGTGTTATAATCATAAACTAAACCTGAAAGCGAGGGGCACCCATTAAAGCCTTGACTTCCTTCCTTCGAATGATAAAATTCCTTTGTCCGGGGGAAACAGGGGGAATCAGCGAGTCAGCCCGAGAAATTCGGGGACCATCCGGGAAGAAAAGAAGGGTCGATCGAAAGGAGGGAATCCGTGGTCAATAAAGTCATCCTCATCGGCAGATTAGGTGCGGACCCGGAGATTCGTTACACGCCCAGCGGAGCCGAGGTTGCTACCTTTCGCATGGCCACCAGTGAATCGTGGACGAATAAAAGCGGGGAGAAAGAGGAAAGAACCGAATGGCACCGCATTGTGGCCTGGAGGGGTTTGGCCAAGATCTGCGGGGAATTCCTGAGTAAAGGAAAACTGGTTTATATCGAGGGCAGGTTGCGGACGCGATCCTGGGAGGACCGCGATGGAAATAAACGGACGACCACCGAGATCGAGGCCACAGACATGAAGATGCTCGGCGGCGTGGGGGAGGCGAGCCGCAAGGCCAAAGAACCGGAGGCAGAATCCGCTCCCCCGGCGGCGAAAGAAGAGGAAGATATTCCTTTCTGAAAAGAAATCTTTCGATTGGGAGAAGCGCATTTGAATTTCGAGCAAGCGGTAACCTTGATCGAGGAGGAGCTGAAGGCCATAGAGGCGGAGATGGCCAGAAATCTCTTCTCCGAGATTCTCATGATCCCTACCGTGAGCAATTACCTGATCTCCAGCGGGGGGAAAAGGTTTCGCCCGGTTCTTCTACTTCTTTGTGCTCACCTGTGTGGTTATCACGGCCCCCGGGCCGTTCCCCTGGCCAGTACCATCGAATTCATCCACACGGCCACCCTGCTGCACGATGATGTGGTCGATCGGGCTTTTGTGCGGCGGGGAATGGCGTCGGCGAATTCCGTCTGGGGCGACGGAGCCAGCGTGCTGGTGGGGGATTTTTTGTTTACCAAATCCTTCTCCAAAATTGTCCAGGATGGAAACCTGCACATTTTAGAAGTGGTCTCCGGGGCAACGACCCGAATGGCCGAAGGAGAGGTCATGCAGCTGGTAAAAATGGGGAACCCCGAGATTGCCGAGGAAGATTACTATTATGTGGTGATGAACAAGACCGCGGTCCTGATTTCGGCCGCTTGCCAAATCGGGGCCATCCTGGGCGGGGTGTCTATGGAAAAAGAGAAGGCCCTGGCCGATTTTGGGTTCAATTTAGGAATCGCCTTTCAACTGATGGACGATACTTTAGATTACGTATCCGAAGAGGCAACGTTAGGGAAAGCCATCGGGAAAGATTTAAACGAAGGGAAAATCACGCTGCCCCTGATCCAAACCTTGCGAACCTGTTCGCAAGCCGAACGGGATCACCTCACCCAAATCATCCGGGACCCGAATCGTCGGCAGGCCGATTTGGGATATTTATTGAAAATGGTGAAAGGCTGCGGGGGAATCGAATATACGACCCAGCGGGCGGAAGAATTCGTGGCCAAAGCTCAATCCTCCCTCTCCCTCTTTCCGTCGAGCCAAGAGAAAGAAGCACTCCTGGCCGTCTCAGACTATACCATCCGGAGAAAATGGTAATCATACAGGGTTCAAGGGTTCGAGGGGTCCAGGGTTCTAGTTTTTAATTTGTTAGAAACCTTTCACTCGAACCCCTGAACCCTTGGCCCCTAGAACCCTTTTTTCTATTTGTGCAAGTCTCGGTATGCCGGAAGGTACCCGAGGCCATCGGCCGCCAAGACGGCCCGAATGACCGAGGCAGCAACCACCTCTGCAGCCATCACGCCAACGGCATTTACGTCGGCCTGCTTATCCCCGGCGGAAAGAGCAAAGATGAGGTCCCCGTCCACAGTAGAATGGATGGGGGATATGGTGCGGGCGAACCCAATCTGAGCCATTTGAGCCACCTTGGTGGCCTGGCGTTTGGAAAGGTTGACGTTGGTGGCGACGACTCCCAGAGTTGTATTCTGAAAAGCGGGTTCCGGTCTGCGAACAGAGGTCCCCCCCTTGATCATGGCAGCCGAATCGATGAAGCGTGCTGGGTCCTGGGGGTCTCTCGCGCCGGCGAGAATCCTTCCTTCTTTGGCGTCAATCACATCGCCGAAGGCATTGACGACCACGAGCGCGGCCACGACCACCCCGCTGGGCAGGGATATAGAGCTCGTCCCCACCCCCCCCGTTGTAGCCAGGCGCGCGCCCATCAACTTTCCAACAGTGGCCCCGGTTCCCACACCCACGCTGCCTTCCTCAACAGGTCCGGCTTGACTCTGCAGGCAGGCGTGATAGCCCATCTCCTGATCCGGCCGAACCCGGCTTTCCCCTATCCCCAAGTCAAATATGATGGCGGTGGGGACGATGGGGACTTTGGCCGCGGAAGTCTGGTATCCGATCTCCTTTTCCTCAAGGAATTTCATGACTCCTCCGGAGGCGTCCAGGCCAAAGGCACTTCCGCCAGAAAGGAGAACGGCATGGACTTCATCGACAAAATGGAAGGGAAGA
>Ga0315290_10000743_pt1 | contig 21799 bp, 18 predicted proteins | sample YL17G12_0_MG_FD_203627 | JGI IMG/M metagenome (GOLD analysis project Ga0315290, IMG submission 203627) | Sediment microbial communities from Yellowstone Lake, YNP, Wyoming, USA - YL17G12_0 | ecosystem: Environmental > Aquatic > Freshwater > Lake > Sediment | place: USA: Wyoming | collected... | reverse complement strand
CGCGGAAGATAGGCTCCGACGCCGCCGCGCCGGAGTGGCGGAATGGCAGACGCAGGGGACTCAAAATCCCCCGATCCTTGCGGTCGTGAGGGTTCGACTCCCTCCTCCGGCACCATCGAGGACCCCTCATGAGCGCGCCCCCCCTTGTGGACGAGACATGGCGTCTGGAAGACCTATTCCCGTCCGACGACTGGTTCTGGAGCGAAAAGCGGCGGGTGGACGGCGCGCTTCCCGATTTGGCGCGCTTCGCGGGCCGACTCGGGGCGTCCGCACTGGCCATGGCCGAGGCGCTCGAGGCGATCTCCGCCGAATCGAAGGCGCTTGCCCGGCTGCACGCCTACGCATCGATGAAGTCGGACGGCGACCTGAGAGTCGCGCCGCACCAGGGGATGCGCCAGGAAGTGGAGATCGCCCACACCGAGATCTCGCGGCGGATCGCCTACCTTCGCCCGGAAATCCTGGCGCAGAAGGAAGGCGTGGTCGAAGCTTTCCTGGCCGAGGAACCGCGCCTGGCTCCGTTCGCCCCGTTCCTCAAGAACCTCGTTCGCCAGAAGGACCACGTGCTCTCCCCCGCCGAAGAGAATCTGCTCGCCGAAGCGGGACTCGTGCTCGGCGGATCGAGCCAGATCTTCGGAATTCTCAACAATGCGGAGATGCCGCGCGAGACCGTCGACCTAGACGCCGGCCAAAGAGTCACTCTGACCCCAGCCGTATTTTCGCTCGTGCGGACCTCCGGGATCCGCGCCGATCGCGAAAAGGCGACCCGCGCCTATTTCTCAGGCTATCGCGCGTTCGAGGGCACCTACGGATCCAACCTTTTCGAGTGCCTCAAGACCCACGTGTTCCGCTCGCGCGTCCGCCGGTACGACTCGTGCCTTACGGCGGCCTTGGACGGTGACAACGTCCCTGTCCGCGTCTACACCAACCTGATCGAGCAGGTTCGGCGCAACCTACCGTCGCTGCATCGGTACGCCCGGCTGCGCGCGAAGGCGCTCGGGCTCCCCTCGCTGACCTACTTCGACCTGCACTGCCCGCTCGGCACGGGGCCGAAGCGCGACTACGGCGTGGATGCGGCGAAGCGCTTGGTGCTCGCCGCGATGGCGCCGTTGGGAGCCGGCTACACCGAGATTCTCAACGAGTCGTTCGAGCGTCGATGGATCGACTGGCACCCTGCTCCCGGCAAGCGCTCGGGGGCCTACGCCACCGGGGCCGCCTACGACGTCCACCCCTACATGCTGCTCAACTTCAACGGGGACTTCGACAGTGTGAGCACGCTCGCCCACGAAGCGGGTCACGCGATGCACTCGTACTTCAGCAATCGCACGCAACCATACCCGTGCGCGGACTACAGCATCTTCGTGGCCGAGGTCGCCTCGACGTTCAACGAGGCGCTGCTGATCGAGCGCCTGCTCGCTTCGGCCTCCGATCGCCAGGAGAAGATCTTCCTCCTCGGTCATTGGCTGGACGGAATCCGCGCGACGTTGTTCCGGCAGACGTTCTTTGCCGAATTCGAGCTTGCGATCCATCGTCACGCCGAGCGCGGAGAGGCTCTGACGGGAGAGATGCTGTCGAAGCTCTACCTCGACCTCCTGCGCGCCTATCAGGGGCACGACGCCGGGGTGTGCGTCGTCCCCGATCTCTTCGCGATCGAGTGGGCCTGCGTGCCGCACTTCTACTACGACTTTTACGTTTATCAATACGCGACGGGGATCGTCGCCGCGAACAGCCTGGCCCGCGACGTCCTGAACGGAAGCGAGGGTGCGCGGGACCGTTACGCGCGATTTCTCGAGTCCGGGGGCTCGGACTATCCGCTCGGAATCTTGCGGAGCGCCGGGGTCGATCTCGAGTCGCCCGCTCCCTACGAGGCGACCTTCCGCGCGATGGACGCGAAGCTCGACGCGCTGGAATCGCTGCTAGACGCCTGAGGCGTAGAGCCAAGACCAATTCGCGATGAAGGCCACGGCGAAGACCGCGATCCACGCGGGCCGCTGGCGCGCCGCGACGAAGGGTCTTTGTCCTCCACACGCCAGCCAGACGGGGGCCAAGAAACCGCCCACCACGAACGCCACCGCCGCGCATGCGGCGAGCGGATTCAAGGCAAGGGCTCCTGCGAGATCGGCGTGCAGCAGCCGCACGATCGCCCGTGTCGTCCCGCATCCCGGACAGGGCCACCCGGTCCACGCGCGCCATAGGCACGGAGGCAGGGAACCGGCCGCCGCGATCCAGAGCGGGCGGAAAAGAACGGCCAACCCCGCGCAGACCGCCCACAACCTCGCGACCTGGCGATCCTCACGGTCGGGCGGCCGCCAGGTCATTTCAACTGTTGCAAGGCCTGCCCGACCGCGGCGCCGAAAGCGACGACCCCGACGGCGAGGCACACGCAGCACAGAAGCAGCGGCAGGACGACGGCGAGGGCCGCCTTCCAGCTTTCCGTCTTGTGAGCCTGCGAGAGCCCGACGATCTCGAGGATCAATCGCCACACGAACGCGATCAGTCCGCCGATCCCCGGGAGGACGACGGCCAATTGCGTTGTTTGCGCGTAGCACATGACCCGAAGCGTCACCGCGAATCCGCGGTTCGCGCCTCCCAATAACGTCAGCATGAGGTGAACGAGCGCGGTCCACACGAACAGGACGATCAGCGCGACCAACGGAGTGATCACGAGCCCTAAGATGAGTTGGAGCGAGCCGGGCTTGTGAAGGAACGGCGCGAACTTCTCGAACTGCGAACCCGCCACCGATCGAACGATCCCCAGGAAATAGTCGAAGAGCACGAAGCTCCAGATCTGACTGATGCACGCGCCGATGAGCGCCCAAATGACGAAATAGGCGATCGGACGAACCAGATCGACGGTCAGGCTCATCTGTGCGAAGGCCTCGATCGGACTCGCGATGATCCGCAATGCCGTTGGGAAGATCGATGAGAGGCCCGCGCTGGGCTCTTCCCACGGAAGCCCCGCCGCGGGAGCAGGCGCAATAGGTGCCGTGTCCATGGGCGGTATCTCGCTCACTGGGATTCCTCCGCGGTGGCGTTCAGTCTACCAGCGGCGACACGAAAAGTGACCCGCTTCCAACGAACGAGCGCACTCGCGATCTCGACCCGCGACGGACGCGCCAGATCGACGAGCCCCGGCTCCTCGAGCCGGTCGATCATCGCCCCTGCGGTCGCGGCCTCGAGCGCGTCCAAGACGTCTTCGACCGGTCGCCACGCCGACGCTTCGGAGGCCGCCCGCTTCAGGAGCGCCGCGACCGCTCGCAGCCGCGCGGCGTCCCCGACGAGCGTCGTGTCCTTGAGATCGACGAGGTCTTCGCCGACACGCACGCCGCGGCCACCCCAGGCCGCCACCTTGAGATGGCTCGGAGCGCCTTCCGTCAGGATGCGCATCGATCGCGCCGTCGGGCGCACCGCGACGGGGCGGGCTTTCACGCCCGGCCGGCTGGCGGTCGTCCGCTTCGGCCCGCGGACGGCGTCGGTGGCATCCTCGATGCGGTCGTCGCGCAGGATGAAAACGGTGTCGGCGACGTCGCACAGGCTACCCACGGCGCGCGCGGCGATGAGAAACGACAGGCCCCACCGATCGCGTAGCTCGGCGAGGCGTTCCGCGAGGGGACAGAGCGGCGGTGTCTCCCCGAGGACGGCGAGCATGCGGCCGTCCCAGCCAAACGCCCCAGCGGGAGTTTCGTCTTCGTCGAGCACGAGGATGCGTGCCCCCGCCTCGACCGCCTCGACCAGCGAGGCCGCCACCGCGAGAGGCGCCGGCGCGTCCTCGGTCATGTGGGCCTCGGGGTTGGGTACGTCAGGGCAGGCCCGCACGAACGCCCTGACATCGAGCGGACCAAACGCTCGACGCGAGGCTTGAAGCGTCGCGACGGGGCCTTCGAGGATCGCCGGCGCGCCCCAAGCGGAGCCCGTCTCGGCGACCAGATCGCGCAGCCACCCTCCCGCTCCCGAAACCCCGGTCGTCACGAAGAGCGTGATCCCGGTCGGGATGGCGAGGCCTGCGACCGAACCGTAGGGCGTCTCGATCGTCGAGCATGCACCCGGCGAAACACTCCGGCCGGGCAGGGCGGACGAAGGCACAAGCGCTGCGAGACCTCTCCCGGCGAGCATGTCGGCGGCTGCGCGCCGCTTTGCGATCGCCTCAACCTGCGGCCTCACCTCGTTCACCCGACGAAGAGAAAACAAGAGCGCCGCCAGGCCCACGCGGGGGAGATGCTCGAAGAGGATCGACTCCGCCTGCTGCCCGCGAACGCGGCGCTCCGCGGCGGGGAGATCGAAAGCCAGAGACAGGTCGAGCCGTAGGTCTCCGACCCGCGCGCTCGTTCGCTCGGCAAGCTGGGGTCCCGGCGGATCGATCCACACCCGCCCCGATCCAGGAGCCGATGCGGCCGACGGGCCAGTCAATTCCTCGATCGCGCGCGCCGCGGCCCGCACGATGGAGTCTTCGATCACCAGGCGCGCGATGTCGCCGCGCGACCACTCCCCGAGGAGGCCCGCGGCCGCGCGATCGATCGACAATCGCAGGCGCGCGGGCCCGCCCAGGGCATCCGGCGGGACCGACAGCACGGTGAGGCGGAAATCGCCCAGCTCGTGCTCGCCCAGAATGCGGCGATAGGCCTGGAACGGACCTCCGTCGATCGTGCGCAAGAGTCCGCGCAGACCCGTCCCGGGAGCGCGCGGCTCAGCCTGCGGCATCGGCGGCACGCTCGTACGTCCGCGGGGTGGCCGCGCGGGTTGGGTTCGATAGCGTGAAAAACGATCGGGTGGAGCCATGCGGCCGAGGATAGCACCCGCACTGCGGACGCCGGTTCAGGCCGAAAGCGGCCGTGGCGCAAATCCGATCGCATCGGCGGCCACGAGGTGGAACCGGATCCCTTCTCTTTCGCCCTGCACCCCGAGAGCGTGGTCGGCGCCGTGAAGATGCCCGTAAACGCACGTGCGGACACCCCCTTGTCGGAGCACCGAGACAACCTCTGTCGGGGCGCGACCTAAGATCCACGGCGGATAGTGGACCATCGCCACCCGCGGGCTTAGGCGACCGAAGCGCCGATCCGCGTCCGCGATGGACAGGCGCAGTCGCTCGAGTTCACGGGCGAAGATCGCCGCGTCCCCGGGAAGGGCCATGGGATCGTCGGGCGCGGTCCAGCCGCGCGCGCCGACGAGCACCACGTCGCCGAGCTCGAACGCGTCGTTTTGGAGCGCGTGGCACCCGCCGGGAAGCGCCCGACGCACCTTCGCGATGCTCGTCCACCAACCGTCGTGATTGCCGCGGAGAAGTAGCTTCACACCGGGCCGCGCGCCGATCCACGCGAGATCGCCGCGGGCCTCCTCCAGATCACGCGCCCACGAAACGTCTCCCGAGACGAGGACCGTGTCGCCGGGCGCAACCGTGGCATCCCACGCGGCGGCGATCCGTTCCGGGTGGTCCTTCCACAGCGCACCGAAGACGTCCATCGGTTTGGCCCCGGACGAGGACAGATGAAGGTCGGCGATCGCAAAAAGACGGGCCATGAGCCGATGCTAGCAGGCCCCGTAGGACGGAGGCCGTTCGACGGCGCGAGGGGCTCCCCGTATGATGCGGGGTCACGTTCCCGGAGAACCCGCCATGCGTCTTTCTCGAGCAAGCCTGTTCAGCCTCGCGATCGTGCCCATGCTCTTGGGGGTAGCTCCGGAGGCCAAGCCCGAGACTCCCCCGTCCGAGTTGCATCGCGGGGTCGAGTACCGCGGCGCCGCGGGCTTTTTCTCCCTCGGGACGATGACCGTCGTCTACCCCGCCGGACCCGGCGAACCCGTCGACCTCAACCGGCGCTCGGCCGAGGCTCGGGCGCGGTGGCTCGCCGCGGTCTACAAGAACAAGGTCGAGGTCGCCGCCGACGATCAGCTGACCGAAGAGCAGAAAAAGGGCAACCTCTTGCTGCTCGGCTGGAACAACAGGTTCTTCGCTCCGCCGGGACCCGCCCGCCCCTATTCCCACAACGAGGAAGGCACGACCTTTTTGGGACTTCAGGAGAACGACAAGAACGTGGATCTGCTCGTCTTCCACAGAAACCCCCTCAACTGGTCGTCCTACATTCTGTTCTGGTCGCGCATCGACCCCGAGCGAGATCGCTTTCAGGTGTTGCCTCGCGTCGGATCGGACTGGGCGATGTACCGCGACTACGGCACCACCCGGCAGGGGATGTTCGTGCCCGCCCGCGACTGGCTGCCAGCGCGCGACAAGCTCGCGGAAGCGGACCTCACCAAGGAGGTGGTTGTAAGGCCAGGCGGCACCGCGACGTTCGACTCCGAGCACTACCATGTGGTTTACGATCGAGTGCAGTTCCAGGCCTCCGAGGTGAGCGCTATCGCGCAAGCGCGCGAGGCCGCGCTCGGCATGGCGGTCGCCGCGATCGGCCCCGCCCCTCGAGGGTTCCGCATCCAGTTGTTCGTCTACAAAGATGAAGCGGACAAGCGGGAAGCCACGGGCGTCGGCGATCCGACTCATGCGATCCCTGGCAACCGGGAGATCCACGCGACTCGCGCCTACGCCCTGTCATCGTCGGCCCGCGAGGAGATGCACGTCCTCGCGCGCGACACCTACGGACCCAGTTTTCTCACCTCGATCCACGAGGGTCTTGCGTTGTCCGCCGAGAACTCCTTGCGCGGACAGGACATGGAAACGCACGCGGGGCGGTTGCGCGCAGCCAACAAGCTCCCCGGGATCGCCGACATCCTCGATGAGGAGAGCTTTCGCATCCTGCCCCCCGAAATCGCGGCCGCGACGGCCGGCGTTTTCATGACGTGGGTGCGCCAAACCTACGGACCGGCGGCCATAAAGAAGATCTACGGCCTCACCAACGGAAGCGCGGCAGCGCTGGCGACGGCACTGGGGACCACCGCGGAGGCGTTGTCGGTGTCGTTCACCGCGTGGACGGATGCGAAGGCCGCCGCACGTCGGAACGATCTCGACTTCCAGGCGGCCGAGATCGAAGCGCAGCAGCGACACGCGGCCAACGACTGGGCCGGAATGACCGTTGCCTTGCGTAAGGCGCTCCAGGCGAAGCCCGGCGACCCGCAGACGCTCTTCAACCTGGCGTCGGCCCAGATGCGCGCGGGCGATCTCGCCGGCGCGGAATCCTCGCTCAAGGCGATCCTCGCGGCCCCGCTCGCTCCGAGCGACTCGCGCTTCCGCATCTTCGGCCACTTCCAGCTCGGTCGTGTCTACGATCTGGCCGGGCGCCGAGCGGAGGCCCTCGCGGAGTACGAGGCCGTCTTGGCGCTTCCCGACGATCACGGCGCGCACGCCTCAGCGATCGAACGCAAGGCCTCCCCGGCGACGCGCGAGCAACTGGACTAGCGAGTCCTGAGGGGGGGGGCCCCGTGGCGCTCGCCTCTGGGGCCTCTAGGCGACTTCCCGCGCCGTCGGCAAGACCAGCGTGAACGTGGCTCCCTTGCCCACGTCCGACCGATACCAGACGCTTCCGCCGTGCGCCTCAGCGATCATGCGCACGAGGGGAAGGCCGAGACCCGAGCCACCCGGCTTGGTCGTCACGCGCGTGTCGAAGAGCTGTTCCGCGAGTCCTTGGGGAAGCCCCGGCCCCGTGTCGGTGACGCTCACGCGAACCAACCCGTCGGAGCAGGACGTGTGCAATTCGACCATCCCGCCCTGCGGCATCGCCTGAATCGCGTTGAGCACGAGGTTGAGCACCGCCTGCTGCAGACGATCGGGCACACCGTAAACCGGCGGCAGATCGATCGGACGCTCGAACTTGATGTCCACCCGTGCCTTCATCGCCGCGTAGGAGAGCAGCTGGATCACGCGGCGACAGACCTCGTGCACGTCGACGAACACGGGCTCCGGCGCCGAACGAAGGAGACCGAGGTAGTTGTTCAGCAGATCGGTCAACCGCCGCGTCTCTTCCTGAATCGTCTTCAGCGAATCGGACATCGCCTGGACCGCGGGACGGGTCACGGGCTGGCCGACGTATTGCTGCACGACCTCCGCGTTCAAACCGATCGAATGGAGAGGATTCCGGATCTCGTGCGCAAGGCTTCCGGCGAGATGGGCCAGCACGGCGAATCGCCCGGCCTCCAGAAGGTGCGCCTCGACCTTCCGCAACGTCGCAAGATCGCGCAGGAGCACGAGCGTCCCTGACGCCCCCGGCCGGGGCTCGAACGGGACTTCCGTCAACTGAACCGGAACGGACTCGCCACCCTCCCGCGAAATCTCGACGCTTCGCGACGGGAGGGCCGAACCCGCCGCCCATCCAATGGCGAGCTCCGGATGGCCGTCGAGAGCGGCACGCACGGTCGCTTCGTCGGCGCCTTCGGGGGTCACGCCCAGGATGCGGAGGGCTGCGGCGTTCCACGCGACGGGAACGTCGCGCTCGTCGATCGCGATCATCCCCTCTTCGAGGGACTGTGCGAGGGTTCCGAGGAGAGCCTCGCGCTCGCGCCCGCGTGAGTCCAGGGCCTCGAGGCGTCCTCCCATCTCGTTGATGGCCTTCACCGTCGAAGCGAGCTCGCCCGAGAGCCCGAGACGTTTCGCGTCGATGCCCCCTCGAAAGCCGCGTTCTCTGAATTCGCGGAGCGCGCGATCCAAACGGCGCACCGGGAGGGCGGTGAGCCCCGCGACGAGGATGCCCCCGCCCACACCCGCGAGCAGGAACGCAAAGAGCGGCAGCATCGAATCCCGCGGCAAGACGGACGGCGGACGAATCTGAGGAATGCGTGCGACGAGTGCCGCATCCGGAGCGAAGTCGATGATCAGAGACCCCAGTCGCCGTCGTTCCCCTTGTCCCGCCGGGGGCACGTCGAAGATTGGGATCATCACTTCCGTCAGGAACGCCCCCCCGGTCCCCGAGGGTTTCGTGCGGCGCACGATTTGGTCGGAGGCGACGAGAGACGCGCTCTCTTCTCCGGTGAACGCGAGATCGACGACCGACGGCTGATTCGCGTACTGGATGCGCCGGTCGCGGTCGAGTACGAGAAACGACGTGATGCTCGGAATCTCGCGAAGGACCGCGTTCAAGCCGACGGCGATCCTGTCCTGGTCGCGCTCCTTGACCTCCGGCTCGCGCTCGAGGCGCAAGAGCAAGGAACGCGCGATTTCGCTGGCGGAGCCGTTGAAGATCTGCTCGGCGGGGAGGGTCGCGAGGCTTCGCTCCCAACGTTCGTAGTAGCCCTGGAACGAGCGGCTCACGAGGACGAACGCGAGCACGCCGCTGGCGACCGTGAACGCCACGCTCACCAGAAAGATGCGGAGGGAGAGAGGAACCCTCACAGCTCGTACTTCTTGAACTTGTTGTGCATCGTCTTGAGCGAAATGCCGAGGATCTTCGCGGCGCGCGTCTTGTTCCCCGCCGTGTGCAGCAAGGTCGTGCGGATCATCTCTCGCTCGGCGTTGTCCATCGACGTGCCGACGGGGAGCGAGACCATCCCGGAGGGGGATGATTCCGGAAGCGGCACGGCAATGGCGGCCGAAGCCGTGGCTTTGCGGACTTCGTTCGGCAAGTGCTCCAGGAGGATCGGGCGACCCGCCGCGAGCAGGCAGGAGCGTTCGATGGCGTTTTTCAGCTCGCGGACGTTTCCCGGCCATGCGTGCGCCATCAGGAGCTCGAGCGTTCTCGATTCGATCGGAGACACGGGCGTGTTGTTCTTGGCGGCATACTCGTCGGCGAAGTACCGGGCGAGCATCGGGACGTCCTCGCGCCGCTCGCGAAGCGGCGGCAACACGATCGTGAAGACGTTGAGACGGTAGTAAAGATCTTCGCGCAGCTTTCCGTCGGCCATCGCCTTCATGGGGTCGCGGTTGGTGGCAGTGAGGACGCGCACGTCCGACTCGATCACGTCACGCCCACCCACGCGGCGGAAGCGCTGTTCCTGGAGAACGCGCAGCAGCTTCGCCTGCAAGACCTCGTCCATCTCGGCGATCTCGTCGAGGAACAGCGTTCCGCGGTGGGCCATCTCGAAGCAGCCGATCTTGCGCTGAACGGCCCCGGTGAAGGCGCCGCGCTCGTGGCCGAAGATCTCACTTTCGAGGAGCGTCCCCGGTATCGCCGCGCAGTTGATCGCCACGAACTCGTTCTTCTTCCGAGGCGAGAGATCGTGAAGCGTCTGGGCGACGAGTTCCTTGCCCGTCCCGCTCTCCCCGACAATCAGAACCGAAAGCGTCGACGGGGCGACCTGTTCGATCTGCCGGTAAACCGCTCGGATCGCCTCGGACGTGCCCCGAAACCGGCCGAACGCCCCCCGTTCGCGAAGCTCCGCGCGCAGCCGGCGGTTTTCGTCGATGAGCTCCCGCGTGCCCGCGAGCTTCTCGAGGAGGATCTTCAGCTTGGCGGGTTCGACCGGCTTCTCGAGGAAATCCTGGGCCCCGAGCTTCACCGCTTCAACCGCGGCCTCGATGGTCCCCTGCCCCGAAAAGACGATGACCGGGATCGCGTAACGCTCTTTCAGGCGCCGGACGAACTCCAGGCCGTCGATGCCGGGCATGACGAGATCGGTAATGACGGCGCTTGGAGCGTCACGTTCGATCCGGACGAGGGCCTCGTCGGCCGACGCCGCGGCTTCCGTGTCATACCCCCAGGCCTGGAGGAGCCGTCGCAGCCCCTCTCGAGCCCCGGATTCGTCATCCACAACTAGGATGCGGTCGCCCATGCGAACACCTTGAGTAGGGAGGGCGCAGTTTGTCACGCCCCCCGGCGGACGACCACGTAAGATCTACTTGCCCGGTCGCCGGTCAGCGAAGCTTTGACATGACCCTGAGAAGGAGGGAAAGGAAGAGGGACGCAGTCCCTAATGCCGCCCCGACGCTCAGAACGATCGACCCCACGAGGAGGAGAAGCTGCATTTTCGGCTCCTTGGCCGGGAACACCGCCGTTCCGGCCCAGTGGTCGTCTTCTGACAGTCCAGGCCGGACTCAAGCTAATTGCAATCCGGCTGCCAATCAAGCTCGATAATCTTCCGTCGTTGTCGTGGTCCCGAATCGGACAGTCGATGAGGCGATCCGCCGCGACCAAGGTATATTCCCGGTCCCGATGAAACTCCGCACCTCCTTCTGCGCAGTGACGTTGGCGATCGCGATCGCCGGTTGCTCGACCAATCCCCCGCCGCCGGCCGCCTCGTCGGGCGCGGCCGCACCCGTCGGCATCGGTGGGCCCTCCGGGCGCTTCGTCGGCTCGGAGGCGTGTCGAAAGTGCCACGCTTACGAGTACGACGCTTGGGCGGGGAGCCGTCATCGCTCGACGCTTCGTCCGTGGACGAAAGGGCAGCCTCTTCGCCTCGCGTCAACGACCGTTCTTGCGCCTTACCGTGTCCAAGCGGATGGCTCGGTCTCGGGCCCCGGTACGGACGGGAAGGACGTGAGCGGAAACGTGGCGTTCCTCGTGGGGGGGCGCCACCGCGAGGACGCGCTCGTCCGGCTCGCGGATGGACGCCTGCAGGTTTTCCCGATCGCGTTCGACGCCGACCGTGGGGAGGCGTTCGAGCCGCTGCGAGAACTCGCCGGCGGCACCCCGCCCCCTCCCGACGTCGTCGATTTCTGGACGCGCGCCGGGCGGAACGCCGACCTCGCCTGCTACGGCTGCCACGCGACGGGACAGACGATCGAGACCGTGGGCCGGTCGCCATCGGGGCTCACGCTACCCGGTTCGAAATGGGTCGAGTCGGGGGTCGGGTGTGAAGCGTGTCACGGGCCGGGTGGGCCGCACATCGACGCCGCAAGAACGGGGACACCCGGGCGCGAAACCGTGAGGATGCCCCGCGGTGGCGGAGTCGAGACCGTCGAGGCCTGCGCGGCATGCCACGGACTGCGCGACGTCCTCCCCTCGCCGTTCAACGCCGTGCCCGCCCATCGCTACGGCGAGTCTGTCGTGGTCGCGGCGGAGCCGCTCCTTTCGTCGGGAGCGAATTCCGAGTTTCGAAATCCGTTCTTCGCCGACCTTCGCCCCTCGACCTACCAGCAAGAGGCGATCGCGTTCTCCCAGTCAGGCTGCGCGCGCAAGGGCGGCATGACCTGTGCCGCCTGCCACAACGTCCACTCGGGATCGCCGTCCGCCGCGATCGGGGCGCAAGACGGCGGCGGCGCCATCTGCGCGCCCTGCCACGCAAGCGTGGTCGCTTCGGTTGCGAAGCACACCCTTCATCGCGCGGGATCGCCCGGCGGGAGGTGCCTCGACTGCCACATGGCGCCTATCCTGCGAGGCCCCGGACACGAGCCGGCGCGCGACCACTCGATGACGCCACCGGTCGCGGGCCGCGGACAGATTCCAGCCGCGTGCGCGGCGTGCCACGCCGGCGCGAGAAACGCGGCGTCGGTCGCCGCCGCTTGGAAGCGAAGACCTGCGGGTCGGGCGGCCACGCGCCGCCTCGAAATCGGCGCGGCGGTCGACGCGGTGAATCGAGAAGGCGCCGCGACCGCCACCGCCATCGCTCGCCTTGCGGACGATGCCGAGCGCGGGTGGTTCCTGCGCTGGGCGTTGATCCAGATGCTCCCCGCGAGCTCCGCCGGCCCGGCGCCCGAAGACGTGCTCGAGCCCGTGCGTCACGCCCTGACCGACCCGAATCCCGCGCTTCGACGCGCCGCGGCCCGGGCCCTGGGGCGTTGTGGCAAGCCGTCCGACATCGAGACGCTTCAGCGGGCGACCGAGGACACCGATCCGTGGACGGCGCTCGAGGCGGCGCACGCGATGGGGCTTTTGGGATCGCCCGTGTCCGGAGCTCGCCTTCTCCAGCTCTTGAAGCGGCCCGACTTGATCGCCGACGCCCGCGCCCAGTACATGTTCGGGCACGCGTGCCTGGTCGGGCAGGACGCGCCGCGAGCCGAGACCGCGTTGCGCCGCGCCCTCGAGATCAACCCGATGATCGTGGGCGCGATGAACGACCTCGGCCTCGCACTCTTCGCACAAGAAAAACGCGAGCAGGCGATCGAGGAATGGAAGCTCGCGCTCGACATCAATCCGCGCTTCAGTGCGGCGCGGCGAAACCTCGAGGCCGCCAGAGCGAAAGTCAGTTCCGGCGAAACAAACGGGCGGCCCAGGAGCGTCGCCGAACCGGCGCCTCCCGGGCCGGCGGGAGATCCGGGTCCCGCCCCTCGATGAACGCCTGCGGAAACTCTTCGGTCATGCGTTGCGCGAAATCGTCGCCGATCCACGAGCCCAGGCGAGTCATCGCGCTGCTGAGCACCGGAGGCCGTCCCCGTGTGTTGTGCGCGTCCGATGCGACGACGTGCACGAGCCGCTTGCGGGCGAGCTCTTCGGAGAACTCCACGATGTCCTCCCCGAACACCCCCGTCACGCTCCCCGTCGTGATCTGACCGAAGGCTCCGAGGCGGATGACGGCCTCGTAACGAGCGACATCGTCCTGAAAATAACGGATCCGCTCGGGATGGGCGAACAGGACTTGCAGGCCCGCGAGCCGCATCTGGAACACCAATTCTTCGAGATCGAGCGGATACTGGTTCATCGAGAGCTCAAACAGCACGGTGCGGCCGTTGTCGGCGAGCGTGAGAGCATGGCCGGTCTTCACGCGCGACACGAGATCCGCGCTGATGTGAATTTCGGCCCCGGGGAGTACCAAGACCGGGATCTTTTCCGCCCGCAGCCGCTCGTTCAACGCCGCAACACCCGCCAGAACGTCGGGGCGCGCGTTCAGAAAAAACCCTTCGCGATAGTGAGGCGTCGCCACGATCGTGCTCACACCGTCGGCTGCCGCTACCCGCGCGAAGAGGACGGCGTCGTCCATGGTCTTCACGCCGTCGTCGACGCCGGGGAGGATGTGCGTGTGGAGATCGATCATGGCGCGCTCTCGTTCAGCACGCGATCCTCCGACCCCAGCGGCCGCGCCATGAGGCGTCGCACCGCCTCGCGCGGCACGCCATCCTCGTAAAGAATTCGATAGACCTCTTCGACGATCGGCATCTCCACTCCGGCCTCCCGGGCAAGATCACGAGCCGAACGCGCCGTCCGAACGCCTTCCGCCACGTGGGGCATCCGTCCGATCACATCCCCCAAGCGCTCGCCGCGACCGAGTGCCTGGCCGACCTGGCGATTCCGTGAAAGCCCTCCCGTGCAGGTCAGGACGAGATCGCCCAGGGAGGCGAGCCCCGAAAAGGTGTCGGGCAACGCGCCACGTGCGACGCCCAGGCGCCGGATCTCGGCCAGCCCCCGCGTGATGAGCGCCGCGAGGGTGTTGTGCCCGAAGCCCAGTCCGTCGGCGATCCCCGCCGCGATCGCGACGACGTTCTTCAACGCGGCCGCGATCTGCACGCCGACGACGTCGGCGTTCGTGTAGAGGCGGAGGGTTTCCCCCGAGAGGCGACCCTGAATCGCTCGCGCGAGCCCGGCGTCCATCGCGGCGACGACGACCGCGGTGGGCACACCCCGCGCGACCTCCTCGGCAAAGGAGGGCCCGCACATCGCGGCGACGGGCGTTTCCGAGGCGAGGCAAGACGCGGCGACTTCCGTCGGGAGGAGCAGGGTGTCTTCCTCGATTCCCTTCGTGGCCACGACCACCGGCACCCGCGGGGCGATCCGGCGGGCGAGCGCTCCGTGCACAGCGCGCGCGAACGGCGTCGGCACCGCGAACACGACGAGCGACACGCCGGAGATCGCGGCCGCTATCTCGTGCGTGGGCGTCACCGTGTCCGGAATCTCGACCCCAGGGAGATAGACCGGGTTGTCGCGGCGTTCGAGCATCCGGCGCACGAGATCGTCCTCGTGCATCCAAAGGCGCACCGGAACGCCACGCCGCCCGAGGTTCACCGCGAGCGCGGTGCCCCACGCCCCGCCCCCGATGATCGCCACAGGTTCCGGAATCAACGTGATGCGCCCCCGCGGCCCGACGCGCGACGACTGAGGCGCGGCTCGGTCCCCGCGCGCATCCTCGCAAAGTTCCCACGATGTCGCCACGCGATGAGCAGGCCGATCGCGGCGGCGGCGATCGTGGCGCGCCCTCCCGGCCCCACGAGCGAAAGGACGATCGGAAGCGCCGCCGCGCCGATCACCGAACCGAGCGACACGAAGCGCGTGACGGCGACGACCAGCGCGAAGACCAAAAGCGCCGCCCCCGTTGCGGCCGGGGCGAGGACGGCGTAAGCGCCGGCCGCCGTCGCCACGCCCTTCCCCCCTCGTCCCGAAAGCCACGGTGTAAACGCGTGCCCAAAAACCGCGCCCAACGCGGCGGGAACGCACGCGGCCTCTCCGGCGAGCCGCGCCGCGACCAGTACGGCCACCGCGCCCTTCCCCGCGTCGAGCGCGAGCGCCGCCGCGCCCCACGCCATCCCGTCGACCCGTTCGACGTTGGTCGCACCCGGGTTGCCGCTCCCCTCACCCCGGAGGTCGCGTCCGGTCGCGATCCGGTGCAACAACCACGCGAAGGGGATGCTCCCCATCGCGGCACCGACCAAGAGTCCCGACAGCGCGGCCGTCACGAGGCCGCCGTGGCGATCAGCGGGTACGACGCCTCTTCGTGGTAGCGCGAACCGCCGCGGTCGGGCTCGCTCCGATAGAGAACCACGCGCTCCGCGACGAACGCGCCGAAATCGCCGATGCGCGCGACGGGCGGACGAACGACGCGCGCGTCGCCCCGCGCCCGGGCGAGCGTCACATGCGCGGCGAACGGCCGGCGTTCCGGTGGGAAGCCCTGCGCGCGCGCCGCGCGCTCCAGGCGGTCGGCGAGCAGCGCAAGCGAGCCGTCCGGCGTTTCGTCCTCGATGCCGAGCCAGAGGACGCGCGGCCTTCCCGTGGCCGGGAAGAGGGCCGCGCCCCGCAACCGAAGCGCGAGGAGGCACGTCCCGCTCGCCGCCTCCCGCCACGCCGCATCGAACACGTCGCGCCGGGACGGATCGACCTCGCCGAGGAAGCGCAGGGTCAGATGGAGACCTTCTTCGCGGACGAACCGCCAGCCGTCGCCTCGGGGGGCGAGCAGGTCCCTCGACGCTCCTGCCGCGCGCCGCAGGTTAAGGGGCAGCGGGATCGCGAGAAACTCCCGCATCACGCGAGGAGGCGGCGGCGCAGAAGGTCGAGGGCGACGGTCACCGCGCGCCGCCTTATGAGAGCGCGGTCGCCCGGCCAGTCGAGCCTCAAGGCCCGACCGTCTCCGGCATCGGCCAGCGCCACGTGAACGGTGCCGACCGGCTTGTCCGCCGTGCCGCCCTCGGGGCCGGCGACCCCGGTGACGCCGAGGCCGAAGTCGGCGGAACAGACCCTGCGGGCCCCCGCAGCCAGCGCGCGCGCGACCGGCTCGCTCACCGCGCCGTGCGCTCGAAGCATCTCGTCGGGCACGCCGGCCAGCGAGGTCTTGAGATCGTTGGCGTAGCACAAAAGCCCGCCGCGGAACCACGCTGACGCGCCCGGGACGTCGGTCAGCGCCGCTCCCAGCAGGCCCCCGGTGCAGGATTCGGCGAGCGCCACCGTCGCGCCCCGCGCCACGAGCAGGCGCGAGACGACGAGGGCCAGCGACTCGTCGTCCACGCCGTACACGTCGATCCCGAGACGAGCGCGCATCGCGCCCGCAAGCGCGCCGCAACGCGCGCGGGCCTCGGCGACGTCGGCCCCACGCGCCGTCAAGACGAGCTCCACGCTCCCGGACGACGCGAGAATCGTCGTTTCGGTCCCCTCGCTTCCGTAGAGGTCGCGAACGAGATCGTCGACGAACGACTCCGGACGGCCGGCGATCCGAAGCGTGGTTCGCGCCAACACACCGCGCGAGCGCGCCGCGAGGCGGGGCGCCACCGAGGCGTCGAACATCGCCCTCATCTCTGCGGGAATCCCGGGGAGCGCCGCGAGCAAGCCTGAGTCGCGTTCGAGGAGCAAGCCCGGCGCCGAGCCGAGCGGGTTGTCGATCCACGCCATGCCGTAAGGACGATCGGCCTGTCGCGCTTGCCGCGGACCGGCCACCCGCCCGCGCGAGGCGAACAAGGCGGCGATCCGATCCGCCATGGCGGGGTCGCGCGTCAGCGGCGCGTCGAGGGCGAGGGCTACCGCCTCGCGCGTCCGGTCGTCTTCGGTCGGACCTAACCCGCCGGTGAGAAGGACGACGCCGGCGTCGTCCAACGCGGCGCGGACGACGCGCGCGATCCGCGGGGCGTCGTCGCCGGTCGTGGCTCGCCAGGAGGTCTCGATGCCGAGATCGAAAAGGCGCCCGATGAGCCACTCGCCGTTCGTGTCGCGCCGGCCGGGACCGAGAAGCTCACTGCCGACGGCGACGACGACGGCGTTCAACGCCGAATCCTCTCCGCCAACGTCGCCGGGGTGACGATGCCCCCGCTGACGATGAGCTTCACCCCCTCTTCGATCGAAAGATCGAAATCGAGGAGGTCTCTTTCCGGAACGATCGCCAGCCATCCCGAGGTCGGGTTGGGCGTCGTCGGGAGGAACACCATGACGGAGCTCACAAAGCTGTCGCCCATGGGCATCTCGACGCGCACCTCGCTCGTCACGAAGCCGACCGTAAACACGCCGGCGCGCGGATACTGAACCAGGACGACGCGGGTGAACGTGCCCTTCCCGCCCGAGCCGAACGCATCGAGCAGCTGCCGGGCACCGCCGTAGATCGATTTCACGAAGGGGATCTTGAGGACGCCCCCCTCGAACCACGAAAGAACGCGCTGCCCGACGAGGTTCGCGGCGATCAGGCCGATCAGGTAGATCAGGAGCAGCGTGAGAACCAGGCCGATCACAGGCACGATGAAACGCGTGTGCCAGCCGTTCATCCACGTTACGCCGCTCGCCGCAAGCGCCCTCAAAACCCACGGGGTGACGTTGCCGCTCACGGCACTGAAGAGAATGCGCAGGAGCCAAAATGTGATGATCGCCGGGAGCACGATCAGCAGGCCCCGCACGAAATGCGTCCGGACGTGCCGTAGTGTCGTCATCGCTGAATTTCTCCCGCGCCGCGGCGCCCGACAGCTTACATAGTGGTTCCGAGATTGTCTCTTCGGGTTGTGCCTCGCTCCGGCGGCCCTCAATGTCGAAGTGTATATTCGCGCGACGATGGCCTACCGTCCCCCCCGGATCCTGCGCATGGCCTTCCGGGTCGCAACGGCCCTGGTGCTCGCTCTCGCCGCGGGTTGCTCGGGTAAGACCCCGCAGCCCACGGATCTCACGACGCGGCGGCCCCTCCCCTTGAGGGAAGTCAGACCCTCCCGGGATCGTTTCGAAGGCGACTTCCGGTCACGCCTGAAAGCGAGCGACCCGTCGAAGAGATTCGTCGCTCTCGTCGATCTCACGGAGCAGCTCGACCTTCGAGCGTTCGCGCGGCAACTGCGCAAGGGCTCGGCATCGAAGGCCGAAACGCGCGAGGCGGTGGTTCACGGCCTCGAAAGCGTCGCCGCGCGCCAGCAGGCGAGGCTCCGCCCCCTGCTCGACCGCTTGGTGGCGTCGGGTTCGGTCGGCAACGTTCACCCCGTGGCGGTGGTCAACCGCGTGGTCGTCGAAGGAACGGCGGACGGCCTGCTCGCGATCGGATCGAGCGACGAGGTCGCCGCGGTCTTGCCGGATTGGACTTCGGAACGTGGCGCGTCCAGCACGGGAGACCTCCCCGGGGACGCGGCCGCGCTTTCCGGATTTTCCTTCAGGAGCTGGGCGATCGACGCGATGAAGGCCGACCGGCTCTGGCGCCTAGGGTTTGACGGCACGGGGGTCATCGTCGCCACCATCGACACGGGCGCCTTCGAGGCCCACGAGCAGCTGCGCGGGCACCGTGTTCCCGGCGAGCGCGGTTGGTTCGACCCCGTCGAAGGGTCGACCGTGGCGTCCGACCGGCACGGACATGGGACCGGCGTCCTGTCTCAGGCCGTCGGGGAAAACCCGGACGGCCGCGTCGTCGGAGTGGCCCCGGGCGCGCAATGGGCGGCGGCGCTGGGGAACTGGAAGAACTTTTACTCCCGTTCGCGGATGACGCTTGCCGCCGACTGGGTCCTTCGCGTTGCGCGCCCCGACGTCCTCGTCAACGCCTGGTCGCACGACGAGGGCGAGTGCAACGACTTCGACCGGCCGTTCATTGATGCGTGGAAGGCGTCCGGGATCTTCGTCGTCTTCCCGGCGGGAAACGCCGGCCCGCAGCCCGCAACCGGAGAAAGCCCCGCGCAGCTCGGGGGGATTTTTCCAAGCGGCGGCGCCGTGTTCTCGGTGGCGGCTCTCCTCGAATCGGGAGAAACCTATCCGCTCTCGAGCCGCGGTCCGAGTCGTTGCGGAAGCGTCGCTTTCCCCACTCTGGCGGCGCCGGGCGCCGACTTGCCGATGGCCGGACCCGGCGGCCCCGCGGCGTACGTTCGCGGGGAAGGAACCTCGCTGTCGGCGGGGCTCATCGGAGGCGCCGCGGCGCTCCTCTTGCAGGCGGCTCCCGAAACGGATCCCGAAACGCTCGAGCGCGTCTTGATGAAGAGCACGCGCGACGTGGCGTCTCAGGGAAGGGACGACGCCACCGGAGCCGGAGCCGTCGACCTCCCGGCCGCCCTTGCGCTACTTCTCGCGGAAAGCCCCCGGTGACGCCCACGTGCCGCGCTGTCCTGGCGTTGGCGCTTCAGTTGAACAGGGTGACGGAGCCGTCGGGCTCCACGCGCATCTGGATCTTCGCGGCCTGGGCCGAAACCAAACGCCCCTCGCTCTTTCGCGGCGCTCGGCCCATCTTCGCTTGGACCTTCTTGACGTAGTCCCTGGTCTCAGCAAAGGCCGGGACGCCCCCATAGCGCGTCACGGCTCCCGATCCCGCGTTGTAGGCGGCCAGCGCGAGCGTCACGTCGCCCTCGTACAGGTCGAGCAGCTCACGCAGGTGCTTCGCGCCCGCGCTGAGGTTTTGATACGGGTCGCGGAGGTTCGTCACCCCGTACTGCGCCGCCGTTTTCGGCATGAGCTGCATGAGTCCCTGCGCCCCCTTGGACGACGTCGCCTTCGCGTTGAAGCCCGACTCGACGAGTGCGACCGCCTTCACGAGCGAAGGGTCGACGCCGTTTTCGCGCGAGACCATCTCGATGTACGGATCGTAGGGCGTGGCGGGGAGCGTCGTGGCGCGTTGCGCTGGTCCTCCCCGGAGACGGGGAACCGGCTTCACGTCGCGACGGGACGGCGTGTTGGTGATCACCATCTGGCCGTCTTTCTCGTAGTAGAACAGCTCGTCGGCGCGGGCGGTGGCAACGGCGAACGCGAGCCCGGAGAGCGCGACGACAAAGCGCGCGCGAACGCCGCGTGTCATGCGGTCGATCCGGCGCGCCGGGCCACCGCGTCGCGGCCGGCGCGCAGGGCTTCATCGAGGCGCGAGGGATCCTTGCCGCCGGCTTCGGCCATGTCGCTGCGGCCCCCGCCCCCACCGCCGATGATGCGGGCAAGCTCCTTGACGAGATCGCCCGCTCCGATTCTCGCTTTCAGGTCGTCGGTGACCGCGACGAGGATCGACGCCTTGTCCCCCTCCGCGCGCCCGAGGATGACGACTCCCGATCCGAGCATCTGGCGCAAGTTGTCTGCGAGGAGGCGCGCTTCTTGCGAGGCGAGGCCGTCGACACGCGCGGCGAGCAGATTGATGTCCCCCACCCTCTCGGGGTTTTCGGCCTGACGTGCCAACTCATCGCGGACGACGCGCACGCGCTGTTGCAAGAGTTCGCGCTGGATCTCGCGCACCGATTCCATGCGGCGGCCGAACTCGGCCAGCACCTCATGCCGGGGGACGGACAGGAGTTCTTCCATACCCTTTAGAATCTGGTGGTCCGACCTCGACTTTTCCAGCGATCCTTCTCCGGTCGTCGCCTCGACCCTTCTCGTGCCCGAAGCGACCCCCCGCTCGTGGGTCATCAGAAACAGCCCAATCTCGCCGGTTCCCGCGCAATGGGTCCCGCCGCAGAGCTCTTTGGAGAAAGAACCGATCGTGACCACCCGGACGGTTTCGCCGTACTTCTCCCCGAAAAGCGCCATCGCCCCGGACTTGAGCCCCACCTCGAGGGGAAGCTCCTCGGTCTCGATGGGGACGTTTTCGAGGATGCGGCGGTTGACGAGCGACTCGATATCCAAGAGCGCCCGATCGGTGACCCCAGTGAAGTGGCTGAAGTCGAAACGCAGTCGATCGGGGGCTACGAGGGATCCCGCCTGCTTGACGTGCGTGCCCACGACTTCGCGCAGCGCCGCGTGGAGGAGATGAGTCGCGGTGTGATTGCGCTTGATCGCCTCACGGCGCGGGGCGTCGATCTCGGCGGTGACGTAGTCCCCAGCCCCCAGACGGCCGGCCTCGACGGTCGCCCGCGACGCGACCAAACCTCCGGTCGGCCGGTAGGTCGCGTCGACGCGAACGCGCGCCGTCGGCGACACGATCCACCCGGAGTCGCCGACCTGGCCCCCGGCCTCGCCGTAGAACGGAGTGGCCTCGAGCAAGACCTCGCCGTTCTGGCCTTCGGTCAGCTCGGAGACGGGAGCGCCGTTTTCGCTCAAGAGGGCGACGACCTTCACGCCGTCGAGCCTCGCGGTCCGGAACCCATCGAACGTCGTCCGATAGTGCGAGGCCAGCTCCTGCCACGCCCCCTTCGCCTCCTCCTTCTTCGCGCCCTTCCACGACGCCTGGGCTCGCGCGCGCTGCTGGCTCAGCGCGGCCTCGAAACCCGGCGTGTCGAGCGTGACGCCGCGCTCTTCGGCAACGTCTTGCGCGAGATCGAGCGGCAGGCCGAACGTGTCGTACAGCCTGAAGAGCTCCTCGCCCGGGAGCACGCTCGACCCCTTCGGGATCGTGCGGATGGCCTCATCGAGCAGCGTGAGCCCAGCCGCGACGGTCTCGCCGAAGCGCTCCTCCTCGCGGCGGGCGACCTCGACGATGGCGGGCTGCGCGCCCACGATCTCGG